>Ga0105249_10000172_pt1 | contig 75603 bp, 68 predicted proteins | sample KBSS44metaG_FD_81522 | JGI IMG/M metagenome (GOLD analysis project Ga0105249, IMG submission 81522) | Switchgrass rhizosphere microbial communities from Kellogg Biological Station, Michigan, USA - KBS S4-4 metaG | ecosystem: Host-associated > Plants > Roots > Rhizosphere > Soil | place... | reverse complement strand
TCTGCAATAGAACCAATAAACTCACAGCACTCAAACTTTTTAACAATATAGTGGGCTTTTTTGCTATTAACATTCGCGAATGGCACCTAGAAAAGCTTTTAATTATCGGTATTGAATTATTTTGAATTATTTCCCTACCTCATTTCTATTCTACACATTATAAAACCTAATCAAATGCTTATTTTTACTTTTTAAAGTTAAATTTCTTTAATAAAATATTTTAAATTCAAATACTAACAGTGAAAAAATGTGACTATTATCACATGAATTATAAAATTCTACATAGATCATCTCAAAAGCTGTAAATCCACAATGTGCAAATTATCATGGATGAGCAAACACCTTATTAAAATTGAGGCTTGGTGTAATCGAAACGTATTCAATTGTGTACTTCAAACTAAATTTACATCTTCCAATATAATTTCTTATACACTTTAAGGTTAAAATGATGTTTCACTACCAGCCAACCTTAAACAATATAAAGATGAACATGAATAAACTGACTTGTTTCAAAGCCTATGATATTCGAGGCAAACTTGGCACAGAGCTAAATGAAGAAATCGCTTATAAAGTAGGCCGTGCTTATGGTCAAATCTATCAACCCAAAACTGTTGTCATTGGTTGTGATGTCCGTTTAACCAGCGAAGCGTTAAAACAAGCAACGATTCGTGGTTTAAATGATACTGGGGTAGATGTTCTTGATCTTGGCATGACAGGAACAGAAGAAGTTTACTTTGCTGCTTTTCATCTCGATGTTCAGGGTGGTATTGAAATCACAGCAAGCCATAACCCGATGGATTACAATGGTATGAAATTGGTTCGTGAAAATGCCCGACCAATCAGTGCAGATACGGGACTAAAAGAGATCCAATCGTTGGCCGAATCTGAACAGTTCATTGAAGTTGAGAAAAAAGGCTCAACCCAAAAATATAATATCCTCCCTGAATTTATTGAACACCTACTCACCTATATTGATCCAAGCAAAATCCGCCCACTTAAACTGGTGATGAATGCGGGCAATGGTGCCGCGGGTCATGTTGTTGACGCAATCGAAGAAAAATTCAAAGCGCTCAATATCCCAGTAGAGTTTATTAAAATCCATAATCATCCAGATGGTACTTTCCCAAATGGTATTCCTAATCCAATCTTGGTGGAAAATCGAGATAGCACCCGCAATGCAGTTTTAATACACCATGCGGATATGGGAATTGCGTGGGATGGTGACTTTGACCGTTGTTTCTTATTCGACGAAAAAGGGCAATTTATTGAAGGCTATTATATAGTCGGATTATTAGCCCAAGCCTTCTTATTAAAACAAGCGGGTGAAAAAATCGTACATGATCCTCGCCTAGTCTGGAATACACTGGATATCATTGAGCAGTATCAAGGGATTGCTGTTCAATCTAAATCTGGACATGCTTTTATTAAAGATGTGATGCGTGAACACAATGCAGCTTATGGCGGAGAGATGAGTGCACATCACTATTTCCGTGATTTTGCTTACTGTGACAGCGGGATGATTCCTTGGTTATTGGCGATTTTAGTGGTATCAGAAACTCAACAATCGTTATCAAGTCTGGTCGAAGGGATGATTGAACGTTTCCCTTGTAGTGGTGAAATCAACTTTAAAGTTGAAGATACGCAAAAAACTATTCAAAAAATCTTCGATCATTTTGCTGATTTAAACCCTGCAATTGATCAAACAGACGGCGTTAGCCTTGATTTTGGTGCATGGCGTTTAAATGTCCGTGCATCCAATACCGAGCCATTATTACGCTTAAATATTGAAAGCCGTGCAGATAAAAATCCAAAACCAATGCAAGACTATGTAGATGAGTTAACTCAGTTGATTCAGGGTTAGTTTTAAATGGCGATAAAAAATAGGCGCTTAATGCGCCTATTTTTTACTGTTAAATTTATGCTTGATAGCCTGTTGGATTTTGTTTTTGCCAATTCCAACTGTCTGCCAACATATCTTCCAAAGTATATTTTGGCGTCCAACCTAATTCTATATTAGCTCGCAATGCATTAGCATAAAAACTCGGCAAATCACCAGCTCGTCGGCTTACAAATTCTGAATTTATACTGATATTATTTATTTTTTCAAAAGTACTCTTAATTTGTAGTACTGAAATAGGCTGACCAGTCCCAATATTCCAAGCACGACACCCTTGGCTTTTTATTCTATTTTCAACAGCTAAAACATGTGCTTTTGCTAAATCGACAACATGAATAAAATCTCTTTCACATGTTCCATCTTGAGTTGGGTAATCATTTCCAAAAATAGAAAGCTTTTCTCTACGACCTACAGCGACTTGAGTCAAATAAGGCATAAGATTATTTGGAATACCTAATGGATCTTCGCCAATACGACCGCTCTTATGCGCACCAACAGGATTAAAATAACGCAATAGTGCAATCGACCAGTGCTTATCCGCAATTGATAGTTTTTCCAATAATTGCTCAACGATTAGCTTGGTATGACCATAATTATTATTCGGTAGACCTAGTTGCATATCCTCCTGATAAGGGGAAGAATTGCTTTCTCCGTAAACTGTTGCAGATGAACTAAAAACTAAATTAAAAACACCCGCTCTTTGCATCGCTTGTGCCAACTGAACTGATCCTGCAATATTATGATCAAAGTAAGTCAATGGAATTTGTTGGCTTTCCCCCACTGCTTTTAAACCTGCAAAATGAATCACAGCATCGATTTTATTGTTTGAAAAAGCTTGATCTAAATCATTTTGATAACGAATGTCACCTTGAACAAATTTTAGTGTTTTTCCAGTCAATTCTTGGACACGTTTTAATGATTCTTCTGAGCTATTTGATAGATTATCTAGAACAATAACCTTATGCCCAGCCTCAAGTAACTCCACACAGGTATGCGATCCAATATAACCCGCACCACCTGTTACTAAAATATTTGCCATAAATCTTTCCAGTATGTCTACTCTTTGCCCAGCAAGATCTTAATTAAACCTTGTGTTGAAGCATCCAGTTGAGACACGTCTTTTTCTTTACCATTGAGAATAGGGAGTAATTGATTCGCAATTTCTTTGCCTTTTTCAACGCCCCATTGATCAAATGGGTTAATATTCCAAATGACCGATTGCACAAACACTTTATGTTCATACAATGCAATCAGCATTCCTAAACTATAAGGGCTTAGTTCTTGTAACAATAGCGTTGAGCTTGGTTGATTGCCTTCATATTGTTTATATACGGGTAGGTCTGATAATTCATTGGCGTTTAATGCTGTGTTACCAAAAGCCAATAATCGCGACTGCGCCAAACAATTGGATAAAGCCAAATGATGTTGCTCAATTAAGGATTCTGCACTTTCGGCATAAGTAAATTGATTCGAATTATAACGCTGCACTGGCGCAATAAAATCACAACTGACTGCATGGGTTCCTTGATGCAAGAGCTGATAAAAAGCATGTTGCGCATTTGGCCCCACTTCACCCCAGACGATTGGACAGGTGTTTAAATCAACTTTTTGATTATTTCTTTGAATCGACTTTCCATTCGATTCCATCTCAAGTTGCTGTAAATAAGAAGCAAAATATTTTAGACGACCATCATAAGGCAATACTGCATGGGTCTGAATATTTAAAAAATTATTATTCCAAACTCCAAGTAATCCCATCAATACGGGTATATTTTGCTCAAATGAGGCTTTTTGGAAATGCTGATCAATCGCATAAGCGCCTGCGAGCAATTGTTTAAACCCATCAACACCAATCTGCAATGCAATCGGTAAACCAATACATGACCACAACGAGTAACGACCACCGACCCAATCCCAAAGTAAGAACTGGTTTTCTGGTGCGATTCCCCATTCTGTCATTTTCTCAGGCTTGGTTGAAACCCCAATAAAATGATGTTGGATCACACTGTTTTGCGTACCTAAATCTTTTTCTAACCACTGACGAACTGTTTGAGCATTGGATAAAGTATCAATGGTTCCAAAAGACTTGGACGAAATAATAAATAAGGTGGTTTCAGGGCGTAATTGATGTAGTAAATCAGAAAGCTGACTACCATCCATAGTTGAAACAAAATGTACTTTTAATGGTTTAGCAGTACTGACTTTATAGTCTGATAAGGCATGACTTACCATCAATGGTCCTAAATCAGAACCACCCACACCAATATTGACTACATCTTGAATCACTTCACCTGTCGAACCACGACATTGTCCCGCGTGGACTTTGTCAACAAGCTGATACATTCTATCTAATTGTTGATGTACCAATTCAGCCAGTTCAGGGTAATCTTGATCATGTTTCGGTAAGCGCAATGCCCAATGCATTGCTGCTCGGTCTTCCGTATAATTGATCGATTCTTCGGTAAATAAACGTTTGATCCATTGTGTTAATTGTTTTGAATCCGCAAATTTAAACAGAACATCGCATGCATTTTGGTCAATACGATGTTTACTATAATCAAAACTCAGTTGATTAAAATGTACTGAGAACTTGTCAAAACGCTGTGGATCTTGTTCAAATAAATCGGTCAAACGCAATTGCTGTTGTGCTGTAGCAAGGTTTTGCAATCGTGCTAAATGCGGCTCTCTTTGATCATTGTCTAATATAGAATTTTTCATACTCGCCCTACACCCTGATAAGCAAAACCTTGTGCTTTGACGAAATCTGGATCTAACATATTACGACCATCGAGAATCAAAGGATGGGCCATTTTCTGTAAAAGTTGTGAATAATCAGGACTCCAATATTGCTTCCAAGCCGTCAATAAACACAATGCATGTGCATTTTCTACTGCTTGGTATTGATCATGACATAAAATCAAATCAGCACGTTCGCCATAGAAATTTGCTACCCGCTCTAAGGCCTGAGGATCATGCAACTGTACAATTGCTCCTTGTGCCCAAAGTGCTGCAAGCATGGCATGAATTGGTGAGTTCTCAATACTCGAGGTATTTTCTTTAAAAGAAGCCCCCCAAATCGCCACAACTTTACCTGTTAACTGCCCTTGATAGTAATTCCACAGTTTTCTAAATAAAATTTCTTTTTGTTGTTCATTGATATTCCAAACCTGATCCAGCAATTGGCTTTTGATCCCTGATCCTGCCACTGTACCTGTTAAGGTTAAAATATCATGGGAGAAATTTTCTCCACCAAAACCAACACCTGCAGATAAATATGATGCCCCAATTCGACTATCAGATGCTAATCCCTGTTTAACATTATGAATATCAATATTTAATTTTTCAGCGACTTGTGCCATATCATTCATATAACTGATGCGTGTTGCCAACATGCCTGAAATACTGAGCTTGGTAAATTCAGCATCTAAAAACGGCATAAACAAATATTGATGTTTTAACTGAAAAAATGGTCTTAATAATTCTTTGATGATCTGCTGTGTTTCAGATTGATCGACCCCCACAATTACTTGCTTTAAGTCGATAAAACTTTGAATCGCATTACCTTCTTGAATGGTGTCTGGCAAATATGCCCAATGATCAGCCATTAAAATTTGTTTCAGTTCTTCAGTACCTTGTAAACCGAATGTAGAACCATTGATCATCAGTCTTGGATGAATAATAGGAAAACGTTTTAATTCTTCAGCCAAGTGTTTGGCTTGAGCAAATTCAGAAGGATTAAAACTAAATAAAAAAACTTCACTTTGTAATTGAAGTTGTTTTAACCCGACCAATTGAATTGCATTATTTTTAATCTGTTTTTGAATGAGTTGATTTAAATCTTCATCTTGATAGTGTACTGAGGATTGATCATCAGCGCCTACTCGGGGACACCAATACACGTGGTGCCCATATTCAGCAAACAAGCCAGCGAGTACGCCAGCTTGGAGTGTTGTGCCAAATACACAAATATTCATATCAGATCCAATTATTATAAATTCAATTCGTTGATAAGCTGTTTAAATTCTTCACCCAACTTAGGATGCTCCACGCCATAATGCAATACTGCTTTTAAATAACCAATTTTACTACCACAGTCGAAAGTCTGACCTTTCATACGATAGGCTTCGACATTTTCTAATTTTTGTAAAGCTGCGATCGCATCCGTCAATTGGATTTCATTGCCTGCACCTTTAGGTGTCTGTTCTAATAATTGCATAATTTTAGCAGGCAGTACATAACGACCTACCACAGATAAATTTGAAGGTGCTGTACCTACAGCAGGCTTTTCGACAATCCCTTTCATCACGATACTTTCACCCTCAACAGGTGAAGATGCAACATCTACAATACCATATTGATCCACAAGATGATCAGGAACAGCTTCTACCATAATCTGCGATGCTCTAGATATATTAAAACGATGAATCATTCGCGCTAAATCATTTTCTGTACTTTTTTCTTTGACTAAAACATCTGGCAATAACACAGCAAAGTCATCATTTCCAATCACAGATTTTGCACATAAAACAGCATGCCCTAAACCCAATGGTTGAGGTTGACGTACACTGACCACACTTATATGTTTAGGTAAAATTTCAGTAATTTCTTTAAGTAGATCAATTTTTTTCTTATTTTCTAAGGTTGTTTCGAGCTCAAAATTACGATCAAAATAATTTTCTATAGACGCTTTTGAAGAGTGTGTCACTAAAATAATTTGTTCAATGCCTGCAGCTACAGCCTCTTTAACAACATACTCTATTGCTGGACGATCTACAACAGTCACCATTTCTTTAGGGATTGATTTACTTGCTGGTAAGAAACGTGTACCTAATCCAGCAACTGGAAGAATGGCTTTTTTGATCATGATTTACTTTAACACTATTAATGATTGGTCGATTTGGTATCAGTTGTATCTGAACCTGAAAAACGGCTTGCTCCAACAGCTTGATCTGGCGAGTCAATACCTTCTTTTTTTAACATCACTTCTACTGTTTTAAACATAATTTTAAAATCAAGAAAAGTTGATTGTTTTTCAACATACTGTACATCTAAATCAAATTTTTCCTCCCAAGAAAGATTATTACGTCCGCTCACTTGGGCAAGACCTGTCATACCAGGTTTAACATTATGGCGACGCAATTGATGTGGAGTATAATGTTCCACAAATTCAGAAAGCTGCGGGCGAGGTCCAACAATACTCATATCGCCTTTAAGGACATTAATTAACTGCGGCATTTCATCTAAACTTGTTGAACGCAGCTTTTTCCCAAAAGGCGTAATACGCTGATCATCAGGTAAGGGTTGACCATCTTTATCAAAAGCATTTTTCATAGAACGGAATTTAATCATTCTAAACTGTTTACAGTCTTTTCCTGGGCGTTCTTGATAGAAAAAGATAGGGGAACCTAAGTTCTTACGTACTTTATATGCCACAATTATAAAAATTGGCGACAGTAATAAAAGTGCTATTGACGCAATAATGATATCAACAAGTCTTTTCATTTAGATCTTTTAAACCCATGATCTCTATAAGTTTGGAATTCACTTTTTCAGCATCAAATTTTTCTTGAGCTATTTGATAGCTCTTCAACCCCATTATATTCACTTGCTCAGGGTTCTCTATAAAGTAACACATTTTTTCTGCCAAAGCTTCTGGATTCCACTTTGGGACAAGAAAACCATTTATACCATCTACAACAGTTTCACGACAACCAGGAACATCTGTCGTAATCACAGGTCGTCCTATCGCCATAGCTTCTTGTGTACTCCTTGGTACGCCTTCACGATAATAAGAAGGTAAAACAAAAACTGCACTATCTTGTATACGTTTAGCAACATCTGTTACAAAACCAGAATATTCTACTACCCCTGAAAATATCACATCATCTAACTCTTGTTTAGTTAAACCATATGGATTTTCAGCATCTAAGCCACCAATAATTTTAAATATTATATTAGGATATTTTTGTTTAACTAATTTTGCAGCTTCAATATATTCGAAAATTCCTTTTTCAGCTAAAAGCCGAGCGATAAAAATAAATGAAATTGGTTGCCTTTGATCCCAATGATTATATGGATACTCCTCAAGATTTAAACCTATAGGCCCTAGCATCTGTATGGCATTTTTCTTATATTTAATGCTGTTTTTTTCAATAAGATCTTTAGGGTCATCTGGATTTAAAAATATGATTTTGTCTAAAAAAGGGAAAACTATTTTATATAAACTTACTTGTATAAAACGTATAACTTTAACTTTTAGACTTTGCCCATATTTATGAACTGTAAAAGGGGTTCCTAAACCTTCAATCATTCCAATAACTTTAGGAACTGTACTCAACCTAGCAGCTATAGAGCCATAAACTACTGGCTTGGTAAAGTATGAAAATACAAGATCAGGTTTAATTTTATTTATTTTTTCTTTTAATTCAAATATAGTTTTTAAATCAGCAAAAGGGTTAAGTCCCCCTCGATTCATTCGATACGTAACTGGTATTGCACCAAGGTTTTTGATTTTTCCTAAGTGTTCTTCATTATATTCACAGATAAATGCATATACTTCATATTCATTCGACACTAATTTTTTAATTAAATCAGATCGAAAACCAAGCATAGTTGATGAAGTGTTTCCAATTAAGATAATCCTTTTATTAAGATTCATAAATTTTTAACCATTGCTCAATTATATTTTCCAAATCAAAATGGGCTTTAATGTATGCTAAAGCTTTCTTATTATTCTCTAAGCGTTCAACTTCACTCATCTCCATTGCATGCAAAAGCTTTTGAGCAAGATTTTCCGAGTTTTTAGGTGGTACTATTAAACCATATCCTCCCATTACTTCTTTTACTCCGCCACAATCAGTTGCTACAACAAAAGTTTCACATGCCATAGCTTCTGCCACAACAAGACCAAATCCTTCAAAAGATGATGAAAGTACAAAAAAGCTAGCTATTGACATTAAGTCAACAATATCATTTCTTCTACCTAATAGCGTAATATTGCTTTGTAGCCCTAAATCAAAAATTTGCTTTTCAATTTCACTACGTTTTTCCCCATCCCCAGCAATTAATAATCGAGGTAAACATTTCGGATCAGACTTTCGAATCAATAGCGAAAAGGCTGTGATAAGATTTGGATAATCTTTTGCATCATGAAAACGGCCTATTGCCAAGAATATCGGCTGGTTTATAGTAATCAATAGCTCACTTTTAATTTTTGTATTAGAAACATGCTTTTTCTTATATTTTTTAAGATCAATGCCATTATAAATTGTTTTAATTTTCCCATATGGTACTGCCCCCAATTTTTCGAAATTTCTAGATGCAGAGGTACTTACATTCGTCATAATTTCACACATATTATGAGTAAGTCTATAGGCAAGCATTCTTAATCTCCCCCCCTCATTATTGCTGTGCGCTGTACATATTAATTTTGGAACAGCTGTAAATTTCCGCGAAACTCGTGCAAAAATATTTGCATGGACCATATGTGAATGAACAACATTTGGGCAAAAATTCAAAATTAATTCTCTATAATTTTTATAAGATTTCTTAATGTCCTTTAAACTTTCTAGACCTAAATAGATTAAATCAACATCATCATTTTGGGGCTTAACAATAACATCTCCCTTTAAATATGCTATTTTAACTGAATGCCCCAAATCATGCATTTTATCAGCTAATTCAACAACTACTTTTTCAGCCCCACCGCCACTAAGACCAGTGATAACATATAATATATTCATTAAATTCCACTCTTTACGTTTATACTTTTTTTATAAAAGTAAATGCAAATCACTCCTACAACCCCAAAAAACCCTGGATTATTAAATATAAAAGCACCCTTAAAGTGTAAAAACAACATTATAAATACAATCAAGTATATAAACATTATATTTTTAATACTTTTAAACATTGAGAAAAAAGAAAGGAACATAAGAAAAAGAAAGAAAATACCACCAAAATACATATTTCGAATATAACCCGAATCACTCCCACCATAATACGTTCCATTACTTGCATATTTTGCATCACCAAAAATTAAAGTAATTTCATTTGTTGGCATTATAAATGATCTTTTAAAGTCAGAAACAGATTCTGAATTTCTCACTCCTTTGTTTAAAAACATTTCATCAAACCAATCTTTCACACCATCAAATATATAAAAATTATTAATTATAAAAATAAAAGCAATAATTGAAAAAATAGAAAGCAATAATATTTTAAGATTAATTTTAATAATGGAAAAATATATTATTGCCAGCAAATAGCAAACTAAAGCCACTCTACCTGCAAACATTCCGGCAATTGCAATTATTAACAATTTCAAATAATTGAAAGTGTTTTTTTCTTCTGTATCGACAATCACCTTAAGACAAAATGTAAAAGCAACAGCATATAATGAAGATATACCAAAGAAACCTGAACCTGCTAAAAAAGCATTTCTATAAAGATTACCACCTAGTAATTCATTAGTATCTTCCCCTCCATATTGGAATATAGTTAAGTAATCCTTAAGTTCATAAAAACTCCCAAATACCAAACAAATACAGGCATTTACAAAAAAAACATTTATAAAATCCTTTTCAAAATCCTCTTTATAAAAAACTGTTAAATATAGAAATGAGGAAATTAAAATTAATGTTGTCTTAGACATCGTTAATAAATAACTTAAGTCCTCAGCTCCATTAAATAATATACGAATGCTTACATATAAAATTAAAATCAGAAAAAACAATATGAATGTAGAAAAACAACTCACTACATTTTTCATGTTTGAAAGATATTTTTTAGGATTTAATAAAAAAATTAAACCACATAAAATAAAAGTTAAAAAAGCGCTACCTAGGCTTCCTACTAACTTTAAATCAAAAACTAGTAAAAACAATGCTATAAAAGAAATGATCCTATTCATTTTACACCACTAAATACTTAATAATATATTTAATAATTTTTTTTATACGTTTTTTGTCAATAAAAATTTTAGGATCTATCTGAAAAGATTTTCTAAAATATACCATTGATTTCTTCTTATCAGTTTTCAGCCAATCATTCGAAGCAACTAAATAAGAATTAGCTAAAGCTTGAACATAGTTTGGATTACTTGAAAAAAATTGTAAAACTTGCAATCTAGCATCTTGCATCTTATCATAACGATTAGACATATTATTGTTATGTCTTCTATATTGTACAAATTCCACATTAATATAATCTAAAGTATATCCTAATTCAGCTATTTTCAACCACATATACCAATCTTCGATAAGAATATCACTTGCATATCCACCGATTTCTTTAATTATATTCATTCTTAATAATTGTGTAGGGGCAGGTAATTCATGGTTATGTAAAAAAATATCATTAAATACATATCTTTTACTGCTTTTTTTTCTTAAATTTATAACGACACCATCTTCATCAATAATTTCATATCCTCCAAATACACCTGCACAATTTTCATGATTCTCCATGTATTTTAATTGTAAAGATATTTTCTTCTTAATCATCATATCATCTGAAGCAAATGGGCAATAATATTGTCCTTGACACCATAGTAAAGCTTCATTTAAAGTTGCAGTTAGACCTTTATTAGATCTATAACGAAATTCAAAACGTGTAAATCTTTTCTCACAAGCCAAAACCATTTTTTGTATTTTTTCTACAGAAATATCCTGAGAGCCATCATCAATAATAATAAGTTCAATATTCTGATATGTCTGCTCAATAACACTTTGAATACAACTTTGTACAAAAGCTGCATGATTATAGCATGCAATAACAACAGAAACTAAAGGCTGGCTTTCTTGATTCATATACCCTACTTTTCCTTTAAAATTTTAAACACAAAAAAACCCATTACGAACCAGTATATTCCATAGTTAATTAGATGAGCAATTGAGACACCTTCAAATCCAAATATCTGAGTACATATATATGTAAATATGATTGAAGTGATTGAAAAAACAATCTCAGTTGTGATAAACAAACGAGTCATGGCTTTACTAAGCATTAAATAAGCCAGTATCCAACTCCCAATTTTTAAAGAGTCGCCAATCATCTGCCATAAGAATAAATCTCTCATAGGTAAAAAATTTTTAGTAAATAATAAGGCTATAATCCAATCTCGTAGAAAATAAATAAATATCCCACCAACAATAGCTAATGGAAATATAAATTTATATCCCATATATACTTCTGCTTTAATTTCCTGAATTTTTGACAACTCAGCAAGCCTAGGCAAATAATATACACCAAGAGTAGTTGTTACTAACATCAGATATGCCGCACTTAAACGAATCATAGCCTCCCAATAGCCCGCATATATTAAGCCGTATTCACTGGTTAAATAACTTCTAATAACAACTTGCGAAAGAGGTACACAGACTGCACTTACTAAAGCCATTAATGCAAATGCAACAAATTTTTTTGCGATAATTTTCTCTATTTTACCAAATAGATACGTGAGCTTAAACCAATTTGTTTGATGGCATATAAATAAAGTCACCCAAAAAGCCAATGACTGGTAAATTGAGAGCGCAACTAATGCACCATATAAGTTATATTTTATTGCTAGAATACTAGTAATAACTAAAGAAAATAGACTCCCAACTATATTGGCTATGACCAATCTTAAAACTTCTTTTTTTCCATTTAGAATTGCTAAAAAAAATGCATTAAATGTAAAAAATGTTAAAAATACTGCAAACCATACAAAAACTGATTGATATGTATCTGTATGAAAAATATAAATAGAAAGTGTTTTTTGGAAAATTAGAATAAATAAGGAAGAAATCAAACTAAAAATTAAAACAATACTACCAGCAGTTTTCCATATAGCTTGTTGTTTACTTTCATTATCATGATACTCAGCTGTATATTTAATAACTGCCGTATTGATTGCACTTCCAGCAAAAGTTGTCACCATTTGTATAAAGTTTTGAAATTGTCCAATAGCTGCATAACCTGTTGGACCAACATAAACAGCCAAAATTTTATTTAGCGCAAACATAGTTGCTGTTTTTATTAAAACAGCAATCCCGTTCAATATACTGGTTTTCAGTAAATTCATTGTTAAACTTTAAATGTATTACAAAGCTGAATCACTGCCTTAGCTTCTTCTAAGCTTAATGTTGGTCCAATAGGTAAGCTTAGTACTTCTGCATGAATTTGTTCAGATATTGGATAACTTAAATTATTCCATTCTTTGTAGGCCTGTTGCTTATGTGGTGGAATAGGATAATGAATTAAAGTTTGAACACCATTATCAGCCAAATATTTCTGTAAAGCTTCCCTACGCCCTGTTCGGATTACAAATAGATGCCAGACATGCTGTTGATACTCTTCCGCATTGACATTATCTAAAGGTAATTTAATTAAAGAGTTATTAATATTCTCAAGATATAAACGAGCAATTTTACGACGATGGGCTATTTCCTGATCTAAAAACTTCAGTTTTATATCAAGCATAGCAGCTTGAATTTCATCAAGTCGACTATTAACACCAGGCACCAAGTTCTTATATTTTTCATGAGACCCATAGTTACGAAGTGCACGCAACATTTGTGCAAGCTCTTCATTATTGGTTGTTATTGCACCAGCATCACCAAGCGCACCTAAATTTTTTCCAGGATAAAAACTAAAACCAGAAGCATCCCCCCAATTTCCAGCTTTTTTCCCATCTATTTCCGCACCATGAGCTTGTGCTGAATCTTCCAAAACAAGTAAATTATGCTTTTTTGCTATTTCCATAATTTTTGGCATAGGAGCCAATAAACCATATAAATGAACAGGTAAAATTGCTTTAGTTTTTGATGTAATAGCAGCCATAATTTTCGCTGGATCAATATTATAAGTAGCTAAATCAGGCTCTACTAAAATAGGAGTCAAATTATTTGCTGTAATTGCTAAAATGCTTGCAATATAAGTATTTGATGGAACGATAACTTCATCACCATCATTTAACTTACCTAACTCTTTCCAAGCACGAAGCGTTAAAATTAATGCATCTAGCCCATTTGCAACACCAATCGCATATTTCGTTCCACAATAATCTGAGAAATTCTTTTCAAATTGTTCTAACTCTTTTCCACCAATATACCAACCAGAATCAATTACTCGGGTACAAGCCTCAATAAGTTCTGCTCTATACTGATTGTTAATATTTTTCAAATCTAAAAATGGAATCATAAGATATCTACACTATAAAAATCATGAACAATGGCTCTCGCCCCAAAGCTTTCTTTTTGAGAAATTAACCCATTATTTAGATACTTTCCATCTTGTTCATTGGAAATTCCAAAATCAAAAATTTTTGCATATTTGGCAGTTTCTAAAATGATGAAATCAATTAACATATCTAATGCACAAATATCCCTACCAACGCTATTACAAGCTAAATATTGTGCATGTACTACATCAGTCGTTTCAAAAGTAATAGAAGCTGAAACTATTTTTTCATTAAAAAAAGCAGCAAAAGCTTTTATATTTTTTGGAAATTTTTCTTTTAGATAATCTATTTCTGATTCGTTATGGACTGGCTCTGTATCATGATGAGCAGCTAGAACTTCCCGTATTAATGCCCATACTTCACTCGGTTTATCAATTTCTTTACAAACAACTCCTTCTTTTTTTGCCTTATTAACACCCCATTTTCGACCTTTAGAATACTTAAAGCCACTTGAAATTAATATAGAAGAACTTATATCCCTTCTATAAAGTTGTGCATCATTTCTAAATAATGCATATAAATCTTCTTGGGCTGGGTATTGATGATAAATGGAAGGTATGCATTTATAAATAATTTTTTTGATGTTATATAACTTCAAAAAAGATTTAAGTTCATCAAAAATTTTCAATATATCTACAGCATGAATATTTTTATCCATCAGAAAACCTCCAAAAGTTAATCCTTGATGGCTATAAAATACATCGCCACTTATATTACCTGGTAATAAAGTTACTATTTTGCCTTTTTCATCTCGAATAATTAACGAAAAATCTTCAAAGCGGTCTGCGTGGTATTCCATAAAATCACGATGAAACATAAAGTGATAATTTTTACAATTTAATAAAAATTCATCCCAAACACTTTTGTCAGCATTCAAGTATTTTGTTATCTGAAAGCTCATAGTGTTTTCTCCATAACTATATATTTGTCATGTTCTTCGACATTAATATAGTTAAGCTTTACATATAAATTGATAGCATTTTCATTTTCTTTTAAAACCTTCAAATACAACTTATCTAAACCTTTTTGTATAGCTTCATTTTCCAAAAAAAACATTATTTTTTTACCCAACCCCTTACCCCAATATTTTTTATTTCCAATATAAAGCCATAACTCTGCTTTACTATCTATAAAATTCTTTAGCCCACAAGCACCTATTGAATTTCTCACAAATGAGACCCCATAAATAAAATAGTCTTTTCGTGATGATAAACTTTTATAGAAATCTTCTTGCTGCTCCTTCGTAAAATCAGGCGTCATCGTTAAATATTTTAACTCTTCATCATTTAACCAATCCCATGATTTTTCTAAAAAATCCTGATTGTATTCAACCAAAGTTAATTTACTATAATTCTTAAACTGCTCATATTCTCGAATATAATCACTCTCATCATAATAATCACTTGCAACAACCAACAAAATACAATCATCTGAAAAATCATGCATTTCATGCCAAACCATAGGGGGAATTAGCAATCCTTTATTAGGCTGATCGATCCAAACTTCCTGTTTTTCAATACCATTATCCATCAACATTTTGCATTTACCTTTTATACAAAATGCTATTTGTTTTAATTCTTTATGGGCATGAAACCCACGAGGAGCATCAGATTTCACATCAAAAATATAATAAAGACGTTTGAGATCAAAAGGAATATTTTTATTCGCTTCAAAAACGACCAATGAACCACGATGATCGCCTAAATCAGGTATTTCAATCCATTCAATTAAGCTCATTCTTATTCATCCACCAAAGAAATCAAATATTGACCATAATCATTTTTACTCATGCTTTGACCAATTTCCAAAACTTGCTCTTTAGTTAACCAACCATTATGTAATGCAATTTCTTCTAGACATGCGACTTTATACCCCTGACGTTTTTCAATGGTTTCTACAAATTGAGCCGCTTCAAGTAAACTTTCATGAGTACCTGTATCTAACCATGCAAAACCACGGCCTAATAACTCCACGTTTAAATCACTACGCTCTAAATACATTTGATTCACTGTGGTAATTTCCAGTTCACCACGGTCAGAAGGCTTTACATTTTTGGCAATTTTAATAACATCATTGTCGTAAAAGTACAAACCAGTGACTGCAAAATTTGATTTTGGATGTTTTGGCTTTTCTTCTAAAGAGACAGCGCGTTTCTGATCATCAAACTCAACTACACCAAAGCGCTCAGGATCTTTAACTTGATAACCAAAAACTGTTGCGCCTTTTTGACGTGCTACAGCTTGACGTAACATGGGTGTAAATCCCTGACCATAAAAAATATTATCGCCAAGCACTAAACAGACATTACTATCGCCAATAAAATCTTCACCAAGAATAAAAGCCTGGGCCAAGCCATCTGGGCTTGGTTGAACTGCATAACTAAGTTCTACACCAAACTGTGAACCATTACCGAGTAATCGTTTAAAACCATCAATATCTTCAGGCGTACTTATGATTAAAACCTCTCGAATTCCTGCAAGCATAAGTACAGACAATGGATAATAAACCATCGGTTTATCATAAATAGGAAGCAGTTGCTTAGACACACCTTTAGTAATGGGATACAACCGTGTACCTGAACCACCTGCTAAAATAATACCTTTTGTTGTTGTCATTACGCAGTTACACCTAATCGTTCTCGTTGATAGCTGCCATCTTGTACACGACGGCACCACTCTAAATTATTTAAATACCATTCCACAGTTTTGCGAATACCTGTATCAAATGTTTCTTCAGGCTCCCATCCTAAATCATTCTTTATCTTACTTGCATCAATCGCATAACGTAAATCATGCCCTGGACGATCTTTAACAAAGGTAATCAGTGTTTCGTAGGGCTGTGCATTCAATTGTGGTTTTAACTCATCTAAAATTTTACAAATCGTTTTCACAACTTCTATATTTTGTTTTTCGTTATGCCCACCAATGTTATAAGTTTCTCCCACTACACCCTCTGTGACAACTTTATAAAGTGCGCGTGCATGATCTTCGACAAATAACCAATCACGGATTTGATTTCCTTTACCATAAATAGGCAAAGGCTTACCATCCAATGCATTTAAAATCACCAATGGAATTAGTTTTTCAGGAAAATGATAAGGACCATAATTATTTGAACAATTGGTCACAATAGTAGGTAAACCATAGGTTCTTTGCCATGCACGTACTAAATGATCTGAGCTTGCTTTACTTGCAGAATAAGGGGAACTCGGTGCATAAGCTGTTGTTTCAGTAAAAAGATCCTCTGTACCGTCTAAATCACCATACACTTCATCGGTTGAAATATGGTGAAATCTAAACTGTTGCTTTTGCGGTTCACTAAGCATTAACCAATATTTTCTAGCCGCTTCCAATATGGTATATGTACCCACAATATTACTGGTAATAAATTCAGCAGGCCCATCAATTGAACGATCAACATGTGACTCAGCAGCTAAATGCATCACTACATCAGGTTTAAATTCAGCAAAAACTTGAGTTATTTTTTCGGCATCACAAATATCAATTTGCTTAAATTGATAACGAGGCTCAATATCTATTTCTTTTAAAGACTCTAGATTTCCCGCATAGGTTAGCTTATCAATATTTAACACTTCAGCTTGGGTATTTTTTATAATATATCGTACCACTGCTGATCCAATAAACCCTGCACCACCAGTCACCAAAATTTTCATACCATACCCTGCAAATCATTTTTAATAAATATTAAATTAAAGTATTTCAACATAGCTGATTAAAGCACCTTGATTAGTTTTACAAAAAATGCTTTTCTTCACTTTGACGCTAAAAGATTATATCCAAACTCAAGCTAAAATCATATATTAAACGACTCCAAGCAAAACCGAATCATTTTGATTTTCATCACCGATTACCTTTTAATGAAGCACTTTATTCTTTTTAAATTACAAAATCATTGAATAGATACAAGTCAACACACTTCTTTTTCGGTTTTAATACAATTACCCCCCAACAATAAGATACCCAACTGGTCTTTTTTAGCTTACAATTTGCTTTCAAGATGAGATTCTAAGCAACAGCGCAATATAAAATAAGGGTTTTGAATGTGAAGTATCCGTACACATCACTGTTTACAATTTTAGCCATTTCGATTTCGTTTTCTGGTTGTGCGATCACTTCAGGTCTTCAAACCTATGATCTACCTGAACAAGGTCAATATAAAACTGATCAGGGTGCGGAACTTTCAGTTGTACAGCTTAATCAAAATAACATTCCAAATCTAAATACGACTGGCAGACTAAATTCAAATAATCTTGTCTCTTCTCTATTCAATAATGCACAAAGTATCTATCGATTAAGTGCAGGTGATGTCCTCTCAATTCAGCTTTGGGCATACCCTGAAATCACACCACCAATCCAAGATGCAACCAATATTAAAGCTGTAGGTTATCCCATTGATCCAAATGGCAATGTCCAATTACCTTTAGTAGGTTCAGTACGTATTGCAGGTAAAACTTTAGCGGAGACCAATCGTTTTTTACATCAGCAATTTGCTAAATACCTAAAACACCCAGATGTTGTGGTTCGTGTACTGTCTTATGAAGGCCGTCGTTATTTTGTTAATGGCCAAGTTATGCGCAGTGGCCAATATACCTTAAATGACCAACCAATCAGCATTTACACTGCATTAGGTCAAGCCGGTGGTATCGATACTAAAACAGGTGATACCACCAATATCCAACTCATTAGGAATGGACAAACCTATAGTCTCAATACCATTCAGCTAGAAAAACAAGGATTATCTTTACATCAACTCTTGATCCAACCGAATGACACGATTTTCGTCAATACCAAACAAGATCAAAAACTCTATGTGATGGGTGAATCCAGTCGCAGTCAAGCCCTTACATTACGAGATCAAGGTATGACCCTTAGTGATGTACTTGGTGAAAGCGAAGGAATTAACCCTACTTCAGCAAGTGCTGCACGTATTTATGTTATGCGTACTGACCTTAGCACCAAGCAGTCTACAATTTATCATCTTAATTTAAGCAGTTTAGGTAATTTAGCCTTAGCCAATCAATTTGCGATGCAAAAAAATGATATTGTTTATATTGATGCAACAGGTTTAACCCGTTGGCAACGTATTATGAATCAAGTAATTCCGTTCTCAAGTGCTTTATATACATTTGATCAATTGGGTAAATAAGATGCAAATCCAAAATATACTGGTGGTTTGTGTTGGAAATATTTGCCGTAGCCCAATGGCAGAGTTTTTTTTAAAGCAAAGCCATCCTGATCTACAAATAGAGTCGGCGGGGCTTTCTGCGATGGTCGGCCATTCTGCTGATGATAAAGCCATTTCCTGTATGGATGCTTTAAACATTGATATGCGTTCCCATATTGCACGCCAAATTAATGCTGAGTTGATCAAAAAGGCCGATCTCATTCTAGTGATGAGTAAAAATCAATCCCAACATATTGAACAGAAATGGCCCTTTGCCAAAGGCAAGGTATTTCGCTTAGGTCATTGGCAAGGCCAAAATGTGCCTGATCCATATCAACATGATCAAGCTTTTTTTGATGAAACATGTAAAAATATCCTAGTTTATGCCAATGACTGGCAATCACATCTATAAATTTTAATTAGTTGTTTACTTATGAACCAAAATTCAAAAACTAATGATGATACGATTGACTTAAAAGAGTCGTTTTTCTCTTTAATTGTTCAATGGAAAGTGATTGCGCTTTGTGTCATTTTAACTTTAATCTGTGCTCTACTTTATTTACGTGTAACATCACCTGTTTATTCTACTGATGCCATGGTTCAGGTAGAAGATGGTAAAAGTGCTGCTTCAGCTGCTTTAATGGGTGAACTCAAAGATGTTGCAGGTGGTTTAGGGCAAAAGTCTCCTGCCGATGCTGAAATAGAAATTTTAAATTCGCGGCTTGTTCTTGGGAAAGTGATTCAGAATTTAAATTTAGATATTCAAATTCAAGACAATGCTGATACTTTTTTTCATAAATTAGTTTCTAAAGAGAAATCTAAGCTTAGTTATAGCCCTAAAGCCGTTGATTTTCAAAAAAACCTGTCTAGTTTTTCCATACTAAAGTTAGATATCCCAGAATATTATTATGATAAAAAACTTACTTTAAAGTTTATAGAAAAAAAGCAATTTAATTTAAGCTATAAAGACCAAATTGTATTTAAAGGTAATTTAAATCAGATTAATCAAGCTCAAGATAATAAAGGATTATGGTCAGTTCAAATTAATAGTATCCATCCATTTCAACAAGATTTTACACTCACTAAGCTTGCACTTCCTTCAGCTGTTAGACTGATACAAGAAAATTATTCAGTTGCTGAAAAAGGTAAAATGACAGGTGTTATTGGTCTTAATTATAGCGGAAATGATCAACAGCATATTACTCAAGTTCTCAATAATATTTTGAGCGTTTATCATGAACAGAACATTGAACGTAAAAGCTTAGAGTCTAAACAAACATTAAATTTTCTTGATCAGCAACTGCCAGAGCTTAAACACCAACTTGAAGAATCAGAGATTAAATTTAATAAATTCCGTGAACAATACAATACTGTGGATGTCACTCAAGAATCAGAGTTGATGTTAAAACAAAATATTGAATTGGAGAAAATGCGGATAGAATTAAAGCAAAAACAAGCTGAATATTCTGCTAAATATACCTCTGATCACCCATTAATGACAGAGATCAATGCGCAACTCGCTGCAATTGATAAGAAATCAACTGAACTTAATCAGGCCATTAAGCGTTTGCCTGAAACTCAACGCTTATATTTACAACTCTATCGTGATGTTAAAGTGAATACAGAACTTTACACTTCATTATTAAACAGCTATCAACAATTAAAAATTGTAAAAGCGGGTGAAATTGGTAATGTTCGTATCATTGATACAGCGGTAGAACCGGTTAAACCAATTAAACCTAAAAAGTTGATTGTACTTATTCTTTCAATTTTTGTGGGTGGATTTATTGGTGTTTTGATTGCATTACTGCGTAATATGCTTTCATCAGGGATTAAAGATTCTAGTCGCATTGAAAACGAACTTGATTTACCTGTGTATGCCACTGTGCCTCGCTCTCCAATTCAAGAAAGTCGTGTACAGTTACTGAAAAAGAAAAAGTCGATTCCGATTCTTGCGGCTAAAAATAGTGAAGACATTGCCATTGAAAGCTTACGTAGCATTCGTACCACAATTCATTTTGCTTTAAATAAAGCAAAAAATAATATTATTGCGATTTCAGGACCCGCTCCAGAAATTGGTAAATCATTTATATCGACCAATTTGGCCACGATTTTTGCTCAAGGGAATAAAAGAGTTTTACTCATTGATGCAGATATACGCCGAGGCTATTTACATAAATATTTTAGTCATGACACTTCACCAGGCTTAACTGAATATTTAGCAGACCAAAACACGCTTGAGCAATGCATTGTTCATTCAAATACTGTAAACAATTTAGATTTTCTGCCACGTGGTAAAAATCATAACCATGCTTCTGAAATGCTCAGTTCAGATCGCTTTAGCGAATTATTAGAACAGCTTTCTCAACAATATGATCATATTATTATCGATACCCCACCTATCTTGGCGGTCACTGATGGCATCATCATTTCTCAATTTGCGGGTGTAAACCTTGTTGTTGCGCGTTATGCAAAAACACAGATGAAAGAACTTGAATTAACCATCAATCGTTTTGAACAAGCGGGAAGCAAAGTGAATGGTATTATTCTCAATGATGTTCAAGCAACTGCTGGAGGTAATTATGGCTATAATTATGCTTATGCCTACACCGCATCCAAAGATGACTGATATCGAATGAGTAGCAAAAAAGCCAGATTGAATCTGGCTTTTTTGTGTCAATTTTTTGATCAATTTAACTGTATATTTTTAGTTGTCGCCATCAGATAACTATATCGTTTATGATGAAGAAGTTATATGCTTGAGCAGATTATGCTAATGATCAAATTAGCCTCTTAAAAGATTAAAATTTGGAAATTTTTATGAGTAAAGCCTTACCCATCGCAATTGCTGTAATCTTAGGTGGTGCTGCACTTGTACCTGTTTATTATGCATCTCAACATCCTGCTAATGTAAACAGTCATTCAATGTCAAAAAATGCTAAACCTGTAGAAAAAATTAGTTATGCACTTGGTTATGAAGTTGCGAGCCAAACGCCACCTGAAGTCGATGTGAATACATTTATCAGTGGTATTCGTGACGGTCATGCTAAAAAACAACGTGCCTATACAGATGAAGAATTACAAGCTGCGTATGTTGACTTCCAAAAAGAAATGCAACAAAAGCAATTACAACAAAGCAAAGAAACAGCTTCATTAAATGACTCATTCTTAGCTGAAAATGCGAAAAAAGAAGGTGTTAAAACAACGGCTTCAGGATTGCAATATAAAATCACCAAAGAAGGTACAGGTAAACAGCCTGCTGCTACTTCACAAGTCACGGTACATTACAAAGGTCAGTTGTTAGATGGCAAAGTATTCGACAGTTCATATGATCGTGGTCAACCAGTTGAGTTTCCTTTGAACCAAGTAATTCCAGGTTGGACTGAAGGTTTACAACTCATGAAGGAAGGCGGTAAAGCAACCTTATATATCCCTGCAAAATTGGCTTATGGTGAACAAGGTGTTCCTGGCACGATTCCTCCAAACAGCACTTTAATTTTTGATGTTGAACTTGTTAAAGTTAAATAACATTTACGAAAAGGAGAGATTTACTCTCCTTTTTTGGATTTTAATTATGAAAAAAACACTTATTGTGCTTAGTCTTAGTCTGCTGAGTAGTGCAGCTTTCTCAGCACCGATTAACAATAAAAGCTCTCAACAAGATCAACTGGGTTATAGCTATGGTTATGTCATGGGACGTACCAATGCCGATACCTTAAAACAAATTAATTTAAATGCCTTTATCCAAGGGATCAAAGAAGGTTCCACAGGCCAGAAAGCAAGCTTAACTGATGAAGAAATGGCAAAAGCTCTTGCACAATATAAACAGCAAACTGAAGTAAAACAAATGCTTGAGTTTAAGCAAGCTGCAGATGTGAATGCCAAACAAGGTGAAGCTTTTCTTGTAGAAAATGCGAAGAAAGCAGGTGTGATTACTCGCCCAAGTGGTTTGCAGTATAGTGTTTTACAACAAGGTACTGGAAAGTCACCTTCTGCAAAATCTAAGGTTTCTGTAAACTATGAAGGTCGTTTGCTTGATGGCACCGTATTTGACAGTTCTTTTGCACGGAATGAAGCTGTAGAATTTCAAGTTAGCCAAGTGATTCAAGGTTGGACTGAAGGTTTGCAACTGATGAAAGTGGGCGCGAAATATCGTTTCTTTATTCCAGCGAAACTTGCCTATGGTGAGATTGGTGCGGGTGATGCGATTGGCCCAAACAGCACATTAATCTTTGATGTAGAACTATTAAAAGTTTTACCTTAAGTTAAATGTGAAATAGCTTTTAAAATAAAAACATCGCTCAATTGCGATGTTTTTTTATGCTCTAATAAAATCTTATCGCATTTCATAGACGTAAATTCATTCCTTGGTCAAACTTACAGTACTGTATCTTATATTCATAGTCAAACCACCTAATTATTCACACAAGTGATTTCTATCAAGTTACTAATTATAAACTAAGCTTATGTTTTTATATGAACTTTTAGAAACTGTTGTTATCAATTCATTTTTTTACTTTTGAATCATAGATGATTATCCTACCGTGGGGCGACATGGATGTCGCCGTTGGGCGGGGGTACAGGACGTACCCCTCGCCTAACATGAGCAAAAACAAAGCACTGCTTTGTTTGCAGTGCAAGGTTTGGCATCCTCTACGAAAAGTGAGGCATCGCCTACGCAAAGCTATTTAAACTTTCAATGTAAGGTGTGGCATTGCAAGATTTTTTATAATTAAATAATTTATTTTTCCATTTAGTTGATTTAATTGAAAATATTAATTAAAAGAAATTATGTTCTAGTGTCTGAGTTTTTTGACAGGTTAACTATAGAATTTAAATTCTATCCCACACACAATGGCGACATCCTTGCCGCCATGCGCTAGATACATCACTTATGAACGAATGATGCTCAAAGTAAAAGCTATCTCATTTATATTCTATTGATTGGTCTTAATTTAGTGCTTTAAATGTCTTGGTCTAAAACCTGCTGCAAGTAGAGCAACACCATAAGCCACAATACCGACTAAACATAATCCGACAACTTCAAGAATTCGAAGCCATTGCGAAGCTGCACCATCATACCAATTTAAAGCAAACCATAGCGCACCAATCATCACAATATTGGCTATGGCAAATTGAACGAATAATTTTTTCCAGTGCGCACCAAAACGGAAAATATTTTTCTTATGTAAATAAAAATATAACATCCCTGCATTGACCAAAGCTGAACCTGATGAAGCAATCGCTAAGGCCATATGTTCTGCTTGCCAATCAATCAATTTAAAAATACCAATAAAGATAATATTTAAAATCGCATTGGCTGCAACCGCCATTAAGCCGACACGTACAGGTGTTTTGGTGTCCTGAATGGCATAAAAACCTGGTGCAAAGACTTTAATCAACATAAATGCCAGTACACCACCACTCATACATTGCAATGCCATAGCCGTCATTTGCGTATCACGTGCATCAAAAGCACCATGCTGGAAAAGTGCTTGAATGATCGGCGTAGATAACATGAACAAAGCAATACTGGCTGGCACACCCACCAAGACAATCACGCGAGCAGCCCAATCCAACATTCTACGGAACTTGGCCTGATCTTGTTCTGCTTTACTCACGGAAAGAGACGGAAGAATCACGGTACCAATCGCAACACCAATCAATCCAAGTGGTAACTCGGTCATGCGTTCGGCACTATATAACCAAGACACCGAACCATCTTGCATGAATGACGCCCAAATTGTATTTAGTAATAAGTTAATCTGAGTGACTGATACACCAAATAAAGCGGGCAACATCAGTTTTAGAATTCGATCTACACCCTCATGTTTAAAATCAACTTTAGGTGGAATCAGTAATTTTTTATTCCATAATTCAGGTATTTGAATCGCAAGTTGTAAAACCCCTGCTGCAACCACAGCCCATCCTAAAGCCATGATCGGTTGAGCCATATGCGGGGCTAACCACCAAGCACCAGCAATCATTGCCACGTTGAGTAATACAGGCGAAAACGCTGGCGAAGCAAAAGATCCATAACTATTCAAAATACTGCTAGCAAATGCAGTCAATGACATAAACATCAGATATGGAATCGTTAAACGAAACATATCTACAGCCAGATCAAATTTTGCGGGATCATTATGAAAACCAGGTGCATAGACATACAAGATCACAGGCGCAATGATCATACTGATCAAGGTTAACAGTGACATCACCATTAACAGGCAGCCAAACACACGACTAATGAGAATCTGTACTTCTGCATGCAGTTTTGTAGTTTTATATTCGGTGAGTACAGGAATAAAGGCTTGCGAAAAAGCCCCTTCTGCAAATAAACGCCTGAAAAAATTGGGAATACGAAAAGCGACCACAAAGGTGTCAAAATCCTTACCTGCCCCAAACACATTGAGCAAAACCATATCTCTGACTAAGCCCAAGACTCGTGACAACATGGTCATTGCACTGACAATAAAGGTGGATCGCCACAGCGCCATCGTATTCACCTAGTTAAAATAAAGTCGCTATTGTAATTAAATATTCTTAAAATTGCGTTGTTAAATCATAAACAGACACTTATTTACTTCGCTTGTTCTACTTTTAATTTTTTCTGATTCAAACTTTCTCTAAACTGCTGCCATTGAAAATGTGGTCCAGGATCAGTTTTTCGTCCTGAGGCAATATCAGAATGTCCTGTTAAATGATGATCAGTTTTTGGATAAGCGTGTTGCAAAATGGCAACCACATCAACCAGTTGTTGATATTGGATCGCTTCAAAATCGCTATCATCACTTCCTTCAAGTTCAATCCCAATTGAATAGTCATTACACTCAACTTTACCCAGATAAGCTGAACGTCCAGCATGCCAAGCCCGATCATTAAAATTAACAAATTGTATAATTTCACCAGTTCGTAGAATCAATAAATGTGCAGAAACCTGCATACCCTCGATGGTTTGGAAATAAGGATGCACTGACCAATCCAGTTGATTTTGAAAAAACTGTTCAATATAACCACCACCAAATTGTGACGGTGGCAAACTAATATTGTGAAGCACAATCAGCTGAATCTCTGTATTTTCAGGACGTTGATTATAGTTAGGAGATGGGACCTGTCTTGCGCCAATCAATTGACCATTCACGACCTGAAACTGTGGTGCAGATTGCATATCTTATTCCTACAGAATTTTTCTATTTTCAATAAAGCTGATTTTCAATATTTTAGTGTACTCTTATCTGTATAAAATAAAAACTTCTTCAAACTTGCAATGACAGTGCTAATATATCGCTCAGTTTTTAAGGGTGACTAAAATAGGGATATCCATGAGCATACCTGAATCTTTGCTTGAACAATCTATTCAAATTAATATTCAACAAACACTCCAAGAAGATATTGGCGATGCTGATATTACTGCCCTACTCACACCAGAAGATGAGCAAGCGACAGCCACGATCATTTCGCGTGAAGATATGGTCTTGGCGGGACAACCTTGGGTCGATGCACTGATCAAAGCGTATGATCCAAGCGTACAGATTACTTGGCTTAAAAATGATGGTGACTGGGTTAAAGCCAATGAAACCATTTATAAATTGGCAGGTTCTGCGCGTAGCTTGCTGACTGTTGAGCGTCCGGCATTAAACTTTGTGCAAACCCTGTCGGCAGTCGCAACCAAAACGGCTGAATATGTAAAATATCTAGAAGGTACAGCAACCAAATTATTAGATACACGCAAAACTTTGCCGGGTTTACGGATTGCACAAAAATACGCAGTTGCTGTAGGTGGTGGGCAAAACCATCGCCTAGGTTTATTCGATGCGTTTTTAATTAAAGAAAATCACATCATGGCTGCAGGTGGTATTGCTCAAGCAATTGCCAAAGCGCATCAAATCGCACCAGGTAAGCCTGTTGAAGTCGAAGTTGAAACATGGGATGAACTGAATCAAGCACTTGAAGCCAAAGCAGATATCGTCATGCTAGATAATTTTAGCCAACAACAAATGATTGATGCAGTTAAACATGTTGCAGGGCGCTGTAAATTAGAAGCGTCTGGGAATATAACCCTTGAGAATTTAAGTCAAGTTGCACAAACAGGTGTTGACTATATTTCGATGGGTGTATTGACCAAAGATGTTAAAGCGATTGATTTATCTATGCGTTTTAATGCCTAATCACTCAATCATATGAGCCATAAAGCAGTATCTATATACTGCTTTTTTTATTACAAAATATAACGATGAGTCAATAAATAATCAGCTAATTTTATGCAAAAGATCTTCTAAATAACAATCAAATTACGTGCACCAACAAAAGAGATAAACAATGAAAAAACATATTTTATATTCATCACTATTCGCATTATCTATTCCGATCCTGAGCCATGCAGACATAGTCAATGTGCATGTGTTAAGTGCAACAGTCAAAGATCAAAATATTGCCAATGCTGAAGTAATTTTGCAAAAAAATGGTGAGCGCTCTGCCTCAAGTTCTACCAATACAAGCGGCCGAGCCGCAGTCAATAGTAATACTATAGACAGTTCAGATAATTTACTGATTATCAAAAAATCAGGTTATTCAACACTGGTTGCAAAATGTCCATGTGATGGTATGACCTACGCCTTAAGTCCTGTACTCAAAGATCTCTACAGTATGCGAATTGTACTGAATTGGGGGCAAAACCCTTTAGATCTCGATTCACACTTAAGTTATAAAAATCAGCATGTATATTGGGACAGTAAACAAGGTTTGGCTGCAAATCTGGATGTGGATGACACCGACTCTTATGGCCCTGAAACCGTCACGATTGATAAACGTTTAGAAGGTCAATATTATGTGTATTCAGTACATGACTTTTCTGATCGGACTCAACCAACTACGACCAATTTATCCAATAGCCAAGCCAAAGTCATGGTCTATGCAGGTGAATCACTGATCCGCTCTTATTATATTCCAACTGGTCAAGCGGGTAATTTATGGACTGTATTCCGCATTAGCCCTGAAGGTGAAATTCAAGATATCAATCGTATTTCAGGAACCACGGTTAACGCAAGCCAAGTGGGTTCAACAGTATCAAATTATCAAAATCAAACCACTCGGGTAAATATTGTTCCTGTCTCAGCTGATGCGCAAAAACGAGCCAAAACACTTAATTTAAGTGCAGATAAAGCCTATCAAAACAACCAGATTGAACAAGCTGCAATGCTCTATCAACAGTCTATCGACTACAATCCAAATGTTGGCCAGACCTATAGTAATCTTGCTGTTGCTTATCAAAAGCTCAATCGTTCCTCAGAAGCTTTATGGGCAAATCAAAAAGCCATTGCTTTGGCGACCAATAACAATACCAAAGCTTATTCTCACTATAATATGGGTAAAATCTATGAAAATAATCAAGATTATGCCCAAGCTAAGCAACATTACCAATTGGCCAATCAATACAAACCAAGCGCGACTTATGATGAAGCGATACAACGCGTAAGCCAGTAAAAAAATTGCCCAAAGGATATCTACATTCTTTGGGCAGCTTTGATGCTTTAGTTTGCTTTTTTTTATTGATATGTTTTAATTTTGCTTACAAAACAAGCAGTTTTTACATAGAAAAGCCGTCTGAATAAGCCTATAATCTTTGGCTTCCAATACATTCCTGTAATTAGGCCAATGAAGACTTTGAAACAACAAGTTTTGTTTTTACTTGTCGCTTTTTTATCTGTATTTGCTTTTTTCTTATACCAAGAAGATATCACGCGTTTCTTTCAATTACGTGACATCTATCTAAAACCACGTCTGTATAAATATGGCTTTTCAATTCTCTTAAACTACGCCTTTATTAGTTTATTTTATTTAATCTTAAGAAAAACCTTTGCGACCATTTTACTTAGTCAATTTATTATTTTTTTACTGAGCTTTATCAATATCAAGAAAGAGCAATATCTTTCTGCAAGTTTGGTTCCTAGTGATTTTTTATTATTTAAAGAAACCTTTATCGCCTCTCCAATCATGCTCAAAATTGCAGTCTTTGCAGCAATTGCAGTGTTTATTGGACTATTTGTATTTCTCTATAAAAAAGAGAAATTAGGGACGAAGCCTCTCCTCCTGACAAACAGCATTTTATCTTTTGCCATCCTTGGTTTCTTTATCACCGCGAATTTTAAAAATAATTTTAGTGAAGCTTGTGCCAATGCAGCAAAAAATTCAATTTGCCAATATGCAAAATATCTACCCAATACCCGTGGTGACTGGATTGGTGATCATTTAACCATTAAATATTTAGGTTTTTCGACCTTCTTTTTTTCCAAAACGGTCGATGGCTTAAACAATAAAATTTTTCAAACACAAGTTATTCCTGAAGAAAAAGTTGCTGCTTTTTATCAACCGATGGCAGTTGAACATGATGAAGAACCTACATCGAATCTAGCATCAGATGATCCGTCACAACAAAAACAATTGCCAAATATCGTTTTTGTGATGAGCGAGTCGCATTGGGATGCCAGAAAATTAGACAAAAGCATTCCACCTAACATCACCCCAACAATTGCAAAAAATCAGGTCTCTAGCTTATTGTCTCCAAGTTTTGGTGGAGGAACTGCTAATGTTGAGTTTGAAGTGTTAACCAGTCTAAATACCTATTTAAATCATAATGAACTGGCTTATGTCTCAAAATTAAAACGTCCAACTTATTCATTACCGATGTATTTAAATACATTGGGTTATGAAACAACTGCAATGCATAACAACGGCAAATATTTTTATAACCGTAGCGCAGTTTATCAAAATCTAGGTTTTAACCGTTTTACTTCAATTGAAAATATGATCAACATGGCTGACCGCGCTAAATATATCAATGCTGCGGGTTGGGCTACTGATGATTTAATTTATAACAGCATTGAAAATCAGCTTAAAAATACGGATAAACCGCAATTTATCTATGCGATCAGTGTTGAAAATCATCCAATGTACAGTGATGATCGCTTTGGTAAAGACCATTTTAAAATCACTAAAGATGGTGTGAGTGAGAACAGTAAACGCGCGCTGAATACTTTTTTAACGGGTATGCAACGTGCTGACGATAAATTTAAAACCCTGATTGAGCATGTCAAACAGCTTGATCGCCCAACAATTGTGATTTTCTTTGGTGACCATTTACCCAACTTACAAAGCGTTTACGATGAGTATGGCTTCTTTAAATCAGAGCAAGAAAAATCTGAGAAAAAAGATGTGCGCTTCTTTGAAACACCGCTTGCAGTTTGGGCAAATTTCCCCATTGATCAAAAGCAATTTAAAGGGCCTTTTGTGGCAGCACATTTCTTAGCACCCAAAGTATTAGAAGCTGCGCATATTCCCCTTTCACCTTACTATGCTTTTGTGAATAAGGTGGGTTCTTGTTATAGCACTGTTCATCAAACAGGCACACAAACGCAAAAATCTTGTGAATTTAATCAAGCTGAGATTCTACAACAGTATAAAGACATGAATATGGATGTGTTAAATGGTAAGAATTTCACTTATCAGATGTTAAAATCTAAAGCTGAAAGCTAGTCCTGCCCAAATGATCAAGAAGGTTCTCCAGAGTCTTCTTGATCATGCTGCTGTTCAGCATGTTGTTGCGGTTCATTATTTTTTGCGTCAAATTCTTTGCTTTCGAAATCTTCACGGCGTGGATCTCCAGCCATCAATACAAAGGTAATCACTGCGAATAGAACAATGAGTATTTTCATAAGCCTGCCATTTGCTAAAGTTTGAAATATTCTAAATATCGGTTGATGAAAAGATTTGTAGAGTCTGTATACGAAACAAGGGATTTCAGCTGATTTATGTATCTATTGACGTAAATAGATGATTGGAATCTTAATCATGTAAGTTTGCGCAAATTATGTGGCCTTCTATCAACTAAAAATAAGGTGCAATTCGCACCTTATTTAAATTATAAAAATTCAGCTATTTAAAATTAAGATTCTATAAATCCCATATAAGGGTCAGAAAATGAATCTTTACCCGTTTCAATACGCCCAGCAAAACGACGTTTAAAGGTGCTATCGCCCTCTATTGTTACAGTAAAATCATACCAACCACCGAAATCAGACATATTCCAATTCAACTCCTTTTCTGTAGAAGCCGTTTCGATATTCCATGTCTTATTGGGTAGATAAGCATTGGCTTTCACTGTCAATTTTGCTGTTTTCGTAGCGTCATTACGAACTTTTAAATAGAGTTTAGGATCACACTCTTCAACACATACACGCACTTCTGGCAATGCCTCTATTTGTGCAGACTTGACTAAATCTCCTGCAAAGCCACGATGGAAACCATTTGGACCCAATACCCATAAATCATATAGTCCATTTGAAGCTTTCCATACATCATCCAATTGCTTACCTGCTTCAACCATATAACGACGAGGAATCGCGTCTAAATTCAATTTGTCATAAACATGGAAAACTGCGGCGTGTGTTCCGGTATTAGAGAACATTAACTTCACCGTTTTTGTTGCCACATCAACTTTCGCACTACTATGTAAAATATAAGGCAATGCCCGAGAGAGGCGTGTTCCTAACTCTTGAACAGGATAGACCTGACTTAAAGGACGGGAAACCGGCGGCAATAGCGCTTGCGCATTACGAATCGCATCTGCATCATTCTTGGTTTTTTTACCCATCAAGTCCGAAATAGCTGTGGTATTTGGATTTTTAAAGTCAAAAGCTGTTGTTAAATCACCACATACAGCACGGCGATATGGACTAATATTCGGTTCTTGCACGCCAAAACGTTGCTCTAAGAAACGAATAACAGACGAATGATCAAAAACCTGTGAATTTACCCAACCACCACGGCTCCAGGGAGAAATCACATACATAGGTACGCGTATTCCTGGACCATAGACTCCCACACCATTACTGACTTTAGGATCAGTAAAGTTAGGTTGTCCTGCTGAAGCTTTAGGATGCGTAGCGTATTCATATGAGATTTGTTCATCACTCAAAGTGGTTTTACCTTGCATCACACCTGAAGCGTCTTTTGAAGGTGCACTTGGTGATGGAACGTGGTCAAAAAAGCCATCATTTTCATCAAAGTTGACCAATAAAACCGTTTGGCTCCAAATTGCAGGGTTTTCCGTTAAAGCGTTTAAAACTTCCTGAATATACCAAGCACCTTGTACAGGGCTTGATGGTCCTGGATGCTCACTATAGGCCGCAGGTGCAACCATCCAACTGACTTGAGGTAATTGACCTTTGGCAATATCATCTTTAAATGAAGCAAGAAATCCACCATCAGGCATCGTATTGGCAATCCCTTTATACAACGGTTGTGTTGCATCAATGGCTGGATCATAAGCAGGACACGTGCTGTCATTGTTTACAGGTTTACCAGACAACTCATTGGCACGGCGATATTGTTTAAAGCCAGCCAAAGGATTGTCGGTAAAGTTATCTGGCATATTTTGATAAACTTTCCACGTCACACCCGCTTGTTGTAGGCGCTCAGGATAGGTTGTCCAATCATAGCCTGTGCTTGATGCACCAATACTGTCCAAGTCATTTACGACACTGGCAACACCCGCAGCTTTCGGACCGTTTGAACCTGCCCATAAGAACATACGATTCGAATTGGTTCCTGTATGCATTGCACAATGATATGCATCACACAGGGTAAAGGCGTTGGCAAGTGAGAACTGAAATTCAACTTCTTTTTGTTTGTAATATCCCATAGATTGGGGTTGTTTATACTGTACCCAATTGCCCATACGCCCATGGTTCCAAGCAAATTGCCCATCTGTCCATGAGTGTGGCGTACCGCTAACACGTTGTGCATTGCCACGCGTGCTGTCTAAATGATAGGGAAAGATTTTATTCTTATCTTTATCGTATTGTTCCCAAATCTTACGGTTGTCGGATAGCGGAATCGTAAAACGATCACCAAACCCACGAACACCCTTTAACGTTCCAAAATAATTATCAAACGAGCGATTTTCTTGCGTCAAAATGATGACATGTTTTACATCTTTAATCGTGCCTGTTTCGACTTTGGCGTCAATGGCTAAAGCTTTTTGGATGCTGGCTGGAAAGCTGGCTAAAGCGGCTGTACCAAATATTGTTTTTGTTGAATTGACTAAAAAATCACGACGGTTCATCTCTATTTCCTTATTTTTTATTATGGTGCGCAATGTACTTTACAAGCAGCGGGTGGCTGTGGATTCGTCGTTGAGCTTTCATTATCATCATTACAAGCACTGAGTAAGACACTCAGACTGGTCACTAAAATCAGCAAAAAATTTCGCATTGTCCTATCCATGAAATAAAGGTAGAGATAGTCAATACAACTGCTATGACGCTAGAGTGAAGTTTTTATGGCAGTTTGATGAATATTTTTTAAAAAACGATGAATATCAAATATTTGTTTTAATTTAAAAAATAAGCAACTTAGGTTAAAACAATTTTATGCAATAAAAAACGCATCCGAAGATGCGTTTTGTTTATAAAAATATATCAATATTTTAGAATTACCAACCAAGCGCTTCTTGTTGTTTTTTTACCAATTCCTGAATACCTTTTTCAGCCATTTCAAGCATTGCATTGGACTGAGCGCGTGTAAATGGTTTTTCTTCTGCAGTCCCTTGAATTTCAATAAACTCACCTGCTTGAGTCATCACCACATTCAAGTCTGTTTGACAGTTAGAATCTTCTTCATAGCAAAGATCAAGCAATACTTCATCTTGATACATGCCGACAGAAATCGCAGCAACAAGCCCTTTTAATGGATCATGCTTAATTTTCTTTTTCTCAAGAAGTACATTCATAGCATCAATTAATGCAACCGCAGCACCCGTAATTGCAGCAGTACGCGTACCACCATCTGCCTGAATCACATCGCAGTCGATGGTAATGGTGTTTTCACCCAATTTTTTCAAATCCACCATTGCACGTAAGCTACGACCAATCAAACGTTGAATTTCTTGAGTACGACCAGATTGCTTACCGCGAGCAGCTTCACGGTCGCTACGTGTATGGGTAGAACGTGGCAACATACCGTATTCCGCAGTCACCCAACCTTGGCCCTGACCCTTTAAGAAACGTGGCACTGAATTGTCAATACTTGCAGTACACAGCACTTTTGTATGACCAAATTCAACCAATACTGAACCTTCCGCATAACGGGTGTAGTTACGGGTAATTTTAACTTCACGTAATTGATCTAATGCACGTTGGTCGATACGCATAGCTTGTCCTTATGGGATTCAAAAAATATTGCGACTTATTATAACAGATCCAAGAGAGATGGTTTTGTTACAAGATGGTGGTTTTTGAAATTGCTCGCTAAATCTATATGTGGTGACTTAAATAAACGTCTATACAAAAAGATAGATATACAAACCACGTTTTAAAATTTTCGAAATTTAGCCAAAAAATTAAAAATCACTGAATCTAAAACATCGCATTAAAAGCAATAGAAGAACCTTATTTAACTCAATAAGGTTCTTCTAACAACAATTGAGGATCTATTTTCAACAGCTATTGCACCAGTTGAATGAAGCGAGATAAACACCTTAGCAACACCAATGCTTACACATCGCAAAAACTTTGTTTAAGCAAAAATACCCTTCAACTTTTGTAAAGACTGAGTAATGGTTGCTGTCAGACTATTTGGCAAAGAGCATTTGGCTAAACGCACCCATACACTGCCAAATTGTTTCAGGAAATCTGCTTCATTATAATTGATGCCATATTCTGCACATAAAGCTCTAATTTTTGGAGCAGCTTCTGAATAACGATTGGCTGGCATATCAGGGAACAAATGATGTTCAATCTGATGACTTAAATTCCCACTCAAAATATGCAACCAGTCTGTTCCAGTAAAATTACTAGAACCACGAATCTGACGTAAATACCATTCAGCACGGGTTTCATTTTCCACATTATCTGCTTCAAAAGTCTCTGCATCTTCAGTGAAATGACCATTAAAGATTACCGCTGAAGACCACAAACTGCGGATCACATTGGCAATGGCATTCCCAGCTAACACTGGCAAAGCATTGGGGCCTGCAATCACAGGAAAAAACACATAATCTTTTAGAATTTGACGGCGGGCTTTTTTACGAAATTTTGCCGCATCTGCCCAGACCTGTTTCCAAGTTTTTGTTTTATAGATCAGCGCATCTTCCAAATGTAGATTTTGTAAGCCAACATACCATTCAAAAAACACCATCAATTGAATCGCTAAAGGGATATTAAACAAAAAGCGCGGTTCCCATTTTTGTGATTCACTAACACGGAGTAAACCATAACCCACATCATGATCTTTACCCACAATATTAGTATAGGTGTGATGCACATAATTATGTGTGTATTTCCAATCATCACCTGTTGCCATGGTATCCCAGTCGTAGTTTGCACCATTCAAACTTGGGTCATTTAACCAATCGAATTGACCATGCATAACATTATGACCCAGCTCCATATTTTCTACGATTTTGGAAATTCCCAGCAATCCCGTACCCACCACCCAAACAGGTGGAATCCATCCGCCAAACATCAACATAGCACGTGAAGCAATTTCACTATAACGGACAAAATTACGGATTTTATAAATATACTTGGCATCTTGTTCACCTAAACTGTCCATGATTTCACGACGGATTTCATCAACACGGCGACCAAACTCTGCGGTTTGTTCTGGGTTTAAATGTTTCGATTTACTGTTTGGAAAAGTAACTGACATATTCATTGTCTTGCTCCTCAGCACTTCATTTTTAGAAGCCTTAGCTGAATTTTGGGTACAACTTCCTACGCCTAGGTTCAACAGACCGAGAAGTTGTTTAAATTTATTGAAATGATTGCTTTAATTTACAGATTAATGACCACAGGGCTTATCGCTTGGCTGATACACAATTTGATCTGTGTATTTGAAGCATGGTCAATTTCACCTGTCAGCATATTTTTAGTCGAACCACTCACTTTGGTACAGGTACAGGTATTACAAATCCCCATACGACAACCATGAGTTGGCTTTAATCCCGCTTGTTCAGCACTTTCAAGTAGGTTTGATTTCGCAGCAAACTCTTGTTGTGAGCGTAAAAAAACAATCGGTTGTGCTTCTAGGCTTTCATCTACCGCAATCTGGAAATACTCTTGTTTCAAACGATCTGTGATATTCAAATCTTGAAAAATTTGATTGATGCTTTGCATCATTGCACTTGCACCACACGCATAGCTTTGACGCTGTTGGAAATCAGGAACCAAACTTTCCAATAACTCGATGGTTAAATGCTGCTTTTGTTGAGCGGTGTGAATATAGTGATAATTTAACAATGCGTGTTGCTGATAAAGCTGCTCTAGATCTGCATGAAAAGCCTCATCACGACTAAAATAAATTAAATCAATTGGACGATTTGAATCTTTAAGTGCTTCAAGCAACAAAGAATGGATTGCGGTAATTCCACTGCCTGACGCAATCAATAACAATGGTGACGCGTCTTGAGCTAAAACAAAATCACCTTGAGCTTGTGACAACTCAACAATGCTACCAAAAGCCATTTGGCTCAGTGCATTGGAGACTTTACCCTGCTGTTTTACAGCAATGATCAGATCGCCATTATTCAAAAATTTAACCACAGAGTAACTACGTTGTTGACGCACACCCGCAATTTCAACAGTTACAAGAACAGATTGTCCTGCTTTAAACTGTTGATGCTTAAAATTACGATTTGGACGTAATTGAATTTGATAAAAATCAGGGCTTAATGCACGAGTTTTAATAATCGTGGCTTTTACCTTTTTCCAAGCCCAAACAGGATTGATTTTTTCAGCGATAAAATCGACAAAATCCTCACGAACCCATTCTGGCTGATAATGCATATAGCTACTCATGTGACGTTCCTCTTTGTGCTTGCTATTTATTGAGTGAACAAACGTTCTTTTAGTGAACACATGTACACTATAATCATTTTTTAAATTCAGTCAACACCTGTACACTGACATTCGTCGTTTAATTTGTTTTTATTTTTGATAGACTCATCACAACAAAAATCTTTGGATACCAGAATGTCGATACGCGATGAACGAAAACAACAAAGCCGTCAGGCTTTACTTGATGCTGCTTTAACTTTAAGCACATCGGGTCGTTCATTTTCGAGTATCAGTTTGCGAGAAGTTGCCCGTGAAGTCGGTTTGGTTCCAACAGCGTTTTATCGCCATTTCCAAGATATGGATGAATTGGGTAAAGAGCTGGTGGATCAAGTTGCGCTGTATTTAAAGAATGTCCTACATCAATTAGGCAAAGGCCTAGCGCATCCTGAAGCGAAAACCAAAACCAGCATGGCGCTGTTTTTTGAGGCTGTAGACAGCAGTCCGCAACAATGGATTTTTATGATCGCAGAACGTTGGGGTGGTTCAGAGGTAGTACGTAAAGCCATCGCCCGCGAAATTGACTTCCTAAATGATGATCTTGCCAACGCGTTAAAAAAGTTTGAAGTTATCGCAAATTTTCATGATGAAAATGATTTAAAAGTGATCACCAATATTTTGATTAATTTATCTTTTACTTGGGCAATGTCATGGATCAACTTATCTCGACAATACTCAGGCATCGAACTTGAGTTACAAAAAATGGTGCTTAAAAAACAATCGGTGACGCAAATCCGCTTAATTTTTAAAGGCATCGAAAATTGGGATCGAGATAAAGCTTAATTTATCTCACAAACTCCTCCCCTTATATCACTAGCAATAAAAAACCCGCAATTCAATTGCGGGTTTTAAAAACAGCAAAGCTTATTTGGCTTTACGTTCTTTATTGATCAGATAGTCAACAACTTGCGTCACTTTACCATCTTCACCTTGAACCACATATTTACCATTTACCACAACAGCAGGCACCCCTGAAAGCTGGTACTGTTGTGCCAATTGATTTGATTCAGCAATTTTTGCAGTGATCGCAAAAGAACTATACATACTGTTAAATTTCGCCTCAGGCACACCGTACTGAGTAAAGAATTTAGCAAAAGCATCTTTTTGTAGAACTTGCTGATTACCTGCATGATTGGTATGGAATAAAGGCAAATGCGTACGTTTACGTACACCCAATGCTTCACTCACATAATATGCACGAGCACCTTGTTCCCATAATGGATTCATTGCTGCAGGTGTACGGATAAAGTTAACATCTTTAGGGATCTTCTTTAACCACGCTTGCATATGCGGTTCTAATGTAAAGCAGTGAGGGCATCCATACCAAAAAAACTCACGTACTTCAATTTTACCCGGAACTGAAACTTTTCCTGGGTTTTGCACCACGGTATAATCTTTACCTGCAACAAAATCGGCAGCCATGGCATTTACAGAAAACGCCATCACCATGGCAGTCATGCCACCTAAAATAAATTTTTTCATTGACTTTATTGTCCTCGTAGTCATCTCGTATAGCTTATGCATTCACTATAAAACAAATATGGGAAAATCGTTTTCCTTCTGTGAAGTTTTTTACACGATTCATCGCTTTTTCTGGATTTATGGTTACACTAGAGTCTGTTGATATTTCATAAATAGACGAAGTGTTAACAAACACTAGCATAACTGAACTTAATTTTTGATTAAAACAATTTACTTAGAGGTGCCCGGCATGTCGCAACTTAATGTTGATCCACAGGAAATTGCTAAATTTGAAGCACTTGCTGCCTTATGGTGGGATCAACACTCTGAGTTCAGACCTTTACATCAAATCAATCCACTGCGTTTAAACTGGGTTGATGAACATGCCAACGGTCTTACAGGCAAAAAAATTCTTGATGTGGGCTGTGGTGGCGGCATTTTGGCTGAAAGTATGGCACGTCGTGGTGCCAATGTTTTAGGTATCGACATGGGTGCAGCGCCATTGAATGTGGCTCGCTTACACGCTGAACAGGAAAATGTTCAAAATATCGAATATCGCCAAGTTCCTGTGGAACAACTCGCAGAAGAACAAGCAGGACAATACGATATTGTTACATGCATGGAAATGTTGGAACACGTTCCTGACCCAGCGTCTATCATCCAAGCGTGTCAAAAGTTAGTTAAACCAAATGGTCATGTGTTTTTCTCAACAATTAACCGTAATCCTAAGTCTTATTTATTCGCAATTATTGGTGCGGAATATGTATTACGTTTATTGAAAAAAGGTACCCATGATTATCATAAATTTATTAAACCGTCTGAACTTGCAGATGACATTCGTAATTCAGGCTTAAAACTTAAAGATATGACAGGCTTACACTATAACCCACTCACAAAGCATTACTGGCTTGCGCCCAATGTTGATGTGAATTACATGGTTTATACTGTGAATGAAGGTGTTTGATGCAAGCTGTTCTTTTTGATTTAGATGGGACACTGATTGATACGGCTGCAGACTTTATCCGTATTATTCAGAATATGTGTCGAGAAGAAGGGCGCGCTGTGGTTGATGCGGATTTAATCCGCACTCAGGTGTCTGAGGGCGCACGTGCAATGGTAAAACTGGTTTATCCTGAACTTGAAGTGGATGATCCAGTCTTTTTAGCGCATCGCCAACGCTTTTTAGATCAGTATGGTGATGACATTGCTGTAGACACAGATCTGTTTGCTGGTATGTATCCACTTTTGGCAGAGTTAGAAAGCCAACAGATCCCTTGGGGTATTGTGACCAATAAACCACGTTGGTTAAGTGAATCACTATTGAACGCATTGAACCTCACACAACGTTGCGCTGTTCTAGTCTGCCCTGAAGATGTCGCTCAGACAAAACCTGATCCTGAGCCGATGTATTTGGCGGCAAAGCAAATTGATATTGCACCTGAACAATGTATCTATGTGGGTGATCATCCGCGAGATATTGATGCAGGACGTAATGCGCAAATGTATACAATCCTCGCAGCATATGGTTATTTACCATTACAGTACAAAGATGATTTAAATGCTTGGCAAGCTGACTGTATCGTAGAGAATGTCGATGAATTACATCAAGTTATTCGAAAACTTGTGAATAGTTAAAGTCCAAGAAAATCATTCAATTTACCCAACAACATGATAAATAACACTGAAACATCTTGAATATGATGTTTCAATGTTTTTATATAGAAGACAGCGCTGTTGGCACTTCGACTTGTTTTACGAGAAGCAGTTCTTTTCCAACAGTGCAAAGTAAGACATATAAAATTTAATCATTCTCAATGATGAGAAACATTGTTTAATCGGGTAACGACATTGCGTTCAAAGCCTAAATGACATCATAACAACTATAGGAGGTCTCCCATGAAGTATTCAGAATATCAACCTCGCCCAGATTTATTGAAGGATAAAATTATCCTCATTACGGGTGCGGGAGACGGTATTGGACGTGCAGCTGCGCTCAGCTACGCCTTACACGGCGCAACAGTCGTGTTACATGGTCGCACGCTCAATAAACTTGAAGTCATTTATGATGAAATTGAATCACTTGGTGCCCCGCAACCTGCCATTCTTCCTTTGCAGCTTTCTACTGCCTCTTCACGTGACTATGAACTGCTCGTCGATACTCTAGAGCAACAATTTGGCCGCTTAGATGGTATTTTGCATAATGCCGGAATCTTAGGCGAGCGTGTTGAGTTAGCACATTATCCAGAAGAAGTCTGGGATGATGTCATGGCGGTGAATTTACGTGCACCCTTTGTGCTCACCCAAGAATTACTGCCTTTACTGGAAAAATCTGAAAATGCATCAGTCGTTTTTGCCAGCTCTGGTGTAGGACGCGAAGCACGTGCGCAATGGGGCGCTTACTCGGTTTCAAAAATTGCGATTGAAGCGGTTAGTAAAATATTTGCCAAAGAAAATACTTATCCAAATATCCGTTATAACTGTATCAACCCAGGTGGGACCCGTACCGCTATGCGTGCCAAAGCTTATCCTGATGAGGATCCAAAGGTTTTACCATCACCTGAAGCCATCATGCCTGCTTATCTCTACCTCATGGGAGATGATAGCCTTGCATTGAATGGTGAGAGTATCGACGCACAAGATTAGGGTCTGTTGACATCTCTCTTTCTCCACGCTTTTCGAAGTGTGGAGAAAATCATAAGAGATCCTCTCATTTACAATATTGATCATAGAGTCAAAATAAAAATTTAATAAAAGCCCATATCAAAATCGTTTTATCCAATAAAAATTATAATTTTATTCAGTTTCTTAAATAAAAACGATTCCTCTATAGTGTTACTCAAGTTAAGCAGATCAATTTGAGGCATTTTTAATGAAAGATTTAAAACATAAAGTAGAGATGATTCGTTCTATCGAACAATTACAACTTCCAAATCAGTTTATTGAGACCTTAGATGATGCCCATCAAGCTAAAGAGATGATTAAAGCAATCAATTGTTTAAAGCAGATGAATCAGCAGTGGTATTAATCATTCAGGCTCAATTTATAGCGGGGTCATCTCTCTAAGCCTGCATGCAAGTTTATTTTCATAAATATTTACATTTTTTAGTCACCTATTCCGCTTAAAAAAATTTGCTGCGATGCATTACAGCTCAAAGCTTTGCAATAACCCTTTTCACTTTTACATAAATATGTTTTTATTATGTCTGTCATTTTAAATGAAAAACTGAACTTTCTTCACAGTTTCTCTGCAATTTAGCAGTACAGTAGTGAGGTCAAAATAAACATATTGAATAAGCGAGGACGATTATGAAAAAGATTTTAGCGATCATCGCCATCTCTTTATCAACGCTGTTGACGGCTCAGATCAGCAGTGCAGGTCCTCATTTTGACAATGACAATGGTTTTGATCGTGGTAAAAGTGAGCGTGGAGATCGTGGACGCAATCATCGTGATCGTGGTAATGATGATGACAACATTCAAGAACAACGTCGTGAACGTGAAGAACGTGGTGTAAAACGTTTGCAACAGCACAAATGGCAAATGGGTTATGTAATGCCACAACATTATCGTGGTAATAGTTACAAAGTTGATTATAAAGACGAAAATCTTCCAAAGCCTTCACGTAATCAACAATGGTATAAGATTAACAATGACTATATCTTGGTCGACTCAGACAATAATAATATTGTGAATATCCGAGGGATGTAGTTTTTAAATATTTTGGTTTCATAGGCTCAAACACCTTTTTGTTTGAGCTTTTTTTTGTCTAAATTTCATCATTACAATCTGCTTTTAAAAAACTCCAGAAATCTCCATAAAATTGACAATTAGATGATATTTCTCCATTTTTTATCTTAACTTAAAGTGTAATTTGAATAATCGGATAAAGCATCCGTCTGAAAAGGTCGATTCAAATGAGAAAAGTTCTAAGCACAATCACACTATCACTCAGTGCCTTAGTTGCTAGTTCAGCAATGGCTGACTGGGATCATGGTCAAAATCATCGCCCTGTTGCATCACATGAAAAATTTGAATGGCGAGAAGGTGTCATTTTGCCTGATCGTTATCATGACAATCGCTATTACGTAAATGATTATCGTGCATACAAAAACCTACATCAACCATCTAAATTTGAACGCTGGTATAAAGTAGATGGTCGTTATGTACTGGTTAATGAGCGCAATCACCATATTATCCGTGTGATTCGATAATATCCAAACTACAATATTTACAGCCCAAATTCTTTTTTGGGCTTTTTTATTTATGAAAAGAAAAAACCCAATGGGTCTCTTCACCAAGTCTTCATACATTTCACAATTCACCTAAATCTTGCTCACCGTTTATCTCAAATTATTGAGTAATTTGATTAGATCAAAGGACAAAAGTTCAATTCAGGTGAATCAAATGAAAAATATCTTAACGACACTGGCTTTATCAATGAGTGCGCTGATTGCAACGTCTGCGATGGCTGCACCGCATGATTATCATCGAAATGATCACAATCGCTATCAACAAAGCCATTGGGATCATAAATATGACAATCGTTGGAATAACAACAACCGTTATGACAACCGAGTAAATTCGAGTCAGCGCTGGCGCTCAGGGCAATACTTCCCGGCTCAATTCAATTCATCGCGTTATCATGTCAATTATAAAAACTACCGTCAGTTACCTAAACCTGGAAGATATCAGCAATGGTATAAAGTAAATGGTGATTATGTGCTGGTAAATGAGCGAAATAATCGTATTATTCGTGTGATTGGTTAATGTCTATATTTTAACTTTTAAACCCAACTCAGCTTGGGTTTTTTCACATTTTGAGAATATGATTAAAATCTAATTGATTGGGCAAATAAATAAACTACATACTTTCATTTATATCTCCATAGTTTCTCTATATTTTACGATTAGATTTAATCTGAACTGGTTAATTATTGAATTAGCTAAAAAGGCAAATATCTTCAGTAAATTGTTCAAAATGAAAAGACTAGATTATGTCATTTCAATGAACAGTAATCCTTAAAATATTTGGTTTTTAACTCAATAATCCAATCTGAATCGCAACACTCATATGACCCTTTTGCACTCGTCCTCCCACGTTCGAGTGCTTTTTTTATTTTGACTATTATTCTTGCACTATTTTTGTTTAGAATCGCTGTATCGCAATCATCAATACTGAGATAGGCATGCAAACTGACAGTTTAGAAACAATACAAAGCACAACGCAAGAATACGTGCATTGGTTTCGTCACTCTGCACCCTATATCAATGCCCATCGTGGTAAAACTTTTGTATTGATGTTTGGTGGCGAAGCTGTTGAACATGAAAATTTTCAGCATATTATTCATGATATTGCGCTACTGCATTCATTGGGCATACGACTCATTTTAGTCCACGGCGCCCGCCCGCAAATTACGGCCAACTTGCTTCACAATAAAATTCAAAGCCCAATCCATATCAACCGTCGTGTCACCACACGTGAATCGCTGCCTTGTGTTATGAGTGCCGTTGGTTCGATTCGTCTACAAATCGAAGCATTATTGTCTATGGGGCTAGCCAATTCACCCATGTTTGGCGCACGTATTGATGTGGTCTCAGGTAATTTTGTCACAGCAAAGCCGTATGGCATTCGTGATGGTGTCGATTTCCAACTCACTGGCGAAGTTCGCACGATTGATACTGAAGCCATTCAACGCCATTTAGGCAATCAAAATATTGTATTACTTGGCCCTACTGGGTATTCCACCACGGGTGAAGTATTTAACTTACTTGCAGAAGAAGTTGCGACAAAAACGGCCATTCATATCAAAGCCGATAAATTAATTTTTTTAGGCAATCAACAAGGCTTGATGGATGAATATGGGCAATTGAGACGTGAAATTACCCCACAGCAACTTGATAAACATATTGAAAAATACCAAGATTCAAATTTTGAAATTGCATTGCATTTACACAATGCAAAAGAAGCCTCATTAAAAGGCGTAAATCGCGTTCATCTGCTTTCCTATAGCGATGATGGTGCATTGATTAAAGAGCTCTTCACCCGTGATGGACATGGCACCATGATCACCGATGCCCATTATGAAGAAGTTCGTATGGCAAATATTGGTGATGTTGGCGGTTTGATTAATCTATTACGTCCTCTGGAAGATGAAGGTATTTTAGTCTATCGCTCACGCGAACGTTTAGAAAATGAAATCGAAAAGTTTGCCGTCATTGAGCGAGATGGAACAATTCTCGCCTGTGCAGCGCTCTACCCGATTCCATCAACAGACAATGAAGTGCAATCGGCCGAAATTGCTTGTGTAGCCGTACACCCAAGCTATCGCAAATCTAATCGTGGTAGCCAGATTTTGCATTTCCTAGAAGAAAATGCACGTCAATTGGGTATTCAACAACTGTTTGTATTAACCACGCGAACCGCACACTGGTTCTTAGAGCATGGATTTGAACTGGCCAATGTTGATGATTTACCCGAAGCCCGACAAGCGCTGTATAACTATCAACGTAATTCGATGGTGTTTAAAAAATCAATTGCTTAAAATTGATGAATTTTTTTATTCTCAATCAATTATCACATTTGCTGCTAAGCTTATCGCTATAGATTCCATCAAGCAGAATATTTTCTTATTCTTGAGGGTGGAATCTATATATGGCGATTGAATAATACAAATAACATCATAATTTTCAAATTCTTATAACATTATATTTTTATAGAATATCCACTTTATATTTCTCATTTATAGCTAAGCTTAGCAGTTAATTATTTATCTGTTTTTTTCATTAGCAATCACTAAAAACTTATTTTTTTGAAAATACAAAGCCTTTTAAGCTGATGCTCATGCCTTTTTCTGACTTTATAGGAGCATCGTGACTCATGGCGAGCTTATTTCAACCTTCGTGGAAAAAAATCACCCTTATAAGTGCTAGCCTTGCCACCATCATGATGCTTACTGGATGCTCAAAACCACAAGAAACCACAACCTTAAATATCGGTTTTCAAAAATATGGGGTCTTGCCCATTATCAAAGCACGTGGCGACTTAGATAAAGCCTTAAAGGAAAAAGGGGTAAATGTGAAATGGGTTGAATTCCCTGCTGGTCCTCAACTGCTAGAAGGTTTAAATGTCGGTAGTGTCGCCTTTGGTGAATCTGGGGAAGCACCACCTATTTTCGCCCAAGCTGCAAACTCAAATCTGGTCTATGTTGCCAATCAACCTGCTGCACCTTTGGCTGAAGCCTTAATTGTGCCAAAAGATTCAGCCATTCAATCAGTCCAAGATTTAAAAGGTAAGCGTGTAGTTTTGAATAAAGGTTCAAATGTACATTATCTTTTACTCAAAGTTTTAGAAGCAAATCATTTAAAACTTGATGATATTCAAATGGTCTACCTACCACCAGCTGATGCACGTGCTGCTTTTGAAAAAGGTGCTGTAGATGCTTGGGTCATTTGGGATCCGTTCTTTGCTGCTGCTGAAAAACAACTCCATGCCAAAGTCATTGCGACAGGTCAAAACTTGGTCAACAACCACCAATTCTATTTGGCTGATCGTAAGTTTGCTGAACAACATCCCGATGTTTTAAAAATTGTGGTCAATGAACTGAATACGACAACGCAGTGGGTGTCTCAACATCAAACCGATGCGGCAAAACTCTTAGAAAAACCGACAGGCTTACCGCTTGATATTTTGAATACCTCAATTTCTCGTATGGGTTTTGGTGTGACTCCAATTTCTAACGACGTAGTAAAGAAACAGCAAGCTGTCGCAGATGCTTTTTATCAACAAAAACTCATTCCCAATAAAATCAACATTCAAGCAGCTGTTTTAGCGAACTAATTTCGCCAACAACGCCGTTAAAGAGGACATCAATATGACCCAGCAAATCTCGCAACACAATACAGCATCATGGTTCAATGCAACGACTCATGCCATGAACACGATGTTGATCTGTAGCGCAATGCTGGGTTCAGCCTCTGTATGGGCAATCGATCCAACGGTAAAAGAATTACGTATTGGTTTTCAAAAAAGTTCTATTAATTTTGCAATCGCCAAACAACAAAAGCTGTATGAGAAAGAATTCCCAAATGCCAAAATCACTTGGAATGAATTCCCTGCGGGCCCTCAAATTTTAGAAGCCCTTGCTGTAGGTTCGTTGGATGTTGGTGTCACTGGCGATACCCCACCAGTATATGCCCAAGCCGCGAATAAACCGCTGTACTACATTGCCTATGAAGCAGCCAAGCCGTTGGCTTCGGCAATTTTAGTGCCTAAAGATTCAAAAATCACCAAACTGAATGAACTGAAAGGTAAACGTATTGCGTTACAGAAAGGCTCAAGTGCACATTATTTATTGGTACAAGCTGTCCGTAAAGCTGGTTTGCAATGGTCAGACATTCAACCGATTTGGTTAACCCCTGCTGATGCTCGTGCAGCATTTCAAAAAGGTGCTGTCGATGCTTGGGCAATTTGGGACCCATTCTTTGCTTCTGCCCAAGTCGAAGATCAGGCGCGTATCCTCGCCTCTGGGCAGGGTTTAAGTCCGAATTATACCTTCTATTTGGCATCGCCAGATTTTGTAAAGAAATATCCTCAAGCAGTTAAAGGCATTATCCAGCAAATTAATACTGCTGATAAATGGGTACAAGCCAATCGTGTCGCAACAGCGCAAGCCATCGGGCAAAGCACTGGTTTAAAACCGAAAGTTAGTCAAACTTTTATTGAGCGACGCCCAAGACCTTCGGGTGCAGCACCGCTTTCAGCAAAAGTAATTGCAGATCAGCAACAGCTGGCCAATCGTTTTAGCGAACTCAAAATTATTCCAAATAGCATTGATATCAAACAAGCCGTTTGGACAGCGAAATAATATTTTTCTAAGGATGAATGAAATGAAAATCTTCTGGTTTATTCCTACTCACGGTGACAGTCGTTATTTAGGTACAAGCAAAGGTGCTCGCCAAGTGGACCATGCTTATATGAAACAAATTGCTGTAGCTGTGGATAATTTGGGCTATGAAGGTGTACTCATTCCCACGGGACGTTCATGTGAAGATCCATGGATTACTGCTGCAAGCCTGATTGATGCGACTAAAAATTTAAAATTCTTGGTTGCGTTACGTCCAGGCGTAACAACACCAGCGCTTGCAGCACGTATGGCTGCAACTTTTGATCGTCTATCCAATGGGCGGGTTTTACTCAACCTCGTTACAGGTGGTGATGAGCAAGAATTGAAAGGTGATGGCGTATACGAAGACCACGCTTCACGTTATAAAACAGCAGCTGAATACACCACGATTTGGCGTGAAATTTTAAAACGTTCACATACGGGTGAATCATTTACCTTCCATGGCGAACGTTTAAGTGTAGATGATGCCAAGTTGCTTTATCCACCGATTCAAGCACCTTACCCACCACTCTGGTTTGGGGGCTCTTCTGAAGATGCGATTGAATTGGCTGCTGAGCAAGTTGATACCTATTTGACGTGGGGTGAACCACCTGCTGCGGTCAAAGAAAAAATTGCAGTAGTGAAAGCAAAAGCCGATGCCAAAGGTCGTCAACTTAATTATGGTATTCGTTTACATGTCATTGTTCGCGAAACCAATGAACAAGCATGGCAAGCCGCCAATGAACTGATCCAATATGTAGATGATGCGACGATCGCAGCTGCACAGAAAAAATTTAAACAAATGGATTCCGTCGGTCAGCGCCGTATGGCTGAACTACATAATGGTGATCGTAGTAAGCTTGAAGTATCGCCAAATCTTTGGGCAGGAGTTGGACTCGTTCGTGGTGGTGCAGGTACGGCTTTGGTCGGTGATCCACAAACTGTTGCAGATCGTATCCAAGAATATGCTGATTTAGGTATCAATACCTTTATTTTCTCAGGTTACCCGCATTTAGAAGAATCCATTCGCTTTGCTGAACTGGTATTTCCATTACTGCCGTTGGAAACACGCAAGAAACTCACGCAACCTAATTTGACTGGACCATTTGGCGAAATCGTTGCCAATAACTATACCCCTGAAGAAAATAAAAAACCATTACAGGAGCCTGCATGAATGCCTTAATTAACAATGCTGCTCCAGCCAAAAGCACTGCCGTTTCACGTGGAACGAAACAAATTGGGCAGCGTTTGCTACCTTGGATTGTGCCGATTTTACTAATTGTCATTTGGCAAATTGCGTCTAAAACAGGATTGCTTGAAAGCCGTGTTTTACCTGCACCGACAGCGGTAGTCTCTGCGTTTTGGACACTTTTAGTCAGCGGTGAGCTTTGGCAACACGTCAAAGTCAGTGCTGGACGTGCGCTACTTGGCCTCTTAGTTGGTGGTGGGCTCGGTCTATTTTTGGGACTGCTCAATGGTTCATCAAAAGTTGCATCCAACTTATTGGATACCACCTTACAAATGATTCGAAATATTCCAGCGTTGGCGCTGATTCCATTGGTTATTTTATGGTTTGGAATTGATGAATCTGCAAAACTCTTTTTAGTGGCTGTTGGTGTGTTTTTCCCGATCTATATCAATACCTATCATGGGATTCGTTCAGTTGATCCTCAATTGATTGAAATGGGAAAAAGCTATGGGTTAAGCAGATGGCAATTGTATAAAGACATTATTTTACCGGGCGCAATGCCTTCAATTTTAGTGGGTTTACGCTTTTCACTGGGGTTGGTCTGGGTACTGCTGATTGTGGCAGAAACAATTTCCGCACAATCTGGAATTGGTTATATGACCATGAATGCGCGTGAGTTTTTACAAACAGATATCGTGCTAGTGGGTATCTTGCTGTATGCCCTTTTAGGCAAACTTGCCGATGTTTTTGCACAATTTTTAGAAAAATACCTATTGCGTTGGCACGCAGGTTATCAAAAATAGGAGTCTGATATGACCGATTTAAGCATTAGCCAATATGCCAATGACTTGGTGGCACCAGCCGAGATTATTGAAGAACAACAAGCAAAAATTGGTGCCGAAATTTCGATCGAACAACTGCATAAATATTATGGCGAAGTTAAAGTTCTTGAGGACTTAGATTTAAACATTGAAGCAGGTGAATTCGTTGCAATTGTGGGACGTAGTGGTTGTGGTAAAAGTACCCTACTGCGTTTAATTGCCGATTTAGAACAACCCAGTTATGGTGAAATCAAATTTAAATCTTTATTAAATTTCCGTGAAGGGATCATTGCAGATGATATTCGGGTGATGTTCCAAGATCCACGCTTATTGCCATGGAAAAGTATTCTAAAAAATGTGCAATTGGGTCTAGCCAAAAACCAATTTTCTAAAGCTGAGCAATTATTAGAAAAGGTCGGATTAAAGGAGAAATCTGGACTTTGGCCATCACAGCTTTCTGGTGGACAACGTCAACGAACGGCTCTTGCTCGTGCTTTGTCACATACACCACGAGTCTTATTACTGGATGAACCTTTAGGTGCTTTAGACGCATTGACGCGATTAGAGATGCAAAGTTTAATTGAAAAATTATGGTTAGAACAAGGTTTTACTACCATTCTTGTTACCCATGATGTCAGTGAAGCGGTTCAACTCGCAGATCGTATTATTCTTTTGGATAAAGGGCATATTGCACAACAGTTTCAAGTCGATTTACCACGTCCACGTCAAAAAGGTGTGGCATTTGCAGAACTTGAACAACAGGTACTTAGCGCTGTGCTTGCGACATGAACAGCAACAAAATACGCTTTTGTTCGTAACGCAAGGTATTGTCGGGCAGAATATTTTTGTCTTTACATATTAGGGTTTGCTGACAATTCGTCTATGTTTGCGACTACGTGTATTTTTTAGTCGATACTAGGCGCGAAATACGAAATTTAGTCATTCTAAATGAGTAGTTCGTAACAACGTAGCGGCAAAAAACACACAAGTCACGAAGGGTTGTGGCTAAAATTATCTCAGTCTTCGTTTCATGCCTTGCCTGCTCAATTTTAACCTACAACGCAAACCATTTATGAAATGCCAACAAACCCCAACCTTGCGGAACCATGTTGCTGATCTTGAATAATTAAATCGAATATTTTGTCGTTTTGATCGGATAGAAAATTTTCGCTGTCACAAATATGTTTAAGTTTTCAACTGTTTCTATTGATTAAAAATGAGCTGGGTATTTTAAAGAAAGTCAGTTTTCTTAAATGAAAATTAAATCATGCTATTTAAGATTATCTAATTTTTAAATTAACTCAAAAATTAACCTTATACTAAAAAATGTCACAAAATTTAAATATTAAGTCATAACTGACAGAATTTTAAAATAAGATTTGCTCCAGTTTAGTGCAAAATTAGATAATAGGGATCTACGATCGACTTAATAATAAAACTTCATCATTATTTATCAGAAATATACCAAAATAATGCTGCTTTCTGTGCACAAATCAAACATTTTACCGTACAATTTAATAATCAGTTTTTCGATTAAAGATGCGATGGAACAAAAAAAGAGTGCTCAAAAACGCCAGCAGCTGCTCAATGCTGCACTTGACGTATTTTCTGTCTATGGTTTCAACGGCGCAAGTCTAGATGAAATCGCTCAATTAGCAGATATGCATAAATCCAATATTTTCTACTACTATGAAAATAAAGAAGCCTTATATGTTGAAGTGCTAACGACAGTTATGCAGAAATGGTTAGCACCGTTGCAGTCGCTTGAGTCAGAATTGGAACCGACAGAAGCTTTGTCACATTACATCATGACCAAAATTGAAATCTCTAGAACTCAGCCTAAAGCTTCAAAACTTTTTGCATTAGAAGTGATTCAAGGCGCACCACATATTTTACCGATCCTCAAAGGCCCGCTTAAAAAGCTCTTTAAACGCAAAGCCAAAGTGATTTTAAACTGGCAGGCGCAAGGTAAAATATCAGATCAAATCGATGCTGAACTGCTGATTATTAATATTTGGGCATTGACTCAAAATTATGCAGACTTTAGTACTCAAATCGAAATGGTGACTGGTAAAACTTTGCGTAATAAAAGTATGTGTCAACGCGCAATTGAACATACAATCCATATGACTTTATATGGTGTGTTACCGCGCAATTAATCATCCAATATACTTATTGGTTATTTTGGCAAACGGCCATAGAGTTCTATGGTCGCCAAGACTCAATTTTAAACTTTATATAATACTCAAACAAACTAAGTCTTTAATAAATAGACTGATATAGTTTTAACAACTTTTGCGCACCCAATAATAAATTATCTTCCCAATCTAAATGTGCGGTGTCATTTGCACCATCTGTAATGTATTTAATCGAAATGAAACGCACATCTAATTTTTTACAGACTTTAGCCAGTGCATAGCCTTCCATATCGACCAAGTTACAGCTCACTTTGGGTTGTCCTGTTTCAAAACTATCCCCAGTACCACAAACACCCTGCGCTAAATGTGGAAAATACGATTCTAAATGAATTTCGCGTGGAAAATGCTCATCCATTGGCGTAACGCCCACATCAAAACCGAGTGGGGAAACATCCATATCACGTTGCACAAAGGTTTTTACCTCAATCAACTCATGGGCATCGAAGAAAGAACTTCCTGCACTACCTAAATTCAGTATGGTTTTACAGCCGGTTTTTTGAATAACATCGAATGCCGTATAGGCTGCATTAATCTTGCCAATCCCGCTATAGTGGACAGTGATACCTGCTTCTTCAAATAACCCTTTAGATTCATTGGGTAAAGCCATAATCAGTGCAATGTCGTCTTTCATATCGATTCAGAATTAAAATTTTACTTATTAGAATGGAAATTCAAATCCTGATCAATCTTATTGTTAACTCAAAATTTTAAAATCATATACAAATCACTACTGTACCTATGACCTTGATTGCGCATAATGTTTTAATAGAAAAAATAGAGATGAAAATAAATGAATATCCAAATCATCGTGGGCAGTATTCGAGAAGGTCGTGTTGCCATTAAAGTCGCAGAATGGTTGCTTAAAGAAATCCAAAAACTCGACTTTAGTACCCTCAATGTTGAAATTGTAGATTTAAAAGAATGGGATTTACCTTTCTTTGCCGGGAAAAATTCACCCGCCTCAGGAATCTATGATCAGCCCAAACAGCAAGAATGGGCGAAAAAAGTTGCTTCTGGAGATGCGTTTATTTTCATTACCCCAGAATACAATCACGGCTATAGTCCTGTACTGAAAAATGCCATCGACTTCGTTTATAAAGAATGGCAAAGCAAACCTTCGGCTTTTGTCAGTTATGGCGGTACCAACGGTTCACGTTCAATTGATCAAATCAAACAAGTCTGTGCTTTTATTGGCATGATTGACTCTAATGCAGTCATTGAACTGCGAGATATTGGGCAACGTGGTAAGAGTGAAACCTTTGAGGGAAATGAGTTTGATAATAAAGCAGTCAAGTCTGTGGTAAACAAACTCATCCAATATGCCAATGTCTAAAATCACATTGTACGCTTTAGCTTACATCACTTGCATGCATTGACGGCTAGGGAAGTTTAAGCAAATACCCTATTCTATAGTCATAGGGAACAGGAAGTTTCCCAGACATAAAACAATAATAATCGGTCTGTACATCAGGAAGTGAGGTAGAACAGGAGTTTACCTAGCGAACCAATACGAAAAAGCCCCGTCAGGATGATGGGGCTTTTTTTATACGCTGAACTATTTAATTTTGCCCAACTGTTAATGACTGATCACCAATACATTTGCATCCGCAAGATAAAGGTGAATTATGCTGAGCAGCAGGCTTTCCCATCACCAACATATGATTATCACCTGCAACAATGCTGGCGACACATTTATGCTTGGGACAAGTCGCCTTATCGCCTACACACGCAATCGCTTTACCATCAATCAGAAAAGAAGACTGTGCAGAAATAATTTTTCCACCACCTGTCGTGGGTGACCCTAACGTGATATATGGAAGTGCCATAGTGCCTACCTTTTATTGTTTTGTTATGGAATAAAAAATTTATAAAACATCGAACTCAATACGGCGGTTCTTTTTACGCCCATCTTCAGTTGCATTATCAGCAACCGGTTTGGTTGAACCTAGACCAGCTGTGCTTAAACGAGTCGGTGCAATGCCTTTCGTCGTTAAATACTGCTTCACCGCTTCAGCACGTTGCAAACTCAAATCCTGATTCTTCTGTGGATTACCTTGGCTGTCAGTATGCCCCACAATTTTAACATTTTTACCTTGGACTTTATTTAATGCAACCACCATCTCGTCTAAGATTTGTGTACCTGTTGGGGTAAGTACGGCTTTGCCAGATTCAAACTCAATAATTCGATTTTTTAGGGCATTATCAATCACAGATTGCTCAGCAGCATTCACTGAAATTTGTGAATTAAATCGATAAGGTGGCTGAACTAAGGATTGGAATAAACTGGTGGTTGGCTGAATATCAGTTTGCACACCCATTTTCCCAACCAATTCAACTTGCGTGCCTCGTACAGAGAGCTTACCTTGGCTAATCTTCTTTAAATCTGGGGTAATCACACGTGTAACCGAATCACTCCAGCCATTTGGTGCGGATACGGCTCGAATTTGGATTTTATCAACAACTTGATCATCGCCATAAACCGCTTTTAATTTCGCCAAGATTGCTTGTTTGGTCATGTCATTCGGCACAGCACCTTCAACCACAATCGGTGCAGCAAACACATTGAATGAACAAAATAAGCTAGAAATAAGCGCAAATTTTTTCAATATTTTGACTTGTTTATTTTTCATATCATTATTCATCTATAAATGTTTGTCTAAAAATTTTCATGCCTTGAACCAGACTCAATTGACGTTCGCATAAAGACTGTTCAAGTGCTGCTAGACCTGCATTCTGTTCCAAATAGGCATCAATCCATAATGGTTTGACCAAAGATACCCAATGATCATTTTGCATATTTTGAGTGAAAATATTACTTAAAGCCGTGATATCTGCCCCTTGGAATCCAAATAATAAAATTGGAGACTCTTGGTGAAGAATACCAATCAAGATCTCTGTATTACTTTTTTCTAAAAAGCGTCCGATTAAGTTGACCCAGAATGCGGCAATTTCATAGCAATAATTATGATTATTAATCGGTAAAATAAGCACCTTAGATAACTTACTGGTACCGTGTTTAAGCACAGGCTGTAACAATAAGCCCAAACCCAGCATACTCTGCGCCAATTCATAAGGTGTGATCTTCATCATTTGTGCAAATGAATGCATGGTATGATTTTCAAAAAAATCCTGCGTTTTTAATTCAGGCAAGACCTGTATTTCATGATCAATTTCACCCAGCTTATTGATCAATACTTCAGGATCACGAATGGTTCGGATGCTTCTATTTTTTTGAAATAAATCAATCAATACCGGTTTATATTTAAACGGCGCATAGAGTAAGTTTTGAAAAGGGTGGTCAACTTCTAATAACTGGCTTAAAACCATTGGAAATTGACGACCAGAACTGTCTTCACTGGTCACCATATTTGCCGCAAGAAACATTCTTTCCTTAGGGTTTGCGATAAAGAAGTCTAAAGGTGCTAATGATTCATAAGCTTGATTAAAATTTTCTTCTCGCATTGCAAGCTCTAAAGCTTCCGTAATCCATTGATCAATCACTTGAATCAATGAATATTGCCCTTTTGTTTTCAGAAAATCACCACGTGCGGGACATTTTCCATAATACAACGGTGTAGACTTTATCGTTTGCATACTTTAATCCCTCGCGTCAAATCGTTCCCTTTAATCATTGAGCCACTCCTTTTCCAGCAGCATTTGCCGCATTGCCAGCAGGTGCCGCTGTTGGGCTTGCTGGTGCGGTTGTCTGAGGCTTAGGTGCAGCTGCTGTTGGTGCAGTCGTACCGCCAAATGGTGAAGCCGCTGGTGAGTTTGCACTTACGGTAACAGGTGCTGCCTGTGCTGCAACAACCAATGGTGCTTTAGGACTTGTAACTCGATCAACCAGTTTTAATCCAACATAGCCGCGATTAGAACCAATTGGATTTGAAGCATTACCACTAATTAAACGGAATTGAAGTTTCACAAACAAATCACTGTTTTGTTTGCTTGCCCATGTCATTTCAAAGCTTCCATTTAATGACTTGCGTTGTGCACTATCAATTAATTTATTGATCCCATATTCACCCGGCTCATCAAATATAGTATGGGTTTGACCATCTAAATCGATTGCAGTAATGCGTGCTCCCGGTATCGCACCAGGATTTGGCCACATGAAGTTAACCCATTGTTGGATGCCATTTTCATAAACCAAACGCTGCCCATCAATATCAATGGTATAGGACAATAATTTATTGTTCGGGATTGGATAGAATTGGAAATTTGACTGATTGGCTGCAACTGGAGCACCACCTGTTGCTCCCGCAGAAGCACCATTAATTGGGGTAGTATACTGCTCAAAATTCATCACGAATTCAGGATTTAAACCTATACCCATGTTTTTCCATGTCTTCGATGACAACGTATAACCACGACGAATAACAAATGGATCAAGGGTTTCTTTTACAAATTTAGAAATGCTGCCGTTATCACCAAAAATTTGGCTAATTTCACTACTGGTCGCTTGAATCGTTCCAGAAGAGTTAAATGGAACTTTTTGCGAAAGTGTTTGGCTAAATGGTTGGAAAGCCTGCAAGGCCCAAAGTTTATTAATTTCGTCCTGTGCTGGGGTCAACAAACTGTCAAAAGATTGCGTTAATGGACTCACCAACAATTTTTGAACCATTTGCTGATCTAACTCACCCAAACCAACTGTCAATTTTTCATCGACGACTTTTTGAGTGGTGTTGAAAACTGAACTTTGATCATTAATGGTCAATTTCGCTAAGGCCAAAGCACTTGGACCAAAGTCACCTGCACTGCGTAGATCATTCAGCTTACTTCTGACTTGCGCCATATTCTGTAAATAATCATCCAGCAGTGATTTGTCCTGTAAATCATCACGTTTACGGACCAATTGGTAGAATACTTGGAATTGTTGAGAAATCTGCCCTTGTGCTTGATTAGATGCACGTTGGATATCATCCGTTTTACCTTGACCTAAAACTTTACGCTTAAACCAAGCAATAAAGCCAGTTTGTGGTGCAGCAAGTTCAGCTTGAACGACTGGATTATCCCAACTGGTTTCTTTTGCAACACGGTCAATATAGGTACGGATTGGAGAGTTTTGTGGCTCACCCAACACATCCATGACCTTGGCTTGCTGAACAAAATCAGCGCCTTTTGCATAGTGGGTAGCATTAATAAACTTCTTCCATTCAGCAATATATTCTTGCTTATACAACTGGGTCAATTGTTTACGAATTTGGTCAGGACTACCACTAAAAGTTAAATCATCGGACTGGGTACTATTCAGCACCCAATCTTTGGTATCTGTTGGCTTATTCGCAGCTTCTTCAATCGCTTTATCGACATATTCATCCCATGCTTTTTGGGTAAATATACCAGGCAATGCATAACCACCGAGCATAACATTACGATTGGTTTCACCGACAATTTGCGCTACCGTCACCGCAGGGAATCGAACAGCCGCACGCATTTTAATTTCATTATAAACGCGATCACGTGCTGGCATTCCACGTACAACAGAGAGCAACACTTGACGGGTTTGATCGACCAATTGCGCATCAGACTCTAACACTGGAAACTTTTTATCATTGGCTAAAGTCATTGAGTAGCTCAATATTTTTTCAGCTTTTTGAATCATTTCGCCACGTGGCATTTGCCCACGATTGGTGTCTAACCACGAACGCCAGAAGCGAGTGACTTGGTCACTTAAATGACTCGCATCCATATATTGTGGATTGCTCATCATCAAATAGGCTTTTAACGCATTGTAGGCATCTTGTGGATTGGTATCAGAAGGTTCTGATGCAATCTGTGTCGAAGATGCTTGTTTAATTTCTACATTGACATGATTTTGCTTAAGCGTCTGCTCATTGCCTTTTACACGCTGTAAATATTGCGCAATGTTTTGCTGACTCGGCGCTAAAACAATTTGTTTCACACCTTTTAAATATTCAGCTTTTAATTTTTCTTTTAAGTCGTTGCCTTGATATAGACCAAACGAAAACTTCAATGGGCGATGCTGATCAAAATCATCCAATTGCTCTAAACGTTGTTGCAAAATCAGTAAAGCATCGATTTGAGTTGAAAGCTCTTGACCCGAAGTTTGTTCCATTTGCACAACTTTATTTAAATCGGCCTGAACATCTGCAATCAATTGTTGGTTATTACGATAAGACCATACCCATAGACCCAAAATGATGGAAACACCCAATAATGATGCAATAAACGCCAAATAACGTTTACGTTTTGTGGTCGGGTTAATATGTTGTTTAACTAAGTTTTTATCTTTGAGAATGACTTCTGAGAATAACCCTTTTAAGAAATAGCCATGATTCTGAGAAATTGAATTTTGTGGAATACCATGTTCGCTGTTGGGGATTTTCGTCAGCTGAAAATCATCAACAATCTGTTCGGTCATCGGGCTTTCTATCACGCCCTCTTGTAAAGCACTGGTAAAGTAAAAGCCACGGAAGACCGGTTTAAATTGATACGGATTTTCTTCAAATAAAGTACCAATAAACGTTTTTAATACAGGTTTTAAGGTCTTAAATTCAAGAGGGAAAGTCATCACACTTGGCGAAATATTTTGCGCATGACGGCGACTTAAATGGGTGGTACTGACCCCTTTTAATCCATCATATAAAATATTGTAGTGCTTCTCGAAATGTTCTACGGCATTCTGTGATGATTCAGAGTCATAGGGTAAGGTCGCGCCCCACACTTGATCAAACTCAGCAGATTCATAACATTCAAAAAATTCGGTGAATCCTGCAATCAAATCCATTTTAGAAAAGACCAAATAAACAGGTGCAAAAATTTCTAAACGTTCAGTTAAGTCTTGAATACGCGCTCTTAAACTTTTCGCCAATTTGATTGATTTTTCAGGGCTTTGACTAACCAACTCAGCCACACTAACAATCACAATTAAGCCATTGATCGGCGCTTTAGAGCGGTTCTTTTTTAGAATATTTAAAAAGCCTAGCCATTCTGAATGGTCTTCAGAATATACAGAGTATCGACCAGCTGTATCCAACAATACCCCTTCTGTTGAGAAAAACCAATCGCAGTTTCGGGTACCACTGAGTCCTGAAGACACCACTTTTTGGTGGGTCTCTTCAAAGGGAAATTTTAATCCAGAATGGTAAATTGCCGAGCTTTTTCCCGCAGCAGGGTTACCAATCACCATATACCAAGGCAACTCATAGAGTGCTGCGTTACCACTTTTATCACCCAATTTAGACTTACGAATCAATTGGATCGAATCTTTCATCTGCTGATTGATCAGATTTAATTCTTCTTTATCTTTTTGTTTTCCATATTCAGCAGTGGTGTCTTGTTGAATCGCTTCAGCCAATGCTTCACCTTGTTCTGCATGTTTACGGCGCTGGATCAACCAGTAGATGCCGTAAATCACCAATCCAAGAATGTAAGCTGCAACCATCATAAAGAAGTACTGACGCGGCACTACACTATATGAAGAAACGAGCGCAACCAGAATCGAAAGCGCAATCACCAGTTTCGGATTTGTGATGTACTGCCATGCATAGCTTAAAATTGTTTGTATCATTTTCTCTATTTCTTTCTAAATTTATCTGTAAGTTCTATGCAAACTCAGTCCCAACAAGCACTTGGGTTTGCTGATGTTCAGCACTATAAACATAACCGTACAACTCATCTTTAAAGTGCAAACTCAACATAAAACCAAAAACTTTGGCTAAGGGTTGGGTATGGCCTAGGCTATTTTTACTGTAAAGATAATGATGCGCTTCAATCGCTGTTTCGGCAAAGTTTTGTTCAAGTTTCTTTAACAGCTTGATCTCTGCTGGGTCGTCTAAGACCAAGACAAAGGGCTGTTCTTGATCAAACTGTTCTGCTTGGTCTAAATTCAACTCTTTTAATGTTTTAGATGCCTGACCAGAATTTAAAGCAATTCGAATATACTTTATTGCTTGTAAATTTTGCAATTCGACCTGGGTATTTGTCATACAACAGGTACTGATATACTCAGATGGAATATATTTTTCAGTCATCCACGTCCGATCATCTATGGTTTCTTGATCAATTTCTGAATCTACTGCAATAAACAGTGATGCCTCAGAATCTAAGAGTTGGGTTCTTTTCAGCAACTTAATCCAATCTTTATATGCGGTTGTCTCACCCCAATAATGATATTCAGTGCCAAATTGCTGATCGAGAATGCCCAGCTCAGTAAGATAGTGGTGAACCAACTCTGAAGCTGAACTTTCATCCCAGCTATGGAATAAGTTTTCTGGCAAAATAATATGGATATTCAAACGATTAAGTCGCGGCACTGCTTCTGCGACCTGTTGTTCTATCGGCTCATCCTCATAGTCACGATGAGGGTCAATCCAAGCAGGATGCATACGATATTCATGTGCAAGTTTGGCATCATAAAAGAGTGCTGAGTTTTTTAGGTGCTCTGCAATTTGATATAACGTTTCAGTATTCTGTTCTAATTGCTGCTGAATTAATGCACTTATACGCTTTTGACGACTGGAAAGACTAGATGCCTCATCCTCTAACGGTTCTTCAATCTCTTGAACACGAAATGAAAGAATCGGTAAGCCATAACCATTGACCAATTGCGCATCAAGCTCAGGACTTGCCACGTCTTGAAGCTGATCAAGCTGTGCTTCATTTTCGCCTAAGGCACTTAAACTTGTCGCTGAATAAACTTTCAAGTCTACCCATTCAATTTTTTCTTCAACTTTAGCTTCAGAGGTTTGTTGTTGTTCTGAACGTTGTTCTGCCTCAATTCTTTGTTGTTCTTTCTTCTCTTGGCGGCTTTGATAAATCTTTTTGATCAACATTGGGCTTAGGATTAACAAAGTAATCGCCGCTGGAATCACCCCAAAGAAAATCAGAAAATCTTGCCCATTTGGGTCATATTTAATATCACGCCAATAAAACACCACGATTACCGAAACCAGTAATATTGTGCTGACTAAAGTTCCTAAAATTATTTTGATCACTTATGACACTCCAATCAGTGCATAACAGGTTTCATCATTGTCACTTTGAGTTTTTGGCATCACAAAAGCACCTTGTGCCAAACCGATTTGTGTTGTTGAGCTCAGTTGTAAAGGCTGGACTTCCTCTTTTGCCAAGACTAAACGTAGATCGACAAGTAAGGTGGGACTACACCAACTTTGCAGAATTTTCTTTAACTTCTTACTCAATTTTTTCTTGGGTAAAAATTCTAAATACTGTGCATGGCTCAATGGTCCAATTTGAATCTCAATTTTCCCATCAATTTGTCGGATCGTTTCTCCACAAAAAGTATTTACACCTAACAAAAAAGGCTGCTTGCCTCCCAAAGTAGTTTTCTGATCATCGCCGAGTTTAAACTTTTCGGTAATATATTCTTTGACTTCAACGTGTTGATTGAACACACAGGTCAGCATTGTCTTGAGTGCATGGGCGGTATTGTTTTGCCCCTGCATCAGCCCAGAAAACTCAGCAAAATAATCGTCTAGATCACTCTGTTGATGCTGTGTCCGAATATAACCATTTAATGCATGCAGGATTTCTAAGTAATTATTTTCTTTTTCAACTTCATAACGTACAGGCAGGTTATAACTTAAACTTGCTTCAACAAATTGAGCTGTAAGCTTATGATTAAATAAGCCTAAAAACTTTTGAACTTCAACACGCTGTTTACGCGGTGCTTGTTTCACTTTATTGGTATAGGTATACGGCATTGCGCCTTGCATACCGGTTAAACCGACAATCAAATTGGTAAGATGAATTTTTTCATCTTGTTGTTCGAATAATTCAATTTCATGTTTTGGGAAGTTCAAATTTAATGAACTTTCAAAAAGAAAATCGTCAGACCAATTTTTTAAAACAGCAGTATTGGGCGCATGTCTAAATAATCGTGTGGTTTGGATAAATTCAAAAGCTGTAGGGGTTTTAAAAAGCTCATCAATTACAGAAGCTTCTTGCCACCAACGTTCTGTACGCATTGGTATAACTCCTGTTTTGTATTTAAATCTCGAACAAAAACGTCAACAAAACTGTTCATCTGTACTTTTAAGTTAAAGATATGACTGATCAATTCGCTGAAAATATATAAGCTATGCCCTCTAAAGACTTGGACATCCACATCCATTAAAACCTTGACCCCACGGACAAACATTGGAAAGGGTTTGGCTTCAACCAGTTTATTGGTGATTTCAAACTCAATTTTTTTTATTGCATCAATAATTAAATGATTTTCTTTAGATTTTGGTAAGTTATAAAGCTCTAATAATTCTTTAATATGGCTGACAGCATCACCCTTCATTAACGCTAAAGTATTTAATGAAAGATGCGAAATAATACGCCATTGTTCATTCTTATTTTTTTCAAATTGGAACGGTGCAGTAGGTCTTTTTAACACCAATGCACGACGGGCAACGGTACTGTCATTCAAATTCAAGACATTGTTTGACTGACCCAAAGCTTCGTGCGGTAATTCACGATTGGAACATAACAATTTACAACTGACAAAATCAGACTTAATACTGTGTGGTTCTAATTGTTTAGAAATAATCGAATAGCCCGTTTCGACATATTGATTTTGTAAAACGGTTGGATTTAATGCATAAAAAAACTGAATATCGTCACCGTGATAATGACTCATGGCAAAGAAAGGTAAAATTGGATAGACCACTTGATCTTGGTTGCTTTTTTCACGGATCAAATTCATTTCAACGATTGAATACACTTGATAGAACTCAGGATGATGTGCATCCGTCATCAAAGGATATTCTAAGTTTTTATGATTGATTTTTTGTGGCTCAGCTTGTTTTTCAAACAAATTGACGACAGGACTGGTAAATAACTTAAAATTTGCCACATTCAATTCTGAATAATTGCGAATAATGGCTTGGTCATTTAAATTCAGTTTTAAATGGATCTGCACTTCAAAACTTAGATTTTCTTCTTTTAATAATTTTAAAAAATCTAAATTCAAATTTAAATAACTAAATTTTTCAGGAAAACAGAAATATTCGATTAATAATCGATAGGCATGATGGGTATGTTGATCAACTGGCAATAAACTTTCATTTTCATCAAAGCCCATCACTTCAAACGGATTTTTTATCGCCACAACTTTATGATTGATGCGCAGACTAAAACTGGTCTCTTTATGAAAAATATGATCCAAGACTTGCAAAGGAAAGTTTGAAATCGCATCCAAATAAATGGGCAGCTTTTCATTTTTCAACCAATTTTTAGCAGGGTTTAATAACTCAAATTTTAAATTTAATGTCGCATTTTGGTTTAAATGAATATGTGCACTAGGATTGGTTTGGAAACTCAGGCTTTCCAGTTGGATCGGCAGCAATTTAACTTCAGCACTGGTATTAAACTCACATTGGACACCTTTGAAACTTCTCGATTTTAAAGTGGTCCCTTTGGGAATAATGTGAACATCTGTCAACTGTTTTTGCTTGTTTAAATCTTCAAAACTCACAACTGAACACGCCGGAAAATGGCGTAAATATTGAGGAAACATTACCTCAAATAAAGAACGTGTAAAGATGTCGTAACTATCCGCTAACTTTTTATCAATACGTGCGGCAATTAAAGAAAATGCCTGTATCAGGCGTTCAATATGTGGATCATCAATTTGTTCTTGATTTAAAGATAATCGTTGTGCAATTTTTGGGTATTTATCTGCAAAGGCACGCGACTGCTGTCCAAATTCTTGTAATTGCTTTTCATAATACGGTAAAAGTTCTTCTATCACGACATACCTACTTTATTTTAAGATCTGGCAGAAATCACATATTGCTGTGTTGTTGGCTTAAGTAAGGCATCAAAAATTACAGGTTCATAAAGTGGGTGGATATTTAAATAAGCTTGAATGCTTAGGCATAACGAACCAACATTTTGGTCATCTAACTGCATTTCTACTTTAATTTGTTTTAAACGTGGTTCATGTGCAGCAATCGATTGTTCTATGGACTGGCAGATGGTATCTCGATCGGTTGGATTCGCTGTTGAAAGCCCAACAAAATCAATAATGCCAAATTGTACGATAGACTTTTTTACTAAAGGGAAATCATCGATTTCCAAATCTAGCTTGGCAATGCGTGTATTTAATAAGTCTTCTAAATCATGAGCAACAGACTCTCTTAACTCATGAATCGAAAGCCCTTTGATATAATCATCTTCAACAATTAAACGATCAAATAGTGTAGATCGAAATCCATATGGGTATAGTTGATCTAAATTCATAATGTATATTCTAATAATATGAAACAGATAGGGACCCGAGTCCCTATCTGTTCCAACAAACAATTAAGCAGCGTAAGATGCAGTATTGTTAGAAAGAGACCATTTCTTAGTAACGGCACCTTTAGCAGAACCGTTAATATCTTGTTGATTATAAGTCCACTCAACCGCAGCATATTTAAGACCAAATGCTTCAGTTGGAACACCTTCTTCATTTACTGTAGGCGTTACACTTGAAACAAGTACATGCTTAAGTTTGATTTGAAGGTACTTAATACGTTTGTCACCATTTGCACGGTAGAAGTCAATTTGAACTTCATCAAATGTATAACCCGCAGAACAAGCTTCCCAAAGTTTTGGACTAGTTGCATCCAAATCTTTAACAAAAAGCATATCTGAGTGTTCTACACGTTCAGCAGTATGACCACCAACGCTTGAAGAAGTCGCAGATTTCGGCTGACGAATATTATGAGACCAAGAATTAACTTCTAGCCAATTTTTGTGCTCAGAATCACGTGACTCGCCATCAACCTTGTACTTGCCTTGAAATTGAACGTATATATCTTTCATTGGATTACCCTTATTTTTTAAAGTTATTATTTAGCCACGCTCTATTTTAATTCGAGGACTGAGGTAACTCAGTGACAAGTCGCAAAGAAACCGACAACTCATCTAGCTGGAAATGCGGTCTTAAGAAGACCACAGACTTGTAGTGCCCTGGCTCTGCAGGATTCTCTACAACTTTTACAGAAGCTTCACGCAATGGATACTGCGCTTTTGCTTCTTGTGAAGCACCATCATCAAGCAATACATATTGTGATAGCCATTCATTTAAAAATGCTTCTACATTACCCGCTGAAGCAAAGCTTCCGACTTTATCTCGCATCATTGCTTTTAAATAATGTGCAATTCGAGAAACTGCCATGATGTATTGGATTTGGCTCGATAATGACGAGTTAGCATTTGCGGTATCACTGTCATACTTCTTCGGTTTTTGCGTAGACTGTGCACCAAAAAATGCTGCGTAATCTGTATTTTTACAATGAACAAGTGGAATAAAACCTAAGTCACTCAACTCTTTCTCACGACGGTCAGTGATTGCAATTTCAGTTGGGCACTTAAATACAACTTCACCATCATTGGTTTTGAAAGTATGTACTGGTAAGCCTTCGACCATACCACCACCTTCAACACCACGAATCGCAGCACACCAACCATGGAGGTCAAATGCATTGGTCAAACGAGTACCGAACGCATACGCGGCATTCATCCACAAATATTCATCATGGTTTTGCCCTGAAACTTCTTCCACAAAGTTAAAGCCTTCAGTCGCCCAACCTTCTTTTGGATCATAAGGCAAACGGCCTAAAACGCGTGGCATTGTCAACGCAACATAACGCGCGTCATCGCTTTCACGGAAAGAACGCCACTGTACATATTCTGCTGTTTCAAATACTTTTGAAACGTCACGAGGACGATCAATATCTGTAAATGATTCAAGGCCTAACATATTACTGCTTGCTGCTGAAATAAACGGAGCATGTGCCGCTGCTGCAACATGTGAAATCTGTTCTAACAGATACATGTCTGAAGGGGTACGGTCAAACTCGAAGTCACCGATCAATGTCGCATAAGGTGCGCCACCGAATGAGCCGTATTCTTCTTCATAAACTTTTTTAAACAAGGTACTTTGATCGAAATCTGTCGCGCCTTGGAAATCTTTAACCAATTCTTTTTTCGTTGTATTTAACATACGAATTTTGATCAATGGATTTGAAGGTGACTCCTGACAGAAGTAATACAAACCACGCCAAGTCGATTCAATTTTCTGAAACTGCTCATTGTGCATGATTTTACTAAGCTGCTTTGAAATCAGCGCATCTATTTCAGCAATACGCTTATCAATCGATAAAGACATATTTTCTGAAACAGTGATTGTTCCTGCCATCACTTCTTTGGCTAATTCACCAATCAAGCTTTTCGCACGGTCATGCTCTTCGTCATTACGTGCAATGCGGCTACGCTCCACGATAGAATCAAGTAAACTTACTTCTTCTACGGCTGCATCTTGCACAGTATTGGTTTGTAAATTACTCATTTTCAGGACCCGCCTCAGCGCTTAATTTACGAATCTGATCAGTATTTTGTAAGACTTCATCAAGTAAATCTTCTAAACGCTCACTATTTGAAATCTTGTTTCTCAAATCCGTTAAACGTTCACGAGCTTCAACTAATTTTCTCAATGGTTCTACTTGTTGTACCACTTGTTCTGGTCTGAAATCTTCCATCGATTTAAAGGTTAAGTCGACCGACATACGCCCACCCTCTTCAGTCAGCGTATTTTCAACTTGATATGCGGCACGTGGAGACAACGACTCCATCACTTCATCAATATTTTCCAAATCGACATTGATGAATTTTTTATCTTTTAATTTGGTTTTTTCTAACTCAGAAGCAGCAGAAAAGTCACCTAAAACACCTACAACAAAAGGTAACTCTTTAATTTCTTTACCATCACCGACTTCAACATCATAAGTCAGTTGAACACGTGGTGGTCGGATTCGCTGTAATTTCTTCTGTACACTTTCACGTTTTGACATTTTTGTTATCCATTAATTTGGGCAATAAATTATGTTGGGAAGTTCGGTCTTGGTGCTGATGACGTAGACTTCGGTTTCGCTGGCGTCGCAGTAGGCTTTGTCGCTGGTTTTGCAGCAGGCGTTGAGCGTGTTGGTGTAGTACGGCTCTTCTGAGGACGACTTACCTTCTGAGGACGAGCACGCTCTACAACTGGGGCACTTTCCTGATTTTTTTCAACCAAAACTGCTGCTGGCATTGCGTGTCTAACTGCGTCAGTAAAACTTTTCGCAACAGGATAGGTTTTATCTTCAGTCAAATATCTCATTTCACGCGTACGCATTTTATTCAATGCGTCAGAAGCTAAGCCAATTCCTGCAAGGAATTTGACATCCGTTAATTCATTGCTTTGTATGTTTTGCGTTTCTAAATAATTGACAATTTGGATAGCTTTATCATTTTTTCCAATTTGCTGAAACTTTTCTGCTGCTGAAACCAACAGTTTGTTTTTATTGTCTTTATTTTTCTTATCACACAATTGTGAATAGACCGCCAACAACTCAGGATTGGTTTCTCCCTCGACCATTGGGTAATCTTTTATACAGGATCTTTTTAGTTTGATTTCATCATCCGCGTAGACCAATGTAGTCGCCAATGATGCTCCAAGAACTAAAATATATGGAATAAAATTCTTCAAAATCCAACCTCAATATTTACTTGATTCAGTTATTCAATAGATTTACTTTTGATGTTTTATAAATATGTATAATTAAGCAATTTCGTTAAAGACTTAAAAATAAGACTAAAAAAACGTGCTCTCGTCAAGTTAAATTTCGTATCAATATTTTAACCGCTTGATAAAAATGACTTTTTTAATTGGTTGTATAATATACATAATATCCTATCTTCACAAAAGTTTTTTTTTATGTAAAATATTTCCAGTGATTTTTAAAAAATTATTAAATATTTGATTTCAATATACTAATTTTAATGCCAAATTTATAGGCTAGAAAATTTAGAATTTATTTGCCTAGAAATAAAGTTTTTTGAGAGAGACAGAAAATGACAGATCTAAAAGTTTTGATTAAAAAGTTATCAGCATCTTCACGTACATCTTTAGAACAATCCGCCAATTTATGTGTAAACCATCAAAATTTTGAAATCGAAATTGAACATTTTTTTGTCAAATTATTAGAACAACAATCCAATGATCTTGAACTTCTACTTAATAAATACAAAATTTCAAAAGATGCACTTTTAACGGATTTATTAGAGTGTATTTCTCAACTTCCTAAAGGAAATACTCGCACACCTATTTTTTCCAAATCAATTGTTAGACTTCTAGAGCAAGCTTGGTTACTTGCTTCGGCTGAACCAGACCCAGTGATCCGAAGCGGTCATTTATTGATTGCGCTTTTAACAGCTTCTGATCTTTATCAAATTGCCATTCGAGCATCGAGTTTATTTGATCTGTTTCCAATCGATACGATGAAACATAAATTTTTGGAAATTTGTGTAAACAGCGCCGAAAATATTCCAACAAACGCTCAAGAACAACAAGCTGAACTTAAGAATCAGCCAACAGACCATTCTTCTTCAAGCAAAAAGACACCTGCATTAGATCAGTTCACCATTAATTTGACGGAAAAAGCCCAAAAAGGTGGGATTGATCCAGTCATTGGTCGTGAATATGAAATCCGTTTAATGCTTGATATCTTAATGCGTCGTCGTCAAAACAACCCTATTTTAACGGGTGAACCTGGTGTGGGTAAAACCGCAGTAGTGGAAGGCCTAGCATTAAAAATTTCACAAAACCAAGTGCCCGATGCGTTAAAAAATGTCCAATTACACTCTTTGGATATGGGCCTGTTACAAGCGGGCGCAAGTGTTAAAGGTGAGTTTGAAAACCGCTTAAAACAAGTGATTCAAGAAGTACAACAGTCTTCTCATCCAATTATTTTGTTTATTGATGAAGCTCACACCATGATTGGTGCTGGCGGCCAAGCTGGGCAAAATGATGCTGCGAACTTATTAAAACCTGCACTTGCACGCGGTGAATTACGCACAATTGCAGCAACAACTTGGGCTGAATATAAACAGTATTTTGAAAAAGATGCTGCTTTAAGTCGTCGTTTCCAAGTGGTCAAAGTAGAAGAACCAACGGAAGAAGTCGCGATTGATATGCTACGCGCCATGATTCCAGTGATGGCCAGTCACTTTAATTTACGCATTGATGATGAAGCGATTATCACCGCTGTTCATTCTTCACATCGTTATATTAGTGGCCGCCAACTCCCGGATAAAGCCATTAGTGTGCTTGACACCGCTGCGGCTCGTGTTGCGCTAACCCAAAATGCTCAACCAGTCAAACTCGATCAACTTAAAGCACAACAACATAATTTAAATCTTGAATTCAATATTATTGAAAATGAACACCGCCACCAGCCAATTCATGAAGAACGTTTAGCTCAGTTAACATCATCATTGGAATTGCTTGATCAAGAAATTCAGCAAACAGAACAACAATGGCAAGCTGAATTGGCACTGATTCAAAAAATCCAAGCATTAGAAACTGCTGAACAGGCTGATTCAAACAAAGAGGAGATTCTCAGTACACGTACGCAGCTCTCTGAGCTACAAGGTCAGCAACCATTGGTCTTTGAACGTGTAAATGCCCAAATTATTAATGAAATTATTTCAGACTGGACGGGTATTCCTGTTGGTAAAATGGTCAATGATGAAATTAAGCAAATTCTCAGTCTGGAAGAAAAACTTGAAAAACGTGTGATGGGACAAGATTATGCCCTACATCAGTTGGTTCAAGGTATTAAAACATCAAAAGCACGTTTAGAAGACCCAAATAAACCACAGGGTGTTTTCATGCTTGTTGGTCCAAGTGGTGTAGGTAAAACAGAAACTGCCTTAGCACTTGCCAATGAACTTTATGGTGGCGAGTCACATTTAATCACCATCAATATGTCTGAATACCAAGAGGCGCATACGGTTTCTTCTCTTAAAGGCGCGCCTCCAGGATATGTCGGGTATGGTCAAGGCGGCGTTTTGACTGAAGCCGTTCGACGCAATCCGTATAGCGTTGTGTTATTAGACGAGATTGAAAAAGCACACAGCGATGTCCAAGAACTGTTCTATCAAGTTTTTGACAAAGGTACACTCGAAGATGGTGAAGGTCGTGTGATTGATTTTAAAAACACCACGATATTACTGACTTCAAATACGGGGTCAAATGCCATCATGCAGGCATGCCTAAATCAACCTGTCGAAGAATGGCCAAGTGCTGAAGAGCTGACTGAACAACTCAAACCAAGCTTATACAAACAATTTAAACCGGCATTCTTAGGTCGTATGCGAATTGTCCCTTACTTCCCATTACATGATGATCTGTTAGTCAGAATTATTGAGCATAAACTAGGAAAAATTACAGCACGACTCGAAAAACAGTATGAAACCAAAGTGACATATAGCGATGATTTAATCGAATTAATTCTAAGTCGTTGTACTGAAGTTGATAGTGGCGCTCGTAATGTTGATAACATTTTAAATGCCTCAGTGTTACCTGCTTTGGCCACTGAAATATTGGTGGCTTTGGCTGAACAAAAAATACCAAAAGTCATTCATATTGATACGAAAGATGATGAAATCATTTACCTATTAGATCCACAAGCGAAGCCAGCAAAGAAAAAGTCGAGCAAAAAGTCAAAAGTTGTGGAAGCTTAAATATATACGAGTATAGAAAATGGATATAAATTTAGACGTCTTATTAGAGCCTATTTCTGATGCTCATCCGTGTGGAGAAGATTTATCTTTTTCCAATGAGTTTCACGAAATTAAAAAAGCACGTACCCATGATGATCCTTTATTAGACCAAGGTGATTGGATTTCTGAGCCAAAGCAAGCCGACTGGTCATTTGTTGCAGAAAAATCAATCCAATTACTCACGCAAAAAACCAAAGATATTCGTTTATTAACATGGCTTACTGAAGCTTGGACAAACCTCTATGGCTTTGAAGGTCTAATCAAAGGACTGGAACTGAGTCACCGTGTTTTAGAACAGTTCTGGTTAAAGATTCATCCTGAAATTGAAGATGACGACTTAGATCAACGCCTAGGCTTACTACAAGGTTTTACCACCCAATTACCGAGCTTGGTAAAGAATGTTCCGCTTATCAACATTCAACCGTTTTATTCACTTGCCCAATACGAAAAATTCTTACATTTACAGAATAATCGTCGTAAGCAAGCTGAAGATTCTGACAGCGTAGAAGCGTCCTTAGAATTAGATCAATTCAATCAGGCGCTATTCAACACCTCACGGACTTTTCAATATCAAAATTATCAGCAATTTCAAGAAATTTTGCAGCATTGGAATATTATCAAACAAACATTAGATGCGCTGATGGAGCTGGAAGCACCGAGCTTTGCGAGTATCGATTCACAGTTTGAAAATATTCAAATGAATCTGAAAAAAATCTATAAAGCGGACTCATTTGGAAACAACACCAATACAGCTGCAGTTGAAGATACCCCTGCTCAAATGACAATGCCAGTAACAGAAACAGCGCATTCAGCTCCAATTCCACAAGCGCAAACATTTCAGCCTCAACCACAAAGCCATTTACAAAACCGTGAACAGGCAATGCGGGTTTTACAAGAGATTGCCGATTACTTTCAAACCAATGAGCCGCATAGTCCTGTGAGTTATATGCTGCAAAAAACAATTAAATGGAGCCAAATGCCTTTACATGAATGGTTAACTCAAGTCATTAAAAATGATAATCCCCTTGATTCTATTCAAGAATTATTGGGCGTAAACCAAAATAATGAATCTTCTGAATGGTAATCATCTATGTTTAAAGCAGAAAAAGTTCTTTGGGGTGAAGGTTTATTTTTAAGACCGCAACACTTCCAATTACAAGATACATATCAAGAACAACGACTTAATCACACCATTCGTTCAACGATTCCTTATCCTTATGGAATTAAAAATCTTCGATTTGACGAAACACAGCTGGGCACACATGTGCTTGCTTTAGAGCAAATTGATATGATTTGGCAGGATGGTGAAATTTACCAAGCGCCGGCCAAAGATCTGTTACCACAACCGATTTTATTGGATGAACTGAACTTGCGTGGGGAAATGTTAATCTACTTAGCATTGCCTATTTTACAACCAAATAAGAAGAACATCTCTGATGAACAGGATAAACAACCTGCTCGCTACCATTCATATTTGAATGAAACTCACGATCTTTTTACTGACGCATCCCCTGCTGAAATTACATTTCTTCGTCGCCGAACTGAATTTAAACTTTTTGATGTTCAAGCAGATCCAAATCAAGATTTAGATGGTTTTTTATATCTTGCTATCGGAAAAATTCGACGTCATAGTTCAGGGAATTTTGAGATTGATTCAAAATATATCCCACCAATTTTACATATTCAGTCAAATGAAACCTTATTGGCAAATTTGAAGCGAACGTTGAACGTTGTTCGTGCCAAAATTAAAATGATTCAAACCAATAACCGTGAAAATGAACAAAAGCTCATTGAGTTTAGATCGGGTGATATTGTTTCATTCTGGTTGGTCAATGCACTGAATACTGCTCATGCGACCTTGAATCATCTGTTACAAAATCCGCAGATTCACCCTGAAAAACTATTTTTTGAACTTCTGCGTTTAACGGGTTCATTGCTGACATTCTCGACCGCATATGAAGTTGAACATTTGCCACAATATCAACATCATAACTTACAAGATAGCTTTAGCCAGCTTGATAAAATTTTACGCGAATTGCTCGATACGATTATTTCAAGTCGTTATATCAGTATTGCGCTAAAAGAAATTCGCCCATCTTATTGGGTCGGAAGCTTAGAAACAGACAAAATCACTAAAGAATCAAGACTTTATATCGCTGTTTCAAGTAGCATGATGCAAACCCATGAACTGATTCAAATTGTCCCACTGCGTTTCAAAGTCGGGAATACTGTCGATGTTGAACAACGTGTTGTTGCGGCACTTCCTGCAATCCCAATTCATCATTTAGTCCAAATTCCAACTGCTATCCCAGTACGTTCTGGTGTGAATTATTTTGAAATTGAACCACATCATGAAATGTATCAACGTATGCTTGATTCTGAAACCATCTGTATTTATGTCCCTGCAGGTTTCCAAGATATCAGTATTGAATTAATTGCAGTGATGAATGGTTAAGCGAGGAGTATGTCATGAGCCAGAATAATATTGCCCCCTCACTGTTTGATGATGGACAAATTGGTGGAGGTTCTTTACCGCAACAATCCAAAATCACACAAGCAACCAATTTAGTCGACCTTCTACATGACGGATTTTATATTGTTTTCTTATTGAAGAATCAGTATGTTCCAGAAAATGCAAACGGCTTTAAAGACAAAATTTTAGACTTGTTGAATCGTTTTGAACACCAAGCAAAAAAACTGCAGTTTTCTCCTGAAGATATTCATGATGCAAAATATGCATATTGTGCCTTAATTGATGAAACCATTGTTACTCAACAAGATCCATCATTCTTTAACCTACAAAATCATTGGTTAATCAGTCCACTCCAATTAACTTTATTTGGTTCACAGCTTGCAGGTTATCGTTTCTTTGAGTTTCTCGAACTGATTCGTGCTCGTGGTAAAGAACGATTGGCTTCTCTCGAAGTTTTTCATTATTGCTTATTGCTTGGTTTCCAAGGTAAATATCGTATTGAATCAATTGAAAGTTTAAATCATCTTGTGGCACGAGTCGGTGATGAAATCGATTATTTAAAAGGCAAAAAGACGGCCTTTTCTCCTTTTGCTGCTTTACCAGATCAAATCAAAAATATTATTCATAAAGAATTACCCTTTGTTTGGATTTTAATTTTTCTGTTGTTATTTGCTGTACTGGCTTTCGCTGGTCTAAAATTCATGTTGAATAAGACGGAAAATGCTTCTATTGCGAAATTTAATAATGTGATTTCTGCACCTGCTGAACAAGCACATATCACTATTCAATTGCCTTGACAGGTTGAATTATGACACAAGAAAAACAAACATCTATTCGTATATTACAAAGTAAACCCGCTAAAAAAACATTGGGGAAATCGTCTGTTTTTCTACTTGGTTTAATTGCTGGGATGGTTATCTCTGCTATTTTCTTTTTTGTTTTTATCAATATCAACCCAACAGAAAATAACAGTACCAATACGGATTCGGTTGCAACACAAGAACCTGAACTACGCGATGTGCATGCTGAAGAAACAGCAACCAATCATCACGATGAAAATGCTGGTGCATATAAGCAGCATATCAATGAAAAAGATTTCAATCAGATTTTTAAACATGAAAATAAGGTTGCTGCTCAGAAAAATCCAAATCCGAATGCCTCTCCGTTTGAACAAATGCTAAAACCAGAGGCGAAACCAGCAGTGTCACCGCCAGCTGCAACCAGACCACAAGCTGCAATAACCGCAAAACCAGTACCAAAAGCGAAAGTAGAAGCAAAAGCAGAAACTGCGGCTAAACCTACTGAAAAAGAAGCCGCACCTAAAAAAGAGGAAGCGCAAGAAGCTTCCCCTGAAGGTACAGTGAAAGTGACGATAGACCGTAAAGTCATAGAAAACAAACCATGATTTTGTTTGTTGTCATTTGTTTTATCTTTTTGGTGCTTGGTCTAACTTTTCTGATGTCTTATGAAATTAGACATAAAACTTTAGACTACCTTAAAGCACTTTTACCACAAGGTAAGAGAAAGCTGGCTTCTGCAAAGCACTTTGCAGAACAAATGAATCAAGCAGCCTCAGCCAATCAAACCCAAACCCATTGGCATTTACAGCAATGGTGGATTTTGATTGCAGGTTTCTTTTTACTTTCCAGCATTCTTGTTTTTGCATTTACACGACCAATTGATCCGACAAAGGTTGAAGCAGAATATTTAAGAAAAACTGACCCTCAAATTTATGCGCTATTAAATGGTGAGGTTTTAACTCCTCCTCCAGCAGTGGATGAAAGCTTAATTGATGCTGCTATTGTTCAAGCACAGATATTGGAAAGAGAAAATCCTGTTCCAAATCATCAATTTCCGAGTGTAAATCCATCAGCTATAGATAATGAAGGGATTGGAGATCAACGTAGCAGCTTCGATACAGCAATGGTTGACCGTAAATGGGACAAAATGCATCCAAGTTATAAGCAGCGTTTACTCATGGTCTTTAAAATCATGAAAGAGCGCCATGGTTATGAAATGGTGCTTTTAGAAGGTTATCGTAGTCCAGAACGTCAAACTCGTTTATCTGGCAATACAGCCACGACTTTAGCCAAAGCCTATCAAAGTTATCATCAATTTGGTTTAGCAGCCGATGTTGCCTTTAAACGAGATGGTAAAGTTGTTATTTCTGAACGAGATCCTTGGGCATGGAAAGGTTATCAATTGTATGGGGTTGTTGCTGAATCTGTAGGTTTAACATGGGGTGGACGTTGGACACGCATTCACGACTATGGTCATACTGAGTTCCGTATGCCAGGACTGCGTAAAAACCGTGAATCTGCTGAACGCTTGATTGCTGAAGCACAAGGCAAAGGACTTATGGCAAATAATATTGATGTAAATTAATTGCCATGTTGTCTGTGTAGGAAAATGCTTACAGTAATCACAGCGATTGTCATCTATACGATCAAAGCCTAGTCTTATATTCTATAGTTATAGGGAACAGGAAGTTTCCCAGACATAAAACAACAATAAAGCGTCTGAGCATCAGGAACGTGAGATTCGACAGGAGTCAAATCTAACACACCAATACGAAGAAAACCCCATCAGGATGATGGGGTTTTCTTTTTGCATCAAAAAAACTATTTATTTTCAGTTGCTTATGCACTTCAATTCTTCTACAGATTTCTTTTTATTTCGCTAATAAACACTCGGCATAAAAAACACCCCGCTCTCGCTAGAGATTGGGGTGTTTTAGATTTAAAAGCTGGCGATGACTTACTCTCACATGGGTAACCCCACACTACCATCAGCGCTAAGAGGTTTCACTTCTGAGTTCGG
>Ga0105249_10000166_pt1 | contig 77555 bp, 68 predicted proteins | sample KBSS44metaG_FD_81522 | JGI IMG/M metagenome (GOLD analysis project Ga0105249, IMG submission 81522) | Switchgrass rhizosphere microbial communities from Kellogg Biological Station, Michigan, USA - KBS S4-4 metaG | ecosystem: Host-associated > Plants > Roots > Rhizosphere > Soil | place... | reverse complement strand
TCCGGGGCGATCTCGGGCATTCTTGGCGCGTACCTGGTGCTCTACCCGCGCGTTCGCGTGAAGTACCTGTTCATCTTCATCATCTTCTTCAAGGTGTTCCGCCTGCCCGCCTGGGCGGTGCTGCTCTGGTGGTTCGGCATGCAGGTCCTCACAGGCCTCCCGCAGCTCAACCAGGTCGATCGGGAAGTCTCGGGTGGCGTCGCTGTCTGGGCGCACGTCGGTGGGTTCGTGGCCGGCGTGCTGCTCATCAAGCTGTTCGAGAACCGCCGCCTCGTATCCCGGCGGACAGTCGTCGCGGATGCGCGTGGCGTGTGGCAGTGACGGCAATCGCAGGGGTGACGGCGCGTCGGAAAGCGATATCTTTGGCCGCGTGCAACTAGCCCGGGTCATAGGCCGCGTCGTCGCGACGATCAAACAGGACACGCTCGCGGCGGTCACGCTGCAGTGGATCCAGCCGGTGTCGACATCCGGCGCTGATGCCGGCAAGCCCCTCGTGGCCGTCGACCGAGTGGGTGTCGGACCGGGCGAGGTCGTCTACTTTATCACATCCCGCGAGGCCGCGCTGACGCTCGACGAACCGTTCGCCGCGGTGGACGCTGGTATCGTCGGCAAGGTCGATTGGGTGGACGTCGATGGCGAGCGGCGGCTCATGGCCGATGACGCTTCGCAGTCGACCGCGGCCAGCGTTCGCAACCGGAGCGTCTGACCCGTGTACCTGGCGCGCGTCATCGGCGACGTGGTCTCCACGCACCGCCACGAGCACCTCGGCCACAGGAAGCTGCTGCTCGTTCGACGGCTCGACCTCGATGATGGGGAGGAGGGGGCCGAAGTGATCGCGTTGGATGTCATCGGGGTGGGCGTGGGCGAGAAAGTGCTGGTCGTGCAGGAAGGAAACGCGGCCCGCACGCTGTTCAGGGATACCAAAATTCCCGTTCAGGCCGTCGTCGTGGGCGTGGTAGATCGCGTCGATATCGACCGCAACGCGGGCATCACGTGAGCGCGCCGCTCGATCTCGACGCCCTGGCAGCGCGAGTCGCTCGCGAGCTGGCGCGGGCCGATCAGGCGGGCGCGAAGCTGCGCGGGCACAATGGCGTTGAATCCCGTCTCGCCTCCACCCCTTCGGCGCCCCAAGCGCCTTCGCCGCCGGCATCGGGGCGCGACGCAGGTCCGACCGCGGGCGTGCGCTACGTGCGAGACAATGCGCGCATCGCCCAATTCATTGACCACACGCTGCTCAAGGCTGAGACGACGCGTGCGGACGTCGAACAGCTCTGCGCCGAGGCGGTGGACAACGAGTTTGCGGCGGTCTGCGTGAACCCGGTCTGGGTGCCGCTGTGCGCGGAGCGTCTCCAGGGAAGCCGCGTGGCGCTGGCCACGGTCATCGGTTTCCCGTTAGGCGCCAACCTGACGGAGACGAAAGCGGCCGAGGCGGCGCTGGCCGTGCAGAAGGGGGCGACGGAGATCGACATGGTCGCAGCCATCGGCCATATCAAGTCGGGCGATTGGCATCACGTTGCCGATGACATCGGTGCCGTCGTGCGTGCGACGTCCGGGACGCTGGTAAAGGTCATCATCGAGTCCGCGCACCTCACGCCGGTGGAGATCATCAAGGCGAGCGCGATCGTGCGCGAGGCCGGCGCCCACTACGTCAAGACGAGCACCGGCTTCCACTCGGCCGGCGGCGCCAGTGCCGAAGCGGTGGCGCTGATGCGCCTGGTCGTCGGGGACGCCATGGGCGTCAAGGCGTCGGGCGGTGTGCGCGATTGCGCGACGGCGCTCCGGATGATCGCCAACGGAGCGACGCGGATCGGGACGTCGAGCGGCGTCGCGATGGCGCAGTGCCTTGGCCGCGGTCCGCTCCCGATGCGCGAGCTCCTTGCGTCCCCACACATGCACGCCGACCGCTGCGTTTCCGGCGTGTGCGCGACGAGCGACGGCAAGGGCGCACCCCCGGGCACGTACTGAGCGGCGCGTGCGCTGCGGGCGCACGTTAGGCGCTCACCGGTCGCCGTTCGCGCCGCCGGTGGTCCCGACATGGGCTATCGCGTCAAGACATCCCGTGTCTCGATCGAGTAACGGAGTTCTGTAACGATCCCTTTGAAACAATTGTGTGCGATTGCCACACCGACAGTCGCCAAGGAGATTCTTTTCCCGGCACGCGCAGTGCGGTAGCGATCGTCAGAACCAAGTGCGGAGGCGAGAAGTGCCCCTGTCCAGCGAAGTGGCCCTGTCCAGGAAGTTCGTCGACTCGGAAGGCGTGCATTGGCAGGTGTACGAGCTGATTAGCGACGTCAGTCCTACCGAACTGGCGGCCAACAGTTGGCTGTACTTCTTCTCGCGCGGCGACACGCGCTCGTTGGCGGAATATCCTGATGACTGGGCCGTGATGGATTGGCCGGGCCTCGAGCGATTGTGCCGGCACGCCCGGCCGCCGGTGTCGCAGCGCCCGCCGGCGTCGCGGTCATCGCGTACGCCCGCTCTTGTCCACGGCATGGAGCTCTAGATCCCGCAGCACACCGGCGACCGGTGCTCGATGTGCCGAATCGGTCGAGCCGTAGTCGGTTTGCGTCGGGAATGGGCGTGGCTATCTTTGTAACGAACCAGTCACGAAGCCCGCGCCACGGCGAAGCCGAGGACGCCGCGTGGCCTCGGCCACCTCCGACGACACCCAGTGCGCCTTATTCCACGCGACGAAGGCTTCTTCGTCCTGTTCAACGAGCTGGCGAAGCGACTCAAGGAAGCGGCCCGACTGCTGAACCGACTGCTCGCCGAACCCGATCGGCTCGAGCATTACGTTGCGGCCATAAAAACCGTCGAACACGAAGCCGATGTGCTCACGCACGATGTGCGGGCACGGATCGATCGGAGCTTCGTGACGCCCATCGATCGCGAGGACATCCACCTGCTCGCGACGGAGCTGGACGACGTCATCGACTTGATCGACGGGACCGCCAGGCGCGTGGCGATGTTCCACATCTCGGAATCGCGCGATCCCGCGATCAAGCTGGGCGAGACCATCGCGCGTGCGGCGGACCATATCGAGGCAGGGGTCGCCGCCATCAAACAGCCGGCCGTCGTTGCCGCCAGCAGCCGCGAGATCAAGCGGCTCGAGGAGCAGGGCGACGCCATCTATCAGGACGCCGTCGGCCGATTGTTCCTGGGGAAGCCGGACGCGCTCGAGGTGATGAAGTGGAAGGAGCTCTACGACACGCTCGAGCGGGCATTGGACCAGTGCCAAGGCGTGGGCCACGTGCTGGAGAGCATATCCCTCAAGAATTCGTGAGCCGGTGACGTACGTCGTCGTCATCGTACTGATCGCGTTCGCCTTCGACTTCATCAACGGCTTTCACGACTCGGCGAACTCGATCGCGACGATCGTCGGCACACGTGTGCTGAATCCGTTCGCCGCCGTCGTGTGGGCGGCGTTCTTCAACTTCTCTGCAGCGTTCGTCGTCGGAACCGCGGTAGCGAAGACGGTTCAGAGTGGAATGATCGACCAGGCGATCGTCAATCCCACGGTGATCCTTGCGGCGCTCCTCGGGGCGATCGCGTGGAACCTCATTACCTGGGCGTACGGACTGCCATCGAGCTCGTCGCACGCGCTCATCGGCGGCTATGCGGGGGCGGCGGTGACGAAGGCTGGCTGGAGCGCGATCCTCTGGGGCGACAAGTGGATCAAGACCCTCGAGTTCATCGCGCTGTCGCCCCTCATCGGTCTCGCGGCCGGGTTCACACTGATGGTGGCGGTGTACTGGATGTTCCGGCGAGTGGCACCGGCGCGCGTGGATCGCACGTTCCGTTTCGCGCAGCTCGCGAGCTCCGCGCTGTTCTCCTTTTCGCACGGCGCGAACGATGCGCAGAAGACGATGGGCATCATCGTCGGCTTGCTCGGCGCCACGCACACGCAGACGCTGTTCCGCGGCCAGAAAGGATTGCTCGGCCTGTTTTACCTCCCGAATCCGGACGGGGGTGTCCCTTACTGGGTGGAGATCGGGGCCTACAGCTGTATCGCGCTGGGTACCCTGCTCGGCGGTTGGCGCATCGTGCATACGATGGGCAACCGCATCACGAAGCTGCGGCCGGTCGGAGGATTCTGCGCGGAGACCGGAGGCGCGTTCGCCATTCTGGTGGCGACGAAGTTCGGCATCCCGGTGAGCACTACCCACACGATCACGGGCTCGATCGTCGGTGTCGGCGCCACGAACGGCATGTCGGCGGTCCGCTGGGGGGTTGCCGGGCGGATCGTCTGGGCATGGATCATGACGATACCGGCCGCAGCATTGATTGCGGCGCTATCGTATTACGTCCTGTCGCAGCTCGTGGGCCTGTGACACCTTCGTGACGTGAGGCGTTCTGCTGTCGATTTATGATGAGCGCCCACGCCCCTTACGCCGGGCGTTTTTGTCGGGGAGCACCATGGATTACGTGATCCAAAGGATCGCATGAGGCCGGCGTTGTTCTCTCGCAGGTCGCGATGACACCAGAACCCCTCTCGTCGACGCTGCTCTTCAATCGCGAGTTGAGCTGGCTCGAGTTCAACGGCCGAGTGCTGCACGAGGCATTCGACGAGCGCAACCCGCTCCTCGAGCGTCTCAAGTTTCTCTCGATCTTCAGCACGAACCTGGACGAGTTCTTCATGGTTCGTGTCGCTGGCCTCCGGCGTCAGGTTGCTGCGGGTGTCATTGCCTCCGCAGCGGATGGGCTGTCGCCGCAGGCGCAGCTCGACGCGATCGAGCGTCGTGTCCGCGAGCTCACAGTACGCGAGCGCGAATGCCTGCACGACGCCCTCCTGCCGGCGCTCGCTGATCGGGGTATCCGCCTCGTGCGCATGACCGAGCTGACCAAGGACGAGTGGAATACGGTGGACGGCTTCTTCGAAGCCGAGGTGTTTCCGGTGCTCACGCCGCTTGCGGTGGATCCCGGGCACCCGTTTCCGTACGTCTCGAATCTCTCCCTCTCGCTGGCGGTCGAGATTCGCGATCCCGACCGCGGGATCGATCACTTTGCGCGGGTCAAGGTGCCACGCAGCTTGCCGCGGTGGGTGTCGTTCGGGCGAGCGAATCATTTCGTTCCCCTCGAGGAAGTGATCGGCGCGAACCTTGGGTCGCTCTTCCCGGGAATGCAGGTGCTCGGATGGTGGGCGTTCAAGGTGACGCGGTACTCCGATCTCGAGCTCGACAAAACCGTCGACGAGCCGGAAGATCTTCTGGCGATGATCGAGGAGCAGGTTTTCCAGCGTCGGTTCGGCGAAGTCGTACGCCTCGAAGTGCAGGACGGAATGCCGCCGCACATCCGCGCCCTGATCCTCGAAGAGCTGCGCGACAGCGAGGCCCTGCCCGGAATCGTTCTGAGCGAGCGGGACGTGTACGAAGGGGGGCCGCTGCTCGAGTTGGGTGATCTCATGTCCATCGCCACGCTCGACGTGGCGGAGTTGCGGGATCCGCCGCTCGTGCCATCGGTGCCCGTGGCAGTCCGCGACGCGACGCGCTCGATCTTCGACATTATCCGCGAGCGCGACCTGCTGGTGCATCACCCGTTCGAGTCGTTCACGGCGACTGTCGAGCATTTCCTCGACGCGGCGTCCCGGGACGATCAGGTGCTCGCGATCAAGCTGACGCTGTACCGCACGTCCGGCGACACGGCGATCGTTCGCGCGCTAACCGAAGCGGCACAGCGCGGCAAGCAGGTGGCGGTGCTCGTGGAACTGCAGGCGCGCTTCGACGAGGCTAACAACATCACGTGGGCGCGCACGCTGGAAAACTTCGGCGTGCACGTGGCCTACGGACTTCCCGGGCTCAAGACACACTCGAAGGTCGTGCTGGTTGTTCGACGCGAGGCGGATGGTATCCGTCGCTACGTGCACATCGGGACGGGGAACTACAACACGAAGACCGCGCGGACCTATACCGACCTCGGGCTCTTCACCGCGAGCCCGTCGATCGGCGCGGACCTGTCGGACCTGTTCAACTCACTGACGGGATTCTCTCGCCAGCGGGTGTATCGCAAGCTGCTCGTCGCGCCCGGCAACATGCGCGATCGATTTCTCGAGCTCATCGCCAACGAAACGGCCGCGGCGCGCGAGGGTCGGCCCGCGCGGATCGTGGCGAAGATGAATGCGCTCGTGGATCCCGGGCTCATCCAAGCACTCTACGAGGCGTCGCAGGCGGGTGTCGAGATCGATCTGATCGTGCGCGGCATCTGCTGCCTCCGCCCCGGCGTTCCGGACGTGAGCGATCGCATTCGCGTCATCAGCATCGTCGGCCGGTTTCTCGAACATTCGAGGCTCTTCTACTTCGCGAACGACACCGAGGGCTCCTACTTCATCGGCTCCGCGGACTGGATGCCGCGCAACCTCGATCGTCGCGTCGAGGCTGTAACGCCGGTGGAAGACAAGGCGCTTCACCCACGTCTGCGCGCTCTGCTCGACATATGTCTCGCGGACAACCGGCAGGCGTGGGAGCTGCGCGCAGATGGAAGCTACGTTCAGCGTACGCCAGGTGAGGAGCCGGAGCGCGCGACGCATCGCTTGCTGCTCCGGGATCCCCTGGCGCTCGACACTCCCGAACGGCCGCCGTTGCGAACACCGGACGCTACACGAGCGGAGATTCGGGCGTCGTAGCGCAGCTCGTCATGCCTCGCGGAGCCCGGAACGACGCGGTCGGCCGGGGCCGCCGCGACTAATCCGACGCCGCCTCGTCCATGTTAGGCACGACGACCGTCCCGTCCGGTGCCACGATCTCGACCGGCACCCGGACCACCTTCGACAACAGCTCCGCCTTCCGGCTTGCTCCCCAGAGGTCGAGGCGCAGCGACTGTGCGCGCCTGTTCGCGACGGTCGTGATGCGCACCGCGCGGTCGAGCCAGCGCACCTTGACGCGATCCACGGCCGCGATGTGGCCGCGATCGAGTCCGTCCGCCACGCGCAGAATCGCCGCGAGCTTCCGGATTCGCCGGCGGAGACCGCGATCGAGCATCCCGTAGTTCGGGTGCTTGCGCTTCGGCGGCGTTCCACGGTGGTAGCGCGCGACGTTCGCGATCGCCACCTGCTCCTCCGGCGTCATGCCGAGCATGTCGGCGTGGACGATGAGGTGGTACGAGTGCTTGTGGTGCTTCTCGTAATTGATGTGATAGCCCACATCGTGGAGCAGGGCGGCGTCCGCGAGAATCTGCCGGTCCGTCGCCGAGAGGCCTATGCGCGGGCCGATCGCGTCGAACAGCTGCAGGGCGAGCCGCTGAACGTGGCGGGCGTGCGGCTCCTCGTAATGACAGCGTTCTGCGAACTCCCGAACCGATCGTTCGCGCGCCTCACCGCGGTCGGAGAACGTCGGCACCACGCGCGCTGTTTCGAGAAGCAGGCCTTCGCGGATGCCGTACGCCGAGACGATCAGCTCGCGCGACTCGAGCCGCGCAAGCACTTCGGCGGCGACCGCGAATCCGGCGACGATGATGTCCGCGCGTCCCGGATTGAGCCCCGGCACCGCCGCGCGCTGTTCCGGCGACATGTCCTGCAGCATGTCGAGGATGTGCTCGAGCTCCACGCGCGGCAGCCGAGTGCCGTGCGTAGTGCGCGCGGTCTGCACACCCTGCCGCATCAGGTATATGCCAGCGAGGTTCGTGAACGTCCCGCCCGACCCGATCACCTGGGCGCCCCGCCAGTCGCGGACGGGAAGCGTTTGCCGAATGTCATCGCGGATGGCCGCGCGCAGCTTGCGCACACCCTTCCGCCGCGTGCGTGGACCGAGGAACTCCTCCGTCAACCGAATGGCGCCGAACGGCAGAGAGATGAGCCGCTCGAGCAGTCCATCCGCGCTGAGCGCGAGCTCGAGTGACCCGCCGCCAATGTCCATGACGACCGTGCGACCGACTCCGAGCTCGAAATGCGCGACGGCGCTGCGGAACGAGAGTCGAGCCTCTTCCTCGCCCTTCAGCACCTTCACCTTCAGCCCCGTCTCGGCGCGAACGAGCTCCAGGAACGTCAGGGCGTTGGCCGCGTCGCGCACCGCGCTCGTGGCGACCGCTTCGACGCGTGATGCCCCTAGCTGTCTGGCCAGGGTGGCCATGCGATTCAGCGCGTCGAGTGCCTGTCGCATCGACGTCTCGTTCAGGAGCCCTGTTTCCCGCACCCCGGCACCGAGCCGGGGCGCCGCCTTCATCTCGTCGACGACCCGAATGGAGCCCGCTGGCGAGACGTCGGCAACGATCTGACGGATGGAGTTGGAACCGATGTCGATCGCCGCGAGCCGAACGTCCTGTTCGGCTCGCGGCGATCGCGCTGCGCTGTCGGTCGTGCGAGAGAGGGCGGGGAGGGCCACCTATCCAGTTGGTTGCGGGGCGACGGAACGTTCGCGCTGCTGGTCCTCGAAATGATGCTTGATCTGCTTGCCTTCCGCCAAGAAAACTGCGTCTTCGCCGATGTTGGTGGCGAGATCGGCCACCCGCTCGAGGTTGCGGCTCACGAGCAGCAGCTCCAACGACGGGTTGATCGTTCGGGCGTCCGCCATCATATGGGTCAGCAAGATACGGAAAACGGAGTCGTGCAGTGCGTCCACCGCGTCGTCGGCTTTGCAGACTTCGCGTCCAACCCCGCCGTCGGCCCGAATGAACGCGTCGAGCGCGTCGGCCAACATGCCTCTCGCCCGGCGCGCCATGTCCTCGATCTCCGGCGTCGGCGTAATCTCGACGTGTAACGCGATCAGGCGCAACGCCGACTGCGCAATATTTACGGCGTGGTCGCCCACCCGCTCGAGATCACTCGTGATCTTGATGGCGCTGATGATGAAGCGGAGATCTCGACCCATCGGCTGCTGTAGCGCGAGAAGCGAGACCGCCAGGTTCTCGCACTCCAGCTCCATCATGTCGAGCTCGTGGTCGCCGCCGATCACGGCGTCCGCCTTGTCCTTGTCGCGTGACAGCAGCGAATCGACGGCGAGATCCACCAGCTCCTCGGCGCGCGCCGACATGTCGAGGAGACGCTCCTTGAGCGTCTGGAGCTGGTCGTGAAAATGCCGAAAGCCCTGGGTCTCGGGGGTCATCCGAATCTCCCGGTGATGTACGCCTCGGTGCGCTCCTCGCGCGGCGTCGTGAACAGCCGCCTGGTCTCGTTCACCTCGACGAGGCGGCCAAGATAGAAGAACGCGGTGTAGTCGGAGACCCTCGCGGCCTGCTGCATGTTGTGGGTGACGATCACGATGGTCAGCTCGGAACGCAACTCGTACAGGAGCTCCTCGATCTTCTGCGTCGCGATCGGGTCGAGTGCGCTGGCCGGCTCGTCGAGCAACAGAACCTCCGGCTCGTTCGCGAGCGCGCGAGCGATGCACAGACGTTGCTGCTGGCCTCCCGACAGGCCGAGTGCGCTCTGGCGCAGTCGGTCTTTCACTTCATCCCAGAGCGCGGCCCGCCGCAGCGATTGCTCCACGATCTCGTCCACCTGCTGCCGAGAGGCGCGGCCGTTGATGCGTGGACCGTACGCGACGTTGTCGTAGACGGATTTCGGAAACGGGTTCCACCGCTGGAACACCATCCCGACCCGCTGGCGGAGCGCAACCGGCGTCATTGCCGCGCCGTACACGTCCTCACCATCGAGCTCGATGGAGCCAGTGTACCGCGCGCCTGGAATGAGCGCGTTGAGCCGATTGATCGAGCGAAGAAACGTCGACTTGCCGCACCCTGAGGGGCCGATCAGGGCCGTCACCGCTCGGGACGGGATCGTGATGGTGACATCGTACAGCGCCTGCTTTGGCCCGTACCAGAACGAAAACGCGTTCGCGCTGATCGTGCCCGGGTGTTCGGCAACAGCGTCCGAACCGGATGCCCCCGACAGACGCGACGATCGCTGCCGACTGTCAGTGTCCGGTTCCCGATTCCCGGTTCCCGCCGGCGTCGCCGTCATCCGAACCGTCCGGTGATGTACGCTTCCGTACGCTGGTCGGACGGCGTCGTGAATAGCGCGTTCGTCGGAGCGAACTCCACGAGCTCCCCGGCCAGCACGAATGCCGTGCGATCGGAGACACGCGCCGCCTGCTGCATGTTGTGCGTCACGATCACGACGGTCATGTCCTGCCGGAGCTCATACACCAGCTCCTCTACCTTCTGCGTGCTGATCGGGTCGAGCGATGCCGTCGGCTCGTCGAGCAGGAGCACGGCCGGGCGCGTTGCCAGTGCCCGCGCAATGCACAGTCGCTGCTGCTGACCGCCGGACAGTCCGAAGGCACTTTCCTTCAGCCGTCCGCTCACCTCGTCCAAGAGTGCCGCGCGGCGAAGCGCGTCCTCGACGATGTGATCCGTTTCCGTCTTCGACGGGCGCTCGCGGCCGAGGATCTGTAGACCAGCGGCGACGTTGTCGCGGATGGACATTGTCGGAAACGGAGTCGGTCGCTGGAACACCATCCCGACGTGTCGACGGACTTCGATCGCGTTCACGCCGCGGGCGTAGATATCCTGGTCGTCCAGCGTGACTGTGCCTGCCACCCGCGCCGTCGGTACGGTCTCGTGCATCCGGTTCAGGCAACGCAGCAGAGTGGACTTGCCGCAGCCGGACGGACCGATGATCGCCGTGACCTCCCGGTCACGAAACGACATGGAGATACTCTTGACGACTTCCGACGACCCGAAGAACGCGCTGAGCTCGGCGGCCTTCAGCCGAACGCGCGCGTTGGCCGCCGGTGCCTCCGCGTTCGGAGCCACCGACGGGCGTGGGACGCGGGGCGACTCAGTCGCCGCCACGGCCGAATCGCGAACGTGTGGCGAAGCGGGCTGCAAGGCTGATGACAAGGACGATTCCGATGAGCACGAGCGCCCCGGCCCACGCGAGCGAGTGCTGCTCGTCGTAGGGGCTGATCGCGAACGAGAAGATCTGTAGGGGAAGCGCCGCGATCGGTTCGCGGAGCGACGTGGACCAGAACTGATTGCCCAGCACGGTGAACAGGAGCGGCGCGGTCTCGCCTGCAATGCGCGACACGGCGACGAGCGCACCGGTGACGATTCCTGGCAGCGCTGTCCGGAGCACTACGACGAGCGACGTTCGCCAGCGCGAATAGCCTAACGCCAGAGCGGCCTCGCGCAGCGACACCGGCACGATCATGATCATCTCTTCGGTCGTGCGTGTCACGAGGGGGATCATCATCGCCCCGAGGGCGATCCCGCCGGCGAGCGCCGTGAACTTCCCCATCGGCTTCACGAGGAATTGCCACGCGAAGATGCCCATGACGATCGATGGCAGCCCGTTGAGCACGTCGGACAGGAATCGAACGCCGTTTGCGATGACGGTGCCTCGATTCTCCGCCAGATACAGCCCGGCGCCGATCCCGATGGGAAGCCCGAACCCCGACGCCGCCAGGATCAATACCAGCGTGCCGACCATGGCGTTCGCCATGCCACCGCCTGTTTCGCCCGGCGGCTTTGGGATCTCCGTGAAGAACGCCGGGTTGATCGACGACGCTCCTGCCTTGATGAGGTGACCGAGGATGAAGATCAGGGGAAGCGTCGCGAGAATCGCGGCGACGAACGTCACGCCGATCATCACGACGTTCACGACACGGCGCCGCCCAATCGTCGTGCGCGTTCGCTCGGCGGCCGCGCGCTGAACACCCGACGGCCGAGCCTTTCGTCCGCGATCACTCGGCTTCGGCGGTAGCGTGACGCCGCCCGCCGGACCACGCGCCGTCATGACCGGGCCTCGCGCGAAACGCGCCACACGAGCCAGCGGGCGAGCGCGTTCACCACCAGCGTCACGAGGAAGAGGACCGCGCCGACCGCCATCAACGCCGAAATGTGCAGATCCCCGGTCGCCTCCGCGAACTCGTTCGCAATGAGCGAGGCCATCGTGTACCCCGGTGCGAACAGCGATGCCGAGATCTTGTGCACGTTCCCGATGAGCATCGTCACCGCCATCGTCTCGCCCAACGCGCGTCCGAGGCCGAGGATGACGCCGCCGATGATACCGGAGCGCGCGTAGGGGACGACCGCGTCTGCGATCATCTCCCACTTCGTCGCGCCGAGCGCCAGCGCTGCCTCGCGCTGCGATCGAGGGACGGCCATGAGGACTTCGCGGGAGACCGCGGAGATGAACGGCAGGACCATGATCGCGAGTATCAGTCCCGCCCCCAGCATGCTTGGCCCATACGCAGGTCCCTCGAACAGCCCCGATTGCCCGATGACCGGCAGGCCGGAGAGGAACGGCATGACGTGCTCTCGCAGGATGGGCTGCAGCACGAAAATGCCCCAGAGACCGTACACGACGCTTGGAATGGCGGCGAGCAGATCGACGAAGAACGCGACCGGCTGACGCAGCCACGACGGGGCGAACTCGGAGAGGAAGATCGCGACGCCCAACGCCAGCGGTGTCGCGATGACCAGCGCGATGATCGACGAGATGATGGTGCCGTAGATCGCCGGCGCGGCGCCGAAGACGTTATGGGGTGGGTCCCAGTCGCTCGAGAACAGAAACCCGAACCCGAACGTCTTGAGCGCCGGCCACGCCGCGACCCCAACCTCGATCGCGATGAACAGCAGCAGCACCGGGATGCATAACGCGAACGCCATGGTCAGCCATCGGTAGACCGAGTCGCCGATGGCTGATCCTTCGATCGCGGCTGCGATGCCACTGTCGTCCTGGCGGGCAGTGACCAGCGGTCGGGCGGCTTCGCTCACGACGCCGTGCCAACCTGAATCGTTGCCAGCCGCTCGATGAGTTGTGTGCCCACGGCCGCCGGGAGCGGCGCGTAGTCGAGCACCGCCGCCGACGCCTCGCCTTCGGTGAACGCCCAGCGCATGAAGTCGACGAGCTTCTTGCCCTTTGTCGCGTCAGGCTGACGCTGGTACACGAGCAGCCAGGTGAACGACGAGATCGGATATGCCGCCGCACCCGGCGCATTCACGATCGAGACGCGGTAGTCGGTGGTGGGCGGCAGTTTCTCGATGGCGCCCGCCGCCGCAGCGGTGATCGACGGGATGGCGGGGGCAACGAACTGTCCCGCCGCGTTCTTCACCTTCGCGGCCGGAAGCTTGTTCTGATTCGCGTATGCCAGCTCGACGTAACCCAGCGTGTACGGCGTCTGCTTGACCTGCCCCGCGACGCCCTCGTTGCCCTTGCCGCCAAGCCCGACTGGCCACTTCAACTCCTTGCCTTTGCCCGGGCCGGACGCCCACGCCGGGCTCACCGCGGCGAGGTAGTCGGAGAAGATGTACGTCGTGCCGCTGCCGTCCGATCGATGCACCACCAGAATGTCACGCGCTGGCAGCTTGGCACCGGCGTTGAGCGACGCGATGCGGCTGTCGTTCCACTTCGTGATCTTGCCGAGGAAGATGTCGGCGATCACGTCGCCGCTGAGATTCAGTGGCCGCGTCAGGTCCGGCACGTTGTACGTGATCACCACGGCGCCGAGCACGGTCGGGAAGTGCAGAATCGGACCGCCCTTTGCCTTGCTCATTTCCGCATCCGTCATCGGCGCATCGGACGCACCGAAGTCCACGGTGCCTACCGATAGCTGTTGAATGCCGCCGCCCGAGCCGATCGACTGGTAATTGATCCTCACGCCGGTCTTCGCAGCGTAGTCTGAGAACCACTTGGAGTAGATCGGCTGCGGGAACGTGGCGCCGGCCCCCGTCAGGTCCACCGCGCTGCTGGATGTAGCGGGCCCGGGAGTCCCGGCGGAGTCGGATGCACTTCTGGTGTCGCTGCCGGAGCACGCCGTCGCAGACACGAGACCCGCAACCGCGAGCGTCCAAAGAGTCGAATGAGTCAATGCATCCTCTGTGCGGAGTTGCTGGAAAGGTTGATCAGGAACCGAACCGGCCGGGGTGACCAGTTCGTAACGACCACGTCACAGACGCGCCGGGGACGCCGAGCCGGGCTACTGCATGGCAGCGGCGCCGGCGCGGCGAACGGTGCCGAGACGCTCGACCAGTCGCGCATGAGATCGACGACCTGCTTCCTATATGATGGGATCGGTCTGATCCTGGTAAACCGGCAGCCACGTGAACGACGTGACCTGGTGGTAAATGCGCCGATCGATTCAACGTTGGATCAGCGTGTGCGGGACTACCGTGGTCAGAAGCCCGCAATGAGGTGGATGAAATAGACCTTGCTGTCGGTCCCCGTTCCGCCCTCACGCGGCGCGGTATTCTGATAGTCGAACGTGAGCGACGTCCGTCGATTGAACTCCCACTGGAGTCCGGCGATGTAATTGCGCGTGTACGGGTCGCGATCGCTGTCGGGCCTGAAGTGGTCGGCGCGGAAGAGCAGCGCGATCGGCCATGACGGGGCGCTGTTGATGTACGCGAGCGGCCGTACCGTGGTGTGCAGGGAGAGGAGGCGTCCGGCGCGCTCGACCGCCGTTGGTGCCGTATCGCTCGTCGTGTCCGCCGACTCGAAGACATCCCACCGCTGCGCGAACTGGGCGCCGAGCGTGATGCGGGGGTCGCGCAGCCCGATGAAGACGCCGGCGCGATCCTTCCTCAGCGCGGAGGGGACCGGTCCAACGGTTCCGCGTCGCTGTGCGAAATCGCTTGCCCGATTGCCGTTCAGGTACCAGGGCGAGATCGAGAGCCCCTTCCAGAAACCATCGCCGTTCGCGAGCGGTGTCAGCGTCAGGCGAACGGCGTAATCCTTGAAGCGATCGGTCTCCCGCGACGTGTATCCATTCCCGTTGACGATCGTGGCGTAGATCTCACCGCGCTTCTTCGGGAATACGACGTTCAGCGCCGCTCCGGCATCGGCGGACGAGAAGAACCCTTGCTGCTCGAGCGCGACCTGCGAGATCCCGCGCTGCCAGTGCTGCTCTTCGTACTCGATGATGACGGTCGGAAGGATGCCCAGACGGGCGTTGGCTTTGAGCTCATCTCCGGTGCCGCGAATGAAGTCGAACTGACCGTAGGCGTACTTGGCGCGCAGGGTCCAGCCGCGGTAGTACTCATCACGCGTGGTGTCGCGCTGTTGATAGACGTCCGCGGTGATGCGGACCGCGAAGTGCTCACCCGGGGTGGCGCGAAACGTCAGGTACGCGCGCTCGAGTTCGAAACGGTTTGTCGCGCGGTTGCCCTTTACGCCGCCGTACTGGTAGTTCGCGTAGAGGATCCCCGAAAACTCGAACGGAAGGGCAGATTCGGCTGCGGACGGTGGGGGGGACGGCTGTGTATCGGCAGCCGGTCGGGCGGTGTCGGGTCGAGCGCGGGTCGTGTCCTGAGCGAAGAGGTTTGAGAGGGCGGAAAGGGACAGCACGGTCAGCGAGATCGACGTCGATCGGAGTCGGCGCATTCGGAATCGAGGTTCGAGAGCAGATGTGGCTCAGCCGGAGCCACTGCGCCGTTACACTATCCCGGTTTTGTCACAAACTCGCAACGCGATTGTAACGCGCCCGTCGCGCTCGGATGCCGCCAACGCCCCGACCTGTTCGAGGCGGTGTCTCGAACGGGCGAGTAGGCCCGCGCGTGTTACAACCCGTTGGAAAGCGACAGGAATTTGAACGTGCGGCCTCGCTGCACGATCGGTCCGAAGAGACGTAGCGAGCTCATGGCGCCTGTCTCGGGGGACACCAACCGGACCGCGCATCCCGACCAAATGACGTTGTTGCCTTCGACGGAACCGGCGGTTGGACAGGTGACGCCGCGATGGCCGAGAGGCCTCCCCGCGAAGCGGGCCAGGAGACGCCTCGCCCCCTTGTCCGACGCCGCGGAGCGCTGCAGCCACACGAGCTCCGGGGATTGGCGATACGGGGGACGCGCGTTAGGTGACGTCGGGTAGATGAGAAAGCCGAACTCGGGGCGGTTCACCACGAGACCCCAAAGCCCCGTCGTGTCGCGTTGCTCCAGTGATCGCAGGAACGCGTCGATCAAGGCCGCGCGGGATCGTTCACCGCCCGAAAACCCCTGTGGGGCGGTGCCAAGAGTCGCCTGAAACCGCCTGATCTCTTCCTCGACCGGAAGGATGCTATCGATTACATAGCCCGGCCGCGACCTCACGATTGAGTCCTGCCGCGCGCGAATCGTGACGGAGTCGGCAGGCGATGCTTCCGTAGTACGAACGGTCGGTGGCGCGTCGCACGCGCCACCGACCGTCAGAGCAATGAGAGCGAACGCTGCGTGAAACCGAACGCGCATCGAGGCTACTCCCAGCGATGGCAGATCAGTTCCTGACGTAGATCGTCCAGCCCTGCCACCATTTCGTGCCGTTAGGCTGGGCAGCCCCGACGTATGATGTGCCAGTCACCGTGGTTCCCGCGGCAGTGGCGAGTTTGCCGGTGAACGTCGCGAGGCCACCGCTCGCTGCCGGTGAGACCGCAGCCGGCGTCCAGTCGAACGCCGCGGCCGTCGTCGTCCCACTCACCGAGGCTGGGAATGCGGTGAACATCGCCGTCGTCAGCGTGGTGCTGCTGACGAGCGAGTTGCCGGCGAGATCCAGCGAGTTCTGCACGTTGCTCCCGTTCGCGCCCTGGAAGATGGCGCCGTTCTCCGTGAACACGACGTTCTTGACGGCGAGATCCGCGGTGGCGAGATCCGTGATCGCGGTCGCTCCGGCACGCGTGTACGTGTCCGCGTCACGCAGGCTCACTCCACCGCGCGGGTAGCGCGCGACGATGCCGTTCACGTAATACCCGCCCGTTCCGCGGCGAAGCATCATGCCGAGCCCGCCTGACGACCCGGAGCTCGCAGCGTCGCCGGTACCGACCAGCGTGAAGTTCGCGACGACCGGAATGGTGAGCGGCGTGGAGTTGAATCCCTGATCGCATCCAGTGCCGTTGCAGCCGTCGTTCTCGATTCCTTCGGGATCAACCGCGAGCGACCCCGAGCCGGTGCGCGGTGTCAGCTGCGTCGTCTGCAGCGCGATGAGGTACTGCAACTTGCCGCGGAAGCTTTCCGACATGTCGAAGTGATCGTCGCCAGCCTCGTACGAGACGAGGTGGTCGCCGACGAGGCCGCCGCCGAAAAACTCGTATGAATCGTCGAGCCCCGCGATCGACTGGAGGTACGAGATGCGCGTCGCGCTGCCGACCGCCGCGAACGTGAACGAGTTGAGCTCCTGGTCGGTCGCCGGCGCGAAGCCGGCAAACTCCACGCGGACGTAGCTCAGCGTCCCACTGTTGTCGTCATCCGCGGAGCCGCCGCTGTAGTTCACCGGATAGTTCGTTCCGCTCGTGCTGCCAGTGACGGTACCGGTGCCCTCGACCTGCACCGTTCCGCTGCGACTGATCCGCGCGTTGCCGACGATGATCAGGCCGCCCCAATCACCGGGCTGACGCTGACCCACCGCCCGCGACGACGTGAACACGATCGGTGCTTCCGCGGTACCAACGGCGTTGATTTTCGCCCCACGCAGAATGAACAACGAGGACCCGAGCGTATTGAAATCACCCATGATCTTCGTGCCGGGCTGAATGGTCAGCGTCGCGCCGTTCGCGACGTGAATGAAGCCCTTGAGCGTGTAGGTCTTGTCATTCGTCCACGTCGTGTTCGCCGTGACGTCCTGCGTGACGTCGACGTTACCGCCGCTGCCGGCCGCCTGCGTCGTTGCGGTGAACACCGAGGATGCGGTGCTCGTCCTCGATCCCTGGACGGCGAACACACGATACTGATACGTCGTATTGAGCTTGAGGCCGTTGTCCGTGTACGTCACGCTGCCGGGTGTCGCAGGCGCCTGTACGGTGCCAACCTGCGCAAACGTCCCGGCCGTTGTGCCCTCGGCGCGCTCGACGTTGAAGCTGTTGTCGCCAGCGCGGCTCTGGAACGTGACGACGATGCTGCTCGTCGGAGCCGCTGGATTCGGTGCAGCCTGGGCACCGAGAACTGGCGGGACAGAGTTCTCCGTCGGGTCGTCGTCGCTACAGGCGGCGAGTGCGAACGTCGCTATGGCGAGTGTGAACGCCGAGAGCTCACGTCCAGAAAGGATCATTGGTCGCCCTGGTAGGTGTCGTGATGGTCATCGGTGCTTGGGCTCGCCCGCGATCGCGGTGGCCGGGGCTAAGTAACAGCGGGCGTGTGGTGACCATGTCTCATGCGCGTCACGGCGATGTCACGGCGCCCGTCCGGCACGCGCACGACACCGCCGACGAGCAGCTCAGGGACGATAGACGAGGCCGAACTGCACCAGGCGGCCCGTCCGATACGACTCGCGCAGTACCGTGCCCTGTACGACCTCGTACGGATCATCGAGCAGGTTCCTCGCGTCGAAGCGGGCACTCAGCGTCGAGATCAACGGGAACCGCAGCGAGAAATCCACGGTGGTGCGCGCACTCTCGATCACATCGGGCAGCGGCTGGTCGCCGGCCGCATCGATGCGCTCGCCGATGCGATTCACGAGCAGCGTCGCGCTCGTCGCTCCACTGAGCGGTGCGTACGTGAGTCCGGCGTTGATCACGTACGGCGACTGACCGACCATTCGCCGGTTCCTGTTCGTCGCGCTGGCCGTCGTCTCTCCAAGCTTGATCTTGCTCTCCATCACCGTGACGTTCGTGAACGCGGTGAGCGGATCGAGCGCGCGCGTCAACATGCCGAGACTCTTTCGCAGCTCGAGCTCGACACCATAGTTGTCGGCGCCCTCGGCGTTGAGATAGAACACGGTTCGCGTACCGCTGACGGCGCGGTACACGCGCTCGATCGGCTTGTCGAACTGCTTGCCGAAGACGGCGAGGCTCACGACCTCGCCGGCGTTGGGGTACCACTCCCATCGCAGATCGCCGTTCACGATCCGAGTGCGCTCGAGATCCGGATCACCCTCGACGTTGTCGCCGCCGATGACGTCGCGGCTCGCCACCGGCGACAGCTCCCGATACTCCGGGCGCGCAAGCGTACGCGAAACCGAAAGGCGCAGGCTTTGCGTTTCGGTGAGCGTGACGTTGAGTGCTGCCGACGGCAGCACGTCGTCCCATTTCTTCTCCGTCGTGACGGGAGTGCCGAGGGTCGAGACGGCGTTGACGCGCACTTCGTCGCGCTCGAACCGCGCACCACCGATGAATCGAATCCGGTCGGACAGGCCGAGCTCCGTCATGGCGAAACCTGCAGCGAGCCGGTCGCGCGCGTCGTAGGATCCACCCTGGCCTAACGGGGCCAGGTCGAACACTGCCGACGCGCCCTGGCTGAACCGACCATCGAACAGCTCCTCGGCGGGCAAGGCGCGGAGAGAGGTGGGTGCCCCCGCCGCGCTGATGCTGAACGCGCGCGAGTCGGCGTCGCGGTCCGTCGCGCGATAGAGGCCGCCGACTTTGATCGAGTGCTGCCGGTCACGCCAAGGAAACGCGAGCTGGTAATTCAGGCGGCCTTCGTTGCTCTTCTCATCGAGCGTCGAAAACGTACGGACGGCCCCCTGGTTTCCCGTGTTCAGCCACAGCGACGAATCGGGACCGCTCGGTGTCGTACTCTCCAGCACCGACACGAACTCGGACCGATCGGGCTCGTCACGGGTCACTGCCGACGTCGTCGCCGCCCAGTCGAACTTGTGGCGATGGCCGAACTGATGTTCCGCCGCGAGTTGGCTCGACCACACGCTCCGCTCGACGTACTGCAGCCGGTCGATGTGCGCCCGAATGCCGTCGCTCTCGAGTGAGCCGGTCTCTGATCGCGCGTCGTTGTCCGCCGTGCGATTGTAGTTGTTGTTCAGCATGAGGCGCGTGTTCGCGCCGACCAGGGTGCTGAGGTTCAACAGGCCGCCCCACAGCACCGACGAGCTGCCGGTTGAGCCCTGGAAGCGATCGATCTCCAGGGTCGACCCCGGCGTCGACCCGCGATCGGCGCGTGCCCGGACCTGGGCGGTTTTCTGCTCCTGCGTGAGGGAGTACGTTCCCGACAGGACATAGCCGATCCGATGACCGAGGACGCGGTCGTTGCCGCCGACCGATATCGACGTCGACAGGTTCGGCGATGCGCGTTGGGTGAGCGGTGTCCACGAGTTCCGGAACGTGTTGATCAGCAGATTCTTGTCGCCCTGATTCAGGTTGATCTGCTGCATGTTGCCGACCGACGCGAGAAGCGACGGGATGTTCCGCTTGCCACCGACCAACGCCAAGCGCTCGCCACCGGAGCGCGGCGCCGACAGGATGTCCGATCCCGTCGTCGCCGAGCTGAACCCGGTCGTGAGCGCGTACGTGATCTGACGCCGCGCCGGGAACTCGCGCGTCCTGATGTCGACCAGCGCACCGCTGAAGTCACCCGACTGGTCGGGTGTGAACGTCTTCGACGTCGTGATCGTCTGCAGCAGACCGGCAGGGAACATGTCGAGCGGCACCACACGCTTCTCGGGCTCGGGGCTCGGGATACGGGCGCCGTTGAGCGATGCCGTCGTGTACCGCTCGCCCAGTCCGCGCACGAACACGTAACGCCCGTCCTGGACCGTCACGCCGCTCACACGCTGCACGGCCTGCGCGGCGTCGCTGTCGGGGCTGCGTGTGATCTGCTCCGCCGTCACCGAGCTCACGATGCCGGTCGCCGTCCGCTGTTGATCGAGCGCCTCGTTCACCGTTCCGCGCTCGGCCGCGGCCGTCACGGACATCGCCTGCAGCTGCACGCTCGCCGGCTGCATGGTGATGTTCTGCTCGAGCGTCTGACCGCCGTTGAGGAGGATGCCGGTGACCGTCTTCGGCGCGTAACCCAGGCGACGCACCTGCACGGTGATCGTACCGGCCGGGATGTTCGCGACCGCGTAACGGCCCTCGACGCCAGACATGGCGCCTAACGTCGTGCCGACGATCTGCACGCCCACGTCGGTCAATCCCTGGCCTGTGTTGGCGTCCAGGATCCGGCCGACGATGCGTCCTGTTCGGGTCGGGCGGTCGGTAACGGGTTGTTGTGAAGAAAGCGGCCGCGCCATGATCAGAATACCAATAGTTGCGACCGCGACGAGCCTACCAACGAAACGAGCCCGCACTGCGAGCTCGATAACCGACGGAATTGGGTGCATTTCAATTAACGGGATAGGGTGGCGTCGAGGCACCTCGATCATCACGCTCTGGTCGTAACTGTGACTCAGGCGCGTCTCGAATCGCGCACGAAATTGCAACGAACGCGTCACGGCCCCTCGCCGCGGATTCACCACGCGGCTGACGCCTCGCCGGTCGCCGCTCCACTCGACAATGTGGGCTTCGAGCTGACGAGGGCGTCGACGTCGCACCCGGACACCGCGCGCAGGTCGATGCGGACGCCGTGAATCGCGGGGCGGCAGCGCATAACACGGGGTCCGCGTGTGCTTCGACGGACAGCTGCGACCTGAGAATCACCACGAGCTCCGAGAGGCGGTGCTGGAATGATCCCCGGCGGGCGTCACATCGCTCAGTACCCGCCCGTCACGCCGCGGTAACGGCCGGCGGATCCGGCAGTTCCGCCCAGATCGTCGTGCCGCGCCCGACGGTGCTCTCGGCACGTACACGGCCGCTGTGCCCTTCGACGAGGTGCTTCACGATGGCCAGGCCGAGCCCCGTGCCGCCCTCGGCTCGCGATCGGCCGGTGTCCACGCGATAGAACCGCTCGAAGATCCGGGGCAGGTGATCGGCCGGAATCCCGATGCCGGTGTCGCGCACGCCGATGGCCACACCGCCCGGCGTTCGCTGGCTGAACACGGTGACGGCTCCCTCGCTCGTGTGACGCACGGCGTTGTCGACGAGATTCGCGAGCACCTGACGGAGCGCGGTCGGATCGGCCCACACGGATGTCGCGTCCGGCGCGATCTCCAGGCGGAGATCCACCGCAGGGCTCGTGCGACGCTGTGCACCGGTGGCCAGCGCCTCTTCGGCCAGCCCGCGGACGTCGCCGCGCACGGGGTTCGGTTTCCATCCGCCCGACTCGATGCGCGACAGGTCGAGCAGGTCATCGACGATCCGCTGCATGCGCTGCGCGTTCGCCAGCACAGTCTCCGCGAACTGGCGACGTTGGTCGTTAGGCAGCGATTCATCGAGCAGCGTTTCGGCGAAGCCGCTGATGACGGTCAGCGGCGTGCGGAGCTCGTGGGATGCATTCGCCACGAAGTCGCGCCGAACCGTCTCCAGTCGTCGCACCGGCGTGAGGTCGAACAGCGCGATGACGGCCCCGCCGGCGGGCAGCGGGCGGGCGGTCAACGCCAGCTCCCGTCCGCCGATCTGCACCTCGTGCGCGTCGACCGCGTGGCCCGATAGTGCCGCGCCGATGGCCTCACGGAGCCCGCGGTCGCGCGGCAGGTTCGATGTCGGGAACGGTACCGTATCGCGCAGTCCGAGCAGATACCGGGCGCGCTCGTTCACCTGCACCACCTGCTGTCGTGCGTCGATCGCGATCACGCCCTCGTTCAGCGATTCCGTCAACGCCGCGAGCCGTACCTCCTCGGTCTCGAGCGCTTCGATACGGCTGCTGAGCTGCTCGGCCAGGCGGTGAAGGGCGCTGGCGAGGTCGCCGACCTCTCCCGGCGCCGCGAGCGACGGTCGGCGCGCGAGCTCGCCAGCCGCGAGCGCCTGCGCCACGTCCCGAAGCTCCACGACGGGACGCGCGACCGATCGGGAGAACAGCCAGGCGAGGAGGAGCGCCGTTACCAACGCAATGGCTGCCGCCAGCAGCACGTCCCTCCGCGCGCGCGCGAACAGCTGCTGGATGGAAACGGCGCTGACCGACACACGGGCGAAGCCGCTGCCTGCCCGCACCGCGGCGTAAAGCTCCTCGTCACCCGCCGACGCGCTGATGCGCCGAGACGCGCCGCTCCCCGTGCTGGCAGCCTCGGCGATCTCGCTCCGCGTTAGGTGGTTCTCGAGCGCGTCCAGCGCCGGGTGCTCGAACTCGGAATCGCCGACCACTCGTCCTGTGGAATCGATCAGCGTGACGCGATGGCCGAGCGCCTGGCCGGCTTCGTCCGCCAGCGAGTCCACGTCGAGGCCGGGCTGCCACTGCGACGCGACGAGGCGCGCCTCTCGCAACAGCCCCGCACTGCTCTCCTCATAGAATCGGTTGCGCAGGCGGCCGTCGACGATGGCGACGACGAGCGTCACGAGGAGCCCGACGATGACCAGCGAGCCGATGAGCAGCCGCTGTGTGAGTTTCACGTGTGATGAACGACCCGGGGCTGTCGATCACCCCGGGGCAGGGCAACTACGCACTGCGCGACTGTCCGGCGGCGCGCAGCCGATACCCGAACCCGCGGACGGTCTCGATGAGGTCGCCCGCTCCTCCGAGCTTCGTCCGAAGGCGCTGGACGTGCATGTCCACCGTTCGCGTCTGAATGTCCGGAGCGGCTTCCCATACGGTTTCGAGGAGGTGCCCGCGCGCCTGCACGCGTCCGCGACGCTCGGCGAGCGTCACGAGGAGACGATACTCGGTCGGCGTAAGCTCCACGTCGTGACCGTCCACCGCAACACGATGCGCGCCGCGGTCGATCTGCAGGGTCCCGATGCGAAGGATATCAGCCGCCTGCTGCGGCGCCTGGGCGACCCGCCGAAGGATTGCCCCGACGCGCAGCACGAGCTCCTGCGGGCTGAACGGTTTAGTGAGGTAGTCGTCGGCTCCGAGGGAAAGGCCGCGAATACGATCCTGCTCCTCTTTCCTCGCGGTGAGCATGAGCACGGCGACATCGCGCGTCGCATCGTCGGCTCGCAGTTGCTCGAGCACGTCGTAGCCGGACATGCCGGGGAGCATGAGGTCGAGCACGATGAGAACCGGGTGCTCCTGCCGCGTCTGTGCAATCGCGTCCGTACCGTTCGCGGCCGTCGAAACGCGGTACCCGGCCTTTACAAGGTGGAACGACACGAGGGCCGCAATATCGGGCTCGTCGTCCACGACGAGCAGTCGTTCACCGCTGGCGGTCGCGAGCGTCACGCGGACCGTCCGCGCAGGCGATGCTGGATCTTCGCGACGATCATTTCGATGGCGATGGTATTGTGCCCTCCTCGAGGCACGATCACGTCTGCATAACGCTTACTGGGCTCGACGAACTGCAGGTGCATCGGGTGAACGGTCTCCAGGTACTGCGATATCACCTCGTCGAGCGTACGCCCCCGCTTCTGCACATCACGCCGGAGCCGTCGAATCAATCGAATGTCGGCGTCGGCGTCGACGAACACCCTCACGTCGCAGAGCGACCGCATGACCTCGTCCACGAACAGCAGTATACCGTCCAGCACCAGCGCGTCGGCGGGATCGATTCGCTCCGTACGGGTGCTTCTGGTGTGCGACGCGAAGTCGTAGACGGGCTTGTCGATCGATGTCCCCGCACACAGGTCACGTACCTGTGCGGCGAACAGCTCCATGTCGAACGCGTCCGGATGATCCCAGTTCACGCGCTTCCGCTCCTCCATCGGGAGGTGTGCGAAGTTGCGGTAGTAGGCATCCATGTCGAGAAACGCGACCGACGATCCGGAGATCGCTTCGCCAACCTTCCGGGCCACCGTCGACTTGCCCGAGCCGGATCCGCCCGCGATGCCGATCACGAGCGGCTTCCGAAGCTCAGTGCTCGCGGGTTCTGTCGCATTGCTCGCGTGGGACGTTCGCGTGCCGGCGGATGAAAGAGAAGCGGCGGCACCGTCACGGTTCTGTATCGGCACACCATCGGCATGCGCGACTGCGGCGACGTCGTCGTCCATTGGCGGCAACGAGCGGGAACCCATGAGCTCAAGGTTGCCGCAGCGCTCGCGTTCGTCAATCGCGCGACGCAACGGCGCTGCGCCCGCCGTCAGCGGATTCAATCGGCCGCGACGGTGGAGTAGGTTTCCCCCATGTCACGACCTGCCTCCGCCGATGCGCGCTCGCGCGACGCTGCTCGCGCCGTCCTGCCTCTGTTGCTCGCTGCCGCGTTGGCAGGGTGTGCGTCCTCGCCGTCAACGGGCGGAAGCCCACCAGCCATGGAGCTGGTCGTTGCCGCGACGACGGACGTCCACGGTCGGCTGACGGGGTGGGACTACTATGCCGGGCGTGCCGACTCGGTCCGGGGTCTTTCGCGCGCCGCGACCATCATCGACTCCGTGCGCGCCGCGAACCCGGACCGCGTCGTTTTGGTGGACGCCGGCGACCTGCTGCAAGGCAACCCGCTCGGCTTCGTCGCGGCGCGCGTCGATACGACTCAGCCGCATCCGGTGATCGCCGCAATGAACGTGATGCGGTACGATGCATCGGCCATCGGCAACCATGAGTTCAATTACGGCCTTGCCACGCTCGGGCGTGCGATTCGCGAGGCGTCGTTCCCGTTTCTGGCCGCGAACACCTATCTCGCCAATGGCGGCCGTGCCTTTCCGGCGTTCGTGATCGTGAAACGGGGAGACGTTCGTGTGGGGATCGTCGGCGCGACGACCCCAGGTTCGATGGTGTGGGACCGAGACAACCTCCGCGGACGGATCGTCGTTCGCGACATCGTGCCGGAAGTCAGAACCGCGGTCGCAGAGGCGCGGGCGAAGGGCGCCGATGTCATCGTCGTCACGATGCATTCCGGTCTCGCGGGAGAGTCCAGCTACGACACCGTTACGACGGGACTGCCGGCGGAGAACGTTGCCGCGCGCGTCGCGCGAGAGGTGCAGGGCATCGACCTGATCGTGTTCGGGCATTCGCATCAGGAGCTCGGTGACACGATCATCGGAACGACGCGGCTCATGCAGCCGAAGAACTGGGCGACGAGCGTCGCCGTCGCGCACCTCGGGCTGGAGCGGGAGAACGGCCGCTGGCGCGTCGCAGGCAGCCGCGGTGCCACGATTCAGTCGGTTGGCCACGCAGAGAACGTCGCCGTCGTCCAGGCGGTTGCACGCGAACACGAGGCCACCGTGGCGTTCGTGAATCGGGCCGTGGGCACGACACCGGTTGCGTGGCGGGCCGATTCGGCGCGCGTTCGCGACACGCCGCTCACGGACTTCATCCTCGAGGTCCAGCGTCGTGCGGCCGGCGCCGACCTCGCGTCCACTGCCGCGTTCACGCTCGACGCGTCGCTCGATGCGGGTCCGGTGACGGTTGCGGAGCTGGCGCGATTGTACCCGTACGACAATACGCTTCGCGCCGTGCGGATCTCGGGTCGCCAGCTTCGCGAATACCTCGAGACGAGCGCGCGGTACTATCGCACGTTCGCGGCTGACACGGGCCGCAGCGTGTCGGTCGTCAACGACCGCATACCGGGCTACAACTTCGACATTGTCGCCGGCGTCGATTACGTCATCGACATTTCGAAGCCCCTCGGCTCCCGCATCACCTCGCTGTCGGTGAAGGGAAAGCCGGTGGCGGAGACTGATTCCTTCACGCTCGCGCTCAACAACTATCGGCAAACCGGGGGCGGCGGATACGCCGTGCTGCAGGGTGCGCCCGTCGTATACGATAGGCAGCAGGAGATCCGTCAGCTTCTGATCGATGAAGTCACGCGCAAGCGAACCATCACGCCTGACGATTACTTCACGCGAAACTGGCAGCTCGAGCCGGCCGCGGCGGCCGAGGCTGCGTACGCCGCGATGCACCGGGACGCGACCGAGCGCGCGGGTGGGCCGGTACGTGCGCCGGCGACCCGTTTGCCAGCGGGAATCCCTCGACCGAATCCGACGCCACTCCCGGTTCCGCGCGGGCGGATGCTTCGCGTCATTGCGACGAACGACTTTCATGGAGCGTTCGAGCCACGAGCGGACAGCTCCGGCGTGCGACGCGGCGGCGCCGCCTACGTTGCCACGGTCATCAAGCAGGCGCGCGCGGAATGTGCGCAGTGGGGCGAGTGCGAGAGCATGCTGCTCGACGGGGGCGACATGTTCCAGGGCACGGCACCGTCCAATCGCAGGTATGGTGCGACCGTGGTGGAGTTGTACAACACGCTTGGCTACGCTGCCGCGGCGCTGGGCAATCACGAGTGGGACTGGGGCGGCGACTCGCTGCGCGCGCGGATGCGCCAGGCGCGTTATCCCATCCTCGGCGCCAACGTCCGGCTTGCTGACGGCCGCGATGCCGAATGGATTCGAGACGACACCCTGCTTGCCGTCGGCAATGTGAAGGTCGGCGTCATCGGGCTCACGACCGTGGAAACGCCGCGAACCACAATGGCCGTGAACGTTGCGGACTTTCGGTTTGTTCCGCCCGCTCCGGTCGTGAACGAGCGTGCGCGCGCATTGCGGGCGCGCGGTGCGGATGCCGTCGTCGTCGTCGCGCATGCCGGCGCGTTCTGCGAGCGCGCCGACGCCGAGCCGACCTGCGATGGCGAGATCGTGGAGCTTGCGCGCGGCATCACGGAGCGCGTCGACGCGATCGTCAGTGGGCACACGCATTCGCTCGTGAACACCCACGTCAACGGGATTGCCATCGTTCAGGCGCGATCGCATGGCCGCGCTGTCGGCGTCGTGGATATCCCGTTAGGCAGGAGCGGACCGGCAGCGGTTGCCGTGCGCGATGTGGTCACGGACTCCGTTGCTCCGGACCCTGCCGTCGACGCGCTCGTGAAGCGGGTCGTGGCTGCCGTTGCGACCGAGATGAGCCGCCCGATCGCGCAAGTCGCCGAGCCGCTGCGACGCTCCGGCCGACAGTATGCCCTCGGGAATCTGATCGCGGACGCGCAGCGCGCCGCCGGCAAGGCAGACGTCGCAGTGATGAACAACGGCGGCATCCGGGCCGACCTGCAGGCCGGCCAGGCGACGTACGGCAGCCTGTTCGAGATTCAGCCGTTCGGCAACACGCTGGTGCGCCTCACCGTGCACGGGCGTGATCTGCGCTCGTATCTCGAGCGCCTGGTGGGTCGCGATGCGCTCAACGCGCACGTGAGCGGTGTGGCCGTCGTCTATGCTCCGGCGAAACCCGTCGGATCCCGCCTCGCGAGCGTCACCATGGCCGACGGACACCCGCTGCGGGATGATGCCGTCTATACGCTGGTGTTCACGAACTTCCTGCTCGGCGGCGGCGACGGACTTGGTCTGAGCGGAAATGCGATCAAGACCGAGCCGCTCAACATGACCGACATCGACGCGCTCGTGACGTACGTGCGCGCACAACGTCAGCCGTTGCGAGTGCCGTTCGAGGCTCGGCTGACCGCGGCACTTCCCTGACCGGATGATTCGATGCGTGTATATGTGAACTCCACCGGGCTCGATGTCCCGGATGGCGCGACGGCGCTCGACGCGGTGCGGGCGTGGAATCCGGCCGCGGCAGACGAAGTCGCGGTTGGCGAGCGCGTCATCGCCGACAGTCGCGGGCTGCCTGCGTCCCCGGACTCGCCGGCGCACGGCGGTGCGATCTACCGGGTGATGCCGGCGCGTCGACGGAACGACGCCGAAGAGCCGAGCGACTGACAAGTGTCTCCCTTTCCAGACGCGTCACTGCTCAGGCGACTTCCGAAGGCGGAGCTGCACTGTCACCTCGACGGCTCAGTGCGTCCATCGACGCTCCTCGAGCTCGGGCGCGAGCACCACGTCCCCATGCCGGCGGATGACGTCGAGGCACTTCGCGACTTCATGATCGTCCGTGATGCGCGCAATCTCGAGGACTACCTCACACGCTTCGACATCACGCTCTCGGTCATGCAGACGGCGGAGGCGCTCGAGCGTATCGCGTACGAGCTCGCCGAGGATGCGGCGGCCGAAGGCGTGCGCTACATCGAGATGCGCTATTCGCCCGTCCTTAACACTCGCCACGACCTGTCCCTCGGCGAGACCGTCGAAGCGCCACTGCGCGGGCTCGAGCGCGCGCAGCGCGATCACGGAATCGTGAGTCGTCTGATCGTCTGTGCCCTCCGAAACCTGTCGCCCGGCATCTCGTTGGAGCTCGCCCGGCTTGCCGTGGCGTACAAGGGGCAGGGCGTAGTGGGGTTCGACCTCGCAGGCGGCGAGCGCGGACATCCGGCCGCCGTCCACGCGCCGGCGTTCGCGTTCGCACAGGAGCACGGGCTGGCATGCACGTGTCACGCGGGCGAGGGCGCGGGTGCCGACTCGGTACGCGAGGCCGTGTACGTGTGTGGTGCCCATCGCATTGGCCACGCGACGCGGCTCATCGAGGATCCGGCGCTCACCGAGGTCGTGAACGAGCGTCGCATCGCGCTCGAGATCTGTCTCACCAGCAACGTTCAGACGAGGGCCGCGCAGTCGTACGAGGTCCATCCGTTCAGACGGTACTTCGATGCCGGGATGAATGTCGTATTGAACACGGACAATCGCCTCATGAGCGGAACGACGCTCACGGATGAGTATGTCCGCGCGGCGACCTACCTGGACTTCACGTTCGAGGAGCTGGCTCGTGTTGCACTGAACGGATTCGAAAGCGCCTTCGTGTCCGACGACGAGCGCGCGGCGCTGGTCGCGCGCGCTCGGGCGGACATCGCGGTCATCAACGGAAAGCCGGCGTGACCGCCGCCGCACCCGGGCGATACGGACAGTCGGCCGCGACCGCCGCCGCGGATGCGATTCGGGATAGGATCGGCACCGACCGTCCGCTGGTCGGTCTCATTCTCGGGTCGGGCCTCGCCGGTCTCGCGAACCGCTTCGACGACGTTAGGCGTGTCCCCTACGCAGACATTCCGGGATTCCCACGGCCCACCGTCGTAGGTCACCCGGGCATGCTGATCGCAGGTACCCTGGCGGGGCAACCGGTCGTCGGGCTCGCAGGCCGGTTTCACATGTACGAGGGTCACGACGCCACGCTCGCGGCACTTCCGGCCCGAGTGCTTGCGGCGTTAGGTGCCGGCGTGCTGTTCGTCTCGAACGCGGCGGGCGGGGTTCGTCGAACGCTGCGGCCCGGCGACCTCATGATCATCGCCGATCACATGAATCTGACCGGACGGAATCCCCTGTTCGGTGCAGTAGAACCGGGTGATGATCGCTTCCCGGACATGTCCGATCCGTACGATCCGGCGCTGCGCACACAGCTGCGCGAGGCGGGGAGGCGCGTGGGTGTTCCTCTGGTCGACGGCGTCTACGGATGGGCGCTGGGCCCATCGTACGAGACGCCGGCGGAGGTCCGCATGTTCGAGCGGTTCGGCGTCGACGCCGTCGGCATGTCCACCGTCCCCGAAGTGATCGCAGCGCGAGCATCGGGCATGCGCGTCGCCGGGATGAGCTGTGTGACAAACCTCGCTTGTGGAATCACGACGGCGCCGGTGAACCACGAGGAGGTGCTCGCGGTGACGCGTCAGGTGACGGGCCGCTTCGAGGCCGTCGTGATGGAGTGGGTGCGAGCGCTTCGACTGTGAGTGATCGCGGCGTCGTCGGGAGTCCGGGCCATCACGCCAAGTGGTTCTGCGGACCATTCCCGCCGCCGGAGTCCGAGCGCGCGATCGTGAGGGCGAGGCATCGATGAAAAATGTGCCGCACGATCGTGCGGCACATTGTCATTCGAGACCTGAATCTCTCCGCTAGCTGCCGGCGCGCGTCGGCGGCGGCGGGGGTGGCAGGGAGCGGACGCGCTGCTTGAACGCCTGAAAGCTCTGACTGTCCTTCGTCAGTCCGCTCAGGATCGCCGGATTGATCGTGGCGATCAGGGCCTCGGTCTGCTTGATGCGGTCTTCCTCCAGCGGGTGCGTCGCGAACCACGAGCTCACGCTCGACGGCGAGCTGGCGCGCTCGTCCAGCAGGATCCGGAACATTTCGGGGATGCCGTGGGGATCGATACCGGCACGCACCACATTCTTCACGCCCTCCGCATCCGCCTGGTTCTCATCGTCTCGGCTGAACTTCGCGAAGAGCGCGCCGCCACCGACGTTGATTGCGGCGGAGGCCGCCTGGCTGTTGCAGATGTTCGTGAGCACGCAGGCGAGCGTCACGCCGACGTTCGCGCCCTGTGCCTTCTCCATCTGGTGCACCGAGTGGCGCCGGATCACGTGGCCGATCTCGTGACCGAGCACGCCAGCGAGTTGGTCCATCCGCTGCGCGCGCTCGATCAGGCCACGGTTCACGTAGATGTACCCGCCCGGCACGGCGAACGCGTTCACTTCGGACGCGTTCACGACGAAGAATTGCCAGTCGAGGCTGCGGTCATCGGCGAGCTTCGCGATCGAGTCCCCGAGCACGTTGATGTAGCGCGCCACCTCAGGATCCCTCACGATGGGCAGCTGAGAGTTGATCTGCTGCGAGTAATCGGTGCCCATCTGTACTTCCTGCTGGGTCGAGATCGCGCAGCCCGTGCTCGTCGCTGCGAACGCCAACCCGATGAGTATACGTTTCATGCGTTCTCCTCAGCTGTATTGCTTGGTCGTTCCGAAAAGCAAGAGGCATTCCATCGAACGGTTAACGTAAGACTTTGCGACTGCTAACGTTAGCGCGCGACCTCCGCCGCAGAAAAGCGCGCGAGAGAAACGGGCTGTTTGTCGTGGAGGGTGTGCGTGCCGCGGAGGAGCTCACGAAGTCCTCCCTGCGTATTGTTGGCGCGCTGGCTTCCCCTCACCTCACGGCGACCCCGCGTGGCGTCGCGCTCCGCGATTCGCTGGCGGCGAGCGCCGTCGAGATCCTGGAGCTCTCGCTCGCGGATTTCGAAAGCGTCGCCGAGACCGAAACGCCGCAGGGCATCCTGGTGATTGCCGAGACCCCCGAGCGTGCGTTGCATCACGTTACGACGTCTACCCCCTCGCGATTTCTCGTCCTCGACGGCGTCCAGGATCCCGGAAACGTCGGAACCCTGATCCGCACCGCGGCCGCGCTTGGCGCGACAGCCACCGTCGCTCTTCCGGGCACCGTTGACGTCTGGAACGCCAAAGTCGTCCGTAGCGCAATGGGCGCTCACTTTCTGCACCCCACCGTTCATTGTACGTGGGACGAGCTACGACTGTTCCTCGATGCGGAGCACATCCCGCTCTGGGGAACCGCCGCCGATGGAACATCCCTGGACCGCCGCACGGCGCCGGACCGCCTCGTACTGGCGGTCGGGAACGAGGGCGCCGGCCTGAGCCCGCATGTGCGTGAGTTTGCGGAACGCGTGGTCTCGCTCCCGCTCGCACGAGGCGTCGAGTCGCTGAATGTCGCCGTCGCCGCCGGCATCCTTCTCTACGAGCTTCGCCCGTGATCGTCTGGCCCGAGCTGCTTCTCGCCTTTGTCGTCGGCGCATGCGTGGGTTCGTTTCTGAACGTCTGCATAACGCGGTGGCCGCACGACCTGTCGGTCATTTCACCGCGCTCGCGCTGTCCCCGCTGTGAGCGGCCGATCACCGCGCTCGACAACATTCCGATCGTGAGCTGGCTGTTGCTCCGCGGCAAGTGTCGTGGCTGCGGGCTTCCGATCTCGCTCCTCTACCCGACGATTGAGCTCGTGACGGCACTCGGCTGGGTCGCTGCCGTCGTCGCGTTCGGGCCCACGTTCACGGCGGTCCGTATCGCGGTCCTAGGAACGATCCTGCTAGGCATCGCAGTCACGGACGCTCGCCACTATTTGATTCCCGACGGGTTCACCGTGTTCGGGCTCGTGTGGGTGTTCGGTACCGCGCTCGTCGGCACGATGCTGAACCAGGTGTCGCCCTTTGCGGATCCCTACGACTCGTTGATTGGGGCATGCGCCGGCGCTGGCGCCCTCGCGATCGCTGGGTGGCTGGGCGAGGTCGCCCTCAAGCGCGAAGCCATGGGGTTCGGTGACGTGACGCTGATGGCTGTCATCGGCGCGGCGGTGGGCCCTGGACGTGCGCTGCTCGTCGTGTTCGTCGGCGCCGTCATTGGCGTCGTGGCGTTTCTGGGCGTCGTGTATCCGTTGTCCCGGCTCCGCCGCGTACATCACGCGCCGCAGCTCGATCTCGCGCTCGGCGACGCGCCAGCCGAGCTGCCGCATGTGCCATTCGGCGTTTTCCTTGCGCCTGCCGCGCTCGCAACTTTGCTTTGGGGATATGAGCTTCTCGGCTGGTATTCCGGCCGCATGACGGGGTGACCACTGTCATCCTAAGGCAGCAAACGCAACCGAGGGGGTTTCCGTACGGACCTCGTGGCTCCTTCGCCGAGGGTACGTTTGGCAGGATCCGCGCAGGTGCTCGGGATGACGTTGCACGGGACGCATCTCCGTAGATGTCCCGATTCTCAAAGCTGACCTATGGCCCGCCAATCTGACGGCGTCCTCTCGCGCTTCACGCGCGACCTGACTGCCGATGCCCGTGATGGCCGTCTCGAGCCGGTGCGATGTCGTGCCGACGAGATCGCGCGCGTCATCGACATTCTGCTGCGGCACGGGAAGAACAATCCCGCGCTCGTCGGTCCGGCCGGCGTGGGCAAGACGGCCATCGCCGAGGGGCTCGCCCAACGACTGGCTGCCGGTGACGTGCCGCTGTCACTTCGAGGGACGCGGATCCTGGCGGTGGATCACGTCGCGCTGCTTGCCGGCACGACGTATCGCGGCGACTACGAGGAGCGCATTCGCCGGCTCGTGTCGGAGACGAGCGCGTCTCCCGACGTCGTATTGTTCATCGACGAGCTGCACAACCTCATCGGGCAGGGAACCGCGCTCGGCGTCGCGATGGACGCGGGCAACATGCTGAAGCCGGCACTCGTCCGTGGCGAGTTCCGCGTCATCGGAGCCACGACGAACGACGAGTACGAGCGGTGGGTGTGCGGGGATCCGGCGCTCGAGCGGCGTTTCCAGCGCGTGCTGGTGCGAGAGCTGTCGGCGGACGAAACACTCGACATCCTCAAGGCGCGTCTCGATCGCCTGGAGCGCCATCACAACGTCGTGATCAACGAGAGCGCCGTTCGCGCGGCGGTCGAGCTGACGGACCGCTACGAGACCGATCGCATGCGTCCGGATCGCGCGATCGATGCGCTGGATGAGGCGTGTGCCCACGCGCACGCCATCGCGACCTATTCTGACCGCGCGCAGGAGCTCATTCGGCGGCGTCGCGCACTCGCGAGCGGTCGTCCCGAACGGAAAGGGGCTGAGCGTCGAGAGCCGCGCCCGGAGCCGGTCGACGAGCCACCGCTCGACCGCGATGAGCTCGAGGACGATCCGATCGAGCGGATGGCGCGCGATGGCTTCGCCGCGCTCGAGCGCTTCGGCGCCGAGATCGAGGCGATCTTCGTCCCGGCGAACGGTGCACGCGAAACGGCCAGCGCGGCCGCGAATGGAGCCACCACCGCTCCCGTGTCTGATCCAACGGCCGGGTCACCCCGGGCGACTGGCCCGGAGACCATGTCGCTGCCGGCGCTGGACGCCGAGCTGCACCGCGTGCTGACGGAGGAAGGCATCGTCGTTCGCGGACATGATGTGGCTCGCGTCGTCAGGCTCGCTACCGCAAAGGACGTGACATGGACCGAGTGAGTCGGGCCGCATCGCGCGCGACGCTGGCGTCGCTCGCACTGTCGTTAGGCGCCGTGCTCGGCGCGTGCGCCCGAGGTGAGGGTGGGGCCAACGCCGCCGCCGCTGGTCCGTACGCGAAGGAAGTGCGCGAAGCCGTGCCGCGCATCGAAAAGGCTGTGGGCCTGCCGTTCAAGACGCCGCCGAAAGTCGAGCGCCGGTCGAAGGACGAGGTGCGCAATTTCCTGTTGCAGAAGTTCAACGAGTCGATGCCGGCCGCCGAGATCTCTGGCATCGAGCGCACGTACCGCCGGTTCGGGCTCATTTCCGATTCGTTGCAGCTGCGTCCGTTCATGCTCGAGCTGCTGACGGAGCAGGTCGTCGGGTACTACGACCCCTCGACGAAGGTGCTGTACGTCGTCGACGGCGCCGATCCGGCGTTGGTCGGTGTGACGGTGACCCATGAGCTCGTGCACGCGCTCCAGGATCAGTACCTGAACCTCGATTCGATTCAGAAGATCACGGGCGACAACGACCGCCAGGTGGCGGCCCAGGCCGTCATCGAGGGCCAGGCGACGTTCGAGCAGGTCCAGGCGATGCTCGGTTCCAGCAGTCTGGCCGCGACGTTGCCCGGGGGCTGGGATCGCGTGCGCGACATGATTCGCGAGGGGCAGAGCTCCATGCCCGTGTTCTCGTCCGCGCCGATGATCATCCAGGAGACGCTGATCTTTCCGTATCTGAGCGGCGCGGAGTTCATGCGGCGGTTCGAGGAAACGCGCCCCGGAAAGGTGCCGTTCGATTCGATGCCGCTATCGACCGAGCAGATTCTGCATGCCCCGGCGTACTTCGAAACGCGCGATGCGCCAACGCGCGTCATTCTGCCTGAGTTGACGCTACCGGCCCGGCAGGTCTACTCGAACAACCTCGGCGAGTTCGAGACGCGGCTATTCCTGTTCCAGCATCTGCAGGACCAGAACGCGGCGATTCGCGGGGCTGCCGGTTGGGACGGCGATCGCTTCTCGCTGTTCGAAACGACCGGCGGCGATGGGATCGCGTGGCTCACCGCGTGGGACACGAAGATCGACGCGGGCGAGTTCTTCGACCTCCTGGATACGCTGATCCTCAAGCGCTATCGCACCGCGAAGCCGCGAGCGGCGACGTCGGACTCACGAACGTATGACGTCGGAGGCCGGACGATTCAACTGACCGCGGGCGAAGTCGGCGGGCGAGCGGTCGTGCTGTACGTCGACGTTCCCACTGGCGCCGCGACGGACGTCATCGACCTGGCAAAGGTGACGCTTCAGTAGCTAGTCGGCGGGCACGGCCTCGGCTTCTGCCGCCGGTCTGTCGGCGGTCGGCGAGGGCTCGGCGGCGACCTGGTCCGCCAGGGCCGGTTCCGGCGCTGGCAGCAGAGCAAGCCGCAACACTTCGTCCATCGTCGCGACGAACGTGAAGGCCATGTTCTGCCGAACCTCCGGCGGAACGTCCCGAAGGTCTTTCTCGTTGCCCTTCGGCATGATCACCTCGCGCAGTCCGGCGCGGTAGGCCGCCAGTGTCTTTTCCTTCACTCCGCCGATCTCGAGAACCTTCCCGCGCAGCGTCACCTCACCGGTCATCGCGACATCCCGCCTAACGGGACGGCGGCTCAGGACACTCGCAATCGCGAGCGTGACCGCGATGCCGGCGCTCGGCCCGTCCTTCGGTATGGCGCCGGCGGGGAAGTGGATGTGCAGATCGCTCTCCCGGAACTCGGGTTCCGGAATCTCGAGCAGCTTCGCGCGTGATCGCACGAACGACAGCGCCGCATCCACCGACTCGCGCATCACGTCGCCGAGCTGCCCCGTCACCGTCAGGCGGCCGCTGCCCGGCATGCGCAGCGCTTCGATCAGCATGATGTCGCCGCCGGTGGACGTCCACGCGAGGCCCGTCACCACGCCGATCTCCGGTTCCTTCTCCGCCTCCTCCATCGAGTAGCGCGGCGCACCGAGCACTTCCTCGACCTTCGCGTTGTCGATGATCCACGCGCCTTCTTCACCCTCGGCCTTGCGCCGGGCACGCTTGCGCATGATCGACGCGAGGTTGCGCTCGAAGTTGCGCAGGCCAGCCTCGCGCGAGTACCGGCCCGAGATGAAACCCAGGACCTCGTCCGTGAACTGGATGTCCTTGTCATTGATGCCGTGCTCCTCGAGCAGGCGCGGCATGAGGTATCGCCAGGCGATCTCCACCTTCTCTTCGACGGTGTACCCGGCGATGCGGATGACCTCCATGCGGTCGCGGAGGGGCGCCGGAATGTCGAACAGGTTGTTGGCCGTGCAGATGAAGAGCGACGCCGAGAGGTCGAACGGCAGGTTGAGGTAGTGATCGACGAACTCGTCGTTCTGGGATGGGTCGAGGACCTCGAGCATCGCGGCCGTGGGATCGCCGGAAGGCCCGCCGGCGGACATCTTGTCGATCTCGTCGATCATGAGGACAGGATCCTTCACGCCGACGCGACGCATCCCCTGAATGAGCAGACCGGGAAGTGCACCGACGTACGTGCGGCGGTGGCCGCGAATCTCGGCTTCGTCGCGGACGCCGCCGACCGAGATGCGATAGAACTCGCGTCCGATCGCCTTCGCGATCGCCTCGCCTAACGACGTCTTGCCGGTGCCCGGAGGGCCGACCAGGCAGAGGATAGGCCCGTGGGGATCGCCGCCACGGAGCTTCCGTACGGCGAGAAACTCGATGATGCGCTCCTTCGCTTCGAGCAGTCCGTAGTGCCGCGTGTCCAGCGCCTCCTCGACTTTCTTCAGCGCGATCTCCTCGTCGCCAGAACGCTTGTGCCAGGGCAGCGACAGGATCCAGTCGAGGTACGTCCGGATGACCTGATATTCGCTGGACGCCGCGGAGAGCATGCGCAGCCGTTCGGTCTCGCGCCTGGCTTCCTGCGCAACCTTCTCGGGAAGCTTGGCTTCCTCGATTTTCTTGAGCGTCTCGAGCGCTTCCTTCTCGCCCGGATCGGCCTCGCCGAGCTCGGCCTGAATGGCCCGGAGCTGCTGGCGCAGGTAGAACTCCCGCTGGTGCTGCTCGATCTTCACTTCGGTCTGTCGCTTGACGTCCTCCATCACGCGAGCGCGCGCAACCTCGCGCTCGAGGCGCGACAGGATGAACCGGATACGCTGGCCCACATCGAGCCGCTGCAGGACTTCGTCCTTGTCCGAAATCCGGAAATTCATGTTCGTGGCTGCGAGGTCGGCGAACCGACCGGGATCGGACACGTTCATCTTCAGGATCTGGGGCACCTCGTCGGGAATACGGTCGACGAGGTCGGCGAGCGTCTCCGCTGCCGCAACCACGCGCGCGACGAGGTCTTCGAGCTCCGCCGCATCCGCGGGCGTCTCGCGGGCCGCCTTGATCGACGAGATGGCGTAGGGCTGCGTCTGCTCGATCGACTCGATCGTGATGCGGCGGAGCCCCTGCAGCGTGATCTGCACAGTGTCGCCCGGCAGGTTGATGCGCTCGTGCACCCTCGCGGCGACGCCCACGCGACCGACGAACTTGCCCGGCTCCACCGGCTCGTCGTGGTCTCCGCTCGCAACCACTAGCGCGACGATCAGGCCCGGCTCCTCATTGGCGCGAAGCAGCGCGAGGTTCTCTGGCGCGCCCATCTGCACGGCGATCGTGCCCAGCGGGTAGACGATCGTGGAGCGCAGCGCCATCAGCGGCAGCGCCGGAGGCAGCTCGGACTTGAGGATCTCTTCTTTGCGTTGGTTGCGAGCCATGCGACGGGTTCGGCGGGAGTCGGAGGGAAGGGCGTAAAGGTAACCAGAAACGTTCGCATGCCGCAGCACCGCGTCCTGATTCGGATGCGAGCCCCACGCTGGCAGATGAAGGAATCGCCGGGCTTTGTCATTCCGAGCGGAGCCGCGCAGCGGCGCGGGTGTCCGCAAACAGCGGGGAGATGAGGAATCGCAATCGTCCCGACAGAGAGGCCCCTCGTCCGGGATTGAGTGCGATTCCTCGCGCTCCGCTAGGAACTACAGGCGGCGCCGGGTTGCTTCAACCCGTGATGCTGTCTAACCTTATGGGCTATGTTTGACGAGCTGTCAGAGAAACTCGAAGCCACGTTCGCGCGCTTGCGCGGTCGCGGCATTCTCACGGATGCAGACATCAAGGAGGGGCTCCGCGAAGTTCGCCGGATCCTCCTGGAAGCCGACGTCAATTTCCAGCTCACGCGCGAGTTCCTCGAGCGTGTGGAAAAGAAGGCGGTCGGCGTGTCGGCGATTCGGACCGTCTCGCCTGCCCAGCAGCTCGTCAAGATCGTGCACGACGAGCTCGCGGCCATGCTCGGCGAGCATCGCGAGGGACTCAAGCTCTCCTCCATCCCGCCGACCGTCGTCATGATGGTCGGCCTCCAGGGCTCCGGCAAAACGACCACTGCTGCGAAGCTCGCCCGTCGCCTCAAGGCCGAGTCGCGGCCGACGCGACTCGTCGCCGCCGACGTCTACCGGCCAGCCGCCATCGACCAGCTCGAGACCCTCGGCGCGCAGCTCGAGATCCCGGTCTACGCCGATCGCACCACGAAGGACGTCGTTCGGATAGCGAAGGCCGGCATCGAGCAGGCGCGCCGTGCGCGTGACCGCGTCGTCATCATCGATACGGCAGGACGTCTGCAGATCGATGAGGAGATGATGAACGAGCTGGTCAGGGTGAAGGAGGCCGTGCACCCCGACGAGATCCTGCTCGTGGCGGACGGGATGACCGGCCAGGAAGCCGTGCGGATCGCGCAGGGCTTCGATCAGGCGTTAGGCGTGACGGGCGTCATTCTGACGAAGCTCGACGGCGATGCGCGCGGTGGCGCGGCGCTCTCGATCTACGGCGTAACGAAGAAGCCGATCAAGTACATCGGTGTCGGCGAGAAGACCGACGCCCTCGAGGAGTTCCACCCCGACCGAATGGCGGGCCGCATTCTCCAGATGGGCGACGTCATCTCGCTCGTGGAGAAAGCACAAACGGCATTCGACGAGGCCGAGGCCAAGAAGCTCGAGAAGAAGGTCCGCAAGGAAGGCATGGACCTGAACGACTTCCTCACCGCCATGCGGCAGGTGCAGAAGCTCGGTCCGCTCGAGGGCATCCTGAAGATGCTACCCGGCGTGAACTCGAAGATGCTGAAGCAGGCGAATCTCGATCCGAAGCGCATGAAGCACGTCGAGGCCATCGTGCTGTCGATGACCCCGGAAGAGCGCAAGAATCCGGTGTTGATCAACGGCTCGCGCCGTTCCCGCATCGCGAAGGGCTCCGGACGTCCGACGAACGAAGTCAATCGCCTGCTCGAGCAGTTCAGAGACATGCAGAAGATGATGAAGAAGGCTTCGGCCGGCGGGGGCAAGTTCCCGCCCGGCATGATGGGAATGCGGTAGCAGGGGCCGAGAGACCCCAGCACACCGCCGCGGTTGATGTACTACTGGGCGCGTTCCGGAATCGCCGGATTCGCGAGGAGCCCAGCGCACCACAGCACGCCTCAAAGGAGACATGTCCCATGGCAGTTCGCATTCGCCTTCGTCGCACCGGCCGCAAGAATGCGCCGAGCTTTCGTATCGTCGTCGCCGACGGAACGAGCCCGCGCGACGGGCGATTCATCGAGATCATTGGCCAGTACTATCCGCGGCTGGGCGACAAGGCCGTGCAGCTCGATACGGAGCGCGCGAACCACTGGCTCGACGTCGGCGCACAGCCCAGCGACACCGTCCGTTCGCTCCTGCGGAAGGCAGGCGTGCTGAAGGCGCGGCATGAGGCGCGCCTGGGGCGGAAGCTCAATTCCGCCGCCGTTCCGGTGCGCGAAGCGACCACCGACACCGCCGCTGAGTGACGTGACGGCGCCCGATCTTACGATCGTCGGGCGCGTCCGCAGGGCACACGGCATTCACGGCGAGCTCGTCATCGAGCCGCTGACCGACGCGCCGGACGCGGTTTTCGCGGCCGGCCGTCGTGTTTTTGCCGGGACCGTGGACGGGGACCCAGCTCCTGACAAACGCGAGCTCCTCGTGGAGGAGAGTCGCCCATTCAAGGGAGGCGGCTGGATCGTCGCGTTCGTCGGCATCGCCGACCGTAACGAAGCGGAGCGATGGCGCGAACGGTATCTCCTCGCGCCGGTCGCGGAGCTCGAGCCGCTGGCGGAGGATGAAGTCTACCTGCACGATCTTCCGGGCCTTCAGGTGGTGCTCGACGGTTCCGGGGAGCTCGTCGGCGAGGTCACCGATGTTTATGAGCTCCCGCACGGCGTCATGCTCGACGTTAGGCGCGCGAACGGCAGCGTCCTCATCCCGTTCCGCTCGGAAGTCGTGACGCGGGTCGACATCGGCAAGCGGCGGCTGGTGATCGCGCCGCCGGATGGACTCCTCGAGTGAGGATCGACATCGTCACGATCTTTCCCGAGTTCTTCGCGGCACCCTTGGGGTTGAGCATCCCGGCGCGCGCGGCGGCGGCCGGCGCCGTGACGTATAACGTCGTGGACCTACGGGACTTCACGCACGACCGGCATCGTACGGTCGACGACTATCCCTACGGGGGTGGGGCGGGCATGGTGATGAAGCCTGGCCCGTTCTTCGAAGCCGTCGAGTCTCTGCACGTGAGCGGACCCGTGGTCCTGCTCTCACCGCGCGGGCGCCGCTTCTCCCACGCGGACGCGATGCGCTATGCCGCGGGCGAGACACTCACGCTGCTGTGTGGACACTACAAGGACATCGACCAGCGCGTGGCCGACCACCTCGCCACCGAGGAGATCTCACTCGGAGATTTCGTGCTCAGCGGAGGAGAGCCGGCGGCCCTCGCGATCGTCGATGCGACCGTGAGACTGCTGCCAGGAGCGATGTCCGATCTCGACAGCGCGCGCGGGGATTCGTTCTTCGAGCGCGGTCTGAGTGCGCCGAGCTACACGCGCCCACCGAGCTTTCGCGGGCACGACGTGCCGGAGGTGCTGCTCTCCGGCGATCACAAGCGCATTGCGGAGTGGAGGCGCATGGAAGGGGAACGCCTCACTCGCGAGCGCGAGCGCAGCGGCCTGCTGGACGCGGCAAGCCCCGGCGATGCACCGTAAGCCAATCGCGCTGAGCTGGAGCGGTGGAAAGGACAGCGCGCTCGCACTGCACGCGTTGCTCCGCGACCGAACCGTCGATGTAGCGGCCCTCGTCACAACGGTCACGTCGGAGTATGACCGGGTGAGCATGCACGGGGTGCGCACGGCGCTGCTCGAAGAGCAGGCGACGGTGCTGGGACTGCCGCTGCACGTCGTTCGCATCCCACCCGGGGCGACGAACGCGCAGTACGAGCGCGCCATGCGCGGGGCCCTGCAGACGCTCCGGGAACGCGGGATGGCGGCCATGGCATTCGGTGACCTGTTTCTCGCGGACGTCCGCGAGTATCGCGAGCGGCTTGTCAGCGACACGGGCGTCGAAGCCCTGTTTCCGATCTGGGGCAGGGCAACGGGCCCACTCGCGCGTCGGTTCGTCCGCGACGGTTTCCGCGCCGTTCTCGTATGTGTCGATCCGCGCCAGATCGACGTGTCACACTGCGGCGCTGATTTCGACGACGCCCTGCTCGAGGCACTCCCCGCTACAGCCGACCCCTGTGGTGAGAATGGGGAGTTCCACACGTTCGTCTACGACGGGCCGATGTTCGATCGGCCAATCCGCGCTCGACGCGGCGAAGTCGTCGAAAAGAGCGGTTTTGTCTTCTGCGACCTCTTGCCTCCTGACGCGGCAGACGCAAGTTCCGGTGGTGCGGTTCGTGATGGAATGCCGTCTGCGTAAGCAATGTGGGTACGTTCGACGAAACCAACTGCTGCCGTAACCCGTTCCACTACCGCATGCGCGCTGTCCTGCTCCTTCTGATCCCGCTGACCGGCTGCCTCGATGCAGCGACAGGAAATGTGGCGAACGTACCGGCGCCCACGGCGACGGTTCCGAAGGAGGCGTCGGCCCGGCGCGTGTTTTCGACTGGACTCACAGCACCGGCCGCGGACAAAAAGACCGGCAGTAATCGGTCGTTCGCGCGCGGACGTGTCGAGCTCAAGCTCAAGCGCGACAGCACGCTCGAGTACCACCTCAACGTCTACAACCCGGCAGCCGAGAGCTTCACGGCGGCGCACATTTATCGGAGCGGGAACAGCGCCACACCGGTAGTCACGCTCTTCGCCGGGACGTCGCTGCGGGACAAATACATCCAAGTGCGCGGTACTGGCGTCCTCACGGATCCCGCCGGCCGCCCGCTCCTCGAGGAGCTTCGCTCGAACCCAGCCGGGTTTTACGTCTCGCTGCGTACGACGCGCGAGCCTCAGGGCGCCCTCCGCGGAACGATTCAGTAGCGGGCCCAGCGGGCGCCGACCGCGCCGCGGCCAACGCTCCAACTAGCGTCTCCAATGCGAATTAGCTGCCGCTCGGCGGCTGGCGAGGAGGACATGGCTCGCTTAAGTTGCGGGTCTGTCATCCGAAACCTTCATCCGGCGGTTCCGTCGCCCAGAGCGTCATATGCATCCGTTCATCGAAACCCAGAAAGAGTGGCTCCGCGCCAACGTTCCGCCGTTCCGCCCCGGTGACACGCTGCGTGTCAACGTTCGCGTGAAGGAAGGCGACAAGGAGCGACTGCAGGCCTTCGAGGGCGTTTGCATCGCCCGCCGCGGGAGCGGTGTGAGTGAAACGTTCACGGTCCGCAAGATCTCCAACGGCATCGGCGTCGAGCGCATCTTCCCGGTGCACAGCCCCATGCTTGCCGAGATCAACATCGTCCGACGCGGGCGCGTCCGCCGCGCCAAGCTGTATTACCTCCGCCACCTCACCGGAAAGGCCACGCGCATCCGAGAGAAGAAGGTGCGTGTTGCCGTTCCGACCAGCGGGGCTGCGACGTCGGAGACCTGACCCATGGCAGAACGTCGGCGCCCAGGACCAGCGCGCCGACGCTGGAGCGAGATCGAGCGGGAGCTGCGGAAAGAGCGCGGCCCGCTGATCGCCGGGGTCGATGAAGTCGGACGGGGCCCCCTGGCGGGCCCCGTTGTCGCGTGTGCCATCATCATGCCCCCGGGCGAGCGCGCGATCCGCGGCGTCGATGATTCCAAGGCGTTGTCGGCCGCCGAGCGAGCGCGGCTGGCGCCGATCATCCGGGCCCGCGCGCTGGCCGTCGGCGTCGGCGCCGCGTCCGTGCGGGAGATCGATCGTCTCAACATCTACCACGCGAGCACACTCGCCATGCGTCGGGCACTCGCGCGCCTCTCCGTTTCGCCGGACCACGTGCTGATCGATGGAAAGTCGATCCGCTCGCTGACCATCCCGCACACGGCAGTCGTGCATGGCGACGCGCGATGTTTCTCCATCGCCTGTGCATCCATCATCGCCAAGGTCACCCGCGACCGGCTCATGCGGCAGCTCGGCGAGAAGTATCCGACGTATCGCTGGGGGCAGAACTCCGGCTATGCCACCGCCGACCACGTTGCCGGCCTCGCGGCAGCCGGGCTGACGCCGCACCACCGACGCAGCTTCATGCGAATTCGCCAGCTGTCGCTCGATTTCGACGCGCCCGTCGAGCCGCTCCCGGAATTCGCCACCGAGCTCGCCGCCGATGCGCCCGGAGACGCCGCCGAGCCATACCGACCATTGTGGAGCGACCAGTTCCCGACACGAACCGACGATCCGCCACCACTCGGCTTGGATCCGCTGGCCATGCCTAACGTCGATGGTCCGGGGCGCGAGCTGACGAGTGGCTGACGTTCCGGTATTCCGCGACGGGCTGCTTGCCGGTCAGGTCGGGATCGTTACCGGAGGGGGCACCGGAATCGGTTTCGGCATTGCCGAGCTCCTGGCGTCGCTCGGAATGCATGTCGTGGTGGCGAGCCGACGGGCCGAGCACGTCGAGCCCGCCGCCGAACGGCTGAGAGTTGCTGGCGGGCAGGCATCCGCGGCTACGCTGGACGTCAGAGATCCGGAGCGCGCGCGCGACGTGATCGCCGACGTGGCGCGGCAGCACGGCCGGCTGGATCTGCTGGTGAATAACGCCGCCGGCAATTTTTACGTGCCATCGGAAACGATGAGCCCTAACGCGTGGCGCAGCGTCATCGAGATCGATCTCTTCGGAACGTTCTTCTGCTCCCAGGCTGCGCTCCCGCACATGCGGGCGTCAGGCGGTGGGAGCATTGTGAGCATCTCCATGACGCTGCATTACCGCGGCTGGCCCCAGATGGCGCATGCGACGGCGGCCAAGGGCGGAATCGACGCGCTCACGCGAACGCTGGCCCTCGAGTGGGCTGCTGACCGCGTTCGGGTCAACGCGGTCGCGCCGGGCCCCGTGCCCACCGAAGGTGTGCTCAAGGCGTTTACAAGACCTGCCGCGTCGGGGACGGATCTCTTCGCGGGCCAGACCGTTACTGGTGACGAGCCGAGCGAGCGCATAACGCGGGACGCCATCGCGGAGCGAGCGCGCGGGATCCCGCTCGCTCGGTGCGGCACCCCGCGCGACATTGCGAACGCCGTCGTGTTCCTCGCGTCCCCCGCCGCGAACTGGGTGACGGGCGCGATCCTGGTGGTCGATGGCGGCGAATGGCTCGCGCGTTCGGCCACATAGTCAACTTTTTTTCCCGTTTGTGATGTGCGTCTCAGGTTTCCGACGTTGCGTTTCGTTTAATTGGTCGTCGCCGGGTGCTGGTGGTGCAGGAGTACGCGCAAGTCGTGTGATGCATATCACACAAAGGCGATGCACTGCACGGAAATACGAAGTCGCCTGCGCTCCGGTACGGTTTTCGCATTCAGTGAAAGCGTAGTGGTGGTGTCGAGACCTCTTTGCAATCGGAGAGCAGCCATATGAAAGCAAATCTGCGGGCAGTCGGAGCGGTGATTCTGGGTTCGGCCGTCCTCGGTGCATGCGCGACCAAGGGCTTCGTCCGGACGTCGGTTCGTGACGAGCGCGCTGCGCGTATCGCGGCGGACAGCAGCCTGAGCAACACGATCACCACGGAAGTGGCGGGTGTTCGTTCGGAGATCACGACCGTGAAGAATGACGTCGCCAGCCTTCGTAACGACCTGGGCGCCCTGCGCACCGAGTTCGGCGCGAAGATCACGGCGATGGAAGAGGGTCTGAAGTTCGCATTCCCGGTCAACTTCGCGTTTGATGACGCCGCCGTTCGTGAGGCCGACAAGGCCGCGCTTGATCGTTTCGCCGGCGTCGTGAACAAGTACTACTCGGGTTCCGTGATCACGATCGAGGGCTTCGCGGATCCGGCTGGTTCCACGCGCTACAACATGGACCTCTCGAAGCGTCGTGCGGATGCGGTTGCCGCGTACCTCGCCGAGAAGGGCCTGAACACGAGCAACGTTCGCACGGTTGGCTATGGTAAGAGCCGCCTCGTGAACGAGAAGGCGCAGAAGGACGATCCGGGCGCCGAGGCGAACCGCCGCGTTGTGTTCGTCGTCGAGACGAACGGTGCGGCCGCCGCGACGACCACGGCAGCGCTCCCCCAGTAACTGAAGCACTGACGGGTCGCATTCCTCGGAATCGCGATCGTTAGGAAGGGCCCCGGCCAATTAGCCGGGGCCCTTCGCTTTGTTGGGGGCGCGAAGTTGCCGGTGTCGTGACCCGACATTTCGGGGCGACGGTGAGAGAGAGTGCCGTGAGCCGTTGTCGAGTGTTCGAGCAGCGTCCGCGCGCTGTAAGCGGCGTTTCCGGTGCGATGGGACCGCCCTAGATTGCCCCGCTCATCGACCCATCACTTCGACTCGATTCATACGAGGTCCGATGGCCCGAGCCTTCCCAGCGGATCGTGAGAGCCCCAGAGCGCGTGACGGTGTACGGCACCCCGACGCCGAGGCGCCGTACTACGTGCCGACGGGTGACGAGGTCGAGATCTTCGCGATGTGCCACGAGCGCTCGCTGCCGGTCATGCTCAAGGGGCCGACCGGGTGTGGGAAAACGCGCTTCGTCGAGCACATGGCGTGGCGATTACAGCGTCCGCTGGTGACCATCGCATGCCACGACGATCTGTCCGCGAGCGACCTCACGGGGCGATACCTTATTCGAGGCGGGGAGACGGTGTGGGTGGACGGGCCACTGACCGTCGCCGCTCGGGCAGGCGCCATCTGCTATCTCGACGAGATCGTGGAAGCGCGGCAGGACACGGTGGTCGTCATCCACCCTCTGACCGACGACCGCCGTCTTCTGACCATCGAACGCACGGGTGAGCTCATCGAGGCGGCGCCCGGATTTCAGGTCGTCATCTCATACAACCCCGGCTATCAGCACGCGATCAAGGATCTGAAGCCGAGCACGCGACAACGGTTCGTCGCGCTCGACTTCGATTTCCCTCCGCCCGACATCGAAGCGACGATCGTCGCGCACGAGAGTGGCATCGATGAATCGACTGCTGGCGCACTTGTACGATTGGGCCAGCGCGTGCGCCGGCTGCGCGACCAGGGATTGGCCGAAGCGCCGAGCACGCGTTTGCTGATCGCGACGGCGCGCCTCATCGCGGGCGGCATTCCGGCACCGCAGGCGTGCCGAGCGGCGCTGGTCGGTCCGTTGACCGACGATCCCGATCTGGTCATCGCGATCTCCGACGTCGTCAACGCGACGATGTAGCTCCGTGCACCGTCGCGGGTCGGTCCTCGAGCGAATCGCGTCCAGCGTGCGCCGCGCTGCGACCGTCATCGGCGACGTGGTCGACGCGCGGAGGGCCGGACGCGCATCGCGGCGGCGGGTCGTGCGACTCGACGATGTGCGGCGACGCCTCGAGTTGCTCGTGACCGCCGTCTACGATCGGCCAATTCCGATCGCCGCCACGGAGAAGCCCAAGGGCCGCGCGTGGTCGATCTGGATGGAACCGTTCGCTCCTCGCCACCTGCAGCGCAACGACGCGCTCCCGACGACCGACGGTCAGCGTATCCAGCTTCCGCGCGAGATCGTTGGTACCGACGCCGACGCCGCGCTTGCGCAATACCGCCTGATGGCGATCGAACAGGCCGAACGTATCGTGCGAGGGACGACAGCGCGCGTCATCGCCACGGCGACGCCCGCCGAGCGGGATCTGTACCTGCTCCGCGAGGGTGAAGTCGTGGACGCCGCGATCGTGCGCGCCGTGCCGGGACTTCGCGGCACGCTGGCTGCTGCGCGCGTGAACGCCCTCGGATCTCGTCCCCCGACGTACGCGCTGACCGCGAAGGAGCGGGCGGTCGAAGCGCTTCTCAAGGCATCACTCGCGTCGGACCTAACGCGGCGGCCCGAGCGCGTCGCGCCCGGCGATGGGGACGACTCACCGGACGACTCCCTGGAGTGGGCTCGACGCAAGGCAAGCGAGCTCGCGGGCGTGGGTGGGCGCTACCGCGGGATCGCGCCGGTTGCTGCCTGGGGCACCGTCCGGACGACGTCGCGACTGCCGGACGAACGTCTGGAGCAGGCCGACGAGCTGGCCGCTTTGCGGGGCACGAAGCACGGCGTCGGCAAGTTCGGCCAGGGACGTGGCAATGGCGGACGACAGTCGAGCGAGAGCGGGACCAAGGAGGGGACATCCGAGACATCACGCGGCGGCGAGCTCGTGCTCCAACCCGATGGACCGCGCCGCGTCGAGGCCGTGGGGGCCGGCGACGCCGGTGGCGGCGACGCGGCGGATGGCACTGATCCGGACGTGCACGACGACCCGAACGACACAGAGCCGAGTCAGCAGAACCCCGCGGTCGCCACGGCGGCAGTGGCGAGCCGGGTCCGCCGCACGAGTCACGTTCCTGCGCCCACGCCGTCCGGCGATGGGATCGAGTACCCGGAGTGGGACTGGGAAGCGGGGGACTACCGCGGCCGGGGCGCCATCGTTCGCACGCGCGAACCGGACGTCAGCGACGACACGTGGGGCAACACGGTGCTGGCGCGACACGGGGCGCTCGTTAGGCGCCTCCGCGAGCGATTCGAGCGCTTGCGGGCGCGGCGCACGCGGCTCAACCAGCAGCGCGATGGCGATGAGCTCGACCTGACGGCGTGCGTCCGCGCGCTCGTCGACCAACGCACGGGGCACGCGGTCGATGACCGTCTCTACATCGATGTCCGGCCGGCTCGGCGGGGACTCGCCATCGCGCTTCTCATCGACATCAGCGGGTCGACCGACGAGTGGCTCGATGCCCGGAGGCGGGTGATCGATGTGGAGAAGGTCGCGCTGCTGCTCGCGAGCGAAGCGCTCGACGCGCTCGGCGATCTCTACGCGGTGCTCACGTTCTCCGGGAAGGGGCGCTCCAACGTGCGCATGCGGACGATCAAGGCGTTCGACGAGACGAACGGCGCGGTAGTCCGTCGTCGGATCGCTGCGCTCGAGCCCGAGGGCTACACGCGCGCTGGTGCGGCCATCCGCCATGCGGCGGCACTACTGGAGCGGCAACCGGCGGCGCATCGGCTGCTTCTCATCATCTCCGACGGCAAGCCGAACGATGTGGACGGCTACGAGGGGCTGAACGGTGTGGAGGATACCCGTCAGGCGATCAACGAGGCACGGCGCGGGGGTGTCTATCCGTTTTGCCTAACGATCGACCGTCAGGGCCAGGACTATCTCGGCCGGATCTTCGGCGAGGCGGGCCACACGGTGTTGCGCAATCCGCAGCAGCTGCCGATGGCGCTGGTGAAAGTGGTGAAGCACCTGCTCGCGTCCTGAGCTCGCTCGGTCAGTGCCGCGCCGCCGGGTCACCCGGTAGATTCCTCGCGGAACGACCGACCCGGTAGCTCAGCTGGTAGAGCAACGGACTTTTAATCCGTAGGTCCTGGGTTCGAGCCCCAGCCGGGTCATTCCAGCCAAGTCCCCCTACTGTGTTGCGCATGGCAGTCTTGCGCGGCACTCGTCCCGCACGCTTCGAGCCCTTCTTTTTCGCGGCCTCGGCGCCAGTGGATGAAACTGTGGGACCCGTCTCCAACAACGGTTGCAGCCGGGCGCGATGGCCTTCGAGGCGCCGCTGCTGCCGGCGGGTGGAAGCCGGCGTCCTCCGGATACAGCTTGCCCTTCGGGCGCCCAGAACGCCGCCGCGTGGATTCGGGAACGGGCTCGGGGGCCAACTGAGTTAGGCTCGGGCGCGTCGGCCGTGATGGCGGTCAGCGTGGGGCCCGCGTGGGGTTTATTTGTCGCGCCTTCGGGAATCGGAAACGGCAACACCACTGCCGACCCCGCGTTCGACAGCGCGTCGCCGATGGTCGCGGCGACCTGGCCTTTCCCGCGTTGCCGCAAGAGCGGCCACTACAAGCCGACCGAGTCGGAAGTGCTCGCGGCTCTCGACACGCTTCTCGGGCATGGTGTCATGCACGGGGACGCGGTCGTGAAGCCGGGGTTCGGCGCGCAGGATTGGTTCAACGCGGCGCAGTGGCAGAGCAGGCGCGGGGTCGTCGGTCCCGCGGACGCAGTCGGCCGCGCCGCGATTCTGAACGTGCTTCCGGCCGGCGCGCGTTCCGCCGCTGTCATGAAGCTGATACCGCCGTGGCCATGGCTCGCGAGCGTCCGCCGCGCGTGGCCCGGCGGACGCTCGCGACAGCAACGATGTCGCCTAACGTGCGCGGCGGTATCACGGCATTCGTCAGCGCCCGATAGCGGGCGGATGCCTCGCCAAACAGATAGCACCGATCGACGTCGTCCGGCGATCGATGTCGCGCCGAATGGAGAATACGGCCGCCGTAGCCGGACTGGTGGGCAAGCTCCGGTGCGTTAGGCGCGGACCACGTTCCTGTGGCCATCACCGCCGCTCGCGCCAGCCAGCCGCCACGGTCGGTTTCGACGAGGAGGCCGCCCCTCACGCCTCCGGTCGCGCGGACTGGACGCTCGACCGCCACCGCATAACGCGCCTCGTAATCACTCAGGTCGGCGAGCGCTTCGTCGCGGTCCGGGTTGGCGACCGAGAGCGCGGACTGGCCGCCGCCGATGACGACGATACGGGATCGATCGCTCCCGTGTGTTCCTGCAGGAACGGTTGAGCCTGCCCGTGACGATCGCCGCGATGGCGCCGTCGTCGAAAGCTCGGCGTGTGAGTCGCCGTCGACCGAGGCGCCTGGCTTGACCGCATTCGGAGTAGCAATTCGCCACTTGCGAGTTTGACGCGACGGCGAATCTTACGGGTCGCCGGCTTGATTTGACCCGGCCTCAACCATAAGTACACCCGGTGGATATGGACCCTGTGCGGCCCGCATTTACAGCAGCCTCCGACGCGTCGTTGCGGCCGGCACCTTCGCAGGCGACCGGGTCACCGAGTCGAACCGAAGGCGGTGGCGTCGAGGGACCTGGTCCATCGTCGGCGATCGCTCGGTCTCGAATCGCTTTTCTGTCGGAGGCGGGCAAGCTGCTGGCCGAGTCGCTCGACTACGAGACGGTGCTCCAGCAGGTCGCTGACGGTGCGGTGCCGACACTGGCGGACTGGTGCGCGGTCGACGTCGTGCACACGCGGGCGACGGGGGAGTGGCCGCCGGAAGTGCGACGCGTCGCAGTCGCGGGCCGCGATGCTGCGAAGCTCGCGTGGGCGCGGAAGCTTGGCGCCGATGTAGAGCGGGACTGGAGCTCGCCTAACGGTCTGCCGCAGGTCCTGCGAACAGGCGCTCCCGCCTTCTTCCCTGACGTGACGGACGAGCTCATCCGGCGCGCCGGCTTGTCGGAGCAGGAGAAGTCGGTCTTCCTCCGCATCGGGCTCCGCTCGGCCATCTGCGTTCCTCTGATTGCGCGCGGGCGGACGTTCGGCGCCATCTCGCTCGCGATGGCCGAGTCCCATCGACGGTACGAGCGCGAGGATCTTGCGCTCACGATCGAGCTCGCACGGCACGCGGCGGTGGCGATCGACAATGCGCGTCTCTACGCCGACGAACGCGCGGCACGTCTGGCAGCCGAACGCGCGGCTGTGCGACTCGAGCGCCTGCAGAGCATCACGGCAGCGCTCTCGAACGCCCACACGCCGACGCAGGTGGGCGAGGTGATCGTCGATCACGGGCTCGAAACGTTAGGCGCGTCGGCCGCGCTCGTGTACCATACCGGCGAATCCGGGACGGCCCTCGATCTCGTGTGTGCCTCCGGGTACCCGCCGGCGTCGATCGAGCACGTCCGACGCGTCGCGATCCACGCCAGCCATCCCGCGGCCCACGTTCTCCGCACGCGCGCCCCCGTCTTCGTGTGCGGTGCGGCCGAGATGCGAGCTCGATTTCCACAGGCCGAAATCGAGAACGAGGACGGCTCCTGGTGCGCCGTCCCGCTCGTCGCGGACGAGCGCGGGATCGGCGCGATCGTCTTCAACTTTGCCAGCGGGGTCGTGCTCGCTCCGGACGAACAGTCGCTGCTCGGTTCCCTCGCGCATCAGTGCGCTCAGGCGATCGATCGTGCCCGACTGTTCGTGGCGGAGATGCGGGCCAAGGACGCCATAGCGGCGGTGCAGCGCCGCCAGGCCACGGTGCTCGAGGCGATCGAGGATGGATTCGTCACGTTCGACCGCGAATGGCGCTACGGCTACATCAACCGCGTCGCGGCCGAGCTGATCGGGCAGTCGGCCGAGTCTCTGGTGGGACGCGTGCTGTGGGACGTGCACCCCGGCCACGACGATACGGCGTTCGCGGTCGTGCTCCGCCACGCCATGGCGACTGGCGCCCACGCATCCGGTGAGACGTTCAGCAACACCATCGGACGCTGGATCGAGTACCGCGCGTATGCGACCGACGACGGCCTGTCGGTGATCTTCCGCGACGTGGACGAGCGGCGGCGTCACGACGAACGCCTGCGCTTCCTCGCCGAGGCGAGCACGTTGCTCTCGTCGTCGCTGGACTACGAGACCACCCTGGCGAACATCGCGGAGCTGGCCGTGCCCGCGCTTGCGAACAGCTGCGTCATCGACCTCGTCGGACCCGACGGAGAGCTCGAACGCGTCGCCACGGTGTTCGATTCCGGCGAGCTGAGTCGACTCGTCGGCGAGATGCGGCGTCGGCATCCCATCACGTCCAACAGCCGTCACCCCGCGCGCCAGGCGCTCGTCACGGGAGGAACGATCTTCTACCCTGAGATCGGTCCCGACGTTCTCCCGCTGGTGGTCGATGATCGTCCCGATTCGCTCGCCCTCGCGCGGCGCCTGAATCCGACGTCGTGCGTGTTCGTCGCGCTGCGCGCGCGCGGGCGGACCCTGGGCGTCATGTCGCTGTGCACCACGGGCGGGCGACGGCGCTTCGATGATCGGGACCGCGTGCTGATCGAAGATCTGGCGCAGCGCGTGGCGATGGCGGTCGACAACGCACGCCTGCACGAAGGCGAGCGACGCGCACGGTCGGAAGCCGAGGCCGCGAACCAGGCGAAAAGCGACTTCCTGGCCATTATGAGCCATGAGCTGAGGACCCCGCTCACCGCCGTCGTGGGCTATACCGAGCTGCTCGCGGATGAAGTCGTTGGACCGGTGAACGAGACGCAACGCGACCACCTCTCACGCGTTCGGGCGAGCAGCGAGCACCTGCTGATGCTCATTGAGGATATTCTCAGCTTCGCGCGGATCGAGGCCGGGCGTGAGCAGGTGCATATCGAGGAGTTCGGCCTGGCGGCGCTGCTGGAACAGGCGGCCGTCATCGTTAGGCCGCTGGCCGAGAAAAAGAATCTCGCGTTCACCCTCGGTGGCCACGATTCGCGGGCCGTCATGCGCAGCGATCCGCAGAAAGTGCGTCAGATCATCATCAACCTGCTCGCGAACGCCGTGAAGTTCACGACGATCGGCGGCGTGCGTCTGATCGCACGCGTCGCGGACGGCCGGGTGGAATTCGAGGTGTCGGACACCGGCCCCGGCATTGCGCTCCAGCATGTCGAGCGCGTCTTCGATGCCTTCTGGCAGGTCGATCAGCGCATCACGCGGAAAGCGGGCGGCACGGGCCTCGGGCTGAGCGTGGCGCGACAGCTGGCGCGTTTGCTGGGCGGCGATGTCAGCGTTCGCAGCACAATCGGGGAAGGGAGCGTGTTCCGCGTGGACCTGCCGCTCTCCGCTCCGGTCCCCCCGCCCGCGGACGCCGCCTAACTAGTGGGGCGCGTCACGTGCTCGTACACGACACGTGACAGATCGGCGATCAGCGTGCGCGCGACGCGCGCATCGGGAATGCTCCGCGTGAGCACGACCAGCACGTAGGGACTGCGACCGGGCAGATAGACGATCGCCGCGTCGTGCAGGACGCCGGTGATCTGTCCGGTCTTGTGCGCGACGCGCGTGTCGGGTGGAAGACCGGCCGGAATCTCGTCGTTGAACTCCTGACGCCCGAGAATCGCGAGCATCTCGGAGCAGCTGCGCGCCGAGGCGGCTCTGCGCTGCTCGATCGCCTCGAGAAGCACGCCGAGGTCGCGCGCGGTGGTCGTGTTGTTCAGCCCCTTCTGAAATGCCTTGCCGTCCTCGACGCCGCGCAGCACGCGGATGTGCTGCGCGCCGAGCGCATGTGCCGTGGAGTCGGCGTGCTCCGCGCCCACGAGTGCGATCACCGCATTCGTGGCGAGGTTGCTCGATCGCACGATCATCCGTTCGACGAGCTCGCGCGCCGGCACGCGCGTCCCGATGCGCAGGTACATCGTGCTGTCGGAATCGTCGATCGGCGCGACGGAGAACGGCGACCCGTCGACGATCGACGCGAACTGATTGACGAGCAGCACGGGCTGCTGCTCCAGCAGGCCTCCTCGTTCGACCTGGCGAAAGAACTCGATCATCACCGGCACCTTCATCGTACTCGCCGCGTGGAACGAGGAGTCCGCCGCGATCGTGACGAGCTCGCCGGTCTTCAGTGATTTGTAGTACACACCGACCACCGCGCCCGGAGTGGCAGCAATTCGCTGCTCGAGATGCGTGCGCAACGAGTCGCCCTGCGCGGGGAGCGTGCTCGTGATGAATGGCACGAGAAGCGCAGCGCCGAACGCGCGTGCGCAGTGTGATTGAAGTCGCATGGGCGGCGAATATAGACACGATGCGCCGTGCTGCAATCGACGAGACCGACATCGCGTTGCCTCACACCAACGTCAGTCGTGTTGCTGAAGAAGCAGCCCTCGTTGCCCGACTCTCCATTTCTCACCCGCCCCGCTGACCCGCATGCTTCCTCCGTCCTCCTCGAGCGAGCACCCCGGTTCGGTCATCAGCCAGGCGCAGCTCAAGCGCGAACGGCTTCGCTTCACAAATTTCGTGTTCCATCGCGCACCGTCGGGCACGTGCCGGTCCGAAGTCGAGCTCGAGTGGCTGGAGGGCGAGCGGGTCACGGGGAGAGCCGAGGGAGTCACGAGCACGCTTGGCGATCTGCGAGTCGCCGCGGACGCCGCATTGCGAGCCATCGAGGGATTCTCGAGTGGCTCGCTGCGTTTCGAGCTCGTGGGCGTGAAGACGATGCGGGCGTTCGACGCCAACATTGTGATCGTCTCGGTCCTCGCAGCGCACGGCGGTGGACCGCAGCAACGCCTGCTCGGCTGTCACCTCGCCGAAGACGATCCGCTTCGCAGCGCGGTCGTCGCGGTCCTGCACGCGACGAATCGAGTGCTCGGGAACTTCATAGCGACGCGTTGATCCTCCGCGGCGGCGCTGTCCCGCGGCGCTACGGTCGGGTTCGCTGTAGCGTTACGGTCGACCCAACGACGTGTATGTTATCGCCTGCTCCTGACCCGGGCACCCGGAACTCCGACAGGCGGTGTGGTGTGAGAAGCCGGTCGGTCGATACCGTCGGTGTGCTCGGCAGACTGCGCGTGTTCGGCATAGAGGCATCCGGCGAAGAATCGAAGAGACGAGAGAGAACCACATGACCCGTCAAGCACGCCTGCTCGTCCTCGTGCTCGGTGCCGCTGCGTGCGGCGGCCGTGCAAAGCCCGCCTCCCGGCCTGCGCCAGTTCCTGCCACATCGTCGGCGTCTACCACGGCCGCGAACCGAACCCCGGTTCCATCCGACACGATACCGCGTGTCGCGATCGCGATCCCCGATTCCGTACTCACGAAGCAGGTCGTGGCGGTGTTCGGCGACTCCGTCATTCCCGCCACGGACGATTCCGCGGTCGTCGAGGGCCCCACGTGGGACATCGATGTGCGCTCCTACGAGGCGCATCGCCGCGTCGAGTTCTACGTGAACGCATTCACGGGATCGGCGCGCGAACGGTTCATCACTCGCCTGGAGAAGGGCTCGCGTTTCGAGCCGATGATTCGCGAGAAGCTGCGCGCGGCGAGCATTCCGGAAGACATGTATTACCTCGCGCTCGTCGAGAGCGGCTTCGATCAGCATGCGTACTCGCGCGCCGCAGCCGTGGGCATGTGGCAGTTCATGACGGGGACCGCGAAGGGTACGGGATTGCGTGTCGACTGGTGGGTCGACGAGCGCCGCGACCCGGTCCGGTCGACGGACGCGGCGGTGAAGTTCCTCGGCTGGCTCCGCGAGCAGTTCGGTTCGCTGTACCTTGCGGCCGCGGCGTATAACGGCGGGTCCGGTCGCGTTTCGCGGGGGTTGTCGCGGTTAGGCGATGACCTCGACGGCGCGAGCGGCGATGATGCGTTCTTCGCACTCGCGGAGCACGATTACCTGCGCGGCGAAACGAAGAACTATGTGCCGCAGCTAATCGCGGCCGCACTTGTTGCGAAGGAGCCGGCGAAGTACGGCATGACACTGCGCACGGTGCCTCCGCTTGCGTATGACTCGGTGTTCGTGCCTGCGTCGACGCCGCTGGCCGCGATCGCCGCGGCGAGTGGCGCACCGCTTGATTCCATCCGCGAGCTGAATCCGCAGATCCTGCGCGGTGTGACGCCGCCGGGCGCCCGGTTCCTCGCCCGCGTCCCGATCGGGCATGCCGAGGGGTTCGATAGTGCATTCGCGGCGCTCGACCCGGCGGCGCGCACGGCATTCAAGCGGGTCGAAACGGTAAAGGGCCAGACGTTCGCGTCGGTGGCGTCCAAGAGCGGCCTGAGCGCTCGCCAGCTCAAGTGGTACAACCCCAAGGTGACGCCGCTCAAGAGTGGGCGGCTGCGACCCGCTCAGACCCTCCTCGTGCCTTCCAGGGCGGTCGTGAGCGCCGCGCTCGACATTCCAGATCCCGCGATCGAGATCTACGGCAGCCGCTCCAAGTCAGGTTCCCGCACGCACGTCGTTCGCCGCGGCGAGACGCTCGGCGGCATCGCGAAGAAGTACGGGACGAGCGCGAGCGCGATCGTGCGGCTCAATGGCCTCAAGAAGCAGGTGATTCATCCGGGGCAGGAGTTGCTGGTCCGCGCTCCGGCTCGCCGCACGGCGGCCAAGTCCAGCGGTGCGAAGACCGGCTCGACGTCACGCACCACGACCCCGAAAGCCACCTCGTCGGGCGCCCCAGCCAAGACGGCAACGAAGAGCGTGGCGAAGCAGTAACGCGTTGGCGAGGCACGCCGGTTCGTTAGGCATCGATATGACCGCAGATGCGTGAAGGGCCCCGGGATCGATCCCGGGGCCCTTCACGTCTTTCGTGACCTAACGAGCAGCGCTCAGTCGATGACGCCGCGGCCCGTGTATCCCTTCATGACGACGCGCTCGTAGCCGTTCGACGGATCGAGCCCCTGGGCGCGCGAGTTCTGCACCGCCTGCGGGCCACGGTTGTACACCAGCAGGGCGAGCTGCACGTTGCCCTTGTTCTCCCGCACCAGCGTTCGCAGATAGCGGAACCCGATGCGCAGGTTCGTGTTACGATCGTACAGCTCATCGCGCGTGATGCCCTTCTGGAAATAGCGCGCGGTGGGCAGCATGAGCTGCGTGAGCCCCACGGCCCCAACCGGACTGGTGGCGCGCTCGTTGAATTCGCTCTCGACGCGCACGAGTCGGAATGCCAACTCCGGCTCGATGCCTTCCGCCAGTGCAATGTCGTAAACCGACGTCGCCAGATCGGCGCCGATGCGGTACGTCGACGAATAGCCGAAGATCCTGTGCCACCGATCGAGCTGCGCATTCGCGAGATCCAACTCGCTGCGCGCCGCGTCGAGCTCGGCCCGGAGGCGCACGGCCTCGCTGCCGATGACGACGGGGAAGCGCGGGGCCTCCGCCTTCGCTTCGGCCGGACCGCTATCACGAACGACGTAGCACACCGATGCGGCGAAGGCTGTCAGCAACAGACCCGACCGCACCTTCCGGTGACGACGATCGCGATCGCCGCGGTGGACGTACGTCCCTCGAAGGTTTCGCATGATGGTGAGTTACAAGGTTACGGCGGTACGTTGCGTACCGCCGCTGCCCGCTCCCGCGAAGCAGGCAATGCGTATGCCGCTACGTTCGACTCCAGTGACCGGAGTGGCCGCCGAGCTTCTCGGCCAGCAAAATCTCCCCGATCACCATGCTCCTATCTACCGCTTTCGCCATGTCGTAGACGGTGACAAGTGTCACTGACACGGCGATGATCGCCTCCATCTCCACACCTGTTTGCGCGGCAGTTTTTGCCGTCGCTTCGACGCGGAGACCGGGCAATGCCTCGTCGAGTGTGATGTCGATGCGGATGTCGCTGAGCGGGATCGGGTGACAGAGCGGAACGAGCTCCGATGTGCGCTTGGCCGCCATGATGCCTGCCAGGCGCGCGACGCCTAACACATCGCCCTTCGCGATGGTGTTCGCCTGAATCGCGTCCAGCGTTTCGCGCTGCATGCGGATCGCGCCGGTTGCGCGCGCCATGCGAACGGTGACGTCTTTTCCCGACACGTCGACCATGCGCGCGCGTCCTTCGCCATCGATGTGGGAGAGATCGCTCATGTCAGTGCCGCGGTCAGTTCGCGAAGCAGTGATGCCGTGATGAGGGCAGGGCTCACGTTGCCTGACGCGAGCGTCTTGGCCTGTTCGACGGATGCGATCGCGCGACTCGCGCCCATCGCGGTGCGATCATCACCGCGAGCCACGGCAGATCGCGCTCTCGCGGCGAGCAATGTCGTGAGCTCGTCGAGCGTGTCGGAGAACGCGCCCCGTGCCTTGGTGCTTCCCTGCGACATCGCGGCGCGAATCGTCTTCGAGCGATCGCCCGACAACGCAGATTCGAGCAGTCGTTCCGCGCCGGTGATCGCGACCTCGCGCTGTCTGCTCTCCAGGAGCGTTCCCGGAGCACCATTCGCGGCGGCAACGCGGTCGGCCGTCGAGAGCTTGCTGCCACGCTTCAACGCGTCCACGACAAGGGGATCGGTGAGAAACGCTTCCACGTCGTGCGTCGGCAGTGGCGGAACCCGCACAAGCACGACGCGCGACCGAATGGTGGGAAGCAATGCTCCCGGCTCGCTGGACGTGAGGATGATGAAGGTGTTCGACGGTGGCTCCTCGAGAAGCTTGAGCAGCGCGTTCGCCGCCATGTCCGATCCCTCCTGCGGGACCATGCGCTCCGCGTCGCCGATGATGAACACTTTTCGGCGCCCCATTGCCGGCGAGACACTGGCCGCCTGCACGATGGCGCGAACGGTCGCGACGTAGATGCCGTCGCTTCCCGACGACCCTGCGTACAGGCCGGACGTCTTCAACCGTTCGGCGATGGCGTCCGCATAATCGCTGACGACCTCCGCCGGGGTCGCGTCCGTGTCCAGCCGGGGGCGCGGGAAGAACCAGTGTACGTCGGGATGGCCGAGCACGCTTGCGTACCGGCAGGCCTGGCACTTTCCGCATGCGGTCGCGTCCGCGGCTGGACTCGCACAGACGAGCGCCTGGGCGACCCAGAGGGCAAGGCGCTGCTTGCCGACACCTCGCGTCCCGTGAAGAAGCAGGCTCGCCGGCAACGTGCCGCGCGTGATGGCGGACGACAGCCGCGCTCGGAGCGCCTCATGACCATAGAGCGGTACGATCGACACGTTGCGGAAAATGACCTGCCGGGGAGGCCCGGACCAGTCGCGGGCGGCACGAATCCTGACATCGGGAGTGAGCGCCGACGGTGCCGGGGATTCCCCGTTCGAAAATCGGTGCAGAATCGGCAACAGACCCGAGACGAAAGCAGGGATTCCATGCAATCTGGCGTGAGTGGACGGAAGATCGCGTTTCTCGCCACGGACGGCGTGGAGCAGAGCGAACTGGCGGAGCCGTGGGACGCCCTCTCCAAGGTGGGCGCGGTGCTGCACCTCGTGTCGATTCATTCCGGCGAGATCCAGGCGACGCGGGGCGACGTGCAGGCGGCTCGATTCCCCGTGGACCGAGTAATTACCGAAGCCCGTGCGGGCGAGTACGACGGGCTCGTGCTACCGGGGGGCGTCGCGAATCCCGATCGCCTTCGGATGAACCGGGATGCGGTCGCATTCGTGCGGGCGTTCATGGACGCGGACAAGCCGGTGGCCGCGATCTGTCATGGTCCATGGCTGCTCGTCGAGGCCGACGCCGTCCGCGGCCGGTCGCTGACGTCGTGGCCGAGTCTTCAGACGGACATCCGGAATGCGGGTGGCCTGTGGGTCGATCGGGCGGTCGAGACCGACCAGCACCTCGTCACGAGCCGAAAGCCGGACGACCTGCCGGCATTCAACGCGAAACTGCTGCAGTTGTTCGCGGCGGCAATCGACGAGCGGCGGCAGGATTTCGTGGTGGAGCAGTCGTTTCCGGCGAGTGATCCGCCGCCTGGGCCCGGGAGCACGCGGTAGGCACTTTTCAGCGAAAAGTGCTTGACAATCGTAAGCCAGCTCGGTAGCGTCCGTCATGGCCACTGTCAGACCGCTCCGTCCGCCGCCGGTCGAGCGTGATCCCGCCCTGAGTGACCGGGCGCTCGATAACCTCCGCTTCATCCGTGAAACGATGGAGCGTGCAGGCACCTTCACCGCGATCTCCGGCTGGGGGATCGCCGCCGTCGGTGTCCTGGCGATGGTCGCGGCATTCGTTGCCCGCATGCGCCCCACCGTGCAGTGGCGGGTTGGCACCTGGGTGGTCACGGCAGCGGCCTGTATCGCGCTCTCCCTCTGGGCCACGGCTCGGAAGGCACGGCGATCGGAGCTGTCGATGGTGTCCGGACCCGCCCAGAAGCTGGCGCTCGCGTTCTCACCGGCGATGGTGGTTGGAGCGCTGCTGACGGCGGCGCTGCTGCGCATCGGTGCGAACGATCTGCTGCCGGGCGTGTGGCTGCTCCTGTACGGGACGGCCGTCGTCGCGGGGGGAGCGTTCTCGGTGCGCATCATCCCTGTCATGGGCCTGTGCTTCATGCTCCTGGGCGCGGCGGCGCTGTTCACGCCGCCGGCGCTCGGAGACTGGCTGATGGTGGGCGGGTTCGGGTTGGTTCACGTCGTGTTCGGGACCCAGATCGCGAGGAGGCACGGTGGCTAGACACGGCGCAGCAGCCCCTGACCCACGAGGGGCGCCGCGAAAGCGAGAGGACGAAAAGGAGGCGCTCCGTGGGGTTCGCGGGAAGGCGACCGAGGCGACGCCGGCGTCGCTCGATCGTCTCATCCACGAGCGCATGCGCCTCGGCATCGTGAGTGCCCTGGCGGCGAACGAGTCGCTCACGTTCAACGAACTGAAAGGCCTGCTGCAGACGACGGACGGCAACCTGAGCGTCCATGCGAGGAAGCTCGAGGAGGCCGGATACATCTCTTGTACGAAGTCGTTCGAGGGACGGATGCCGAAGACCGCGTATGCGTTGACGGTGTCGGGGCGGAGGGCGTTCGAGCGCTACCTCGACCACATGGAAGCATTGATTCGAGCTGCCCGAGATAGCTGAACGCGTGAGTCGCACCTGATTCCTACGAACGTGAGCACATCGCAACCCATACATCTCACGGGCCCCATGCCGCGGCACATCGCCGTGATCATGGACGGCAACGGTCGCTGGGCGAACACACGTGGTCGTCCGCGCACGTTCGGCCACGCCGCGGGGGCCCGCGCCGTCAAGCAAACCGTGGAAGCAGCGAGGCGCCTGCAAATCGAAGCCCTCACGCTGTACGCGTTTTCGTCGGATAACTGGCGTCGTCCCGAGTCGGAAGTGGCCGCGCTGATGGCGCTGTTCCGGCGTTATCTCGCCGCGGAGACGGAGCGGTGCGTCGAGAACGGCATCCGGCTCACCGTCATCGGGCGGCGGGATCGGCTTGGCAGCACGCTGCGTCGGGCCATCGAGGCATCGGAAGAAGCGACGGCGCGCGGCCGCGATATGCATCTGCGCGTAGCCGTCGACTACTCGGCGCGCGATCTGATGGTCGAGGCAGCTGAGCGCATGCGAGGTGGACCGTTCACCCGCGACCGGTTCGCCGAAGCGATAGCTGCCGCCGCCCACGTACCGGACGGCATTCCCGATGTGGATCTGCTGATCCGAACGGGCGGGGAGCAGCGGTTGAGCGACTTCCTGTTGTGGGAATGCGCGTATGCGGAGCTCGTGTTCACGCCACGCATGTGGCCCGAGTTCTCCGCGCGTGACCTCGAGGCGGCAATCCTGGAGTATCAACGTCGCGAGCGACGGTTCGGCGACGTGGGAGACGTTGCTCCAGCGCCGGCGTACGAGAGTGCCTAGCGCATCGTAAGGACCCTCCAACGCGCAGCGGCTTCGGTCGTTGCGCTAGTTTCACGTCCCGGCGAAACTGCTGGCGTGACGGGCAGCCGTGGCTCTAACATACGGCCACCAACACGGGTGGAGCGTATGGGCGTCACTGTTCTCTCGCCATCGGCAGCCGCGGGCCGCACCACGACCCGCGCCTTCGCGGTTCCGTGGCACATCCCCGCCGTTTTGTTCGCGTCGACCAGCATGGTGGTCGGCGTGATCTGGGACATTTCGTGGCACATGACGATCGGCCGCGACACGTTCTGGACGCCAGCGCACCTGGCGATCTACGTCGGCGGCGTGGTCGGCGGACTCGCGAGCGGGTATGTCGTGCTCAAGACGACGTTTGCCGGTTCGCCGGAGGACCGTGCGGCCTCGGTACGGTTCTGGGGCTTCAGAGGTCCGTTAGGCACCTGGGTGGCGATCTGGGGCGCGATCGCGATGCTGACGTCCGCCCCCTTCGACGACTGGTGGCATAACGCGTACGGCCTCGACGTCCAGATTCTAAGCCCGCCACACGTCGTGCTGGCGCTGGGCATCATCGCGGTCGCGGTCGGCGCCATGCTTGGCACGCTGGCTCGTCAGAATCGAACCGACGCCCGTGGCGGCCGGATCGACCGCGGCTACGCCTACGCGGCTGGCCTCGTCCTCACGTTCGTCGCGATTCTCGCCACGGAGTATACCGACCGCATCCTGCACCACAGCTCGATCTTCTATTCCGTCGCGAGCGCCGCATTCCCGTTCGTGCTGATCGGCGCGTCGCGAGCGTCGCGGCTCAAATGGCCCGCGACCACCATCGCGGCGGTGTACATGCTCGTGACGGCGATGATGGTGTGGATTCTCCCGCTGTTCCCCGCGGAACCGCTGCTCGGTCCGATTCGCCGTCAGATCACGCACATGGTGCCCATGGACTTCCCGCTGCTCCTGATCGCGCCGGCGTTCGTGATCGACCTCGCGGCCCATCGGGCCCGGGAAGAAAAGGCCTGGTTCATGTCCGTCTCTTACGGCGTGATCTTCTTCGTCGTTCTGCTCGTGGCGCAGTTCGGGTTCTCCTATTTCCTGATGTCGCGCTGGTCGATCAATCCGATCTTCGCGACGGACAACTTCGACTACTCGATGCCGAACACGTGGTACAAGGTGCGGCGCGATTTCTATCCGTGGGATGCAACCGAGGGTGCGATGCGATGGCGCTTCGTGGTCGCCGTCGTGCTGGCGGTTCTTTCGTCACGTCTCGGCCTGGCATGGGGCAACTGGATGCGTCGAGTTCGACGGTGACCAGTCGCTGGCCACAACGCTCGCGCCGAGCGCTGCTCGTCTCCGGCATTGCCGTCGTGTGCTCGGCACACGTCGGGACGTTCGACGTATTCTTCGCGGGGAAGGCCGGGGCGTATGACGTGCAGGTGACGGTCCGTCCGCCGGGGGTGATCCCGGGGCTCGCACAGATCGATATCCGCGTCGGCAACGCTGGCGTTAGGCGCGTGACCGCGCAGGCCGCGCAGTGGAATCTCGGTGCCCGGGGCGCCCCGGCGCCGGACGAGGCTCGCGCGGTCGCCGGCGCGCCGGGACTGTACAGCACACAGCTCTGGCTCATGACATCGGCGTCATACGCCATCAACGTGGCTGTCGAAGGCACCCAGGGCGTCGGACGAGTGGTCGTGCCAGTGAGTGCCGTGGCGACGAAGCGTCTGCCCATGGTTCCGGGACTCGGGTGGACGCTCGCCGGGTTGGGTGTTTTTCTGACCGTCGGCGCATTGACCATCGTGCGCGCCGCAGCGGCAGAGAGTACCTTGCCGCCCGGCGAAGAGCCCGACGTCGGCCGGAAGTGGCGCGGCCGCGGCGCCGCCGCCGTCGGCGGTGTCGTGGTCGGTGCCCTGTTGTTCGGTGGCTGGAACTGGTGGAATGGAGTGGATGGCGGCTATGCGCGCCGCATCTTCCGTCCCCTGCATGCCACGGCCGCCGTGCGCTCGGTGGACGGGAGCCGAGTGGTCCGGATCTCGATCGACGACGGCCGATGGGCGCGTCGTGAATCGTCGCCGCTCGTGCCGGACCACGGGAAGATGATGCACCTCTTCCTCGTCGATGCATCGGCCATGAATGCGTTCGCGCATCTCCATCCGACGCTGATCGACTCGGCGACGTTCGATGCGGTTCTCGGCACCGTTCCATCAGGGCGCTACCGCTTCTACGCCGACATCGTGCACGAGAGCGGATTTGCAGAGACGCTGACCGGTGAGCTCGATGTGCCCCAGGCCACTCCGAACGAACGTCCAGCCGATGGCGACGACGCGGTCTGGGCCGCGCCAGCGGCCGCCGGCGACACGGCGCGGCTGAGTGATGGCAGCATGCTGGTCTGGCATCGCGGCCCGCGTCGCTCGGCCCGCGTTGACGATCCGCTGCGCTTCAGCGTCGTGACGCCCGACGGGTCGCCTGCGGAGCTCGAGGCGTATCTGGGCATGCCGGCTCACGCGCTTGTGTCCCGCGATGATGGGAAGGTCTTCGTGCATCTGCACGCCGGCGGGTCGTTCGCCATGGCGTCACAGCAAGTACTGGAGGCAATCCAGCGCGGCGACACGCTCCCATCCGTCCGAGCGGGTGCGTCCCCGCGCGCGGTCGTTAGGTCCGACATGGCCCCCATGGCTGGACATGCCGCGCCCCGGTGGCGCGGCGACAGCCTCACGTTTCCGTTCGCGTTTCCCTCGGCGGGTCAGTACCGCCTCTGGGTGCAGGTCAAGCGCGGCGGCGTTGTACAAACGGGCGCGTTCGATACTGTCGTCGGCGAGGCCGCTGCAAGATGAGCGGCCGCCGGTTTCAGGGTGTGACGCCCACCCGTCCCGCACCTCAAACCGACCGAGACGGATCCCCGGTGACCTCACAATTGAAACCGAACGGTACCCCGCTGGGCGTGTTGCCACTCGTTGGCCGGGCAGCGGAACTGCAAACGCTGCTGCGCGCCCTCGACGGAGCGGAGCGCGGATTGTCCTCGACGATTTTTCTTGCCGGCGATGGCGGCATCGGCAAGACGCGCCTCGCCGAGACGGTCGTCGCCGACGCAGCCCGCCGCGGCTGGTCGACCGCGGTCGGGCGGGCATACCCGGTGGAGAGCGGTGTCCCCTACGCCCTGTTCTCCGATGCGCTGCTGCCCACGCTGCGAACGGTCGACAGCGCCACGTTGGCCGTGGTGACGCGTGGGGGTGAGGCCGAGCTCGCACGCCTGTTCCCGGCGCTGGAGATTCGTACCAGCGCACCATCGCTGGCCCGCGGAGACGCGTCAGATATCAAGGCCCGCCTACTCTGGAACTTCAGCCAGTTCCTCGGTCGTTTCTCGTCCAAGCGCCCGCTGCTGATCGTGCTCGAGAATCTGCAGTGGGCGGACGCATCGTCGCTCGAGCTCCTGCACTTCACGTCGCGGCAGCTGACGGGCCAGCACATCGTGATTCTGTGCTCGTACAACGAAGCACAGCGCGACTCCAATCCGACGCTGGGCAGCACCGAGCGTTCGCTGGTTGGCCTCGGCGTAGCGAGCATCATGCGACTCGAGCCGCTGACACGCGCGGAGAGCGACGAGCTCCTTGCCAGCGTGTTCGACGTCGAGCCATCGACCATGCGTGGTTTCGCGTCGCTGCTCTACCAACGCACGCGAGGCAATCCGTTCTTTACGGAGGCGATGCTCAAGTCGCTCGTCGATTCGGGCAAGCTTCGCCGCCACGATGACCGCTGGAGCGGGTGGGACGTCGCCGATCTCGACCTCCCGAACACGGTACGCGACGCGATCATTGCGCGGCTCGAGCGTCTGTCGCCCGCCGCAAGGACCGTCGCTGATCTCGCGGCGGTGCTCGGATCGCGGGTGTCGTACGCGGTGCTGGATGCCGTGACTGAGCTGGGCGCCGAATCGCTCGTGGCCGCGATCGACGAGCTTCGACGGGAGCGCATACTGGTGGATGCGGATTCGCCCGACTCGGTGGACTACGACTTCAGTCATCCGACGCTGCAGGCGACGCTGTATGGTGAGCTCGGCAAGGCGCGAGCGCGGCTTCTGCACGGACGGATCGCCATGGCGCTGGAGCAGCTGCATGGCCCGGCTGCCGACGCGCACGCGGACGAGCTGGCCGTACACTTCTCGCGGGCCGGCGCGCCCGAGCTCGCGTCGAAGGCGGCGCGGTATCTGGCTGGGGCGGGGCGGTCAGCGCTGGATCGCTATGCGACCCGTGAGGCGGCGAGCTACCTCGCTGCCGCGCTCGAACTGCTCGATCGCAACGGCGCCGCGTCGCACGACGACATCGCACCCCTCGTGGAAGACCTCGCGCGGGCACGGCAGCGGAACGGCGAGTACGATGCCGCCCGCGCGCTCCTGCAACGTGCGCTGCAATACGCGGAGGCGCGCGACGATGGCGCTCGCATCTCATCGATCCAGCGTCGGCTCGGCCTAACGAGTTTCTGGGCCGGTCGTCACGATGATGCGTTCGCGCACTATGCCGCCGGCCTCGAGGCGGCGGCGCGTGTCGGCGATGACCGGCTCGCCGCCCGCATCCGCATCGCTCAGGCCGGTGCGTACCAGGAGCTCGGGCGTGCGACCGATGCCTTACGCGAGCTCGAAGAGGCGCTCGCGATCGCCGAGCGATTGCACAACGCCGGGATGCTGGCGCGCATTCATCGCGCGTTGATGCAGCTGTACCTGTTCATCGGGCGGGCAGCGGAAGCGCGCGCGCACGGCGAGCACGCGATCCGCTACGCGGGCGCATCCGGCGAGCGCGCCGTCGAGTGGTCGGCGCATTGGGGGATCGCCGTCCTTGCCGGGCTCACCGGGAATGCGCACGAGCTCGCGCGCCACGTCCGTGAGGCCACGCGAATCGCCGAGGAAGTCGGCTCTCCGGTGCTCATCGCCTGGACGAATGAGGTCTCCATCGAATACGCGTCCGGCATCGGCGACTGGCACTCGGGTCTGGCCCTCGCGGAGCAGACGATTCCGATTGCGCGCGCTGTCGGCACCCATACGCTGTTGCCGAGGCTTCTCGTGTGGACGGGGCTCATGCACCTCGGCCGCGGAGATCTCGAGACGGCCGAGTCCCTGTTTCAGGAGAGCTGGAAGCTGTCGGGTGCGGCCGAAGCGCTGCAGCGGCCGCATGACGTTCATACGGCGGTCCCCGCACACACCGGCATGGCGGCGTACGCGCTCGCGACGGGGGATCGAAAACGTGCGATCGAGCTCGGAGAGGCGGGCGTTGCGCTCGCCGACCAGTCCGGGTACGTCACGTGGTCCATCCACCGCCTCATCCCGATCATCATCGAGGCGGCGCTCTATCTCCAGGACTTCGAGCGCGCGCAGCACTACGGGGAGCGACTGCGACGGAGCTCGGCGCAGATGGGTCACGCGCTTGGCCTCGCGTGGGCGACGGCAAGCGACGCACTGGTGGCGCGTCTGCGCGACCAGGACATGCCGCGCGCGATAGAGCTGCTCCGGTCCGCAGCAGACCAGCTCGACGCGGTGCCGTTCGTGTACGATGCCGCGCGGATCCGTCGCAACCTGGCGCATCTGCTTGCCGCGCTCGGCGATCGCGATGGTGCCACGCGAGAGCTGCGGCGCGCACACGACGTCTTCGCGCGCATCGGCGCCGAGTCCGAGCTCACCGCGGCGCGGGGCGCGCTGCGCGATCTCGGCGCGCGGCCGCCCGCACGCGTCGTCGCCGAGGGTGCCGGGGCACTGACAGGGCGCGAGCTCGAGATCGCGCAGCTGGTCGCGGCACGACGCTCGAACAAGCAGATCGGTGCCGCGCTCGGGATCTCCTCCCGCACGGTCAGCACGCACCTCTCGAACGTGTTCGCCAAGCTCGGCGTCACGTCGCGCGGTGAGCTCACGGACCGGGTCCGTGACGATGACGCGTTGCGACGTTAGGCAACCGGAGCTCGAGCGAGCTCCTGATCAGCCGTTTCCGATCGCTTCGGTCCAGTGCGCGATCTCCGTCGCGCTCATGGGTCCGCGCGGCTGCATGCGGGCGTCGGAATAGCCCCATTCCGTGATGTCCACGAGGTACTGCTCCCGCGAGATCAGGGTGCCGCGGCACATGCGCTCGTCGCGTGGGGGCGAATCGATTTCCTTGTCCAGACGCGCAAGCAGCGTGTCCATCACCCATCGCGGCGCGGGCGGTTCCTCGCCCGGATAGACGAACCCGAACAGCACGAGGTTGAAGAGCAGCACACGCCAGTAATCGCCGAATCGATCGACGATGCGAGTCCAGTCGAGGCGCTGCCCACGCGTGTGGAGAATGTGCATGACATCCGCGCCGTCGTATCGTTCGCGCTCCATGACGAAGGCCTTCGACCACAACAGCTCTTCGGCGGGACAGATCCAGACCGGAATTCCGACCGCCTCGGCCTGGACCGCGTTCTCGAACCATGCATCATCGACTGGCGCGACACCGTTGCCCGACCCGAAGATCAGGTCCACGAGAAACTCGTCCGATCGTGCTTTGGCGAGCCAGTGCGGGAACGTGAGCTCCGTATGAAACCCCGCCTCGGCCAGCGTCGCGAGCGCGCGGTCGATGTGCTCGCGGCGAAGGAACAGGTCGAAGTCCTTCGTCGGGCGCTGGATGCCCGTGCAATGCGAGAACGCAAACGCCCCCCCCACCAGGACCGGTACGTTTGCCCGCTCGAGTGAGGTGAGCACGTCACGATAGAAGCGCCGTGTGTAGCGTGCCGCGGTGTGACGGTCGATCTCACCCGGCGTTCGGGAGTTGGGTTTGTTCGGCACGGAACGCTTGTTGAAGAGGTAGGTCGCCCGTATGCGGCAACCGCTTTGCAAGACTAGGGCTAGATCGACGCACCGTCTGACCGCGGAATGGGAGTGATGCTACCTGCCAATGGGATCGTACGCCTCGCTGCCACGGCCGACATTCACGTCGGCAAGACGGGGCACGGCGCGCTCGCGAGTCTGTTCGCTCAGATATCCGAGCGGGCCGATGTGCTCGCCATGTGCGGCGATCTCACGGACTACGGGCTTGCCGAGGAGGCGCGGGTCCTCGCCCGCGAAATCGGCACTGCGCTTCGGGTGCCGTGCGTCACGGTGCTCGGCAACCATGACTACGAGGCAGGGAAATGCGACGAGATCCGTCAGATCCTCGTCGATGCGGGCGTCGTGGTGCTCGACGGTGACGCGGCCGAAGTGCACGGCGTGGGGTTTGCCGGCGTCAAAGGCTTCTGCGGCGGCTTCGGACGGGGCGCGCTCGGGCCATGGGGAGAAGACATCGTCAAGCTGTTCGTGCGCGAGGCGGTGAACGAGGCGTTCAAGCTCGAGAGCGCGCTCGCGCGGCTCCGGACGCCGCATCGGGTGGCGCTCCTGCACTACTCGCCGGTCCGCGCAACCGTGGAAGGCGAGCCGCTCGAGATATTCCCGTACCTCGGATGCAGCCGACTCGAGGAACCGCTTGCGCGCTACCCGGTGACAGCCGTGCTCCACGGCCACGCGCACAACGGCACGCTCGAGGGAACGACATCGTCCGGCACGCCGGTCTACAACGTCGCGATGCCGCTGCTCAAGAAGTGCTGGCCGGAGCGGCCACCGTTCCGCGTCATCGAGATCGGGGCCTAACGATTCAATCGGTGCCGCCCGTTCCGCGCTACCGTCACCGCCGCATCGCGTGCCGCGCGCGTAACACGCGGTCGAGCGCCTCGTCTCCGGAGCTGCCCACGGCCGAGAGGTGTCCCATCTTGCGGCCCGGTCGCGCCGATGCCTTGCCGTAGAGATGCAGGCGCACGGCCGGCACCTCGAGCGCGGCGATGAAATTCGGTGTGCCCTGGTCCCACAGGTCGCCTAACAAGTTCGCGATCGCCGACGGGCGGAGGATCTCGGTGCTCCCCAACGGCAGGTCGCACACCGCGCGCACCAGCTGCTCGAACTGACTGGTGGCGCAGCCACGGTCGGTTGCGTGAAACGTGTTGTGCGGTCGCGGAGCGAGCTCGTTCACGAGCAGCTGGCCATCGCGCAACACGAACAGCTCGACGGCGACCAGCCCCTCGATGCCGAGCGCCCGCGCGATACTCCGGGCGACGTCCTCCGCCTGCCTGACGAGCGAATCCGGTGGCGTCGCCGGAAGGATCGACCAGTCGAGAATCCCGTGCTCATGGTGATTCCTCGCCGGCGCGAACACGATGCACTCGGGTTCTCCGGATCCCAGCGATGGGCGACGCGCGACGAGCATCGACAGCTCGACGTCGATGTCGAGGAACTGTTCGACGAGGCAGGGCCGCTGGCCGAGGCTCGACCACGCTTCCCCCGCAGCGGCGGCCGAGTTGACGCGCACCTGCCCGCGACCGTCATACCCACCGCTCGTCGACTTGAATATGCTGCGGCCAAGTGCGTCGAACGCCGCGACGCTTTCCTCACGGGAGGAAACGGCGCGAAACGCGCCGACGGGGAAGCCGTGCTCGGCCAGCCAGCGCTTCTGTCGAATGCGGTCCTGGATGACGTGCACGGCCGCGGCGCTGGGCCTGAGCGGCGTGCGTTCGGCAACCGCGGCGAGCGCCGCGCTGCCGATCTGCTCGATCTCGAGCGTCACCACCGCACATCGCTCCGCCAACGCCGCCGCGGCCGCCGCGTCGTCGAATCGAGCCGCGATCGTGCGGCTCGCGATCACCGATGCGGGACAGTGCGGGTCGGGGTCGAGAACGTGCACGTCGTAACCGAGCGACCGTGCGGCCATGCCGGTCATTCGTCCGAGCTGGCCGCCTCCGAGTATGCCGATGATGGATCCGGGCTCGATCATCGCTACGGCAGCTGCTGCCCCATGACGTCGTCGCGACGACGCTGACGCCAGGCGCGAAGCCGCTCACGGATCTCGGGGTGGCGAATCGCCACGATCTCGGCGGCGAGAATCGCGGCGTTCGTCGCGCCCGGTTTGCCGATCGCAAGGGTTCCCACCGGCACGCCTGCCGGCATCTGCACGATCGAGAGCAGGGCGTCGATGCCGTTCAACATGGTTGCTGGCACCGGCACCCCCAGCACGGGCACGAGCGTTTTCGCCGCGACCATCCCCGGCAGGTGGGCCGCCCCGCCAGCGGCGGCGATGATTACCAGGAGACCGCGATCCTCTGCGCTCTCGGCGTACTCGAACATCCAGTCTGGCGTTCGGTGAGCCGACACGATGCGGGGCTCGTACGCGATCTGGAGCTCATCGAGCAGCGCGCATGCGGGCGCGAGATGCTCGTAATCGCTCTTGCTGCCCATGATCACGCCGACGAGAGGCGTCGTCATATAGTCGGTCGGCAGTGCGGACCGTCGACTGGTCAGAACGATACGGAGTACGCGAGGCGAACCCCGCGGCGAGTGGGAACGACGCCGACGCGGCGCGGGACGGGGACGGCTGCCCAGTGCTCCTCGAGCCTTCGATAGCCGTAGACCGCGCCCGCAACCGCGCCAGCCGCGGCGCCGACACCGGCGCTTGCCGCCTCATTGTAGTCCGTGTCCCCCGACTCTTCGATGATCGCTGCCACGAGCCACCCCACCGCGAAACCGGTCCCCAGGCCGATGACCGTCCACTTTATTATCGGGCCCCGATTCCCGCCCTTCATGCCCACACTCACCTCGAGTTGCTCGATCGTGGCGGGCGTGAACGTCCAGATCTGGGCCGCCTGGCTGTCCTCGATCACGACGACCGTATCGCGGCGCATCCCCTGAAAGATTCCCGTGACAGGAGCGACGACGGTCGGTGATTTGACGCGAACGCGCGTGCCAGATGCCAGGGTCTGGGCTATGGCGGGTGTCACTGGCGCGAGCAGGAGAATCGTCGCGAGGCAGGCGCGGCGTAATGGACGGGCTGTTGACATGATGGGTTCTAATTGTGGCGGCCGACACGGCGCAAGTGATCGAAGGAAGCGCCGGTCAGGGATTGTACGCGCACCCGATTGGGCTGTCACGACGCGATCTGTGCGCGTGGGCACATTTCGCGCCTCGCCAGCGCGGTCGGTCTTTCGAACGTGAACGCACGCCGACGTCACTCGTCCTTGTTCTACCCGGTCCCACCGAAGAGTCCGCGATCCATATCCGACTAAGCCTAATTTGCTCCTGTCCCTGACGTCATCCCCCCGCATGGCCACGGCCCGCTGGACGTTCGCAATGACGCTGGCCGCGACTATCCTGCCGTTGTGCGGGGCCTGCGCAGCGAGCCCCGGCCCCGATCTCCACGGCGTCGATCAGGCACGCGCGCGTCTCCAGTCTGACACCGGCTTGCGCGAGCGGGCTGTCGATTCCGCGCTCGCCGCCGCGACGTTCGACTCGGCGTGGCGCACGGTCGGCACGTCGCTCGAGGGCCGAGGCGTCACGCGCATCGACTGGGCCGCGGTTCGGCGTGAGCTTGCCCCGCGGGCCGCGCGAGCGCGGTCCGACGTCGAGCTGCGCGGCGTCATCGACGACATGCTTCGGCAGCTTGGCGAGTCGCATTTCGCGATTCTGCCGGCGCCACCGTCGCCCCATGCCGAAGGGGGTTCGCGCGACGGCGGCACGTTAGGCAGCGCCGGCGTGGCGGTTCGCTTCGTCGATCGAGATCTCGTCGTCTGGCGCGTCGACAGCGCGGGCGCCGCGCGGCGCGCCGGCGTCGTACCCGGGTGGCGCGTCGAACGCATCGATACGTTCACCCCGCCCGCGGTGGGTGCGGCGGACTCGGTCGGGCTCAAGCGGCTCGGCGTCCTGACGGGCGCGCTGGGCGCCCTTCGTGGCCCGGCCGGATCGCGCGTTCAACTGGTGATGCGCGATCCGGCAGGACGTCTGCATGACGTGTCGTTTGCGCGAGACACACTGCGCGGTCCGCTAGCCCGTTTCGGCAACCTGCCACCGCTTCCGGCGTCGCTTCAGTTCGAGCGTCGCTCGCTCGGCGATGGTCGATGCGTTGGGCTCATCCGCTTCGAATACTGGATGCCACCCGTCATGCCGGCGCTCGACACTGCCGTGGACGCGAGCCGGGGGTGCGCTGGCATCGTGCTGGATCTTCGCGGGAACCTGGGAGGCGTGGCAGCGATGATGATGGGCGCCGCCGGCCACTTCCTGAGTGAGCCGAAGACGTTGGGGACGATGCGCACGCGGGGCGAGGAGATGCGGTTCGCGGCGAATCCGCGGCGGGTCACGGCGGCCGGGGCGGCGGTCGAACCGTTCGGCGGTCCACTGGCCATCGTCATCGATGGGCTGTCGGCGAGCACGAGCGAGATGTTCGCGGCGGGGCTCCAGGCGTTAGGCAGGGCGCGTGTGTTCGGGGAGCGCTCGGCCGGCCAGGCGCTGCCGGCCATCGCCACGAGGCTGCCTACCGGTGACGTGCTGATGCACGTCGTCGCGGACTTCGTCGCGGCCGACGGCTCGCGCATCGAGGGACGTGGGACCGTGCCCGATGAGAGGGTGCCTCTCCTCGTGGCGGACGTGTTGGCGGAGCGCGACGCCCCACTCGCGGCGGCGCTGGGCTGGATCGAGCGAGCTCGGCCGGCTCGTCCATGAATCTGTTCCGTTAGTCACCCTCTCGAGCGCCACCGTCTGCCATATTTCGGGCGCGCCGATGCCGGCGTGCACTCTCGCCCGTTCACACCGCTCTGGGGAGCGATCATGCTTGCCTTCACCGTTGGGAAACCCATGCGACTAGCCGCTGCTGCCCTGCTCACCGCGTTCATCGCACCAAGCGTTGCTCCTGCGCAGGCGACCCCGTTGCCGCCAGCGAAGGACCTCATCGCGAAGTTCGTCGCGGCGACGAACGCCGGCCCGGTCATGGCGAAGTACCAGTCGGTTCGGACGAAAGGCCGCTTCGAGATGGCGGCGGCGGGAGTCTCGGGTGATCTCGAAATCTCGCAGGCCCGGCCGAACAAGACGATGATGCGCATCAATCTCAGCGGCGTCGGGCAGATCGAGCAGGGATTCGACGGGACGACCGGCTGGAACATCAACCCGATGCAGGGGCCGCGCATCATCACCGGGAAGGAGCTCGACGCGATCCGAGAGGAGTCGAGCTTTGGTGCCTCGGCGCGCCAGGGGCCGAACGTCGTATCGGCGGAGACTGTGGAACAGACACAGATGAACGGCGAAGCGTGCTACAAGGTGAAGGTCGTGTGGAAGTCCGGGCGCGAGACTCATGACTGCTACAGCGTCGCCAGCGGGTTGCTGATCGCGTCCATGGGCAAGCAGGATTCGCCAATGGGTTCCGTGGAGGTTACGAACCTGATCAGCGACTACAAGGACTTCGGTGGCCAGAAGATTGCCACGCGCCTAACGCAGCAGCTGATGGGGCAGGAGCAGGTCCTCATCATCAACACCGTCGACTATGACGCCGCCGATCCGGCATCGTTCGAGATGCCTGCGGCCATCAAGGCGCTCGCGGAGAAGAAACCGTAACCCCCGATTCGATGCGCTTGTTGGTCATTCGACATGCCATCGCAGAGGATCGAGAAGCGTTCGCCGCCACCGGCCGTGACGACGCGTCGCGGCCGTTGACGAATGCTGGCAAACGCAAAATGCGCCGTGCCGCGCGAGGACTTCGGTGCCTCGTGCCAAGCATCGATGCGCTCGTCGCCAGTCCCCTCGTGCGAGCTCAGGAAACGGCGGAGATCGTGCGAGAAGCCTACGCGATGGATCGCGTGGACACCGCAGCCGAGCTGGAGCCGCAACGCCCGCTGGACGACGTGATGGCGGGGCTCGCGCGGTTCCAGAGCGACGTGGTCGCCATTGTCGGCCACGAGCCGCAGCTGAGTCGTCTGATCACGTACATGCTTGCCGGGATCGATCGCAGCGGCGTCCCACTCAAGAAGGGCGGCGTGTGCCTGCTGGAGTTCGATGGGCGACCGCGGGCGAACGCGGGGGAGCTTCTCTGGGCGGTCCGGCCGTCCATGCTTCGGGATTTGGGCGGGTAGCTCCGCGGGTGCCTGTATTGGTGACGGAAGTCGCGGCGCCAGCTCGAGCCGATCATGAATCTTGCAGAGCTTTGGCCGCCCGTTCCCGCGGCACTTGGATGCTCGGCTCCACCGCCGGATTGTTCGCGCCGGGCGCCTGAGGAGGGCTTTGGTCCGGGGACGAAAAGGAATAGTGTAGCTCCGACGCTGTGGCGTCGCGGCCTCATCAGTTTCAACCGATCCAGCGAATAGGTCGACAATGAGCCGATCCGCCGAATCGCATGTGCAGCTCGCCTCGGGTGGTCGAGACGATCTTCGACAGCTCTTCGAACTGTCGTTCTCGGAGCCAGCCCGTGACGATGAGGATCTGCGGCACGCCGTATTGGACTACGTCCGAACCGCGAAGGCGGAGCGGCGGACGCCGGAGATGGTCATCGTTTCCTTGAAACGGGCGATCATCGATGCTGCGGCGGCACGCATTAGCTATCGTGCTGCCAACGAGTTGACCGATCGCGTCGTTCGATGGTTCATCGATGCCTACTACGGCGTCGACGGGTCGGTCGAGCGATCGCTCGACCTTCGGATGGCGACGGCGCCGCGTCCCAGCTGACGCGGCATCCGCCAGAGGCGGTTTTTCGAGGGCACCTGGACAGCGTCGGCGGCGGAAACGTCGCCGAGGCGGTTTCTCGCGCTAATCATTAGATTGTTTCCGTGGGTTGCTTCAAGCCGCCCCAGGCGGTCTGTTAGCTGGAGTTACCGCACCAGCTCGCCAATTTCATGACCGCAACGCGCCCAGATCCCAGTGTAGACCTCTCCGAGCTCGAGCGCGACTACGTCGTCAAGCGCGAGCTGGGGCAGGGAGGCATGGGCGCCGTCTTCCTGGCCCGTCACCGGACGGCCGGGCACGATGTCGCGATCAAGGTCATCTCGTCGAAGTACATCGCCGACGTCGATGCCCTGTCGCGGTTCGAGCGCGAAGCGCGGCTCATGGCTCGCATTCGCCACCCCAACATCGTTCACCAGTACGAGCTCCGACGGCTCCAGGGCGGGCACGTCGCGCTCGTCATGCAGTACGTTCGCGGCGAGTCGCTCATTGCCATTCTCCGGCGACGCGGCAAGCTGCGATTCGATGAGTGCTCGCAGATTCTCCGCGACATCGGGCTGGCTCTGGAGCACGCCCACGCGAACGGCATCATCCACCGCGACGTCAAGCCGCACAACATCCTCATCGACGCCGACAAAGGGTCGGCGCTGCTGTCGGACTTCGGCATCGCGAAGGCGACGCAGGGTGACTCCGAAGTCACCGCCACGGGGACGGCGATCGGCACGCCGGCGTATATGGCGCCCGAGCAGATCGACAACTCCGCCGTCGACGGTCGCGCGGATCTGTACAGCCTCGGCGTTGTCGGCTGGGAGCTGCTCTCAGGCAAGCGCGCCTGGGAAGGCGAGAGCCTGTTCGGGATCATTTACAAGCAGAAGCATACGGACCTCGCCCCGTTGACGCTCCTGCGGCCGGATGCGCCGCAGCGGCTCCTCCTCGCGTTGGAAGGCGCGCTGGAAAAAGACCCCGCGCGCCGTTGGAGCTCAGCGTCGGAGTTCGTCGAACAGCTGCGGTCCGATACGCCGACGCCAGCAATGTTGCGGCGTCGCGAGGCGGCCGGCGCCCTCCTCTCGACCGGCGAAACTCCTGTCGAGCCGCCCTCGGCGAGTGCCTCTACCATCCCGTTCCGGCGAAACCCCCCGGCGCCCTCGACACCGGCGACGACCCCCGAACTCCCGCCGATTCGCCACGACTCGGCGCCAATCACGGGGACAGCGGCACGTATGGCGCTTCTCCTTGTGGGAGGGGTGCTCGCAGGTGCGCTCGGTTTCTACGCGATCTTTGGTGGCGGGCTCCGCACCGGCGACGGGGCACCGATGGGGCCGGGCACGTCTTCCCGTGGTACTGTAGTTCCGCAGGCGCAGGCGGCCGGGATTCCAGTGCGTCCGGGAGCGGGTCCCGGTACTGTGGGGTCGTCCGTTGCGGCGGCCAACGCTTCCGTCCGCGCCGAATCCGTTCCCCCGACGATCGCGAACGGGAGTCCAAACGGGAACCGCGCAACGCGCACGTCGTCGGCGGCCATTCCCGCAACTCCTACCGTGCCTGGCCTCGGCGCTCCGGTCTCGCCTCCGGCGCACGAGGCTGCGCCCGGCCGCTCGCGGGCGCTGGCGGACGCGGCGATCGCACTGTTGCGGTCTCGGCAGCCAGATGCTGCCCGTCGGATGATCGACAGTGCTCTCGCAATCGATCCGACGGATGCCGACGCGTTTGCGCTTCGCGCTCGCGCGAATGCGGCGCGGGGCGACCTGCGTGCCGCGTGGGCGGACGCGGAAGTGGCGGAGCGCCTCGGCGACAGCTGGCAGGCGCAGACGCTCATCGCATCGTTCGAGGCGCGTGTCGGCGAGCGGCGCGCAGCGCGTAATCGGCTCGACGCACTGGTGAAGCGCGTCCCGGCAAAGGTACCGTTCTCGGCGAAGCAGGGAAGCCAACTTGCGCTGGCATACGTGTCGATGGGCGACACACGCCGCGCCCTGAACGCACTGCTCAGAACGCGCGACGACGGCACGCTGGAGGCAGCCCTCAAGGATCCGGGCTTCGATCCGATTCGCGGTGAGCCGCGGTTCAGAGACATCCTGCGTGCGATGGCCGCCGACCCACAGTAAGCGGCTCGCGAACTGCGCGGACGGCCGATGGAACGAAGCGCGGGGCGTCGAGAGACGCCCCGCGCTTCGTTCGTGATCCCGTCACTCCACTCGGCGGCTCCTACCCTGTCGTCGAAGCAGCACGGGCGCGATGGACATCGAGAGCTACGGCCCGGGGGAGAGACCTTGATCACGCGTCTCTCCGATGTGCTCGTAATTCACGCCATCCGTGGGTGGATCGAGCACGATCCCGCCGCGCAGACCGCGTGGCTTGCGGCACTGCGCGACAGGAAGGTGGGGCGCGCGCTCACCCTCATCCATCGCGATCCGGCGCATCCCTGGACGCTCGGGTCGCTGGTATCGGAGGCGGCGATGTCGCGGTCGGCCTTTGCGGCGCGGTTCTCATCGCTGGTCGGTGTGCCGGCGATGCAATACGTGGTGCGCTGGCGCATGCACCTCGCGGCGACGTGGCTTCGCGACGACGGCGTGGGGCTCGGCGAGTTGGCCGGGCGGCTCGGCTATCGGTCGGAAGCTGCGTTCAGCCGCGCGTT
>Ga0105249_10000164_pt1 | contig 79042 bp, 65 predicted proteins | sample KBSS44metaG_FD_81522 | JGI IMG/M metagenome (GOLD analysis project Ga0105249, IMG submission 81522) | Switchgrass rhizosphere microbial communities from Kellogg Biological Station, Michigan, USA - KBS S4-4 metaG | ecosystem: Host-associated > Plants > Roots > Rhizosphere > Soil | place... | reverse complement strand
GGCGGATGACCCCGTGCGCAACACTGTGCATTGTGCGATCATTGGGCTCGCTGGAGAGGTCGTCGAGCATCAGCACGGTTGCTTTGCTACGGGAGAAATAATGCTTTAGCGCAAGGATTTGGCGGCGGTAACGCAAGGAAGACTGCGCTAACAATCGGATCTCTGACAAGCTATCCAGGACGACGCGATCGGGTTTTATAGCTTCAAAGGCCTCGAAAATGCGTCGTGTAGTCTCTCCCAGTTCCAAATCTGAAGAATATAGGAGGCTTTGCTGCTGCTCCTCGTCAAGAAGGCTTTCGGGGGGGACCAGCTCAAAGATATCGATGCCATCGAGTGGCCAGCCGTGAGAAGCTGCGCCAGCGCGCAATTCATCATCTGTTTCTGAAAGGGTGATATAGAGTGACCGTTCGCCCGCATTCGCGCCAGCAATCAGGAATTGGGTCGCGATGGTTGTTTTGCCCGTGCCGGGCCGTCCTTCAAGAAGGAACAAGCGTCCGCGTGCCAAGCCGCCAGACGTGATGTCGTCCAAGCCGGCAATACCAAAATTTGCTTTATTCGCAGCCTCTGACAACCCTCTCTCCTCGATCGATGGAATGGCTCAACGCATATCGCGGACGAAATGATCCAAAAGCAGGGTTTACGGGTTTCGAGAGGGATCGTGCCGTCTTGGTCGCCGGCTGCCGGCCTTTGCGCAACGGCTTGAGGACTGCGCCCAGCTTCTCGGCGGGGTCGCCCGTCGCGATTCCCTGGGCGATGGCGTAGACGAACAGGGCTGAGATGCGCTGCCGCACGCGCTTCGCGGTCTCGATGGCACCCCGCTCCCGCAGGACGCCGAGGATGAGGGGCGGAGTAAGCTACGCGATCGGCAAGGAGCCGATCGTCGGAAAAATATCGCGCTCCAGGCTTCGGATGACATCGCTCGCATGGATCGTCGCCCACTGCGCCTTAGCGTTCCCATACCACTCGCGAGCCACGCGCTCGAACGTCTGGCGTCCGGCTTCGAGGTTCGCCTCGATCTTCAGCCGCTTTGCGACGTTGGGATCGTGCCCCTCGCACAGAATGGTATAAGCTTCGTCGCGCTTTTCGCGAGCGTCTGCCAGCGACACGAGCGGATAGGCACCGAAGGCCATCGTCTTGTTCTTGCCGTCATATTCGTAGTTCCAGCGCCACAGCTTGCCGCCACTGGGGGGTGACCATCAGGAAGAGGCGATTGGCGTCGGCAATTTTGTAAGCTTTGGGGCGCGGCTTGGCCGTGCGCACCTTGGCATCGGTAAGCATGGTTCGGTCTCCGAAAATACCTCGTTTTTCGACCGCGCGTACCTCGTTTTCGCCCCTCCGATTCGCTGGACGGGCACGGACGGCCGAGGCCGAACCGGTCTGCTAAACATCGGTATTCAGGAGGAAAAAGTCGAGACCAGGGGTCTTTTGCGGACCTCTGTGGAATGGTCCGTGGCGGAGCGGGAGTGCTCTAAACGGCGGCGAAAGGGCTATTTAATATCAAGCACTTAAGGCTGTAGAACTCTCCATGCCCTGGCGACTTGGCTGGGATTGGATCGAAGATGTCGTCCGCACTGGTTCGCCTTCATTCGTCCCAAACCAAGTTCAAACCGGGGTGGATACCGGGACGCGGAGCGCCCCCAGCACCGGAGAATTCAAGTGCCACGCGCCATTCACAAGCTCAACGCGAGACGGGTCGAAACAGAGAAAACGATCGGCAAATATGGCGATGGCGGCGGCCTCTGGCTGATCGTCGGGAAGGACGGATCCAAGCGCTGGATCTTTGCATGGGAGCGCGATGGCAAGCGCCGCGAAATGGGGCTTGGCTCGACCTCCGCGGTCAGTCTGACAAGTGCCCGCAGCAAGGCCTCAACGGCACGGGAGCAACTGGCCGACGGCAAGGATCCCATCGTCGAGCGGGATGCAGCCATCGCTCGCGCGGCTGTCATCCCACCTGTCGAAGTACCGCTCTTCGGCACATTCGCCGACGAGATCATTAATGCGCTTGAGGACGGATGGAAGAACGCGAAGCATCGACAGCAGTGGCGAAACACACTGCGCACCCACGCGAAACGCATCAGCAAAATGCGTGTCGATGCGATCACGACCGATGATGTGATCGCGGTGCTCAGGCCGATCTGGCAGAAAATTCCGGAGTCAGCCGGCCGGTTGCGCGGGCGCATAGAGCGTGTGCTTGACGCCGCTCGGGCCAAGAAAATGATCGTCGGTCCCTGGGAGAACCCGGCACGCTGGAAAGGCAACCTGGTGCACTTTCTGCCTCAACGTGCGCGGTTGAAAAAGGGCCATCATGCCGCGATGGCATTCTCTGATCTGCCAGACTTTATCGTCGCGTTGCGCAAGCGGATCGCCCCAGCGGCCAGAGCTTTGGAGCTCACCATCCTCTGCGCGACCCGGACCAGCGAGACTCTCCAGATGAAATGGAAGGAGGTCAATCTGGAGGAGGGAACCTGGACCATCCCGGCTGAGCGCATGAAGATGGGCATTGAACATCGAGTGCCGCTTTCGGAACAGGCGATCGCGGTCTTGAAGACGCAGGGAGACGGGTCGGAGCGTGATCCCGACAGTTTCGTGTTCCGCGGCCATAAAAGGGATATGCCGTTGTCACAGATGGCAATGACCATGGTTCTTCGCCGGATGGATCTTGGTCACTTCACCGTGCACGGCATGCGCAGTGCCTTTCGCGACTATATGGGCGAAATGACCGATCATCCCGAGTCTGTCGTCGAGCAGGCGCTTGCCCACCAGGTCGGCGATGCAACCGTTCGAGCCTATCGGCGGGGTGATGCTTTTCTGAAGCGCAGGCTTGTCATGCGCGACTGGGCCAACTTCATTGATGGAGTAAAACCTGACCCTGAAACGCAAGCGGAGAACGCATGCGAAAACGCGCCCGAGCAAGCTCGTGAACTAGCCAGTTGATTGGCTACGAGAGCGTAACGGCGTTCCAATCCAAGCCGAAGCGCGTGAGATATTTGCGAAGGCGATCGGCATCGTTGGGACTGCTCTTGCGTTCTCTGGAAGCCGAAAACAAAGATCGCCCCGCCTCGGACATTGATCGACTGGCACGGCAGACCCGAATGGTTTCGGCCAGTTGGACGCGGTCGAACGGATCGATTTCAGCCAACGCCTCAGCACCAAGCAATGTGCTAAGCACGTCGCCACTGCCATTGCTGCTGTTCCACCATAGGCGCTTCAATCGGACGATCTCTGCATCAACACATTCGACGTCGATGCGCCCGCGCGGCGACAGGGTCGCCATGCGGGTAATGCTCGCTGCGAGGTCGCGGAAATTGCCGAGCCAGGCAGCGTCCGGGGAGACTGCAAATTTGAGATAGCGTTCACGCGCTTCCTTGTTGAAGCTGACCCGCTCTCCTTCTCGCTCGGCGAAGCGATCGAGCTCATAGTCAAGGTTAGGCTCGATATCCTCACGACGCGCAGCCAGACCGGGCAGGCTGAACGTCCATAGGTTGAGGCGAGCATAAAGATCGTCGCGGAAAACGCCGGCCGCGACAGCGTCGCCAAGATCGCGATTTGTACCGACGATGAGTTGGAAGTCCGACGACGCTTCCTTATCCGACCCCACCGGCAGGAAGCGCTTATCCTCGATGGCACGAAGGATCATCGCCTGCTCATCGATCCCCAACTCGCCGATCTCGTCCAGGAACAGCGTGCCCTTGTCCGCTGCACGCAACAGACCGGGACGATCCGCGATCGCACCGGTGAATGCGCCCTTGCGATGCCCGAACAGTGCGGACATCGCGCCATCCCCCTTCAACGTCGCGCAATTCACCTCGACGAAGGGTCCGGCGATCTGGTGCTTGAGCCGTTTTAACTCGTAGATCCGCCGCGCCAGCTGGCTCTTGCCGGCACCAGTTGGTCCCATCAACAATATCGGTGCTTTCGAACGCAACGCGACGTTTTCGATCTCATCGATCATGTGGTTGAAGGCGGGATTTAGCGTGTCGATCCCCGATTTCAGGAACGATGTGCTTTCCGCGCTGGCGGCGGCAAAGCGCGTGGCGATGCTGTCGTAGCGCGACAGATCGAGATCGATCGTGTTCCATGTGCCCGCAGGATTGGCCGTGCCCCGCTCCGGCTGAGTCTGGAGCAGCCGTCCGGGCAGATAGTGCGCCTCGGTCAGCAAGAAGAGGCATATCTGCGCGACATGGGTGCCGGTGGTGATGTGGATCAGATAGTGTTCGGGCTCCGGATCGAACGGCTCGGCGCGCGCAAAATCGAGCAGCTTGCCGTACACCTCCTCGAAGTCCCACGGGTCATTGAAGTCGAGCTTTCGCCGCTCCACGGTCGTCTCTGGGGAAACCGATGCGATGTCGTCTGCGACATATTCGGCCAAGCGGCCATGTGGCGTCCCGTGCAGCATGAGAAAGCGATCGACCCGCAGATCCTCGTGCATTGTCAGCCCGACAGAGGGCCGCCACTTGTTCCAGCGAGACGGTCCGAATTTGCTCGCATCCAGCGTCGAGCCCAAAAATCCGATTACGACGAGAGGCTTCATGCTTATCTCATAGGATAAATCACGCGCTAAAGCGATAGGACATTTAAGCTTGCGCTTGACCGCTTAAAAATAGCAAAACGCGCCAGATCGCATTATTATCACATAAATTCAGTACTTTATTATATTTCCAACGGCTTCCCCAGCATTTGGCACGCCCTCTGCAATGTATCTGGCATCGAGCGAGGCGATATTTCGGCCTCTTCGATAGCGGACCGGAGACAGGGGCGATCGGAATGGGCCGATCGCCCCGGAACCGGCCAGAGATTGAGGACGATGCACATGGCCAACAAGAGCCTCTTTGCTTCCGCCGTCGCGATGCTGATGCCGCGGGCGGACACCGTGAACCGGGAAGGCGCTCCGGCCTATGCGTATGGGCCTGAGCAGAAGCTCGCCCAGCTCGCGGCGACCGGCACGTTGGCGGACAATTTCTACAGCGCTGCCGAGACGCAGCTTGCCGACGTACTCGACGCTGCGCGGGCCGTGGATCCCTACTTCGTCGCTCAGACCGCGATCTATGCGCGGTCCTCGGGCGCGATGAAGGATATGCCGGCGTTGCTCGCGGCCTATCTGACGGTAGCCGATCCCGATCTGGCGGTCCCCATCTTCGGCCGGGTGATCAACAGCGGACGCATGCTGCGCAGCTATGTGCAGATCTTGCGGTCGGGGCAGGTCGGGCGGACGTCGCTCGGCTCGCGTCCGAAGCGGCTGGTCCAGCGCTGGCTGGAGCAGGCGTCGATGCGCGATCTGATGGCGGCGGCGACGGGCAATGCCCCGAGCCTCGCCGACGTCGTCAAGATGGTCCACCCGAAGCCGGCGGATGCCGCGCGCAAGGCTTTTTATGGCTGGCTGATCGGACGTCCCTATGACGTTGCCGCGCTTCCCGCCGAGATCGCCGCGTTCGAGGCATGGAAGAGCGACACTTCGCTTCCACTGCCACCTGTACCGTTCGAGTGGCTCACCACCTTTCCGCTGACTGCGGAGCAGTGGGCCGACTTGTCGACCCGGATGGGCTGGCAGGCGCTACGGATGAACCTGAACACGCTGGCGCGCAAAGGCGCGTTCGGCGTGGACGGGGTCAGCGACGCGGTTGCCGTGCGCCTCGCCGACCGCGATGCGCTTCGCGCCGTCCGGCCCATGCCCTATCAGTTGATGGTAGCGCTGGGTCAGGTAGATGCAGGCGTACCGCTCAAGGTGCAGGCGGCACTGGAGGAGGCCCTGGAGTTGTCGTTCCGGGGCGTGCCGAAGGTGCCGGGCCGGGTCATCGTCTGCCCTGACGTGTCGGGATCGATGAGTTCGCCGGTGACGGGCTACCGCAAGGGCGCCTCGTCGAAGGTGCGGTGCATCGATGTTGCGGCTCTGGTCGCGGCGGCAATGCTGCGGACCAACCGGGAGACCCGGGTGCTGCCGTTCGAGCAGCGGGTGGTGTCGTTAAAGCTGGAGGCCCATGCCCGCCTCGCCGTGAACGCGGCGAAGCTGGCGGGAGTCGGTGGTGGCGGGACCAATGTCTCGGCACCGCTGGCGATGCTGAACGCGGAGAAGGCGACGGTCGATCTGGTCGTCATCGTTTCGGACAACGAGTCCTGGGTGGATGCCACCCGGTCTGGTGCAACCGCGACGATGCGCGAGTGGGAGAAGCTGAAACGCCGGAACCCGGCGGCCAAGCTCGTCTGTGTGGACGTGCAACCCTATGGGACGACGCAGGCCACGGGTCGCGCTGATATCCTGAATGTCGGGGGTTTCTCCGACGCCGTGTTCGATACGATCGCGCGCTTTGTCTCTGGCGAGACGCGCGATTGGGTCGAGATCATCAAGGAAGTGGAGTTGTAAGAACAGGGTCGTGGCGAATGCTGGTGGGACTACACCTCCACGAAAGGGGGGCTTTGCCCCTCGATAGGTCCGACGAGTAAAGCGCCCGGAAAGCCGCAGGGCCGGATGGGAGATGCGGGTTCGAGTCCCGCCGCTGGAACGTAGCTTAAGGACCGCCGTCTCACCGAAACTGGTCGCCACGGCCCGACTATCATCATCACGGCGAATGCCGGGAAGGACTACATTGGTAATGTGGCTGTCGCGGGTTCGAATCCCGCCTGCCCCAAAAACGGGTAGTAGCTCAGTCCGGTAGAGCACCAGTCCTTCGGGACGGTCCTTTCCAATCCTTGTCGCCGTGAACGAAATTTGAAGCTGGCGAATGCTGGCGGGACTACGTCGGTAAAGGCCGAAAGGCCGAGCGGTTCGAATCCGCCCCGGAGCGATCCGGGATGTCTCGCCTCTCCTCGTCGCCGGCACCGATAGACACGTCGGCGAATGCCGGAGGGACTACATGGGAGAGCATCTTGCCGAGAGGCAGAAGGTCGGCGGTTCGATCCCGTCTCCGGGCAACCGGATAGCTCAGCGAAAATGTCTCGCCACGCCTCGTCGCCGACACCATGAATGTACAAGGGAGGTCGCGATGACCGAAGCAATGTTCGACTACCAGCACGTCGAGGGCGGCGTGCCGATCAAGATGTGGACGCGTGGCGTGTCAGTCGAGGACGGCGCGCGCGCCCAGCTTATGCGCGCGGCGCAGATGCCGTTCGTGTTCAAGCATGTCGCCGCAATGCCCGACGTCCATGTCGGGATCGGTGCGACCGTTGGTTCGGTGATCCCGACCAAGGGCGCTGTGATCCCGGCGGCGGTGGGTGTCGACATCGGCTGCGGCATGATGGCGGCGCGAACCTCGATGGTCGCGAGCGATCTTCCGGACAATCTCGAAGCCATTCGTTCGGCGATCGAGCAGGCTGTGCCGCATGGGCGCGATGTCGGTCGCGGCAAACGCGATACCGGGTCGTGGGGTTCGCCTCCGCCGGCCATCGTCGAGGCGTGGGCGACGCTCGTCGCCCGCTTCGAGCGGCTTTGCGAGAAGCATCCGCGGCTGAAGAACACGAACAACCTCGTGCATCTCGGCACGCTCGGTACCGGCAACCACTTTATCGAACTCTGTCTCGATACCGAGCAGCGCGTGTGGATCATGCTCCATTCGGGTTCGCGCGGCGTAGGAAATGCCATCGGCACGTTCTTCATCGAACTGGCGAAGCAGGACATGCGCAAGTGGTACATCAACCTCCCCGATGAGGATCTGGCGTACTTTCCGAAAGGAACCGACCATTTCGACGATTATGTCGAAGCGGTCGGCTGGGCACAGGACTTCGCCGCGCTGAACCGGCGCATGATGATGACCAACGTCATCCGCGCGCTCCGGGGCCAGATTGCCAAGCCGTTCGACGCGGAGATGGAGGCGGTGAACTGCCACCATAACTACGTGACACGTGAAAACCATTTCGGCCAGAATGTCCTGGTCACCCGCAAGGGCGCCGTGCGTGCCGCCAAGGATGTGATGGGCATCATCCCGGGTTCGATGGGCGCCAAGTCGTTCATCGTGCGCGGGCTGGGCAACCCGGAATCGTTCGACAGCTGCTCGCACGGTGCCGGTCGGGTGATGAGCCGGACGGCCGCCAAGAAGCTGGTGACGCTCGACGAGCACATCGCCGACACAGCGGGCGTCGAATGCCGCAAGGATGAAGGTGTGATCGACGAGACGCCCAAGGCCTACAAGCCGATCGAAGCCGTAATGGCCGCGCAGGCGGACCTGGTCGAGATCGTCCACACACTGAAGCAGGTGGTGTGCGTGAAGGGCTGATGTCCTTCACGCACCCATCAAGAGGATATCATGATCACAATCGATGGATCGGAAGGCGAAGGCGGTGGACAGGTCGTGCGCAATGCGCTCGCCTTGTCGCTCGTTACGGGTCAGCCTTTCCGTATCACCAATATTCGCGGGAGGCGCGAGAAGCCGGGATTGATGCGGCAGCATCTGACTGCGGTCGAAGCGGCCTGCGCGATCGGCAACGCCGAGTGCGCCGGCGTCGCCGTTGGCTCGTCCGAGATCGAGTTTCGTCCGGAACAGGTTGTTTCCGGGGAATACCAATTTGCCGTCGGCACCGCGGGTAGCACTGGTTTAGTCTTGCAGACGATCCTGATGCCGCTCGTTTTGGCGGGTGGACGATCGCGGTTGGTGCTTGACGGCGGCACCCACAACATGATGGCGCCGCCATTCGAATTCATCGAACGGAGCTTCCTGCCGATTCTCAACCGGCTGGGTCCGACGATCGATGCGAAGTTGGTCAAGCACGGCTTCTATCCGCGTGGCGGCGGCCGGATCGAGATCGACATCGAGGCCGCTCCACTGCGGTCGATCGATTGCGTCGATCGCGGTACGATGATCGAGGTTTCCGCGACCGCCCTCTTTGCGGGACTGCCGTTCGCGATCGCCGATCGCGAGCTGCAGACAGCGCGAAAGTTTCTGGACTGGCCGGAAGAAGCCTTCGTCGCCCGTCAGCTTCCAGAGGATATGGGACCGGGCAATGCGCTGTTGCTCGAGGCGCGGTTTGAGTATGTCACGGAGATTGTCACCGGATTCGGCAAGCTCGGTGTGTCTGCAGAGTCGCTGGCAAAGACCGCTGCGCACCGCATGTCAGGCTATATCGCGTCGTCGGCATTCGCCGGGCCATATTTGGCGGATCAAATGCTTCTGCCATTTGCTTTGGCCGGCGGTGGTGCATTCACGACAGTAAAACCGAGCCAGCACGCTCGGACAGCCGCAGACGTGATTGCGCTGTTTACCGGCAAAAGGTTCTCGTTCGAGCAGCAGGAAACCGGGGTTCACCTGGTTTCGATGGCTTAATTTGGGCCGTAAGCAGAATGGCGGCTTTAAGCTTCCGGCGCGGCGTCAGCAGACCTTCTCGCCATGCGTTCCAGAATATCCTCCGCGACGTCCAGGACCTCTTTCGCCACCACCGGCTTATCGCCCCTACGGATCTTAAGCGCGATCAGGAGTGGCTCGAGTGATTCCCCCCCAGGTCCGGCCAAAACCTTTTCGAGGAGCTCGGCCCGTCCGCAATTGGCAATCTCGATCGCGCTGTCGACGAACGCCGGAATCAACTCCATCCTGCCGGGTATCCTAGGTAACACCTCGGTCAACAGGCTGATGACCTCTGCATCATCGGCGTGCTGGGCATAAAGCGCGGCCAACTCAAGCTTGGCCTCGGTAAGCTCTGGATCGAAACCAACGGCGTCGCTGACGTCTTCCAACCTCTCATCGAGCGATCGGCCCTCGAGACGGCCGCGGGCGAGCAGCACCAGTGGGTGCCCTGGCGCGATCTCATGAGCGGTATCTATCAGCTCGACTGCTTTGTCGGCACTCGAGATACGCGCTAGGGCAGTGAGAGCCGCGATTCCATTCGGATCGAGCTCGATTGCCCGATTCAGCAGAACCTGCGCGGCAGCGAAATCCATTTTACGGACGGCGATCTCGGCCCTGAGCAGGAGGCTGCAATAGCAGCGTTCATTGATGCTTAAGGCGTCCGCAACCAGATGGTCGGCCCGGCCATCTTCACCGCGATGCACCAGCAGCTCTGCGAGGTCCCTTAGCGGCCCGCAATGCTCGCCTTGCCCCTTTTCGATTGCCTTACGTAGCGCCTGCTCCGCCTCCTCGGCACGATGCGGCACCTGTGCCAGCAGCTGGCCAAGCAGGAGCGAAGCCCGTCCATCATCGTCTTGGTTAGATGCGATTGCGCGCCGGTACGTCTCCTCTGCGGCGTCATTGTGATTGATCAGCTCGAAGATTTGGCCAGCGAGCAACCATCCGCTGGGCTCATCAATATGCTTGCGTAAGCAACGTTCTGCGACCTCAGCAATCTCACCGTCGGTCGCGTCGCCAAGCTGCATTGCGCGGGCTAAATGCCAGAAGAGGATCGGCGACGAAATTTCCCGAGAGAATGCCTCGTCTATTGCTGCCTGGGCGCTCTCGGCGTCGTGTTCGACGCTGATAAGGAACGAAGCCAGGTCGGCCCAGCCATCCCACTCGTCTGAAGTGAGAGCGGTTTGTCGCAGCAAGGCCGCCGCTTCCGCGTTGCGACCCTGATCATGAAACAGTTCGGCGAGCGCCCGCCGCGCGAGGCGCGGGTCATCGATCTGCCCAATCGAACTCGAAAGCATTTGCTCGGCCTCGTCACCGAGACCGAGTTGCGTCAGCAATCGGCCAAACTGCGCGAGATCTGGGTCCGGGAGTGCCGAGATCATCGCGGCGCGACGATATAGATCAGCGGCCGCTTCTGGCTGATCGTGCTTGTTGCGCAGTTTGGCAAGCTCGATAATTGCGCGCGACGCCTTTGGATTGAGATCGATCGATTTCTGCAGGGCAATTTCCGCTTCGGCGTCTCTGCCGGCTGCGGCGAGAACGGTTCCGAGTATGCTGTGAGCCGCCATGTCACCGGGCTTCATCTCAACCGCCGTCGTGGCTGCGGCGATCGCCCCTTCATGATCTTGGCTGAACAGGCCAATCATCGCGCGTAGCATCCAGGGCTGAATAGCCTTCGGCTTGAGCATCGTCGCCTCGGCGGCACGCGCAGCAGCATCAGCGAAATTGCCTTCGTTAAGCGCCGCGCGAGCAGCATCGAGGGCGACGCTATAGGCATTGCGTGGCCTAGGGCCGTAGACATCTGTTTCCTGCTCGGGTGAATAGCGCTGCACGAACTCGTCGCGCTGGAGCGATCTCAGGAAATCAGGGGGCGTGAGTCGAAGCATCTCGGAGCGTGCGGCTTCTGGAAGACCCTTGAAAATCGCATCGAACAGCGAGTGGTGATCCCCGCGCTCCGACGGTTCGATCCGGCATGCTTCGAACGCCAGTTTGGTCGTCGTGTCGACCAGTTCCTTCTGATCATAATATTGCGTCATAAACGCCACGAGTGCGCGGACACGATCCGACGGGTGAGTTCGCCGGCGCATCAGATAGTAGATGTTAAACAGGCGCTCGGCCGCGTGATAGAGAATGGATCGGCCGGCCCCCGGGCTCTTCTCGACCATGCCGCGTTCCGAAAGGCGGTTCAGCGCCGCAGAAGCAAGGTTGATGGCGACGCGCCCAGCTTCGGCGACCTGCTTGGCCGAACTCGGATCCCAAGCCTCGAGAAGCGTGACGAACACCTTGCGCTCGCCGCTCGGGAGAAGGTCCAGCTGATTTTTGAAATATTCGGTGTTTTGGTCGATGAGCCGGTTGAGGTTGCCCATCAGATCACTGAGCGATGGGGTTTGCATGAACTCGGCAAGGATGTGGATCAGCCGCGGACTGCCGCCGGTGAGAATCTGCAAGGGGCGTATCCTGGCCTTGTCCGCCTCGAGGCCGGTCAGTCCCTTCCAGAGCGACTGACATTCCTCGAGTGTCAGCGGAGGAAGCGGAATGATCGAGAAGCCATACGGAAGCATCTCGCTGTCCTCGTCGCTGGTCCGTTCAACCGCGGTCGCCAGCACGCCGAACAAGCTTTGATCTGACATGATCTTGACGAGCTCATCGGGATCTCCGGCAAGCTGATCCTGCATGATCATATGGAGATTCTCGATGATAATGAGAAACCGCTTGTTCGTTGCAGCCACCTGTTGGCGAAAAAAGCCGAGGCAATGCGTGCGCAGCATCATCTCGTCGGTGATCGCGCGTGCCGCCGCGTACCAACCTTCCGCCTCCTGCCATTCCGGTTGCTGTGCCAGCTGGAAAAGGCATTCGAGCAGCAACTCGCCGGGGGTGGTGACCGTGTAGCTTTCTTCACTGAGGAATATTGGTTCCCACTGCTCGCGCAGAAACAGATTGGTGCGCACTTCCGCAAGAACGCGACGACACATCGTTGTCTTGCCAGCGCCCCGCGGTCCCAAAAGAAGGAAGCGCTCGCCCGACCCCGGCTCCTGGCCTTCCAACCCGGTGAGGATCCGCTGAAGCTCGGATAGCCGTACCAAAAACGTCGCGATCGACTGCGAATCCGACATGAAACCTGGGTTGAACGTGTATCTCTCAGCCATGCGCCCACCTCATGGAAGGCCCGCTTAGAGATAGCCGCGAACATTTGCCAGCAAAATTGCTGAGAAGCCTTGAATTTTTTAGTTCGATTGAATAGGACGGTTCTCAGCAATTTTGCTGGGATGCAACAAAGATGGTTAAGTCATTGAAAATAATCAGCATGAGCGAGGTTCGAATCGATTCGGTCATGCCGCCCATGACGGCCGCCCAGCGAAACTGGCTACTAGGCCCTGATCCACAAACGACTTCGAGGACCATCTGATGCGAACTGCCGCTGCAAACGACGCTGATCTGGCCAAGGGCATCAGTGCAAGTCGCGCGCTTCCCGATCCCGCGCTCGGGACGCTGTGGGATTCGATCGTGCTCAATCCTGCAATCAAGGGGCAACTGCTCTCGCAAGCGATGCTCAATTTCACGATGCGCCCGAAGGTGCCGCGTACGGTTCTGCCGCTCCACGGGGTGATCCTGATGGTCGGGCCGCCCGGTACCGGAAAGACCTCGCTAGCCCGTGGTCTTGCCCATCGCACGGCGGAATCGTTCAAGGGCGCACCCTTCCGGCTGCTCGAAATCGAGCCCCACACGCTGACCAGCTCGGCCATGGGCAAGACGCAACGCGCCGTTTCCGAACTGTTCGCGCAGTCGATCTCGGAGGCAGCGATGCAAGGCCCAACGATCGTGCTGCTGGACGAAGTCGAGACGCTCGCGGTTGACCGGTCTAAACTTAGCATGGATGCCAATCCGGTCGATGTGCATCGCGCAACCGACGCGGTTCTCGTTCAGCTCGACGCGCTCGCCGAGCGCCACAACAATCTGCTTTTCCTTGCGACAAGCAATTTCCCGCAAGCAATCGACAGCGCCTTCACCTCACGCTGCGACCTGGTGCTCGAAATTCCGTTGCCCGATAAACATGCGTGCGAACTCATCCTGCGCGACTGTCTCGCCGGACTGGCAAAGATCTACCCCGCGATCGGCGAACTCGCTTTGCATCGCGACTTCCCGGCCTGCGCTGCCGCGAGCGTTGGTCTCGACGGCCGCGCCATTCGCAAGATGGTCGCCAACGCCTTCGCCACGTCCCCCGAGATCGCCATGCACCCTGAGCGCCTGAGCGTGACGCAGCTGCTCGCCGCCGCAAAGGCGGCCAGCAAGGAGCGCGGTGCGGCCGAGGGGAGTGCGGCGCGATGAGCACCGTTGTCCGCCGTACTTTCGCCAGCAGTCCCGCGCGCGACGCGCGCGAAACCTGGATGGCGATCGTCGATCTCTTGACCAAGGCATGCCCTGCCGCAGATCGCGAGGAACTGATCGCGGTGGCGGGAACTGCCGCGAGCACGATTTCCGATCAGGCTCCCCGCGATGTGCCGATCGTCGTGACCTGCGACGGCCCGCGCACGCGGATCTATTGCCTCTACGACGAGGATGCCGTCGAGGGGTCGGACAGCAACGAAGATGTTCTCGGCTTCGATCCCCTGAAGGGTGACTGGGCGATCTCCTTGCCTTGCCTTCCCGACGATCTTGCCTGGGTTCAGTCCGCGCTGGCGCGCCACAGCAAGCGCATCACCGCCCGCGACGTCTCCGACGGCCTTGCCGCCGATGCCGGAACCAAGAGTGAGGCGGCGGCTGGCCTCACCTTCGATCCAGCGGGGTTCCTAGGATCATGACGACCGTTTCAGCCTATTCCTACACGCACTCCATTACCTATGTGGCAGACAACATCCTGAAGAGCTTCAAGGATATCATCCGGCTGTCCGGACTCGATCCGACGAAGTTCGTCGATAATTGGGAGTTGTATCGCCGCGGCATCAAGGAATGGCTCGAATCGGGCCATTTGACCTGCGTCGTCCTCGAGATATTCCACCCGCGGACCGACGCGCTGATCATCCGTTGGGACATCGACATTGCGTATGAATGGTCGAGCGGCGACGGCAGTTTCTACACCGACACCGACCAGCTCCGCTACGCGATCCACAAGGCGGGCATCGCGCCGTCCGAAGCCAAATACGACATGCTCCTGAGGGTCAAGCCGGGGCATCCATCGGTGACGGGGTGGAACGATGGCGCCGGTCGCTCGACCGACGGCATCTCCCGCCACGCGCTTGGCACCACCATCGAACATAGCGGGTTGGGCGCCAGCGCCGCTTATTGGAGGCGTGCATGACGCTCACCGTCGACGAGGCATTTCTTAAGTTCAAGAGCCGGCTCGAGCTCAATACAAAGGAGCAGGCCGACGCGAGCAAGCGGCACACCGAAGTGCGCGACTTCCTGCGCACGCGCTTCGCGATCGACCGCGATTTCCTCACGGGATCATACAAGCGCTGGACCAAGACCAAGCCCCTCAAGGATATCGACATCTTCTTCGTGCTCGGCGAGGCCGAGCGAGACTATCGCGACAAGGGTCCCGACACCGTCATCGACGATTTCCACGCGGCACTGATCGACAAATATGGCGAGGCCGCGGTCCGCAAGCAGGGTCGATCAGTTTGCGTCTCGTTCGGGGTCGTGCCCGACCAGGATGACAACACCGACTATCAGGTGCTGAGCATCGACGTCGTCCCGGCCTTTGCCGATGGCGACAATTACGAGATTCCTGATCGCGACTTGGGTAAATGGATCAAGACCAATCCCGAAATTCATGCCGACAAGGCAATCGCGGCACACCAAGCCTTTTCCAGCGAATGGAAGGGTCTGGTCCGGATGGCCAAATATTGGAACAACAATCGCCGGCATGGCGAAAAGCCGGTCAAGCCGTCCTTCCTCATCGAAGTGATGGCGCTCGAATGCCTGTACGGGGGCTGGCACGGCCGTTTCGACTACGAGATCCAGTCCTTTTTCGCGACGCTGGCCGATAGGATCCTTGACCAATGGCCCGATCCCGCAGGGCTGGGGCCGCCGGTCAGCGACGGGATGGACGCGGCGCGTAAGGCGCGCGCGCGGACGCTGCTTCAGACGGCGAGCCGGGAAGCGAGCGCGGCGATCGACCATGCCCGGCGTGGGCGGAATGGCGAGGCGCTCAAGGCGTGGCGCGCGCTGTTCGGCCCGAAGTTTCCGTTGTCATGAGCGACTGGTCCCTCTCGACGATCCTCGCCACGCTACACGAGGATATCCAGCACCGCCTGCGTTCGGTACGGGCAACGCTCGCCCATCCCGGCACCAAGGGGGATGGTAGCGAGAATGTTTGGCTGGATTTGCTCGGGACCTACCTCCCGCAGCGCTATCAGGTCGCTAAGGCCTTCGTCGTCGATAGCCATGGCAATTTCAGCCAGCAGATCGACCTTGTGGTTTTCGATCGCCAGTACACGCCGTTCATCTTCAAGATCGAGGGCCAGACGGTAGTGCCGGCCGAGAGTATCTATGCGGTCTTCGAGGCCAAGCAGACCCTTGATGCGGGCATGATCGCCTATGCGCAAGAAAAGGTCGCCAGCGTGCGTAGGCTGGATCGCACAAGCTTGCCGATCCCGCATGCGGGTGGCACCTATGCTCCCAAGTCGCCAATACGTGTTCTTGGCGGCATATTGAGCTTTGAGAGCGAGTGGTCACCGCCGCTCGGCGAACCGCTACGTAAAGCCCTGGCCGCCAATCTTGACGAGGGTGTGCTCGATATCGGCTGCATCGCTGCCCATGGCCACCTGTTCCGCCGCGATGACCATTTCGAATTGGTCGATGCGGGGAAGCCTGCCACCGCCTTTCTGTTCAAGCTCATCGCTATGCTGCAGTTCAGCGGCACGGTGCCGATGATCGATATCGAAGCCTATGCCCGCTGGCTGGCCGAATAGCAGCGCCCATGCCGCGTAATCTCATCCTGCTGCTCGATGGCACCAGTAACGAGGTCAAGGACAACCTGACCAATGTCGTGAAGCTCTATCGGTGCGCCGAACGCAGCGACAATCAGCACGTCTTCTATCATCCTGGCATCGGCACTGTGCCGCTGACCACGGACTGGAGCCCTGCCGCGCAAAGCGCGATCGCGACGTTCGGGCTCGCCACTGGCTGGGGCCTCGATGCCAATATCCTCGCTGCCTATTGCTATCTGATCGATATCTATGAGCCGGACGATCGGATCTTTCTCTTCGGATTCAGCCGCGGCGCCTATACCGCACGCGCGGTTGCCGGCCTGATTCACCTGATCGGCCTGCTCGACCGCGATCAGCGCAACCTCGCCGAATATGCGCTCAAAGCATATAAGCGCGCGCATCGGGAGGACCGGCTCGACATCGCCTGGCAGTTTCGTCGCGTGATCGGCGGGCGCCGGGTGCCGATCCATTTCCTAGGGGTTTGGGACACGGTCGCCTCGGTGTTCGTTCGCCCGGGGTTGCTGCGCTTCCCCAGCCAATCCTTCCTGCCGTACACTAAGTCAAACCCGAGCATCCGCGTCTTCCGCCAAGCAGCGGCGATCGATGAACGTCGACGCATGTTCCGGCTCTACCACTGGACGCCGGACCAGAGTTTCAAGCCCGATCCGTTCGCCGACGCCGAAGGCGCGCAGGATCAGCAAACCGTCTGGTTCGCCGGGGATCATTCCGATGTCGGCGGCGGCTGGGTTGAGACCGAGAGTCAGATCGCCAAATTCCCGCTGATCTGGATGGCCCGCGAAGCGCAGAAGCATGGCCTCGAACTCAACGAAGCGCTGTTCGATCATCTCGCTGAAGGGGTTCCCCTCCCCGGTGGCAAGCGCATGTATGTCGCGCCCGATGCGAAAGGCCCCATCCATAACTCGATGACGGCCGCCTGGTGGCCGCTCGAATATCTTCCCAAGAACCGCAAATGGAAGCGCTTCCCGGAAAATGCGCCGAGCGGTGGCTATTATCTACCGCGTGCGGAGCCGCGCAAAATACCCGAAGGCGCGCTGCTCCATCACTCGGTGATCGAGCGGATGGCCATGGGCTATGAACCGGTCAACCTTCCATCCGATTTCATGCCCGTGCCGCCAGATCCCGAAACCCCTGTCCCGGATGAGAACGACCAATGATCGACCATCTCGAAATCGCGCAATCGGGCTATTTCCACCAGCGCAAGCGCCGGCTGTCTAACGACGCGATCAATCGTCTTTTCACTACGCTGCGCACGCAGGCGCGCCAGCCGTCGCAAAATCTGTTCCGCGCGGATCGGGTCGTGTTTGAGGACGCCCGCTATTCGGCGATCTGCTTCTCGCACGAACGCGCCGTCTCCTTTCTCGCCCCGGAAGCCAATGTCGTCGAGCGGGTATATGGCTATGCGCTGATCATCGAGCATGGCCCGTACATCGCCGTGTTCAAATCCGGTATCGACCTGCCCTCGGCGTTCAAGACCGCCTATCTTGGCAAGATCGCCAACGAGCGGATCGAGGGCGCGATCGCCCGGCAAGACGCGGTGTTCGAAAAGCTTCGCCTGCGCAACATGTCGATCTCGCCGCTCGCGCTGCGTTCCAAATCGCTAGAGGCGCGTGACCTCGAGAACGCGGTGGCGACCAGCAGTGCCAGCCGCTTCATTCCGCAAGCCTATAGCGTGCGGCGTGACGACGGCGTCTATTCCGCCACGCCGACCACGGGCCGGATTTCGCTGCGCGCCGATCGCGCCGGGGTCGAAGAGACCGTGGCCTGGGCCGTCCAGATTTCGGAGTTGCTCCAAGCCGATGGCGGAGTGGTTGCTGGCTTCATCCGCAATTTTGCGCGCCCTGTCGAACTGACCGCGCTGCCGACCGATGTCCGGCCGACCTTTGCCGGTATCGACACGATGGGCCTGGCCGACGCGCTATACAGCGCCGAAGACGGGATTCGCCTGATCCGCGAGGGCGCAAACGGGATCGAGGAACTGCCGCAGCCCGAAGCCGAAGCCGTGCTGGCGGCGCTCGAGCCGGCATTCCCGGTGGTCCGCCGCCGGCGCATTCACGAAGTCCGCGCCGAAGATGGAATCGCCCCAATCGCCACGCTGCGTATCGGCGCGACGCGGATCGCATTACGGGGCCTCGATCTCCCGTTGATCGCCGACATCTCAGTGGAGCGGCGTAGCCAGCCGCTTGGCGAGGACGTCAATGCGGTGCCGCTCTCGCGATACCTCGACCGGGAAAATCTGTTCACGATCCTCTTCAGCGACCTTGCCCTCGCCTATATCGACGGTGCGCTGTTCCGCGACGAGGCGCTGGCTGGCGGCGGCGCCTCGCTGCTCGCACATCTCCGGGTCGACGCATCGCTTGCCCAAACCACCAGCGAAAAGGGCGAGTTCGCGGTCGGCCAGGTCGAATTTGCGCAAGGCTGTGTGTTCCGCTCGGTGGTCGATACGATCGCGGACGGGGACGACGTGCTGCTCTGCGATGATCTTGGGGATGAATGGGCCGACTTTATCGGGGTTAGTACGCAGAGCAGCCCTACCATGATCAGCTTCTACCATGCCAAGCATGGCAACCAGTCGCTTAGCGCGTCGGCCTTTCACGAATCGGTTGGCCAAGCGATCAAGAATCTTGGCCGGATGAGCCTGCCGGCGGATATGCTGCCCAACAAGCTGATGGGCTGGGACAACCGGTATCGCAACAACGGCGTCCAGACCGACATTGCCCGAATGATCCGCGGCGGAACACCGCAAGAGATTTCCGGGAAGCTCGACGCGGTCCGCGCCGCTCCAGATGCGCTCCAGCGGGTGTTTATTGTGACCTCCTCGCTCAGCCGCGCGCAGGTCGAAGGCGTTCTGGCCGCAGTCGCGCAGGGGACAGCGCCCTCCCCGCACTTCGTCCAACTTTATTGGCTGTTGATGAGCTACTTCTCGGCCTGTGTTGAGATGGGCGTCCGGGGATATGTGGTGTGCCGCCCGTAGAGGGGACGACGGCGACCGCCGCGCGTTCCAAGCGGACATTGGTGTTGCCAATCTCAGCGCAGACCCGGGTCCTGTCACTCGTCCGAACCGCGGGCTGGTCGATCTGCTTACGACAGCTCGGTTGGCGTCCGCGACTACCTACAGCGAACCCGGAAGTCACGGTCGGTCAATAAACGGCAGCTTTTAGTCACCGCGCCAGCGCGGTGGGATGACCGCAATTGGGGCGCTTATCTGCCGGACGTGTGTAGCCGACGGCCTGTCGGAGTGTTCAATTACACAGTCCGCACGGTGCCTCCGTCGATGACGAACTCGGCGCCATGGATTGCGGCAGCGCGACCCGAGGCGAGATAGGCGATGAGATCGGCGACCTCATAAGGCTCGGCGGCACGACCGATCGGAATTCCGCCGAGGCCATCCAGCACGGCCTGCCGCGCCTCCTCGATGGTGCCGCCATTGGCCTCCTGCAAGCGCTTCAGGAGGTCCGTGGTGGCCTCGGTCATGATCCATCCGGGGGACACCGAGTTGACCCGTACGCCTTTGGGCCCGACTTCCTTGGAAATCGACTTGCTGTAGGTTCGCAACGCCGCCTTCGCAGCCGCATAGGCGGTGGTCGATTCGGGAAGAGGCAGCACCGACTGGATCGAGGTGACGTGCACCACCGCACCCGCGCCGCGTTCGAGCATCTGCGGGACCAGCAGGCGATCGAGACGGACCGTAGCCAAGAGGTTGAGGTTCAGCTCAGCCTGCCAGCGATCGTCGGTCAGCGCCACGAACCCGCCGCCGGGCGCGGACGAGCCACCGACCACATGGGCGAGGATGTCGATGCCGCCCAAACGCTCCATCGCTGCTGCGGCCAGCGTGCTCCCACCCTCCGCAGTGGTCAGGTCAGCCTGGATGAAATCCACGCCATCGCGGAGCTCGACCTTGTCGCGGGCAGCGGTGATCACGCGAGCTCCGCCAGCCAGAAAGCGGTCGACCGTGGCTCGGCCGAGACCCTTGGTACCACCGCTGACGAGCACGCGCTTGCCTGCGAACTCCGTCGGATCAGCCTGGACGCTCATGCCGTGATCTCCAGCGTCTTGATCGCACCGTGTTCGAGTTCGAAGCGATAGGTGAAGCGGATTGGGCTACCCGGAAAGTCGCCATGAGCAGGTCCCTCGACGACGAACCGGTTGCCTTCGTGGCGAACGGCGTCCGGCGTGAAGATCGCCTTGACCGGGATCACTGCCTCTTCGAGCAATGTCCGCACGCCGGCATGACCCTCGAAGCGCTTTCCATTGTCCAGAATGATTGCGTCGGCGGCGAAGGGTTTCAGCATGCCGCTCAAGTCGAGCTGGGCGTTGGCCTCGACGTAGTCTGAAATCGGTTTGGGCAGATCGTGGCGCATCGTTCGGCTCCTGATTAGGGACGAACATCGAAATAGATGCTGGTGTGGCCTACGATAATCAGGACAAAACGGCATGTGACGTGGAGGAATTCGGGACAATGACGCGGTACGCTGTGATCGAACTGGAAGCGGTGCTGGCCATTGCGAGACGGGGTTCGTTCCGCGCGGCAGCGCTCGATCTTGGCATGTCGACTACTGCCCTCAGTGCTGCGATCGGCAAGCTGGAGCGCGAACTGGGTGTCCGGCTCTTCAATCGTACAACCCGCAGCGTCTCGCCGACTGACGCAGGGCGAACATTCATCGAGCAGATCGGCCCGGCGCTGGAAGCGATTCAGGCGGCCATGAGCACTGCACGCGCCCAACAGGAAACGCCTTCGGGTATCCTGCGGATCAATGCTTTCGCTACGGCCGCGCGCGAAATTCTGGCCCCGCTCATCCTGGCGTTTCTGCACCGGTATCCGCAAGTCCATATCGACCTCGTCACCGAAGGTCGGCTAGTCGATGTGGTGGCGGAGGGCTTTGATCTCGGTGTGCGCGGCGCGGAGTTGGTCCCCAGCGACACAATCGCGATACCCTTGGGCCCAGCGCGGCGCTTTGCCGTCGCGGCATCTCCAGCCTATCTCGAAGCCAATGGCGTGCCGGAGGTTCCGCAGGACCTACTAGCCCATCGCTGCATTCGCGTTCGGTTGCCCAACGGCGCACTGTATCGATGGCCGTTCGAGAAAGCCGGGGAGACTGTCCAGATCGACGTGAAAGGTCCCATCACGCTTGATGAGGCCGGTCTGGCGCGGGCTGCGGCCGGGGCGGGCGTGGGGATCGGCTATTTCATGGAGCCGGACATCCGTGATGACCTCCTGTCAGGCCGGCTCGTCCAAGTGCTGGACGACTGGACGCCGCCGCTAGCGCCGCTCTGCCTCTACTATCCTAGCAGACGTAACGCATCGGCGGCATTCCGCGCCTTCATCGACATGGCGCGTGAGTTCGCATCGACACAAAGCGCGGGACACTGAACCGGATCGTCAAGCGGTGGCGTCGGTCCGAGTATTGCACGACTCCGCTCTTACGAGTGACTGCTTTGGGGCTCGTCTGAAGACCAATCGAATGACCGCTTATGGGGCGCAAAGCGGATATCTTCGAGTGGTCAGGCATTAGAATCCTGCGAAAGGAGTATACCCGGCGCATCCACCCCGGGGGTGCAATTCAAGGCATTGATTTTATTGGTAGGTTTCTAATTTGACGAAACCCCAAACGCGGTCGATCCAACTAGCGAACATGGATGCAAGTGCCGGAAGTCGCGATAAAATATCGTCTAATATCAATATCTTATGAGAAATAAATGGCGGAGCGGGAGGGATTCGAACCCTCGAAGAGCTATTAACCCTTACACACTTTCCAGGCGTGCGCCATCGACCACTCGGCCACCGCTCCTATGCCGATCCTGCCGGCGGCGATGCCCTATCGCGCGGGGCAGCTTTCTGCAAGCGAAGTCACGCGTCGTCCATCTGGCCAAAGATGAACGCATAGGCTTCGGCATCCTCGCGCAGGGAATCGTAGCGGCCTGACTTGCCACCGTGCCCTGCGCCCATGTTGATTTTGAGCAGCAGCGGACTCTTGCCCGTCTTGGTCGCACGCAACTTTGCTGTCCATTTGGCCGGCTCCCAATAAGTCACACGCGGATCGTTGAGCCCCCCCGTGATCAGCATTGGCGGATACTCTTTCGCCGCAACATTGTCGTATGGCGAATAGCTACGCAGCAGCTCGAACGCCGCCTTATCCGTGATCGGATTACCCCATTCAGGCCATTCGCCAGGCGTGAGCGGCAGGCTTTCATCCTGCATCGTATTGAGCACGTCCACGAACGGAACATCAGCTACGACCGCACCCCAGAGATCGGGATCAGTGTTGGCGACCACACCCATCAATTCGCCGCCGGCGGAGCCGCCATTGATCGCGATATTGCCTGCCCTCGTGAAGTTCGCGGCGATCAATCCTTTCGCAACATCGACAAAGTCATGGAAGGTATTCCAGCGCTGGGTAGTCTTTCCCTGCAGATACCAGTCATAACCGAGATCATCGCCGCCGCGAATATGGCCGATCGCGCAAGCATAACCGCGATCGAGCATCGACAACCGGACGGTCGAAAAGCTGGGCGGAATGGCTATGCCATAGGCACCATAGGCGTAGAGGAAAAGTTTGCCTGTCCCGTCTTTCTTGAAACCCTTCGGGTAGACGATCGATACAGGCACCTTCTTGCCGTCACGCGCTTTCACCATCAGGCGCTCAGTGGCGTAGCGATCGGCATTGTAACCCGAAGGCACTTCCTGCACCTTTCGGACAAGGAGCTTACGGGAGGCCGGATCATAGTCATAAACGGTGTTCGGCGTAATCATCGAGGAATAACCGACCCGGTAGAGCTTCGGCTCATATTCCGGATTATCACCCAGAGAGGCTGTATAACTTGCCTCGGGAAAAGCGATACGATGCTCTTCGCCCGCATAAGTCCGCAAGCGGATCTGATCGAGGCCATCAACCCGCTCGCTGATCAGGAGATGATCAGCAAAGCTGGTGATCCCGCGCAAATAGACTTCATCCGAGCCGGCGATAACGGTTTTCCATTCCGCTGGCGCTTTCCAATCTGCTTCGGCGACACGGAAGTTCACGTGCTCGTCGTTCGTCAAAATCCAGAACCGGCCATTCGCGCTGTCGATCGAGTATTGCCGCTTGGTCTTTCGCGGTGAGACGAGCATTGGCGAGGAGAGATTGTCCAGCGACGCGAGGTGCACCTCCGTTGTCTCGTTATCGCCAGCCGCCATCATCATCCATTTGCGGTCTTGGGTGTGGCCGACGCCTATCTGGAAGCCCTCGTCCGCTTCTTCATAAAGCGTGCGATCGGTCACTGGATCCGTTCCGAGGATATGCAGACGCGCGCGATAGGTGCGCCAGTTGTCGTTGACCTCGGTATAGACCAGTTGCGTACCATCTGCGGACCAGACAACATTACCCTTGGTGACCGCGCTGATCGTCTCCACGTCGTTGCCGGTGACCAGATCCCGAATCTTCAGCGTAAAGCGTTCGGCACCGCTGGTATCGGCCGCCCACGCAGCTAGCTTCCCGTCCGGACTGATCTCCCACACGCCAAGCTTGAAATATTCCTTGCCTTCCGCCTCGGCATTCTCGTCCAGCAGAACCGCGTCATGACCACCTTCCGCCGGACGGCGCAGCCAGCGACGATATTGGACACCCGGCTTGAATTCCCACCAGTAAAGCCACGCGCCATCCTTTTGCGGCACGCTTGAGTCGTCTTCCTTCAGCCGAGCCTTCATCTCTGCGAACAGGGTTTCGACCAGATCGGACTGTGGTTTCATCACGGCTTCGAAATAGGCGTTTTCTGCCTTCAGATAGGCCAACACGTCAGCGTCATCGACCTTCGGATATTTCTGATCCTTCAGCCAGAAATAGGGATCCTCGATCGTATAGCCATGGCGCGAATAGCTATGCGGACGGCGCGCCGCCACGGGAGGAGCAGGAATAGGGTTATCCAAGGATTTACCTCTGGCTTGGTGAATGGAAAAAGCGGCTGCGGAAGCCCCCCATAGAAACTGGCGGCGGGAAAATGCCATGCCTGACCTTCGTCACGGAGATTGATCGGGCCAAGGCTAGCCCCGACCATGGGGGATCACAAGCCGCATTTCCGGCGCAGAAGAGATCCTCCGGCAGGCCGAATCTCTGGAACGGTCTGACTGGATCACGACATGCGGCTTTGCTATTGGCATTCCATGAATCCGTCTGAACAAGCACCGCTTCGCCCCCTGCCCTTCCTCATTTTCAGTTCGCGCTGGCTTCAACTGCCGCTCTATCTGGGTTTGATCGTGGCCCAATGCGTGTACGTCTTCCTGTTCCTGAAGGAGCTGGTGCATCTCGTGACGCATGCCGGCGAATTCGGCGAGCAGCAGATCATGCTGGTCGTACTTGGCCTCATCGACGTCGTGATGATTTCGAATCTGCTCGTGATGGTGATCGTCGGCGGATATGAAACCTTTGTCTCGCGTCTTCGCCTGGAAGGCCATCCCGATCAGCCCGAGTGGCTCAGCCACGTGAATGCAGGGGTTTTGAAGGTGAAACTCGCCATGGCGATCATTGGCATTTCCTCGATCCATCTGTTGCGTACCTTTATCGAAGCAGCGGCGATTGGGACGGAGGGCGCCAAGACTACGAGCGAAGGCGTGATGTGGCAGACCATCATTCACAGCGTCTTCATCCTGTCCGCCATGGGCATTGCGTATGTCGACAGGATGACGCAGCAAAAGCACTGACGGACTGACGGCAGGTTCCCCGTCGGGAACCTGATTGCCCTATGGGGGTTTTTTGAGAAAGCATTCCTAACGGAGCTGATCATGACCCGTATGTTTACCGGCGTGCTGCTTGCGATCGCCAGCCTGTCTGTTGCATCCCCTGCCTTGGCCGACAGGGGACCAAGTAAGGAAGAATCCCAGGCGATTTCCGCGAAACTCACCGCCGCCGGCTTCAAGAGCTGGAACCGGGTGGAATATGATCCCGACGGCCAAATCTGGAAGGTGGATGACGCCCGCAAGATCAACGACAAAACCTATGATCTTCAATTGAGCGCGACGGATTACAGCATCGTCAAAAAAGACGGTGATTAAGCCTTCGTCCGATTAGCTGGACGCTTCGATAGCCTGAAAATCAGCAGTGGACGGCTCATGACAGCTGTAGCCGCCATCCACCGGTATCTCGACGCCATTGATATAGCCGCCACGGTCGGACGCTAAAAACACGACAAGGTGGGCGACGTCATTCGGAACGCCACCACGATTGGACATCGTGTGACGAAGCAGCGTTTCGCGGGTGACGGGCGGCATTTTCTCATAAGCCGGCGTTTCTACAAATCCGGGCAGGATGGCATTGCAGCGAATTCCATCCTTGCCATGTCGCGTAGCAACCGCTCGCGTGAGGGCGAGAAGCCCTCCCTTGGATGACTGATGCGTGATCAGGTAGTGGCCGCCGAGTTTTCCGGCCACAGAGGCGGTGTTGATGATCGCCCCGCCTCCATTTCTGATGAGCGCCGGAACGGCATGTTTACAACATAACATCGGTCCACGGAGCGCGACCGCCATGGCACGATCCCACATATCCGCTTCCAAATTGACCAGGTCGCGATCCTTGCTCGCCAGAAGCGTTACGGGGCCAGCATTATTGTGCAGGATCGTCAGCTTACCGAAATTGCCCACGGCAAAGGCGATCATGGCCTTCACCTGATCTTCCTGCGAAATGTCTATTTCGAACGACAACGCCTTGCCGCCTGCCTGTCGTATTCCTTCCGCAACCGTGTCGGAATCTGGCTTGTTAATATCCGCGACAACGACTGAAGCGCCTTCCTCGGCCATACGTTGCGCTGTTGCCTTGCCAATGCCCGATGCGGCGCCGGTCACGATGGCGACTTGATCCTTTAGCAACATTTTTCTCTCCTAATCGGCCAGTTCGAGAAGATGTTCCGCGAACATCATGGCGACGTGCAGCAGAGCTTGCCGGAGGGCGGTCAACGCATCCCCTATCGTCTGGCAAGAGCGTACTTCGCCGAGAGCATCTACGCTAAGGCCGAGTATCGCTACTCGACCCATGAGGCAGGCGTTTAAGGCCACCAGTTGCCGACAGATGTCTGCCTCCGCTTCCGGCGCCATAACTTTTAGGCGCACAAACATATGTCGGGATCGACTGGCGCCGGGCACCAACCTTGCCTATTTAAGGTGACGAGTTGAAAGAGGCCCGTTGCCATGTCCAGCTATGAAGATCGCCTGAAGGCTTTGCGGGAAGAACTGGCGCGGCGCCGGCTCGATGGTTTTGTCGTACCGCTGACCGACGAGCACATGAGTGAATATGTCGGCGCGTACGCGCAACGCCTGGCCTGGTTGACGGGCTTTCAAGGTTCCGCCGGGTCCGCGGTGGTGCTGCCGGCGGAAGCCGCGATCTTCGTCGACGGGCGCTATACGTTGCAGGTACGCGAACAGGTTTCCCCCGAACATTGGAGCTATCAGTCCGTTCCGGAAACCAGCATTGCCGAGTGGCTCAAGGACCATGCGGGCGAAGGCGCGCGGATCGGCTACGATCCCTGGCTCCACAGCAAGAATTGGGTAAATGCGGCACGCAGCGCGCTGGCCAAGAAAAACGCGGAACTGATCGCAGTCGATGCCAACCCCATCGACGCCGTATGGCCCGACCGCCCCGTGCCATCGCAAGCCAAGCTGGTCATTCATCCTGATGCACTTGCCGGGCGGAACTCAGCCGATAAACGGGCGATGATTGCAGATGCGCTGCACGTACAAGGCGCTGAAGCCGCCATTCTCACAGCCCTCGATTCAATTGCGTGGACATTCAATGTTCGCGGTCAGGACGTTGATCGGACACCGGTAGCACTCGCCTATGCTGTTGTTCATGCAGATGCCACGGCAGACCTGTTCGTAGCGCCGGAAAAGATGGCGGACGATGTTATACGCCATCTCGGAAACGCCGTCCGGGTTCATCCGCGCGATACATTTTCGGGCTGGCTGAAGAGTCTCGGTGGTAAAACCCTGCTGGTTGATCCAGAACGTGCGGTGGCCGCGATCTTCGAGGTACTTGAGAAAGCGGGTGCCAATACGATAGAAGCGCGCGATCCGGCCGTCCTGCCCAAGGCGATCAAGAATGAGGCCGAAATTGCGGGACACAGGGCTGCGCAGCTGCGCGATGGCGCAGCGTTGGTGCGCTTTCTTCACTGGATTGCGATCGAGGCGCCCAAGGGCGGCCTGACCGAACTAATTGCCGCAGAAAAACTCCATCAGTTTCGCCGCGATACCGGCGAATTGAGAGATCTGAGCTTCGATACCATTTCAGGGGCAGGACCGAATGGAGCGGTCGTACATTACAGAGTGAGTACCGAAACCAATCGCCCGATCCAGCTCAACTCGCTGTTCCTGGTCGATTCCGGGGGCCAATATCGCGACGGCACGACCGACGTTACCCGGACGCTTGCCATCGGCACGCCCACAGCGGAAATGCGCGATCGCTTCACCCGCGTCCTCAAGGGTCATATCGCGCTTGCCCGCGCGGTTTTCCCCAAAGGGACGCGGGGCGGCCAGCTGGACATACTGGCGCGCCAATATCTCTGGCAGGCCGGCGTGGACTATGCCCACGGGACTGGTCATGGGGTTGGCAGTTACCTTTCCGTTCATGAAGGGCCGCAGCGCATCGCGACCGCGAGCGGGCCGAATGACGAGCCGCTACAGCCGGGCATGATCCTTTCCAACGAACCCGGCTATTACAAGGCCGGCGAATTCGGCATTCGTATTGAAAATCTGGTTTTGGTCGAGCGGCGCGAAATTGCGGGCGCGGAGCGCGAGATGTACGGCTTCGAGACCCTCACGCTCGCGCCGATCGATCGAGCGTTGATCGCGGTCGATCTGCTAACCGATGACGAACGGCAATGGATCGACCAATATCACGCAGACGTTTTGGCCCGGATCGGGCCGCAATTGACCGGCGGCGTCGCAGCGTGGCTCGCCGACCGTTGTCGACCGCTGGATAGGGAGTAGCAAGATGCGCAAGAGATGGATGCTTGCCGGGGCCGCGGCGATCGTTGCGGGAATAGCCGGCGCCATGGCCTTTCCCGAGATCAGCACGCCCCCGACTCCGCCTCTTGCCAACGCGGCGCGCCACAGCGCCTGGGATTTCAAGCTGGTCGCTATCGATGGCGAACCGTTGCCGATGACCAAATTCAAGGGGAAAGTGGTGCTGCTGGTGAACAGCGCCAGCAAATGCGGTTTTACCCCGCAATATGACGGCCTCCAGAAAATCCATCTCGAGTATCAGCCAAAGGGTTTCACGGTCCTCGCCGTGCCCTCCGGCGATTTCCTGGGGCAGGAGCTTGCCACCAACAAGGAGATTTCAGGCTTTTGCCAGAGCAAGTTCGGCATCAAGTTCCCTATGGCAGAGAAAGAACATGTCGTCGGCCCCGAGGCGATCCCGATCTATCGCTGGGCGGCGGCCCGGCTTGGGGCGGACAACACTCCGAAATGGAATTTCCACAAATATCTGATCGGCCGCAACGGCCAGCTGATCACGGCCTTCGGTACCAAGACACCACCCGAGGATCCGGCAGTCAAGGCTGCGATCGAGTCCGCTCTGAAGGCTCCGGCGCCGAAGGCTTGATATCCCTGCTATCGTGAGTGCTTGGGTCGTCTCCGCGCGCTTGAGCCTTGCGACGCTTCAGATTTTGGCGAAGCACCTGAGCGAGGCGCTGCGCGCGTTCTTCGTCCTTATTTCCCATGAAAGTGCGATAATCGGTAAGGAGGGCGCTCGGCAAGCTGCCTTGACGCGCGGCACCGCTTTCTCCATAGGCGCCGGGCACGGTGTCCCGACGCCGCGACGAAGTCTCGTCAGTGCTGCCGTAGCTCAGTGGTAGAGCGCATCCTTGGTAAGGCTGAGGTCGTGAGTTCAATCCTCACCGGCAGCACCATTCGCACCCGCACAAGTTGGAGAAAAACTTCCCCTTCGGGGAGAGCGGTCTGGATATGAAGGCGGGTGCACTCGCTGTTCGTCTCCATTTCGCATCCACCAAACATCGCGTTTTCGGCGGTATTTGGAAAGATTCGGATGGGGAAAGTCTTCCCCTGCCGACGCGCCAAGGTCGCGGCGGAGCCTTATCGACTGACGGGAGAAAAGCATCTCCAGCTAAAACCTTATCTGCCCCCCCGGCCGCGCTTTTGGTCTCCTAGTCAAACGAAAGGGACGGCGAACAGGCTGCGCAATAAGTTCGTTTCGAGTAAAGACTGACTATAAACGATAAAACTGGGAGGATTGCTGTGAGGATAAGGGTGAGTCTCGCCTTGTCGACCTGCGCCGCTGCACTGGTGTGGAGCGGCGGAGCATCGGCTCAGGATACGCAGGCAACCATGGGCTCAGCCGGCGCGCCGGCGACCGCCGGTGACCCCGCGCAGCCGGTAGCCGCCGCCGGGAACGCGGATATGGCGTCGTATCCCGGTGACATCGTCGTCACGGCGCGCAGGCGGGCCGAGGACATCGGCAAGGTGCCAGTGGCGGTGACCGCCTTCTCGGCGGAGCAGATCGAAACCAAGAACATCCAGAACGTCGCGGATTTGACGAAGCTCACGCCCGGTCTCAACATCACCGGCGGCGGCTCGCGCACCAACGTGTTCGCCACCATTCGCGGTCAGTCTCGTGGCGTCACCGGCAACGTCTCCCCCGGCGTCCTCACCTACTTCAACGAGGTGCCGCTGCCGACCTACGGGTCGCTGATCCCGACCTATGACATGGCCAACATCCAGGTGCTCAAGGGACCGCAGGGTACGCTGTTCGGCCGCAACTCGATCGGGGGCGCGATCCTAACCTATTCGAAGACCCCGGCCTACGACTTCGGCGGCTATTTCGAGGGTGAGATTGGGCAATATAATAGGCGACGCATTGAGGGCGCGGTCAACGTCCCGATCGTTCAGGACAAGATCGCGCTACGTGTTGCCGGCCAGATCGATGACGGCGCGGACTATTCCAAGACCTATCAATATTCCACCTACACCGTCGATCCCACAACCGGAGTGGCGACACCACCGTCCCTGGTCCCGAACAAGCATAACCTCGACAAGTTCAGGACGACATCGTTCCGGGCATCATTGTTGATCGAGCCTGTGGACGGAATCAAGAACGTCACCGTTTACGATTATGCCAAAGTGCGTGGCTCGGCCGCTGCCTCGTTCGGCTCCTTCTTCCCGAACGGCGTTCCGGGTATCGCACCTCCCGCCATCTATCTTCGCTCGCCCGCTGTCATCACCGCTGCGCTCGGCGCGGTCCTCGGAGACAACATCGTGCGCCTGGCGCAGTGCGGCACGAGCATCACGTGCGACTATCGCCTGTTCCAACAGGCGGCCGACAGCGATGGCCGCCGAGTGAATTATGCGAACTTCAACCCGTGGGATTCGGTCACCAAGATCTGGGGTGTTTCGAACACCACGACGATCGAGCTGGGCGATAATGCTACCCTCAAGAACATCTTCGGCTATCGAACCAACGACAGCCTTACCGTCGGCGACAACGACGGCTCGGCACTCAATGCGCTCGATACCCGGAATATCATCCAGACGAAGGTGATCACGGACGAACTCCAGCTCTCCGGGTCGCTTTTCAACGACAAGCTGAAGTACACGGTCGGCGGCTTCTACTTCAAGCAGTCGCCGGACGGTCCGGGGGGAACCCAATCCCTTGAAGTGAACGCCTTCTTCGGGCTTTCGCACACGATCGGCTATTCATACTTCACCGATACGAGCAAGGCCCTCTACGGCCAGGTCGATTATTCGCTCGACTGGCTGGCAGAAGGACTGAGCCTGACCGCGGGCTACCGACAGACGTGGGACACGAGCGGCGGATGTGTCGCCCAGCAGGTGTTCCCGTTCACGCAACCCGGCCTGGCGCAGGATACTGCGACGAATCCGCTGCCGGGTGAGAGCGCGTGCCGATCGGGCAATCTGGGACCGAGTATCGCGACGAGCAGCACGACGGCGATCCTGCCACCGGCGCATTTCAAGAAGGGCACCTACAATCTCGGGTTGAACTGGCAGATCACACCTGATGCCCTGATCTACGCCGCAACGCGGCGAGGTTATCGCGCGGGCAGCTACAACTCGCCGCTCTACGATGCGTTTCTCGCAAGCGTTCAGACGTTCCAGCCGGAAACGCTCGACGACGTCGAGATCGGTGCCAAGCTGCGCTGGCGCGGCAGCGGCATGAACGGCAGCTTCGACGTCGCGCTCTATCGCGGCCGCGACAAGGACGTCCAGATCCCGTTCCAGACCTCGCAGCTCATCGGCGCGGGGATCGGCTGCGTGCCCGAGGCCGCCAACACCGCGGGCTCCACGGCCCCGCTGTGCACCACCGCCTCCGGCCAGCCCGGCCGGCGGGTGGGCGTCCCGGCCGCGACGACCTACGTTAATGCCGGCAAATCGGTGATCCAGGGCTTCGAAGCGGCCGCCACATTGTCGCCGACGCAGGGGCTCGTCCTCAGCGGTGGCCTGGCCTATGTCGACTTCAAGGCGAAGAGCATCACCAACGATCCCAACCTGCAAGCCGTCTTCGTCGCGAACGGTCGCACGTCGCCGGCATTCGTCCTTCGTCAACAGCCGAAGTGGACGGCCAATGCGGGGATATTCTACGAGTATCCTGGGGACGTTCTCGGTGGCAAGCTCGTCTTCAACACCGATCTTCGCTATACGGGCAAGTATCTCGAGGGAGACTTCTACCTGGCTGCCAAGACGACAGTCGATGCCAATATCGGCATCAACGGAGTCGGCGGAATGCCGCTGGACGTCACCGTCCTCGCAACGAACCTCTTCAATGAGAAGTTCGATTACGGTTCGTTCGGTTCGTCGGCCGGAAACGGCTACTTCTCGTCCTTGTACGGTGCGCCGCGCATCGTGTCCGTCCAGCTGCGGTACCGGTTCGGCCGCTAGCCGCTGAGGGTGCGGCCATCCGGCGGCGGAAGAAGCGCCGCCGGGTGGCTTGCCTTACGGCTGCCTCGAGCACGTTCGCGCATGCCGTTGTTCCGGCGCCGGTGGAAGGTGCTCCTCTGGCGCCTGGTTCAAGCAATCACCCAAGCGGACCCGTGCTCCGGCGAAAGCGGGAGCATCGACGAGAGAGGTCATCGCGTTTCACCGATGCTCCAGCCTTCGCCGGAGCGCCGGGTGCTTCGACCCCCGCCGATCGCGGTCTGACGGCGGCCCGGTCTCGTCAGGCCGCCGCCGGTCCCTACGCCGACTCCCGATTACTCCGCCGCGATGCTGTAGGTGGTGTCGTTGAATGATGCTTCGAACACCGCGGCGAGGTGCTTGCACAGCGCCTCCTGGTCACCGAACTGGGCCATCTTCTTGGCGCCGCTGCCCAACACCTGCTGCTGCTGCACCAGCGCGAGATTGTCCTCCATCAGCGTGTCGCGATTGAGCGCCAACGCATACTGGGTTGCGAAGACGGCACGCAGGCTCTTCGGCCGCTCGAAATGGTAGACGGCCTCCCACTGGGTCTTGTCCGGCGCCAGCGGCCAGAAGCGATGCAGCCACCAGCCGCCCATCGCGGCATGCACGATGAAGTTCGGAAACAGCACATATTGATCGTTGTTCCAGACGTTCGACTGGATCGTGTTGATGTCCGGATGGCCGGCGAACGACTTGTTCAGCCCGACGCCGCGCTCCGCCTCTGCCGTGATCGGCGCGACATTGGTGAAGGAGAAGGCCTGGACAAGCTTCTCGGGAGAGAGCCCATATTCCGGATTGCGCGGGACCGACTGCATGCGGTGCGCGCCGAGGACCTGGGCATCGAGCGAGTGGACGTAGGGATTGTCCTGCGAGGAGAGCATCTTGCTCACCGTCCGCGAATGCAGCGCGCGGACATGGTAGGCCTCGCACTGCGCCTCGATCGCCAGCTTCCAGTTGGCGTCGATCACCGCGCCGATCCGCGCGGTGTAGGGATAGCTGCCGAACGGCAGGTCGCGGACGCGATTATAGACCGGCCCGAGATACTCGGCGAGCGTCTGCGTGCCGTCTGTATCGAGATTGACGAAGATGAAGCCTTCCCAGATGTCGCAGCGGACGGGCGTCAGGCCGCTTTCCGCCTTGTTGACGTGCGAGAAGCAGGCCTCGTCGGGCACGTTGAGCAGCGCGCCGGTCGCGTCGTAGAGCCACGCATGGTAGGGGCAACTGAACTTGCCGCCGCGGCCGCGATCGCCCCAGACCAGCTTCATGCCGCGATGCGAGCAGATGTTGTGGAAGGCCCGGATCTTTCCATCCTGGCCGCGCGCGATGATCAGCGACACCGAACGGATGCCAATCTCGCGGACAATCCAGTCGCCGGGATTGGGAATATCCCCGGCTTCCGCGATGTTCAGCCAGATGCGGCCGTAAAGTTCCTTCTCCGCCTCGAAACGCTCCGCCGTGTGGTAGACGCCGAGATCGACCTTGCCCGTCTCCATGATGTCCGGGTCGGGGCTGAGCCTGCCAGAGCCCAGATCGAACTCAAGGTGCTGCTTGGCGAACATGTGTCTTTTCTCCATCAATGCGTAGCGCTCAATCGGATCGTTGGATTCGTCAGTGCCAAACAGCTCCGGACTCCGAGGACAGTCCGAGAACCTGCTGCATGCGGAACCGCTCCGGGATCCTCTCGATCCCGATCTGACGGTCAATTTCCTCGTTGTACCAGTAAATCGCCTGCTCGTAAACGCCGAGCAGCACCTCAGTCAGCTCGCCTGATTCCATGGCGCGGCGCATGCCCGGGAAAAGCGCAACATCTTCGCTCAGAATCCGCCGGGTCATCCCGTCGAACGTATCCCAATAGGCCTTGTCTTCGACCGGCGAGCCCATCGTCCGCCCAAGATTATATTGCTCGAGCAGCATGCGCCCTTGGGAGATCGGCCAAAAGTTCATCCAGCTCAGCCCGGACGGATCGAGGTTGAAAAAGCCGTTCGGGAAGCGTGGAAACGCCAACGTATAGCGGCTGAATAGCGTTTCGGTCTTGATCTGCGCTTCTTGGCCGCTATTTGCGAAGATCGTGTCGGCACCACGCTTCATCGCATTCATACGCGCATGGCCGCCCCTCAGCCGGAACACGGTAAAGCTCTTCGGGTGGATGAATGGCGCAATCGTCTTCGTATGCACCGTCTGGATATGATAACTCTCGATGAAGTTGTCGAATGCGGACTTCCAGTTACACTCCAGCTCGGCGCGAATGACACCCTTGACCGAGAACTCCTCGATCGGGAATGAGCCGACATTCGCCTCGATTGGCGCGAGGAAATCATCGAGTGACGACGCATCGTCCGTTTGGTTGATGAAGATGAAGCCGCGCCAGATCTCGCAGCGCACCGCCAGCAAGGGCATCTTCTGCTTGTTGAGACACGCAAAATTATGTGCTTCCGGGACCGAGCGGAGGTTGCCCTCAAGGTCGTAGCCCCAGGCATGGTAGGGACATATGAACCGCTTGGCATTGCCTTGCGGCTCGGTCAAAAGAGCGGCGCCACGATGACGGCAGACGTTGCGGAAGGCGCGCACCTGCCCATCGGCCGAGCGGCTGACGATGACCGACAAGCCGAGCTGCTCGAACAGCTTGTAGTCGCCGGTATTAGGCACCTCGCTGACATGGCCTACATTGAGCCACATCTTCTTAAAGAGATGTTCCTGCTCGAGCGCGTAGAACTCGGCATCGGCATAGCGCGCCGCAGGCATGGGCGGCAGCGGCGGCAGCTCCTCCGGATAGGAGGAACGCCCTATTTCGGCATCCACCGCCCGGGCGATGACCTCGCCGAGCACTGCATCGCTCATCTTCATTCCCGTTCTCCTTGTGAGCCGCAGCAACGGCCTTACTGGTCAGGCGTAGGCCGACCCCATTTCGAGCGACTCGACCAGCGTCGGCGAATGCGCGGACTCGCCTCCGTCGACGGGAAACACCTGGCCGGTCACGAACGATGCCTCGTCCGACGCGAGGAAGGCGACCATCGAGGCGATGTCGTCAGGCCGGCCAACGCGCGTCAGCAGAGCATGCCGCTCGTGGAGCGCGATGAACTTCGGGATCGCCTTATGCAGTGCCTCGTCCGCGATCATGCCGGGCGAAACGGCATTGCAGCGGATACCCTGCTTGCCGTGCTGCGAGGCGATATACTTGGTGAGGATCTTCACCGCGCCCTTCGACGTACCGTAGGCGATCCGCACATCGTCGCCGTACAGGCCTGAACCCGAGCTCGTGTTGATGATCGAGCCGGCGCCCTGCTTCAGCATGTGCGGGATCGCATAACGGGCCGCCACAAAGTAGCCGCGAACGTTGACCTGCATCATCGCGTCCCAGAGCGCCAGCGGCGTCTCCAGCGCATTAGTGTCGGAGCCGAGTTCACCCATGTTGGTGAGCGCGGCATTATTGTGGAGGATGTCGAGCCGGCCGAAATGTCCGGCGGCCGCGTCGATCATAGCCTTGATCGACTGCTCGTCGCCAGCATCGAACTGCACCGCGAACGCCTTGTCGCCATGCAGGCCAGCGACTTCGTCGGCACCCTGTGCATTGACGTCGGCGACCGCCACTCGGGCGCCTTCTTCCACCAGCCGCTTCACAACCGCGCGCCCGATCCGACCGGCGGCCCCGGTGACAATGGCGACCTTTCCGTCCAATCCTCTCATCGCATCCATTCCTTAATCCGAAGCTCGTGACAGCCGATCAGGCCTGGGCGTCCGCCTTCCCGAACACCCGCTCGACCAGCGCCGTGTCGAGATACTCCTTTCCTTCCACCACCTTGCCGTCACGCACGATGAACAGGAAATGATATGTGTTCTTATATTCCTTGCCGTCGTCAAACAGAAAATCGCCCTTTGCTTCCATCGCGACGCGATCCTTCTCTGCCGTCGTCGCGACGATCTCGAGCTTCGCCCGCGGCGCGGCGCTCATGAAGCGGCTGGCGTCGAGGAGTGCGCTTCGCTCCATATAGCCAGAACCCAGCACCCACCACGTGGCATCGTCGGCCAAAAGCGTTTCCGCCCGTGCGACGTCACCCTTGGACATCGACGTCATCAAGTCGATCGCGATCTTTCGGTTTGCCTCGATATCCATCCCATTCCCATTTCTCATCGGTTGATTGCGCTCAGCCGTTGCAAAGCCTGCTCACCCCGACCGGCCGTCTGGCACACCCACCGAAAGAACAGGATGTGCGCGCGGTATGACGGGTACGTTGCGTGGCGCGACCGGTCGAGGGCCAATAATTGACGGCCCGACAAACATTAGCGCTGGCGGTGCAGGAAGGCCGCTCATAAGCGACGGGCGTGACCGGCTTCGACGCTTCGCCCCAGCAAATCAAAACGGGCGCAGGCCGTTCAGGGGGGAAGGATTGGATGAAGCACGGGGATGGATTGGCCGGTAAGGTCGCGCTGGTCACGGGGGGATCGCGCGGTATCGGCCACGGAATCGTCAAGGCGCTCGCCGGCGCAGGCGCCGAAGTCTTCTTTTGCGGCCGCGACCAGGCGGTCGGTCATAAGGCCGAAGAAGCGCTAACCGCGAACGGTCTGGCAGTTCGTTTTCTTCCGGCGGACCTCGAAAGCGAAGCGTCGGTCGGGCAGCTGGAGGACGCCGTCGGGCGGCCGGAGCATATCGGCGCAGCGGTGGCCTTTCTGGCTAGCCCGGCCGGCGACTATATTACCGGCGCCAATCTGCGGATCGACGGGGGCCAGTCGGCAGCCGTCTGATCCTCACCTCACACGAAAAGGCCGCGAACGGAGAGATTTTGATGTCCCTGGAAGCCAATAAACAGATCGTCATCGACCATTTTCGCCTGATGAGCGAGGCGCGGTTTCTCGAGGCGCTCAAAGACTTCGCGCCTGATGCCGAGTGGTGGGTGATCGGCCATGGTGCGCATGGCGGATCGAATACGATGCAGGATCTGATCGAAGCCTATAGCGGTCCGGTTCCGGAATATTTCCCGAACGGCAATCCCGTCGATCTCACGCTGGTGGTCGCAGAGGGGGATTGGGTTGTTGCCGAAGGGGTCGGCCACGGTGTGGTTACGGGCGCGGGCCAACCGTACCGGAATCAATATGTGTGGCTGTTCAAGATCGTCGACGGCAAGGTCCGCATCTTCAAGGAATATTTCGATACGCTTCACGCCGAGGAGCGGATCTTCGGCCGAAAGCTGGTTGATGGGTGACCGGCCGGCGCAATCGCCGCGCTCCGCGGATTGACCCGCCCGCCCAGGATCCATACTGCCAGATCGTGCATGAAGGTGCAGGATCTGCATATTTTTAGGAGAGAATAGATGGCTGCCCCGCTGAGCAAGGATGAGATGCTCGATGTCCTCTGGTCGAAGGAGGAACTCCGAGCTCTGGCGTTTCGCTACTGCCGCGGCGCTGATCGCGGTGACATGGCGCTGCTCGAGGATGTCTATCATCCGGATGCTCTCGACGAGCATGGCTATAACAAGAGTAAGACGGTTCGGGAGTTCCTCGATGGCGTTCCCGAGATGCGCCCCATGATGGAGGAACTGCAGCATAACATCACCAACCACCTGATCGAGGTGAATGGCGATCAGGCCGAGGGCGAGCTGTATGTGATCGCCTATCATCGCTACGATACCAAAGCGGGGAAAGTCGTGTTCGTGACCGGCGGTCGCTACATGGACAAGTATGAGCGCCGTGACGGCAAGTGGCGCATCCTTCACCGCGTCTGCGTCGACGACTGGGGGATCCAGATGCCCGCGCCGCCGAAGGTGACGATGGAACTGCTCGATGGCGGCCTCGTCCAGGGCAAGCTCGGGACTGGCGATCCATCGTACGAATTCTTCCGCATACTATCGAAAAGCCCGTCGTAAGTGCGGGAAAGAGTCGGCATCTGACACAGAAAAGGCGAGTGATCTGACATGCAGGGATTGAAAGAAAAAGTCGCGGTCGTGACCGGCGCGGCCGGCCGCATCGGACGAGCAGTGGTCGCGCGTCTCATAAAAGAGGGCGCCTATGTCACCGTTGCTGACGTTCACGGCGACGGCGCCCGCGAAGTCGCCGCTCTCCACGGCGATCGGGCGTTCGCGGTCGCGTTCGATGCGGCGGACGACGCCTCGATCGAAAGCCTGATCACGCAGACGGTGAAGCATTTCGGGCGCCTCGACATCCTCCACAACAACGCCGCGCTAGTGAACCTTGGCGAGATGGGTCCGGATACGACCGTCTTGGAGACGCCCGCCGAGCTTTGGGATGCGACGATGCACATCAACGCCCGCGGCTACTTCCTGGCGGCGCGTTATGCCATTCCGCACATGATATCGGGCGGTGGCGGGTCGATCATCAACACGAGCTCGGGTGCCAGCCTGTTCGGCGATGATGTCCGCATCGCTTATGGCGCTTCGAAAGGCGCGGTGAACGTCCTTACCAAATACATCGCAGCCCAGCACGGCAAGCAAGGCGTTCGCTGCAACGCGATCTGCCCCGGCATGATAGCGGATGAGGCACTGCTGAAGGCGGTTCCGAAGATGGCGGCGCTGCACACAAGGCACAGTCTGCTGACCAGGATCGGCCGGCCCGATGATATCGCCTCGATGGTGGCGTTTCTGGCGTCGGATGAGTCGTCGTTCGTCACCGGCCAGATAATATCGGTCGACGGCGGCGAAGCGTCGCACTCACCGGCCATGATGGAGGCGCTCGAGATGGACTCGGCTTACTCCTAAGGCTGACCGGCAGCGCGGCGACGCGCTCAACGATTTAAATGCCGGGGCGAGGGTCAGCACCCTTGCCCCGCGCAGACCGACGCCTACGGCCGACTACGCGGCTGATCGGCCAGTGCCGTGCCTCTTCCCGCTGTCGACCGTTCCAGTTATGGCTTGGCTGTCGGGCCGATCGTCAAGCCATTTGGAACTGGATTAAAGCTCTTAAGAGAGGACGGACATGACTCAGCTGCGCAGATATGAAGACAAGGTGGTCGTCGTGACCGGCGCAGCCGGAGGTCTCGGACGAGCCTTCGCGATGGGCTTTGCGGCCGAAGGTGCACATGTCGTCGTTGGTGACCTCAACAGCTCCGGCCTGGAAGAAACAGTCGCCTTGATCGCCGAGGCAGGGAGCAGCGCCACCGCACATGTCGTGGATCTTGGATGCGAGGCCAGCATTCAGGACTTTGCGCGCATGATCGTGGCTAATCATGCCTCGGTCGACGTCCTCATCAATAATGCCGGCCTCGCATATGGCCACATCTCCGAAACCTTCGGCGGCGCAAGCCAGGAGCAATGGCTGCGTTATCTGTCCGTTAATTGTGTCGGTCAGGTCCTCCTGGCCGATCAGCTGCGGCCAGCCATCGCCAAAGCATGTGCAGAGGGCCGCCAGGGCGTCATCATCAACCAGTCGTCGATGTCGAGTTTCTCGCCCAGCACGATCTATGGCGTGACCAAGGCGACCCTCAACGCCATCACCTTCGGCATGGCGCAGGACTTCGGCGTCGATGGAATCCGTGTTCTCGCGATCGCGCCCGGCCTGATGGAGACGCCGGCCAATCGCGCGGGCTTGAGCGCCGAGTTGTATGACTGGGTGCAGGGTCAGCAGGTCCTCAAGAAGGAGAAGGGGAGCCCCGCCGACATCGTCGCGCTCGGGCTCTTTTTGGCGTCCGCCGATGCGCGCTTCATGACCGCGGACGTGATCAGCTGCGATGCCGGCAACAGTCTCCGCGGGTGGCGAAATTAGGCGCAGGTCCGCAGATAATAGTCCCCCTAAGCTCATTGCATGGGGACGATCGAGCCCAGGAATATGCTGGCCGGGCCAGAATCTGCGTTGCCGGCATCGATTACAGCCTGTCGCCCGAGAACCGCTATCCGCGCTCCACGAATGCGTCGACGTTGCGAAGTGGCTGGCGGCGGAGAGCGCGACGCTTGGGATCGATCCCGCGCGCATCGCGACCGGCGGGGATTCGGCGAGCGCCACGGCGGTCAATCGCGGCGCTGCCTATTATCAAGGCAAGGTCTATTTTGGTGCCATGAACGGCCGCCCTATCGCGATGCCGATTAGCAACTTGGTTTTCGAAATCGCCGAGCAGCGGCGCCTGCACTACCGGTTGTCGAGATCTGCGTTCCTCAAGAACGGGTATCAGCCAACTTGACTGTCTTCTTTTTGATCTCACTGGGCGGAATGGTTCTGATCGTTGCTGCATATTCGGCAAACAGCACCAGCACCCAGATTTCTATGCCTTTCCAATCGCCTACATGGAGACCGCGTATGGTGTCGAGAATGAGAAACACCAGGGCCAACATCCGAAACCACAACATGCTGAACGCCGGCATATCTGCCCGCAACGAGGCGCTCACCATCATGAAAAGGCAGAAGAGCCCGGCGATGATCTTCTGACCAAGCGTTTCTGCGACCCGCAACTGATCCAGCGCAGCGATAAACCAGAACAACCGCGAGACCGCGAACTGAGTCTGGCCAGTCAACTGACAAAGTTTGATGATCGGCGGTACGAACAGCGTCTTGCCGACCCATAAATCGATGTTAGCGATTGTCATAATGCGCTTCTACCCGAGCGGATTGGATTCGCGCTACTCCCCTTGCGAATTGTGCTGACCAAACACGGAGCTACCCCGTGAATTCTGCCAACGACATGTTGATCAGAACCAGACACGCACGCCGGTGACGAAGCGGACTCCGCCTGCACCTTCGCCGCCGTCCCGCGCATAACGCGCTGTGGTGCCCAGCTTCTGTTCCCAATTGATCCCGACATAGGGCGCAAATTCCTTCACGATTTCGTATCATGTGCGCCGTGATCACGCTGCGCCAAGGCGGGCACAGCCAACCAAACCAAAATAAACGCAGCCAACCGCCCCAGCCGTCTCATGCGGCGTCTTCCCCGTGCCTTACGGTAACGACGCGAAACATTCCGGCGTGCATGTGTAGGAGCATGTGACAATGAAATGCCCAATCCCCCAGGCCATCGGCTGTGAGGTCAAAACTTGCCGTTCCGCCGGGCAGGACCTTGACGGTGTGCTTCCGCGGCTGATGCACACCTACGCCATTCACCAGCTCAAAAAAATGGCCATGCAGATGAATAGGATGCGGCATCATCGTGCCGTTGATCAGAATGGCCCGCACCCGTTCCATGTGACGAAAAACAAGAGGTTCCGGATTTTCACTGAGCTTGGTCCCATCGAAGGACCACATATACCGTTCCATGTTGGCGGTAAGATGTATCTCGAGCGTACGCGATGGCGACCGCTGGTCAGGATTCGGCAATAATGCCTTGAGATCAGTATAGGTGAGAACACGATGATCGACATTCTCCAAGCCGGTTGGCCGGTCACCGATGCGATCACCCGGCATCGACGAAATCGTCGCCACGCCGGGCCCCCATCTTCACACGTGACGGAGCTAGCGACTTGTCGTGCGTCTTCATGGTCCCGTGATCCATACCAGGCATATCCATGCCCATGTCCTTCATGGTCAGGATCGGGCGCTCCCGCAAAAAAAGGAACGTCGCCCGCCATGCCGCGTCGCGGCGCCAGGGTAGCGCGGCACTGGCCGGATCGGTCAATCGCCTCCGCGATGATCCCATATGCCCTCTGTTCGGATGGCCGCACGATAAGATCATAGGTTTCAGCGATACCAATCTGGAATTCATCGACGTCGACGGGTTGGATATCCTGTCCGTCTGCTTGCACGATCGTCAGCGCAAGGCCGGGAATACGGAAATTGAAGTTGGTCATCGACGAGGCATTGATGATCCGAAGCCGCACGCGCTCGCGGGGGGTAAACAAGCCTGTCCAGTTTCCCGCAGTATCGTGGCCATTCACCAGATAGGTATAGGTCGATCCGGTAACGTCGGAGACGTCGGCCGCATCCATGCGCATTTTGCTCCAATCGAGGCGATCGGACAGCGACTGATCCTTTCCCGCCATCAATCCGGCGAGCGTCTGCTTCTGCATGTTGAAGTAACCGGACGACTGCTTGAGCTTCTTCAGCAGAATATGAGGATGAAGGGGACTCCAGTCCGAAAGCATGATGACATGCTCCCGATCATAGCCAACCGGATCTTGGCCATCTGGATCGATGATGATCGGGCCGAACAGCCCGATCGCTTCCTGCATGCTACTATGGCTGTGATACCAATAGGTGCCAGCCTGTCGTACAGGAAACACATAGTCGAAGGTGCTCCCTGGCTTTATTCCGGGAAAGCTTATGCCCGGTGCCGTCATATTGGAACGGTACGATCAATCCGTGCCAATGTATGGAGGTATCTTCCCCAAGCCCATTCGCAACTGCAATCCGGACATCCTGGCCCTTCTTACGCCTGACCAGCGGTCCCGGTACCGTTCCGTTCGCAGTAATAGCGTGGTTTGTCTTTCCGCCGACATCGAAGCTGCTGTGTCCGATTGTGATGCGGATCGTCTGACCCGACAGCACTTTCGGCTCGTCCACGCCCACGCTGGTCGCCCTTGCCCATGCAGGGAATGCACCGTCCAATGCAGCCAATCCGGCAAAACCCGCGGCGTTGCGGATCAGTGTCCGCCGGTCGATCGCGGGAACTTTCGAAAGGCCTCCAAATGACGCATTATTGGATCATACGAGACCGAAGCGCAAATAAGACCGATTTCTGAAGCGTTTGACGGCGCCTGCGCAGACAGTTTTCCGTTGAACGAGAAGGCCTACTTCGCTGCCGCCAGCTCTTCTGTTACCGCAAAGAAGCGATTTTCTGGCCGAGGCAAGCCCAGATGGTCCCGCAATGTAGACCCTTCATACTCCTTCCGGAAAATCCCGCGCCGCTGCAATTCGGGAACCACCTTGCCCGTGAAATCTTCAAGCCCTCCGGGCAACCAGGGAAACATCATATTGAATCCGTCCGACCCGCGATCCCCAAGCCATGCTTCCATTTCATCAGCGATGCTTTCCGCCGTGCCAACGAAAGCGAGGCCCGAATAGCTGCCAGCCCTGGCAGCGAGTTCCCGAATGCTGAGCCCCTGCGCGCGCGCAGATTCGACAATATGTTGCTGACTGCTCTTGCTCGCATTGCTCTCGGGTATTTCGGGCAACGGACCATCGGGATCGAAACCCGACACGTCGTAGTCAAGCATGATTGAAAGTGAGCGGATGCCGCTGTCGTAATGAACGAGACTGTCTAGATGCGCGCGCCTTGCCTGGGCCTCCTCGATCGTATCGCCCACGACGACAAATGCTGCAGGTAGTATCTTGAGGTGGTCCGGATCGCGTCCGATGGCCCGCATCCTGCCTTTGACGTCTGCATAGAAGCGCTTGCCGCCTTCGAGGGTACTTTCCGATCCGAAGATGACTTCAGCCGTCTCGGCCGCGAGTTGCCGGCCAGGCTCGGAAGCGCCAGCCTGAACGATCACCGGCCAGCCCTGCACGGGACGGGCGATGTTCAGCGGCCCTCTGACCGAAAGGGTGGCGCCTTTATGGTTCAGCACATGAAGCTTGTCCGGATCGAAAAAGATACCGGAGTCGACATCGCGAACAAAGGCATCGTCGGCCCAGCTGTCCCAAAGACCCGTGACCACATCGTAGAATTCGCGCGCGCGAGCATAGCGTGTGGTATGGGCGAGATGCTGGTCGCTACCGAAATTATGTGACGTCTCTGGGTTGCCCGTCGTGACAATATTCCAGCCGGCGCGGCCCTCGCTCAAATGGTCGAGGGAAGCGAAACGACGGGCAATGTGAAATGGCTCGTCATAGGTGGTCGAAGCCGTCGCGATCAGGCCAATCCGCTCTGTCACCATCGCCAGTGCTGAAAGCAATGTGAACGGCTCGAACGACGTAACGGTATGGCTGCGCTTCAGGGCTTCGATCGGCATATTCAGCACGGCAAGATGATCCGCCATGAAGAACGCGTCGAACTTCGCCGCCTCCAGGCTCTGGATGAGCCGTTTAAGATGGCCCAGGTTAAAGTTCGCATCAGGCCAGGCACCCGGGTAACGCCAGGCGCCGGTGTGGATGGAAACGGGACGCATGAAAGCGCCCAGATGAAGCTGACGTGTCATACTTGCTATACTCCCCAGCCGGCAGAGCAGATGTCCAAGATAAATGCAGATGGGTGCCCGTTCGCTCGTCTTCCAGCTGGACTGGCGATATGCCAAACATTCGCATTCATTTCGTCACCAGTCCTCCATCCGGAAACCTTCTCTCAGATAGATTGCGAGCGCAAAAATTCTGCATAAGGATTTCTTTCGGCGCAAAAAGCCAAGTGCTTATAAAACCTCGTCGCGCGCTGAACGGCCGCGAGGAGCCTTTTTGTGGTCGGGCCAAGCAATTCTTAATAGACTTATCTACCGTATTGATAGAGATGCTTGTCAGCATATCAAGTTTTTTCTGTTCGACCATCTCGGCCTTTCAGTGATCGTAACACGCAACAAGAACGACGAGATAAAGGCCTTTCATAATGTCTGCAGGCATCGTGACGCACCGCTGGTCATGGGCAGGGGCCAAACGAAAAGATTTACCTGCCCCTATCACAGCTGGAGTTACAATCTGAATGGCGAACTGGTTGCCGTACCTGAAGAATTCAACTTTGCCTGTTTGGAACGGTCTGATCGCGGTCTTATTCCCAAACTGGTCTATGGTGGCGGCAGGCCAGCACATCTTCCGAAAGGCTTTTTCACGGACATCACTCTGTTCGACGATGTCGACAACAAATCGACGATTGCACAAGAAGAAGTCTTCGGCCCGGTCGGCGCGATCATCAGCTTCGACACAGACGAAGAAGCAATCCGGATTGCCAACGAATCCAATTATGGCCTTGGCGGTGCAATCATGACAGCCGACCCCGCCCGCGCATACGAAATGGCTCTGCAAATCCGCACCGGCACGATCTCTATCAACGGCGGAACGGGTACGATGTCGTGGGCGCCGTTTGGCGGTTTCAGGCGCTCAGGCATCGGTCGCGAATATAGCCGGGACTGGTTGCGCGAATTTCAACAGGAAAAATCCATTTTCTACCCGGCTGGCCGGTAAGGAAATCGGCTGCCCGCCTATCGCTCACCAAGCTGTCTGAGAAGTGCGCGCAGATAGCTGCCGTAAAGGCTGTCGTCCGGCCACCGCTCGCTGATGGCGCGTCGGCTTGCAGCCACTATGGCGGCTGCTTTCCGTTTGTCGCCAGAGGCAATCAGGCAGCGACCGCGCACCACGCCGGCCCAAGCCACCCGCCAAGGATCATCGGGGTAGTTCTCGGCCATCAGCTTTCGCGATTCATCGAGCAGCGTAAACCCAGTTCGGTAATCTCCACCATCGCAAACCACTTCAGCAAGATTTGCAAGAATGGGCCCAAGATTGCGGTGTTTATGTACTCGCGCGACATTGAGCGCCTTGCGGAAGAGATTTTCCGCGCGCGCGTTGTCGCCGAGACCGCGATAGACTTGTGCCAGGTTGTTCTGCTCAAAAGCGAGATCGTCGAATGAATCTCCCTGTTCGCGGATGATCACCGCTACGGCGTGTTCCAGCAAGGGCTTGGCCTCCCTGAAGGCGCGGCGCTCCAGCAGGATGAGCGCCAGATTATTTTCTGTCGCCGCAACATCAGGATGTTCAGGGCCGAGAATTTTCTGATCGGTTATAAGCGCGCGACGCCAGTAATTTTCGGCTGATCGTGAATCACGCTGAAGATATGCAATCGATCCGAGCGCCGTCAGGTCGTCGGATATCATCGGGTGCAGATTTCCCTGGCTTCGTAAACGAATGGCAAGCGCCCGTTCAAGCCGGCTCCTGCCCTGCTTAAATCGACCTTCCTGTGTATCGTTCCAGCCTAACGCTTCAAGGTCCCGGGCAACGTCGGGGTGGGCATTGCCGAGCCGGACAAGATCGATCTGCAGCGCCCGGCTGAACAGTTTTCCTGCCCCTGTAACGTCATCTTGCGCCGATCGTGCTTCGCCCAGCCCAATCAATATGCGGGGAATCAGTTCCTCGCGCGGCTTATCTTTGCTTTGCGCGGCAGCCAGCGCGCGATTGAAATAGAGAACCGCCTCTTGATAATCACCCTGCCGCGCCCTGGCTTCTGCATAAGCCACTTCTTGCCGAATCCGCGTCGCCGGATCGACTTTCTTGATCAGAAGCGAGTTCCGGATGATGGCATCGCCTCGTCGGAACAACCCTAATCCTGAGTAGACTTCGCCCAATGTCGTCGAAAGATCCGCCTTTACAGAGGGTTCATCGTTCAGGCTTTGGTCGATCCGTACGGCGCCGCGATCCAGAATTTCGCGCGCCGTGATCTTTGCACCTTTCGCTTCCGATGGATCTGAAACCTGAAACAGTGATTTGACGAAATCCACCGTGCGTTCGGCCGTGATAGTCTTCTGCCGCGCGATGTCGCGTTGTCGAACAGCCTCATTGCGGGAAACGAACGCAAAGACTGCGAGGCCCAACGCGAAAACGAAGCCGACGCCAAGCAAACCCGAAACGATCGCTAGCCTTCGGATACGACGCGCTTGTTCTCGCTGGCGCAACTCGTCGTAATTTACGCCAATGATGCCAGCGATCAGCTTCAGTTTAGCGGACCAACGCGCGTCCATGCCCGGCCGGATATCGCTGGCTAGTGGCTCCGCTCCGCCATTTTCAAAAAGTGCGGGGGGAAAGCTCTCAAGTGCACTGTCTGCGCCATCTGTCGTCGATGCATGCGGTACGCCATCAACGATCAGGCACTGGATTCGATCGCGCCTGCCGAGAGCCGTGAAAACCCGGATTTCCTCATTGACCCAACGCGATTTGGCACCGTTGGGCGAACAGATCACGATTAGCGAAAATGCTTGCTCAAGCGCCTCCCGAACGGAGAGTGCGAGATCGGATGATGCCGCAAGCTCTTCGCGATCCTGAAAAATGGGCGGCAATTTCGTCCCGAGGACGCCGATCTTGCTTTGGCGTCCGCGAAGCCGTTTCGGAATGACGTACGTCTCAAGCGCCTTGTGTAACCAGGCGGCGAGCGCCCGGTCACGATGATTATAGCTAATGAAGGCCGAGTAACGCATGGGCCGGCCGGCGATGCACCGGCCGGCTTACCTCATTGCCGCGAAGGCGGGAGCGAACGCATGCCGGCGCGCCCTGCGGAGCGCCGCGCCGACAAAACCAAACCCTATGATCATCAATGCCCAATTGCCGGGCTCCGGCACGCCGTGGTCGACCGGGGGCGTCGTGCTGAATGTCGCAGGGATTATGAAACTATCGCCGAGCGTATTTTCTACCGTTCCCACACCCTTGATCGAATATCCTGATATTGGTGTGAACGGAAAATCGTCATAGTCGAATTCGACTAAAAGGCCCGTGGCACCCGGGGTAAGGGTCATACTGTAATGACTGCTGCAGTTGAATGTCGAAATACATTCGAACCAATGGACAAAAAGACCATTGTTCGGTTTAAAACTAAATTCCGCACTCTGCGAGAATACTTCGTCTCCGTCCGGATTGCTGAAATCCGTATAGCTGTTCAGGCCCGGCGCGATGACAGAGGCGTTGAATGAAGCAAGCGATCCGTCGAAATCGGACGTTCCATCGAAATCGAAACTTTCGGCGATGTCCACGGGCGAATTGCCAAAGGAAAACAACCCGTTTCCATAGACGATGAACGAGTTTACAGCGCCCGCTCCAAAATCTATCGAATAGCCCAATGGTATCGAACCGCAGTCGTCACCGTTAAAATCACAATAGCCTTCAAGATCGAGGGGGATCACGTTTCCATCCCCATCCGTATCCACCACTCGCCGTCGGGCATCGGCTTGCGATGACGTCAACAACACCATGATACACATGGCAGCCATAACGATATTTCGTGCCCATTCCGCGACTAGGTTGATTGGTGTGCTCAAACTGGCGGCTGAACCCTGATAACGCATACGCACCTCCATTACGGAGCAAAATCGCACGAGGGCAAATGCCGCGACTCGCCTGTTAATGGGACGTTAACATATTGTGCGGGTGCGAAACACTCTGAATAGAGCCAAACAGTTTGGCGCGGTATTTTAACATAAACGTTTCGATTCAATGCATTCTGTCGCACGCCAGAACAATTTCTCAAAAGGGCACATTTTGCAAAGTTGAAAATAACACATGAACTTCGAGCATTAGCTTGGCCGATCAAATGCCGAGGCGTGGGATCATGATGCCCGCCAGCGAAGTCTTGATGGGACTATCCGCCTCTCACAAGCCGTCGGCGATGCCCCCCCTCGTGCCATAAATCCGCCTCGGATCCCAGAAGCTCACTCGCTGCACGAACCGCGCCTTGGGCGTCGGACAAACCTGGCGTAGAACCGATTTCGGAAAGCAACTTTTGAAGTCGCCCGGAAAGAATAGCACTCCGCTGGGCCTGTTCCTCAAACTGGAATTTTGCTTCCAGCGCCATTGTTGCCGCCGCGATCGCGGGGACGATTACACCCAACGCTCCTATTAGACGAGTGCCCCAGGTCGGAACATGGTGGCCGGAGCCTAACAGAACAGCCCAGACGACGATGTATATCGCCAGAGCGACTAGCAATACTGCAAAACTGAGCGTTTCGAGCAGCTCCATACGATGGGCGATACGATGGTTTCTTTTGCCCTGCTGGCGATGATAATCGGCCTGTCCGACAATCAGCTCATCGATCACCCAAGGCACCCAGGCAGCAATACGCTCCTGATCGAAACGGCCCGTTGCGGGCAGCGCCTGTCTCACGATTGCGCGCGCTATCCTTCGCTGATCGCGTTCCGCGAAATCGAAATTTCGTTCGCGACTGGCTACTCCAATCACCCATCCCACACGCTCATAGCGCAGCTGCTCAGCCAAGCGCCGCGCATCTGTCCATTTTTCATGCTGGCGGGATTTGGCTGCCGTCCACCACACGCCCAGGGCGCACAGCGCCAGGAATAATTCGCCAATCACCGCCACCATTTTGATCGCAGGCGTCAGCAACGACAACGCGCCCAGGATCGCCGCGAGAACGGCCATGCACAACAGAAGCAACTGTTCGGATCTATGGACGGCTGACAGTCTGCTTGCCCGTGTGTCTGCCTCTTCCAGCGCTTGCGTAATCACGGCGAAGCCGGGCTGAGCGAGGAGGTCGGGCGGCGGCGTAACTATCTTCCGTGCAGGCGGAGGAATTGACCCTCCGACCTGCCGCTGAAAGACCGCGAATGCCCGCCAAAGCCATCGATGGAGCCAGGCATCCATCGGCCGCGCCTTTTGAAATTCGCTCTGTTCCGTGGTGACGTTGTCTTTCAGCAGTTGCCGCAAGGTTTCGGCGTTCGCGGGAACGACGACGTTGCGATCGCTGACCGCCAAAGCATCGAGCAGGTCCACAAATTCCACCAGCTTATGTTTGGGTGGCCGCGTTATCAGCTGAGGCTCGGGATGATTCGGACTGATCCATAAGGTCGGTATGCCCGCATCGAAAGCCAGACGGACAGCGTCCGCCGTACCGCCCGGGCCGCGACGCTCCAGACCATTCCAGACGACGACGAGAATATCAGCCGGGCTCACCAGCCAGCGCGTCTGGATTAGGTGGGGATTTATCCCCTCGCCGTTTTCCGACGCGCCGTCGAGCCACGTCACCGTTTCATCGGGATTTTCCAGATTCAAGCCTTCAGGCGTATCCAGCAGAAACGGCAGGACTGCGTGAACGGTCCCCATTCTCGCTGTTCGCCAGGCCTTCAACGCAATCTGATCCGCGCCGTCGGCTAATCCGGTCAACAGCCTGGCACGTTTTATGGATGCAGCCTTGAGAAGTTCGAAAGCGCGCAGGACCTGCGCCTCTATCGCCGCCCCTTCGCCAAACTCCTCTGGATGACGATGGCCGGCAAATGCGACTTGAAGATCAATTTGAGCGTCCGTTGCCTGCAAGTCTCTGATCCCGCCCCCGAGAGGATGAATGCGATCCGCAGGTTAAGCAAGGCGCAGGACTTTCCCAATCTTTTTTGCGCCTTGCGAGCTTTCAACTGCGTTTTTGCTTTTCGTGCCTGCCCTACCGCCCCGCTCAAATGGCAATGTTCAATAAACAGAATTAGATACAGACAGGTTTGAGCCGTATCAGATACTCTCTATTTGGGCGTGATCGCCGACGGGATTTTATTTTGATACACTTCCCAATGCTTGAGGATTTCATGCAGCACGGGTGCGCCGACACGATAATTCGCCTCGTAAGCCGCGACCTGGCCAGGCCCTTCGTCGCCGACGCTCTCCGTTGCCGAAACCCCGGGCGGTGGCATGGAAGGATTGCTGGCGGTTCTAAGCACCATCACACGGTCGGGATCGATCAGCTTGAGTTGCGCACCGAGCAGCATTGCACCCGCTAACGACTGGCTTTCCATGTTGGTCATGGCAAAAACACCCTTGCCGCCGGTCCACAGCTTCACCCAGTCGCGCGCCCATTGCGTACGGCCGGCGCCGTGCCAGTAGCGCCGGGCGCCAAGCGTTTCGCCGAGCATGACGAACGGCGGCTTTTGCGCGTTGGGATAGCCTTTCCAGGCAGCCCGGTCCCTCTGAAGCGCGGGAGAATCGGGAATGGGCACATTCCGCGTCATATTATACGCCCAGTAAGCCAGACCCTGATTGAGCTTCACTGCCATATCCAGCCCCGCCGCGCCGCTTTCTCCTGCGAAACTATCAGCATCAGTCGGCAATACGTTGGGCCGCTTGGCGCCGATCGCGAACAACCCGTATGGCCAATCCTTCGGCACTTCCCGATCGTCAAATTCGCGCAGCGTATCGCCCTGTACGACCCACCGCGCCCATGCGGCGCTGCCAACGGACGCCAGTTCCGGATCGACGCCGGAAATGCCGGTGAAAAGCCAATAAGTATGTGAAAAATCGAACCGGGGATCGAGCAGCAACCCCATCATCTGTTCGGAGCTTTCACCGAACATGCTGCCCGTCTTTCCCCAGACCATGCCGTAAAGGCCCTGCGCGTTACGGCGCAAAGGGTGCAGCGCGCCGCGCAAGGGGATGATCTCGTCCAGATGTTCGCGCTCGGCCCAAAGCTGAAATTCGCCAGGCACATCTCCCTTGTCCTCGCCCGGCTCGAAATTGCCGATGACGATCGCCTTGACTGGAATCGGCTTTACTGCAGGCATTTCCGGTACAGGCGGTTCAGCAGCCCATAACGGCGTGGCCAGCGCGGCCGCAGCCGCAATCGCGGCACCAATGATTTTGAGACGGATCATCGCGATCGTTTCGCCACAAGCTTCACCATCATGTCTTCCAGTCGGGCGGGATAGATTTCACGCACAACCACAGCGCTTTGTTCGCCTACTCCGGGCTGGTAGCCCGCGCGCCAGGACAGCGTGTCTCCATAGCTCGGGCCGAACTGCGTATTGTAGTCCACGAACAACATATCCTGCGTCTTGATCAAAGTTGGATCCAGCCACACGCCGGCGGCGATTTCGTCCCATAGCGGAAAACCCGGCTCCATCCGGCCGATGAATTGCGCGAGATCAGAACTGGCAACCTTCGCCATCCTGTCCAGCAGACCCTTGCTGAGCTGGGTCGCGGTGGAGGGATCGACGGGAACCACTATGATCTTCTTCCACGCACTTCGCGAAACGATACTCGCAGCTTCCGGATCGAAGCGGATGTTGAACTCGCGCCGGGGTGAATTGAGATACTCGCGCGCAAATTCGGCTGCGGATTGGTTGTCGAGCATCTGGTGCGGGTTTACGCTGCCGCCCATGTAGACCAGTTCCTTGGCGAGGCTCGCAAACTCCGGATCCAGCCGCTGTGCGAGAGCAAGGTTCGTCATCGGCCCGCCTTCGATGATCGTGATCTGGCCGGGGTATTTGCGTACCATCCGGATCATGAAGTTAGCCGCAATTTCATCGGCCGCTTTAATTGTGGGGTTGCCGCCCGGCAGATCGATGGGATCGTCCGGTCCGAAATAGGGCGGTGTGCTCTGTTTCGTGGGTTCGACCCACTGCTTCATCCAAGCGCCCTTCCAGGTCAGCTTTCCGTAGAGAGCCTCCCAGCGATCGGTCAGGGCCTCGGAATTGAGCAGGGGATAGGTTGCGCCCGCAAACACCGGCACGTCCGTGCGACGCGTCAATTCCAGGCCGCGCAACGCCATCGCGACGCCGCGCTTCACCCAGACGTTACCGGTCACCACCGTTATGCCGAGCACTTCGACGTCGGGGTCATTCAGCAACATGACGTGCATAAGGCTGAAGCCTTCGTCGTCGATGATGATCTTACGCTTTTCGGCTGCTTGGGCGGGATTTGCCGCGAGGAGCAAGCAAAGCAGCAAAACTGCTGCTCGCACCGTGCCCAGGAGGCGCATCCAGCTTCTCGTAAAACTCATAAAACCACTCCTTCAAACATTGCTATATCCATACTTCAAGTCGCCCGGCTTGCATGCGCGGCCCAAAACGCACGCACGTTTGGATCCGGGTCGCGCATGACGCTGCACGCGACATCGAGGTACATCACGTCACGGGTATCACTGGTATAGGCTGGCCAGTCAGGCACGCCCTCGGCCTGCGGCTTTCCCGTCCGGGCGAAACCCGCCCACAGCGCGCTCATGTTATGTGCCATCGCCACCCGCTCCGGCCGGAGGCCTGCTAGCGGAAAAAGACCGCTGTCCGCGGGCGGCGGATCGGTATTGCAAAACTTGATGGGCATATCCAGCCCGTGAAGCGCGCCGAACGGATAGTTCGTCCCCGGCACTACATCGCCGCGGGCATAGGTGAGATCGTAGACATAGACCGGCGCCTTGCCCTGCGCGGATTTGCGTTCCGCGATCACCCTCGCGCCGATGCCTGAGAAAAGCGCACTTCGGATGGCGATGTAGATCTGGCCAGGTGTCGCCTGCGGCCGATCACGCCGATAGACTTCGATCGCAGTCGGCGCGTCCGTTCCGAGCATGGTCCCGAGACGCCCGGCCAGCCCCGCCTCGTCGAGACGAAAAGCCTCGAGATCACCGCGCATGGCGGCAAACGAAGTTTCCTCGTCATGATTGCCGCCTACGATAAGAGGCTTGCCGCTCGATGTCGTGGGGGCATCGGGATCAAAGGGATGGGCGATAAATACATGCCCGTCGAGTACCGGGCCGATACCCCCAAGTCCGACTGCGGCAATCCCCTTCGCACCGCCATAAATGTCTCGACCCGTCGTCGCTTTTGCCAGTGCCTCCTGTGCATCGAGTATCTGTTGCGGCGGGATATTGACCATGTCCCGCCAGTTGGATTTTCCAAGCTTGAGGGATTGAAGGACACGCTCGCTATTCTCGGCTGCGTCATCCCGTGACAGCAATCTTATTCCGGGACCGCTTTCGATCGATGCCTTGTGAAAGAGATTTGCCGCAGCCGGCATGGCGTAGAGACACGATGTCTTGAGGCCCCCGCCGGACTCACCAAAGATCATAACATTGTTGGGATCGCCGCCGAACGCGGCAATGTTTTGCTGAATCCACTCGAGCGCCAGTCTGATATCGGTAAGACCGATATTGCCTGATCCGGCATATTCTTCGCCACCGAGCGCATCGAGATAGAGAAAGCCCAACAGACCCAACCGATGATTGGTCGCGACGACCACCACGTCCTGCATACGCGCGAGATTGGCGCCATTCGTGTAGATCGTACCGGAGGAGCCGAGGGTCAGCCCGCCGCCATGGCTGTAGACCATTACCGGACGATCGCGACCAGGAGCGCTTGACGTCCAGATGTTCAGGACGAGGCATTCTTCGGCGTTGGGCGGTTCGCCAATCGCCCAGGACTTCGCAGCGCGCTGAAATGAGGCAGCGCCCAGTCGCGTCGCGTCGCGAACCCCTGTCCACCCAGGCACCGGCGTTGCGGCCTTGAATCGATTTACGCCTGATACCTGCTCGCCATAAGGAATGCCAAGATAGGCATCTGCCCCACCCTGACGCAGGCCGCGAAGCCGGCCAAGCGGCGTCCGCACTTCACAAGCGGCGGGGGCGGCCGCATCGCCCGGCCATGCCAACGCCGCAACCGCCATGGCGAGAGACCCACCCTTCAGGACATCGCGGCGATGGCAGCGAGACATTATGGGGAATCTCCCAACCGATGGGTCGATGGCGGAGATCGAACCTTCCCCGCCGGCGATCCGCTTAGAAGTTGATCTTGAACTCCCCGCCAATGATGCGAGGCTCGTTCACCATGCCGGTCAGGTTATTGAAGTCAATTGCCGAAACGGTGCGGATCTGATTGGTGATATTGCGAGCGAAAGCCGCAATTTCATAGCCCTTGCCAATATCCCGGTAGCCGAGCCGGAGACCGCCCTCCAGCGATGAGCGACCGGTAAATTCGATCGATTCGTACAGGAAAAAATTGACCTTGCTGCGATAGGCCCAGTCCGTGAAGGCGAAAACCTCATTGTCGTTTCCGAGCGGTATCGCATAGCGCAAGGTCGCGTTCGCGATCCAGCGCGGCGCTTGTGGAAGACTGTTCCCATTGATGGATGCAAAATAAGAATTGCCGAAAGGACCAGCCACCGTTCGAAATGGGTCGGTTATGGTACAGCCGCCGCCGCACGCCGCCACTTCCAGGCCAGGATCCTTGATCTTGGTGAAATTATAGCTGCCACCGGCGGTGAAAACCAAATTCTCCATGGGCGTGACATTTACTTCAGCTTCGGCGCCATAGCCGATCGCCTTCTTGGCGTTGAGCAGTGTCGTGACGTTCGACCCGCCGCCGACCGCCGTCAGCTGGATATTCTTGGTGTTGTAGTAATAAACATCAGCAGAATAGTTGAACAGCCTGCCTTGCTCACCCTTGAAACCGATTTCATAAGAAGTCGTCGTCTGCGGCTTCGCGATGGTGGATACGCCGGCATTGATGTCATTTTTGATCGACGTCCCAAGATAGCCGGAGGCAGCACGGGCATAGACGCTTATGTCCGGCGTGACCTTGTAGGTAGCACTTCCATCCCAGGACAGCTTGGATCCGCTGGCCTTGCCAACCACGATCGTGGTCGCATCCTCGATCAACGCCGTATTGAAGAGGACGCTGTTCTTCTTGTCATGCGACCAGCGCAGGCCACCGCGCAGGATCAACTGTTCAGTAGGCGTAAATTCAACCGAACCGAAGACAGCGTAGGTTTCGTTATCGAGATGGCTTCCGCCGCCCTGGTTGAAACTCCCGTCAATATTCCAACTGCCGCTGCCGGGGCCGCCATTTTCGAGATTCTGGTTGAAATAATAGCCGCCTGCCTGAAAACTGAAGGCGCCGAACTTCTCGGACGCGAAGCGGATTTCCTGGGTGAATTCCTTGGGCGAATTATAGCCGCCCGTTTCCACGGAGAAGGGGATGAAGCCCGGACCGAACGGCGGATTGCTGACGTTTCCGAACCCGCCGTCGATGTCGCCGCGCGAATAGACCTTGGCGCGCTCCCATCCTGTCACGGAATAGAGCGTACCGGCACCATCGATCTTGTAGCTGATCTGCGCATTAGCGCCCCAGCTGTCCAGTTCTTGGGGGTTATGGCCATCCTGCGCGGCATGCTTGACATCGAAATCGTCGGTGAAATGGTTGGTGCCGGGCTTGATGATATTTGCGCGGAACATGCGGGCTGAGCCCTTGAGCGAGCGCGCGTGGACATTCAACAGGATGTCAAGCGGGCCATCTTCATATTCCAATTGCGCGCGACCAGCAAAATCCTGATATCCCTCGAAATTATGCTCGTACAATGTTGCCGCATAGTCATTCTTCACCCAGTCGTCGCGCCGCTGAAGCAAGCCTGACACGCGAAAACGCAGCTTATCGGTCAGCGGCGCGCCGACGGCGATCTCGCTATTGACCGTGTTATAGGTACCCCATGAAACGCTGGCATGTGCGTCAAACTCTTCGCTCGGCCGCTTCGATGTCAGCTTGATCACGCCCGCCGGCGTGTTGCGGCCGAACAGCGTGCCCTGTGGACCCTTCAGCACCTCGATATTCTCGAGATCGAAGGCCGGCGAGGATTTCAGGAAGGGGCTCTCCAGGGCAATGTTGTCGTAGACGACGGAGACCGGCTGCGCTGCATCGGCTGAGAAGTCGGTATTACCCAGGCCACGAATGTAGAAGCGCGGAAAAGTACGGCCGAACGAGGACTCGGCGAGCAGGCTGGGCACGCGGCCCGAAAGAAAGCGGATGTCCTGACCGCTGGAATTCAGCACACTGAGTTTCTCGCCTGCTAGCGAAGATACCGAGATCGGAACGTCCACAGCGCGTTCAGCGCGGCGTGTGGCGGTGACGAGAATCTCATCCGAATCGCTCGTTGTCTCAGCCGCAGCGACGTCCTCCGCCCAGGCCGTGCCCTGTATGCTTGCGACAGCAAGAGTGAGAGCGGAAGCATAGCGCAGCATCTTCGCCGGCTTTGAAATTACCATACGTGTCATCGGCGTCCCCCATTTGGAAAGCCTCTCCGTTTGGCGCCCTGTTTTCGGGCTTGCGCGGACGATATGCGTAAGCGCGCGCGGCTCGCAATGGGCCATTCAGCGTATATCAATCTTTATCCGGACCGTTGCTTAACTGCCACAGATGTAAGTTGATGGGCTGCTTATCATGTATCTGCCGTCGCAGGTGCGCATCGTGGTTTGCTTGTCATTGCCGCGAAGGCGTGCCGTCGATATGGCAACGCTTTACGCGCCCGCACCCGGAATATTCATGATGACAGATTCTACACAGCTGGTCTTTGACCGTATTTCCTATGATCGCTTCCTGGCCGACCTGGAAACCGTAGCGGGAAAGATCGAGGCGGACCAATGGCGTCCCGATTTCATTGTCGGGATCGGCCGCGGTGGCTTGGTGCCGGGCGCCTTTCTTTCCCATCGCACGGGCATTCCGTTATTGTCGGTGGACCATTCCTCGAAAGTATATGGTTTTGCTGACGAACTCCTGCTCAAATTGGCGGCGAGCAGCATCGCGGGCCAGCGCTTTCTTTTCATCGACGACATCAACGATAGCGGCGGGACGATCAAATATCTGCGCGAAACGGTGCTGAGCAACGGTGCCGTTCCCGGGAGCGTCCGCTTCGCCGTCCTGATCAATAATATGAGTTCGCAGGCCACCGTCGAATATTGGTCGCGGTCAATCGACCGGTCGGTGGACAAGGAATGGTTCGTCTTTCCCTGGGAATCGGTGGCACCGGCACAAACGCTGAGCCAGGAGGCTTTCGAAGTACCGGACCGGTTGGGCTTGTCGGCCGGGGCAATAGAGTAACCGATAACTGTCACGGATCCGCGCTATCGACGCGCGGTATTACGCCGGAGAATCAATGAGAATTTGTGTATTTCTGGGCTCCAGTTCGGGAACGGATCCCATCCATGCGCACGCCGCGCGGCAGTTTGGCGCTTTGCTGGCGAAACGCGGCCACGGCCTCGTTTATGGGGGCGGTTCCATCGGCCTGATGGGCATCGTCGCGGATGGCGCATGCGAGGCGGGCGGTGAAGTGATCGGCGTGATTCCGGAAGCGCTGCGCGCGCGGGAACATGATCACCAGGGCCTGACCGCACTTCATGTCGTTTCCAACATGCATGAACGCAAGGCGATGATGGCCGATCTTTCGGACGGGTTCGTTGCCCTTCCTGGTGGCATTGGTACGTTCGAGGAGCTGTTCGAAGCGTGGACGTGGGCGCAGCTCGGCTATCATGCCAAGCCATGCGGTCTGCTCAATGTCGCAGGCTTCTATGATGCGATGTCGGTGTTCATCGACAATGTCGTTGCGCAAGGCTTTCTGAAACCGGCGCACCGCGACATGCTTCTGGTTCATAACGATCCCGAGACGTTGCTGGATGCAATTGCACACTACGAACCGCCCAAAACCACCCAGTGGATCGCCAAGAAGGACGTGTAAGACGCTGATCCACGCCTCCGGCAGACGCGAAACCACTTGCCCTGCATCGGGTGCGATGGTCCACTGCAAACTCAGATTTCCATATACCGAGGCTGCATGACACGATCACGAACGGCACTTCACCTCGCGTTGCGACTGGCCGTTATCTGGGGACTTCTTTTTCCTGCTTTGGCATATTCGGCGACCCCGCAGGCCGGAAGCGAGGCTGATGCCACGGCCTTGTTCGATCGCCTGGCTGGCGAGCCCGCCCGCCTGCGCATATTCCTGCAGGCAATGCCCAAGGGCGCAGACCTGCACAATCATCTCTGGGGCCAACCCTATGCGGAGGAATTTCTCGGTTGGGCGGCAGGCACCGGCCAGTGCATTTCGCGCGCGGATCATGCCATTGTCGCGCCACCGTGCGCAGATCCGGACCGGCCGCCGGCAAAGGGCCTCGGCGAACGCGATCCCAAATTATATACTGCGATGATCGAGGCCTTTTCCACCCGTGGGCATGTCCGGGGTATGGGTGTGAACGACGTGAGCCGCCACGATGACTTCTTCGACAGTTTCGGGCGGTTCGCTGCTTTCGCATCCGCTTCCGGCGGCAAGATGCTTGCGTCCGCCCGGCTAAGTGCCGCCGCGAACAACGTCGCCTATCTCGAGCTGATCCAGAACCCCAATGCGATCGATGCCCTGGGAAAGATCGCTGCTGGCCTGCCCTGGAGCCCGGACGATTTTTCGAGCGATCTTGATCGGATTTCCGGGCGGCTTCCGGGCCTGATCGGCACGGCGATATCCGAGATCGACGCCATGGAGAAAGAGGCAGCGCACAGGCTGGGTTGCGACCGCGCGCCCAAGAGTGCCCCTTGTCTCGTGAAAACGCGTTATCTCCCCTACGCGTTGCGCGCGTTGCCACCACCCTTCGTGTTTGGACAAATGGCGCTGGCGTTCGCGCTGGCTGAGAAGGATCCCAGGATCGCAGGCGTCAACATCGTCGCGCCGGAGGATGGTCCGGTCGCTCTTGCCAATTATGGCCTGCACATGCGCATGTTTCGTTTTTTCGCCACGCGCCACCCCAATGTAAAGTTGGCGCTGCATGCAGGCGAACTAACCCTTGGATTGGTTCCGCCTGCTGATCTGCGTTTCCATATCCGCGATGCGATCGACATTGCCGGGGCGAAGCGCATCGGCCATGGCGTCGATATCGCATATGAAACCAACGCGCCGGACTTGCTCGCCCGGATGGCAAGAGACCGGATCGCGGTGGAAATCAACCTGACCAGTAACGCCAATATTCTGGGCGTCAGCGGCAAGCAGCATCCGCTGTCGCTCTACCGAGCAGCAGCCGTGCCTGTCGTCCTTTCGACTGACGACGAGGGCGTGTCCCGAAGCGACATGACGAATGAATATCAGCGCGCAGTCACCGAACAGGGCCTGAATTATGTCCAGCTTAAGGCCATCGCGCGGGCCAGCATGGAATATAGTTTTCTGCCGGGCGCCAGCCTCTGGCAATCAAGCGCGCCGACTATGCGTGTGAATGCCTGCAGCAACATCAAGCCGGTTCCGAGTGGCACCTGCAGTGCGTTTCTCGCAAAAAACGAGAAAGCACGGATGCAGTGGCAGCTTGAGCAGGCTTTCGACACGTTCGAACAGAGTATCGTGGCGGCAAAGTTCTAGCAGGCTGTTGAAGAAGCCCACTTCCGTGCGATGAAGGCCCAGTCGTCACCATTGTGGTAGCAGATTTGCCGGGAGGGAGCCGTCGGGCTGGAGTTCGGCGGAGCCGTCTCCGCATAGCTCGGTCATTTCGTCGTTGCCACTCCAGGAGAAGTCGATGCTGGTCGCTTCGGTGGTGCTCGCCTGCCAAATATGACCGGTGCAGCAGCCGAAAGCGAACTCGCCACTGCCCTTTTCCTCGAACAGGATGTAAGCGGGCTCGACCATGTCGGGATAATCGGCCTCGAAGTCAGGCATTCCGACGATGCGCCATTTACCCTTGAGGCTCATGCCGGCACCGCCAGGAGCTTGGGCAGACGGATCAGGTTGTAAGCGGCCAAGGCGAGGGTGAAGACCGTATGAGCGGAATTAGCAAGTCACGGCGTACCCCCAGCGAGTGGGTTCAGCGCCATTCCATCCCTTGAGTGGCGTAACTGACCGGCGACGAAGCTGTGCGAAACCACGCGGTCATCCCCCAATATCTGCAATGCGAACAGCCGTTCGAACAGGCTTTCGACACGTCTCAATCGCCGGGCAAGCAAAGGCGTGGCGGCTGGATCGAGAATGATGAAATCCGCTTCATAGCCCGGTGCGAGACGGCCGATGCGGTCACCTAGTCCCAGCGCGCGTGCGCCGCCGAGCGTCGCCAAGTAGAATGCGTGGAACGGATCGAGGCTGACGCCGCGCATCTGGCAGACCTTGTACGCCTCGCCCAGCGTATGCAGGATGGAAAAGCTGGTGCCCGCACCGATATCCGTTCCGATCCCGATGCTGAGGCCATGCGCCTCCGCCTGTTGAAGATCGAACAATCCAGACCCAAGAAACAGGTTGGATGTGGGACAGAAGGCGATCGATGCGCCCGCCCGCGCCATGCGCGCCGCCATGTCTGCGCCGACATGAACGCAATGCGCAAAGACGGACCGGTCCGTGAGCAGCCCAAACCGCGCGTAGACGTCCAGATAATCTCGCTCGTCCGGAAACCTGTTGGCGACTGTCGCAATCTCGGCCGTGTTTTCCGCCATATGGGTGTGCATGAGAACATCAGGGTGCGCGGCGACAAGTGCGCCAGCGATCGAGAGTTGTTCGTCGCTCGATGTCAGCGCGAAGCGGGGCGTGACTGCGTAGCCGATCCGTCCTCGACCGCGCCATGCACGGATCAGGCGTTCGCTCTCATCGCGGCTGGTCTCAGCCGTATCGCGCAGACCGTCCGGCACGTTGCGATCCATCAGCACCTTGCCGGAGACGATGCGCATGCCGCGGTTCATAGCCGCGTCGAATAGCGCATCCACCGACGTCGCGTGAACGGTAGGATATACCAGCGCGCTCGTGGTGCCGTTGCGGAGGAGTTCGTCCAGAAAGAAGCCCGCGAGGTCATCGGCATGCGTGCGGTCCGCGAAGGCGATCTCCGCGGGGAAGATATGCCGTTCGAGCCATTCCAGCAGTTGCGCGCCATGCGCGGCAATGATTTCGCTTTGCGGATAGTGGACGTGAGCATCCACGAATCCGGGAGTCAGGATACCATTAAAGCGGGTAACCGGGACAGACTGGAGTTTGTTTGCGAGGACACGGAAATTGTCACATGCAACGATTATGTCATCCTCGACCAGCAGCACGCCGTCGCTGAAATGGACGATCGCTTCCGGGTTATCCGCCGGGCGATCGTTCATCGTCAGGATTTCGCCGCGATAGGCTGCGACGCTCATGCCGTGCAGCCTGGGCGCGCCCATCGTCGCATTTTAATAGCGATCGGTGTCATCCTGCGCCGTTCAGGCTGTGAAGAACCGGCTCAGCCCCATGTCGCGTAAGCCACGACGGTAGGCCAGCGAGCTCATGTCGGCGGGAATATGCGCTTCCATCATCGGATCGAGCGGTAGGCATTCCGGCATCTGTGATTCGACGATCGCTTTGTCCTCCTCGAACACGCGCAGGTTGAAATCATAGACGTCCTGCACCGGCAGGTCGGTGTCGAAGTTCCGGCCGATCGGCGCGAACAGGCGGGTGATCTTGGCAGAAACCGGCGAGGCGGCGTTCATGATCACCAGCCGGTCGTTGCCGGGGAAATGAATGGTCAGAGTGGCAGCAAACGGCAAATGGCATTCGAAATGGCGCAGCCATTCGAACCCCGGTTTGCCGCGCCCGGCGACGCCGATCGGATAATTCCCGACGGTACTGCGATAATCGACGTAGAAGCCGGTGTCCGTCTGAATCGGCTTATAGGCCGGCACTTCCGTGTTATTGACGTCCCCAAAGGTGGCGGTGTGGACGAAGGCGAAATGGGCCACGTCAAGGAAGCCTTCCATCTGTCGCCCGGCAAAGCCGAAGATATCGATCGTCGGGCAGACGATCTGCTGGAATCCTTGATCATCCCAATGCGGCATCGGGCAAATCGCGGGTTCGGCCCCTTCTTCCGGCCGAAGGCAGGTCCAGACCAGCCCGTAGCGCTCGATCACGGGATAGGTCTTCACGCGCATGCGATCGGGAATAGCGCGATCGGGATTCGCCGGCACATGGTTGCAGCGTCCATCGGCTCCAAAGCGCAGGCCATGATAGGTGCATATCACCCCGGCCTCTGTCTGCGAGCCGAGGCTGAGCGGCACACCGCGATGCGGGCAAATGTCGCTGGCGACGACGATCACGCCATCCGCCTGATAGACGACAAGCGGCTCGTCGAGCAGCTTCGTTCCGACCGGCTTCTCGCCAAGTTCGCGAACCAATGCCACCGGATACCAATGGCGGGCGAGGATCGCCCAGTCATCAGCCTCGAAGGTGCAATTTCGGGGCAACACAGGATCGGCGTGAACGGTTGCGGCGGGGGCGCTAGCCATGGCGACAAACCTCCAGAAGGGGAACGGAGAGGACGGAACAGGGAGTGGGAGCGCCGGCCGGGTTCATCGTTCAACTCCCCCGATAGGTGGAATATGCGAATGGCGAGACCAGCAGCGGCACGTGATAATGGGAGCCAGCGTCAGCGATGCCAAAGTCGATCGAGACGATATCCAGGAACGGCGGATCGGCCAGCGCGACATTTTGTGCACGAAAATAATCGGCGACAGAAAACGCGAGGCGATAGCGCCCCGGGGCCAGTTCGGAAGGCAAGTCGGGACATCGCCCGTCCCCGTTGGTTTCACCGGAAAACAGCAGACGTTCGCCGGCAAATAATTGCAATCTGACGCCCGCCGCCGGAATGCCGGCGGCAATATCGAGCACATGGGTGCTAAGCGTAGTCACAGCGCCACCTCCCGCGCGCCGGTAAACTCTTCCTCGTCATATGCGATGTGCTCCGCCAGCAATACCGCCGCATCGGCGCGAAACAGTTCGCGAACGATCCCTTCGATCAGACGCGGGATAGCATATTTGAGGCCGGACAGAGCCGAGGCGGAAAGGCCCAGGCTGATCAGGCCCGAGTAATTGAACGCGAACAGCCCTTCGAGCCGCGCCGAAGCAGCCCGGTCTCGACCGAGATACTGGAACGCCGGACCCAGATAGGGATGGTCGTCGATCATCGGATTGCGAAGATCAGCGGGCGGATCATAGCAGTCGCCCCAGCGCAGAATTCCATCAGCGACGTCGGCCAGTTCAGGTCGGAGCGAAGGATCGGTGACAAGTCCGGTCGACAGCAGGACATAGTCATACATCTCCGTACCTTCGGGCGTAGTGATCGCGACTTGCCCATCGGTGGTTTCTGACAGACCCAGCCACGGCGCGCCGAGATGGAGATGGAAGCCCGGCAATGCCATGGCGCGATCGAAGGTGTCATTCGTCGGCGGCTGATTGCGCAGAAAGAAAGACGCCATGAACTGATATTTTTCGGCATCGGTGAGATCGATATATCGGCCGGTAAATCCGGTCCGTTCCATGTGACGAATTGGGTTTACCCGTTGGAACTGCTTACGCCTGATGAAGACATGCGCTTCCGCGACGCCATGCCTGAGACCATGTTGCGCATTGTCGAATGCGGATGCCCCGCCGCCCAATATAGCAATGCGCTTTCCTCGGAGAGCAGCGTAGTCCACCGGCCCTGATGTGTGAGCATAGAGGTGCCTGGGAAGCGATCGTTCTACCATCGGAGGCACGTGCCAATCGCCGCCACCCTGAATGCCGGTTGCGAGCACGACCTTGCGCGCGTGGACGGTACCTTTGTTCAAATGCAGCCGGTGAACGCCGTCGCCGAGCGGCTCGATCCGTTCGACCCGCCTGTCATTGACGACCGGGAGATTCAACACGGCTCGATACCAGCGCAGATAAGCCATCCAGAGGCCACGCGGGATCTTGTCCAGCGAGTTCCATCCATCCGCGCCGTGCTGGGCTTCATACCACGCGCGAAATGTGAGTGAGGGAATGCCCAGGTCGATCGACGTGATATGCTTTGGCGTACGAAGGGTGATCATCCGCGCATAGGTGTCCCACGGACCCTCAAAACCTTTCGGATTTTCATCGAGAATGATGATGTTGGACACGCGCTCGCGCAGCAAGCCGAAGGCAGTGCCAAGCCCGCTCTGACCACCGCCGACAATCGCAACATCATACACTGGCTGCTGCGCGTGGCCACGGGCGCGCACCCACGTGGCGGCGCTATAATCGAGCGCATCGAGATCCCAGCGGACTCGCCGTTCGAGCACCTCGATCGTCATTTGACCAGCACCTCGTCCAGACGCAGCCGCACGATTTTTCCGACTTCCGTGATCGCCGTATCAAGCTCAGTGTTGATATCGTTCTGGAGTCTGCTTTCCATGGCGGAAAGGATGCCCTGCTTGTCGGTCAGGCGCACGCAGATCACGAAGGGAAAGCCGAACCGATCGCGATAGGCTGTGTTGAGCGAATGCAAGCGATCATATTCCTGGGACGTCAATCGGTCGAGCCCGGCGGAGGCCTGCTCAGCGGTCGACTCCGCGGTCAAGGTACGGTCGATCGCCGCCTTGCCCGCCAGTTCCGGGTGCGAGCGAATGAGGGCGAGACGTTCGGACGGCGTCGCCTCCCTCACCACCTGCATCAGTTCTTCATAAAGATCATCAAATGGACGGCGGCTGGCGGCACGCTCCACTACCCAGGGGCTGTGTTCGAACAGAAAGCCGAAGCGCGCTATAAAATCGGCCTCTGTCATGCGCATGATCGCCGCCTGACTCATGCCGGGTGCACCTTGAGCCAGTGTCGTGCGATGTCGATACGCCGTGCGATCCACGCATCCGGACGAGCCTGCACATGATCGACAAAACGCGCTACCGCCGCAGCGCGAGCCGGCCGGCCAGCAATACGACCATGCAATCCGATGGACATCATCTTCCCGTCCTCCGCATGGAGCGCGTCGAAGGTATCGCGCAAATAGCGAAAGAACTGCTCGCCCTCGGTGAACCCGTTATAAGCGACCATCTTCATGTCGTTTACATCCAGGGTATATGGCACGACCAGCTGTGCCCGCCCATAGCGGCGGTCGTAATATGGCAGGTCGTCCGCATAGCTGTCCGCATCGTAGAGAAAGCCTCCCTCCGCGGCGATCAACCGCGCGGTATTCGGGCTGGTCCGCCCCTGGTACCAGCCCAGCGGCCGTGAACCCGTCACACGTGTATGCAGAGCAATCGCTTTGGCGATGTGATCACGCTCGACAGCTTCAGGCACGTTCTGATAATCAATCCAGCGCAGGCCATGGCTCGCGACTTCCCACTCCGCTGCGTGCATTGCGGCAACGGCTTCGGGGTTCATCTCCATGGCGGCGGCAACACCGAAAACCGTTACAGGTGCGTTGCGGCTCGTGAAAAGCCGATGAAGCCGCCAGAATCCCGCGCGTGAACCATATTCATACAGGCTTTCCATCGCCATTGCGCGCGCGCCGACCTGGCTCTGCGCGCCGACCATCTCGGACAGGAACGCTTCCGACCCGGCATCGCCATTAAGGACGCTATTCTCGCTACCCTCTTCGTAATTGATGACGAACTGAACAGCGATACGCGCGCCGCCCGGCCAGTGCGGATCGGGCGGGCTCGCGCCGTAGCCGACCATGTCACGCGTCACGCGGCCAATCCTTCCACGAACGCAGACATTGCGGCCAGAGCGAGTTCCGCGTCCGCAGGATCGACGCTCTCGCCGGGATTGTGGCTGATCCCGCCCGTGCAACGTAGGAATAGCATCGCCGTTGGCGCCAGCGACGCCATCACCATCGCGTCATGCCCCGCCCCGCTGACCAGCTTCCGCACCGGCTGGCCCACGGAGGATATTGCTTCGGCCAGGCGATCCATAAGCACGGGATCGCACGGGCTTGCGGCCAGCCTCTGGCTTTCCTCAATATTCAGACTGACGCCACGCTTATCCGCGACCGCCGAGATAGCGGCAATGATCTGCCCGGCAGCGGCATCGCGCATCTCATCTCGTCCAGCGCGCACGTCGATTGTGAAATCAACCTTCCCCGGCACGACGTTCGTCGCCCCCGGAGAGACGGCAAGCCTGCCAACGGTGGCGACGAGATCAGCTGGCCCCTCTTGCGCCACACGCTCAACCGCCAATATCGCTTCCGCCGCTGCGGCCAGCGCATCGCGGCGCAAATGCATCGCGCTGGTGCCCGCATGCCCCGCCTGACCCGTCACCGTCACCGCAAATCGTTTTTGCGCCGCGATACCCCTTACCACTCCCACAGCGAGCCCTTCCGATTCCAGGACAGGGCCTTGCTCGATATGCGCCTCGACATAACCAATGATCGATTCCGGACTACGAGCGGCGTCGGTCATTCGCGCCCGTTCCAGCCCGAATACGGCCAGGCTCTGCTCAAGCGATATACCATCCCCGTCGGAAATCATCGTCGTACTTATATCCAGCGTTCCTGCGACGGCGCGACTGCACATCATCGACGCAGGAAAGCGCGAACCCTCCTCATCACCAAAGGCGATCACCTCGATCGCAAAAGGCAGGCGTCGCTGACGTTCAGCCAACGCTGCGACGACCTCGATCCCCAGCATGACGCCGAGTGGACCGTCATAGCGTCCCGCATCGTTGACGCTGTCGATGTGGGAACCGATCAGCAGCGCGCGCGCGTCCGGCGCTGCGCCTTCGTAGCGCCCGACTAGATTTGCGGCGGGATCGATCCAGGTCCGCATCCCGGCAGCCTGCATCCATTCATCGATTTTCGCGATCGTCGCACGATGCGCTGGTCCGAGATACGGACGAAACAAACCATATTCGGTATCGCTATACGGCGCCGCTCCGATGGCGTCGCATCGGGCGACCGCTCTTGCGCCGGACGCCATGGGCTTCACTGCCTGATCACGGAGATGGTGCCTTCACCGTCCCGGGTATGACATCCGCATATTTGCCCCAGTTGCCGCTGATCTCGTCGACAACTTTGCGGCTGACCAGATATGCCGCGTCCAGCGACGATTGCAGGGCGGACAACTCGCTATTCTCATGCGCGAGGCTCTCAGCCGCGGTAACGCCGGGCGCCTGGACCGAATAGTTCGATCCCGTGCGAAGCACCATCAGCCGCTTCGCATCTACCTTGCCCAGCGCACCGAGGACATTGAGAGCGCGCGCAACGCCGCTATCCTCCATTGCCGTCATTACGAATGTCCCACTCCCTTTGGTCCAGTATCGGGTCCACTCTTCCGCATAGTCATTCAGCAACTTGCCATGCCAAAAGGTCTGCCCGGTCACCTCGTCACCAAGCATTATGGAGGGAGGATGCAGGGCCTTGGGATATATGGTGTAGCGGCTACGAATGGCGCGGAGCGTATCATTGTCCGGCAGCGCAATCGAGCGCGTGAGGGTATAAGCCCAATTGCACAACCCGGCATTCAGGGGGAAGAGATTGCTCGAACTGTCCAGCGAAATCGGTTGCTGATATGGCGTGGTGCGGTCGATCGGCAGCCGGCCCGTCGACCAGCCAGCCGGGATCTCCCGAGAGTCGATCTCATAGCCATAGTCGGTGTCGATAATCTGCCCGATCCATGCCGCCGATCCTACGGACGTTTCATTGGGATTAGCTCCGGCAATCGCTGCAACGAGCCAGTAGGCGCGCGACAGGTCAAAACGGGGGTCGGTGCCCAACGCCATTACCGCAGTCGCTGCGCGCGCGGTCCCAATTCCGGTATTGAGGATCAGCACGCCATTTTTGCGATCGAAACGCAGATCACGTGCGCCCGCCGGAAAGGATAGTTTCTGGGGATAGGCAGTCGCCCACGCCTGAAATTCACCGGCCTTGTCCCCGGTATCTTCGCCGATCTCGAATGCTGTGATCACCACGACGCGCACGGGCACGGACGCGGTTACTTCCGCTGTCGCTGGCGTTGAAATCCATCCCAGCATCAAGGCTATAAACAACAGACGCATCAGCCGGCAGAAAGATAGATGAAACGGATCACGAACAGCGACGCCAGGATCAGCAACACCAGGTCGCGACGGCTGGCCTTGCCGCGAGCAATCTTCAACGCGGCGTAGGCGGTAATCCCGAAAGCAAGCCCGTTGGCGATCGAAAATGTCAATGGGATCATGGCCACCGTCAGGAATGCCGGTATCGCATCCATCGGGTCGTCCCACGCGATTTCGGCCAGCGGCGCCATCATCAGGCCGCCAACGAGGATAAGCGCCGGCGCTGTCGCGGCGAGCGGTATCAACTGCGCATATGGCGCGACGAACATGGTCGCGAGGAAAAGGACGCCCGTCACGACGGCGGTTAGCCCGGTTCGCCCGCCGGCCTGCACGCCCGCGGCACTTTCGACGTAGCTTGTAACGGTCGTGGTTCCCACAAACGCGCCAAATATCGTTGCGATGGCATCGGTGGTCAGGATGCGGTTCAGGCCAACAATGCGCCCGTCCGGTCCTATCAGCCCCGCACGCTTAGTGACGGCTACAAGCGTTCCGATATTGTCGAACAGATCCACGAAGAGAAACACGAACAGGATTTCGAACAATCCAAGACCATGCGTCCCGCTCAATCCGAAGGCGCCCGCGATGTCGAGCTTGAACGCAGTGTCCCTGATCGCGCCCAGATCATAGGGTTCCGGCGCGAATTTAACGATGCCGAACAGCCAGCCAAAAAGCGTGGTGGCGACGATCCCCGTCAGAACGGCGCCGCGTACATTCCATGCACTGAGCCCGGCTATGATGAGCAGACCCAGCAATGCCAGTCCCGGCCCGGCCTGGCGAAGATCGCCCAGCGCCACGCTGGTGGCTGGATTGCTGACGATGATGCCCGCGTTGCGCAAACCGATGAAGCCGATGAACAGCCCGATGCCGCCAGCCGTGGCAGCGAGCAAATGCGCCGGGATCGTCGCAAGTATCAACTGTCGCAAGCCAACGAAGGTCAGTAACAGGAAGACTATGCCGGAGATGAGCACGCAGGCCAGCCCGATCGGCCACGGCACGCCCATTTGCTGGACGACGGTAAAGCTGAAATAGGCGTTCAGTCCCATGCCGGGCGCAAGCGCGAGCGGCGTGTTGGAAACGAAGCCCATCAGGATGCTGGCAAATCCGGCAGCCAGGCAGGTGGCGGCTGCCACCGCTGCGACGGGCATTCCCGCCTGGCCGAGAATGGCCGGGTTGACGAGCACGATATAAGCCATCGTCAGGAAGGTCGTGACGCCAGCCAATATTTCGGTTCGTGCCGTCGTACCGCGGGCTTTCAGCAGGAAGCGCCGTTCCAGCCACGGGCCATCGGCCGCTGCCGACACAGGACCGGGCGGTAGTCCTTCACCGCCCGAAATATTCCTGGATTCCATCAAAACCTCTTACTTACCGATACGCCGAACGTACGCGGCTCATTCACCATCGTAGTGATATTGTTGAAATCCACAGCGCTGGTCACGCGGATCTGGTCGAGCAAATTGCGCACGAATCCTGCCACCTCCAACTGATCGGCAGTCTTGTAGCCGATGCGCACTCCGATTTCGGTATAAGGCCGCGTCTTGAATTCGACTGACTCGTAGAGAAAGATATTGGCCGATCCGGTATAGGCCAGATCGCCATAGGCAAAGATCTCATCACCCGAACTCCCGATGGGAATTGCGTAGCGCGCTGTCGCGTTTGCGATCCACTTCTGCGCTTGGGGCAGGGCATTGCCATCGATGAACGCGTTCCCATTCAGGGGATTGATCGGATCGAGCACGGTACAGCCGCCGCCGCATTTGCCGACATCAAGACCAGGGTCCTTGATTTCGGTATGGTTGTAGCTGCCCGACGCGGTCAAGGTAAGATATTCTGTCGGATGCGTTTCCAGATCGGCTTCCATACCGTAGCCAACGACTTTCTTGATCGAGATGAGATTGGCCGTGTTGGCACCACCGCCAACCGATGTTTGCTGGAAATCCTTCACCCGGAACCAGTAACCCGTCAGATCGAAGCGAACCTTGTGATCCATCATGTTCGCCTTGATACCAGCCTCGGCCGAAAGCACCCGTTCCGATGGAGCGGTCGAGGTGGAACTGTCGAACGTCACACGATCCTCGATGGCCGGCCCCTGATAACCGGTCGCGATCCGGGCGTAGATATTTACATTGTCGCTTGCCTCGTAGGTGGCACTCGCGTCCCACGAAATATTGCTGTCCTTAACGCCCACGTCGAACGTCTGCGGCGGAAGCGGGATCGGCGGACTGTCAAAACTCTGGATGTTCGGATTGAAGACGCGATCGGTGAAGTCGTGCTTCTTGTCGTGACTCCAGCGTATCCCGGCTCGCAAGGTCAGCGCTTCTGTTGCCTTATACTCCACGGATCCGAAGATCCCGTAATTTTCATTGGTGTTATCATGGGTCACAAGGCCATAGACCGTGCCGTCGGCAACCGAGCCGACCGGGCTCGCGCTTCCCGGTACATTGTCATATTCTTCGTAGTACAGGCTCTGGTGGAAATAATAAGCGCCAGCCTGCAGGCGCAAACCATTCATGTCTTCGGTGGCGAAACGAAGTTCCTGGCTGAACTCCTTCGGCTTGGTCGTGTTGCCCGTTTCGACGGGAAATGCCGCGACGCCTGTATCAAAGGTCGTGGGTGACGTGCCGAAGGGCGCGTAGCGGTCACCGCCGTCGATGTCGCTCGTCGTGAAAATCTTGAGACGTTCATAGCCCGTAACCGAATACAGCGTCCCGATATCACCAAATTTATACTGGAGATGAAGGTTGGTGCCCCAGGTCTTGAGCTTTTGATCATTGTCGGCATCCAGCGTCACGTGACGGACGCTGAAGTCTGGCTTGAAACGATTGGTGCCGGGAATCAGGGACGCCGCGCGAAACAAACGGGCAGTACCCTTCTCGTCGCGCCCGTGGACGTTGAGCAACGCTTCGAAATCGCCGGATTCATAGCCCAGTTGAACGCGTCCGGCGAGGTCGCGATACCCTTCCAGCTTGTCAGGTGAGCGATTGCTCGCCGAGGTAGAATCGTTTTTCACCCAGTCGTCGCGCCGCTGCAGCATGCCGGAAGCACGGAAGGTCAGGCCGTCGCCCAGCGGACCACCGACTGCGGCTTCAGAGTTGACGGTATTGAACGTGCCCCAACTCGCCTGGGCATAGCCATTAAATGTGTCACTTGGCTTGACGCTATCGATCTTGACGACGCCGGCCGGACTGTTGCGGCCAAACAGCGTTCCCTGCGGTCCGCGCAATACCTGGATCGACGCGACGTCGAACACGGGAAAGGATTTCAGGAAGGGGTTTTCGAGAACCACGTCATCATAGTAGATCGCGACCGGCTGGGCCACGTTCGGATCGAAATCGGTGTTGCCAAGCCCGCGAATGTAAAAGCGCGGAAAAGTCCGGCCAAAAGAGGATTCGATGAGAAGGCTTGGCGTCCGGGCAGAGAGAAAACGCACGTCGAGGCCGCCAGAGTTCAAAATGCTCAGCTTCTCCCCGCCAATGGCCGTCACCGCAATCGGCACATCCATCGATTTTTCTTCGCGACGCGTCGCGGTGACGAGAATTTCAGTCGATTCAGGATCGCCCACGCTTTCTGTCGCTGCGAGGGCTTCCGCCCAAGCCGACTGCGTAAACACAGCTAAGGATAAAACGCTAATTCCGTATAGCGTTGCGCGCGAACGCTTCGCGCGTTGAAAGCGTGAAAAATCCATATGGTCCCCTTTTTTGTTTTCAGACCTCCCCTCTCGTTGGCGCCCATATGCTCGGGATGACGTGAGCCTAACAGGAATGATAATAGCATCAAGGCCGAGTTGAGAAATTTTGTTGCGTCGCAAGAAACTAGGGACAGACAAATTCTCTGGCCGTTTACGCAATCTAGGCGAAGCCCATCACATCCTCCGAAAATTCCAAGGTTCGGCTTGTGGCGATGCAGCAAAGCATTACTATTCTGGCAGCTATTCTCCAGATGAGTGCTGTTCATGACAGGGATGATCGAGATCGTGGCCGGGCCATTCACGTTTGCGGCCAAGTTCGAGGATACGCTTGCCCCAGCGACATGCGCCGCCTTCAGGGCATTGCTTCCCTATGAGGAACGCGTGATCCATGTCCGCTGGAGCGGGGAAGGCGTGTGGATTCCGATGGGGGATGCGCCGTTTGACCTGCCGTGGGAAAACAACACCAGCTACCCTGCGCCGGGGCAGTTCGTCTTCTATCCGAAAGGGGTCAGCGAAACCGAAATTCTGCTGGCTTATGGCGGTGTCCAGTTCGCCAGCAAGGCGGGGCAGCTTTCGGGCAATCACTTCCTGACGATAGTGGAAGGCCAGGAGAATCTTGCCGCGCTCGGCAAGCTGACGCTGTGGGATGGCGCGCAACCGATCCGCTTTGCCCTTAAGGAAGCGTGATATGGTTCCTTCATCGCGCCTTCTGGTAATCGCCGGCATTCAATGACTGATCTTAATACTTTCATCCTTGGCTTGCCCAAGGCGGAGTTGCACCTGCACATCGAGGGCTCGCTCGAGCCGGAACGCATGTTTGCGCTCGCCGGGCGCAACGGCATCGACATCCCATTCAAATCAGTCGACGACATTCGCGCCGCGTATAACTTCTCTAACCTGCAGGACTTTCTGGACATCTATTATCAGGGCGCTGCAGTCCTTCGGACCGAGGAGGATTTCTTCGACCTCGCGATGGACTATTTCGATCGCGTGGTGAAAGATGGCGTGGTACATGCGGAGATATTCTTCGACCCGCAAACACACACGGATCGTGGAATTCCATTCGGTGTCGTCGCCGATGGCCTGCTCGCGGGCATTAAGGAAGCCGAGAAACGGCATGGCATCACCGCGCGCCTCATTCTGTGCTTCCTTCGCCATCTCGACGAACAGCAGGCTTTCGCTACGCTTGCTCAAGCCGAACCATGGCTGGATCGCATCGTGGGCGTCGGGCTGGATTCTTCGGAAGTGGGTCATCCCCCGAAAAAGTTCGCGCGCGTCTTCGCCGCGGCCGGCGCGATGGGGCTGAAGCGCGTTGCTCACGCCGGCGAAGAAGGCCCGCCGGAATACATTATGCAGGCGCTCGATCTGCTGGCAATAGATCGCCTCGATCATGGCAACCGTGCGCTTGAAGACCCATTGCTGACGGCAAGGCTCGCCCGTTCGGCAATGACGCTGACCGTCTGTCCATTGTCCAATCTCAAACTGTGCGTGGTGGATGATATGGCAAGTCATCCGATCCCGCGGATGCTGGAACTTGGCCTCCGTGCAACGATCAATTCCGACGATCCGGCTTATTTCGGCGGCTATATTGCCGACAACTATCGCGCAGTGGCAAAAGAGGCGGGATTGGATCGCGCCGCGCTCACCACGTTGGCCCGAAACAGCTTCCTTGGTTCATTCCTGCCAGACGCAGATGTGACCGGTCACCTTGCCAGCCTGGATGCCTATTGCGCCAATGTCAGCTAGTCACTGGCGCACTTCCCGCGGAATATTCCCAACCTCCACCGAGCGCACGGAACAGATCGACTTGCGCGAACGCAACGTTACGGCCTGCCTCGGCAAGATCCGCTTCTGCTGTAGCCAATGTTCTTTGAGCGTCGAGCACGGTCAGGAAGTCGATCTGCCCTTCTCGCTGCCGCGCAAGACTGATCCGCGCGGCGCGGGCCGCTTCGTCCCGGGCGGAGCGCAGGGCCTGCTGGGTCTCGAGCGCGTGGCTGTAGCGGGACAATGCCGTTTCAGTCTCTTCCAATGCGCCTAGCACCGTGCCATCGAAGGTCGCCAGCGAAGCGGCAGTATCAGCCTTTGCGCCCGCGATCCGCGCACGGATAGCCTCCTGGTTTGGGAATGCCCAGCTGATCAGCGGACCGAGCAACCATCGGAATGGGCCGCCCCCGATGACATCACCAAGGCCGAGGCTGGTCGTCCCGACCGAACCGCCCAGTGAGATGCGCGGATAGAGATCAGCCGTGGCAATCCCTATCCGCGCTGTATCCGCGGCCAGCTTGCGTTCTGCTGCACGAACATCAGGCCGCCGGGCAAGCAAAGCACGACCGTCGCCCACGGGAATCGGCTGGGCAAGGACAGGCATCGTCACCTGATTGCGCGCCTCCGCCGGTAAATCCTGCGGCGTTCGTCCGGTGAGCGTCGCAAGACGAAACAGAGCCGCGTCGCGCTCCGCGACAAGACCGGGCACCTGCGCTTTCTGCTGGTCGCGCAGGGCGGTTACGCGGATCACGTCTAGCCTATCGGAACGGCCTGCGTCGAACCGTGCCGTTGTAATCCGTATGGAGCGGTCGAGCAGTGCAACCGTGCCGTTCGCCACGACCAGGCGCTCGGCCGATGAGGTGGCATCCACATAAGCCCGTACAGTGTCGCTGACTACGGCGACACGCACAGCATCCGCGTCCCCCTCTGCCGCACCGAGGTCGCCGCGGGCAGCCTCAATGCTTCGTTTGACCCGGCCGAACAGATCGACCTCATATGCGACGTTCAGGCCAGCATCCACGCTCCAGTTCTGCCGCCCTTCGCCGGGAACTTCCTGAGAGTCCGGCACGCGGCTGTAGGTGCCGGAGCCCGCAATCCCCGTTTGCGGAAGACGATCGGAACGTGCGCCGCGCAATTGGGCACGCGCCTTTTCCAGATGTGCGACGGCGACGCGAATATCGGTGTTCGCCGCCAGCGCATCTGCGATCAGGCGATCGAGCACCGGCTCATGGTAAAGCTGCCACCAGCGGTCGCTTGCCTCTGCCGATGATACGGCCGGCGATGTCACGCCGATAAACGGCGCAGCAGCCGCGGCAGGCGTTCCTGGCCGGTGATATTCTGGCCCGGCGGCGCAGGCGGTGAGTGCCGACGCGCTCAGCAGGAGAGTGATCAAACCCTTGGTCATGACTATTTCCTATTCAGCCGGCTGCAACAGGACCGGTTCCTGGCCGAGGCGACGTCGTGCCCACCAGTCGCCAAGCGCGCGACACACGACGTAGAATGTTGGCGTGAACAGCAGGCCGAAGCCCGTCACCCCGATCATGCCGAAAAACACTGCCGTCCCCAAAGCTTGCCGAAGCTCCGCTCCCGCCCCGCTGGCGAAGACGAGCGGCACAGCGCCGAGAATGAAGGCGAAACTCGTCATCAGGATCGGCCGAAGCCGCGTCCGCGCAGCATGCACGGCAGCTTCGATGGGCGACACGCCGTCCCGTTCCTCGGCCTGCTTTGCAAACTCGACGATCAGGATCGCGTTTTTCGCCGCCAGCGCGATCAGGACAACGAGACCGATCTGCGTGAGGACATTATTGTCCATGTCCCGCAGATTCACCCCGCTCATCGCGGCGAGCAGACACATGGGCACGATCAGGATGACCGCGAGAGGCAGTGTCAGGCTTTCATACTGGGCGGCGAGAACCAGGAATACAAACAGCGTCGCTAGCCCGAATACAAGCCCGGCCGTATTACCCGCGATGTGTTGCTGATAGGCAATGCCGGTCCACTCCGCGTCGTAGCCAGCCGGCAGTTCAGCCGCGAGCTTTTCCATCGTCGCCAGATAATGGCCAGTGGAATAGCCTTCAGCCGTGTCGCCATCCACCTCCACCGCAGGCATCAGGTTGTACCGCACCACGCGATATGGCCCTGTCTTGTCGCGGAAGGTGGAGACCGCACCGATCGGCACCATTTCGCCGGAGTCGGAACGCGTCTTGAGATTTGCGATATCGGCAACGGTGTTCCGGTACGGCGTATCGGCCTGTGCCGTGACATGATAGGTGCGGCCAAGCAGATTGAAATCGTTGACGAATACCGATCCCAGATAATTCTGCAGTGTCGAAAAGATCCGTTCCGGTGGCACGCCGAGCTGGGCCGCCTTGCGGCGGTCGATGTCGGCGAATATCCGCGGCGTCTGCGCCTCCAGCAAGGTGAACACCTGCCGCAGGCCTTCGGTCCGATTGGCTTTCGTGATGAAGCCGCCTCCTGCCTTCAGCGTCTCGGCATAGGGTCGGTTCTCGCGGTCCTCGACCATCATGCGAGAGCCGAATGCGGGAACGATTCCCTGAACCGTGGGTGCGGGCAGAAGGAAGATGCGGGCTTTATCGTAACCCGCCATCGCCTTGTTCGCCTGCGCCATTATCTCGTCATAGGTCACGCCTTCCTTGGCGCGTTCGGCAAAGCTGTTGAACGGAAAATAGATGGCGGCCGAGCTGGGGATGTTGGTCTGCGAAGGGCCGTCGAATCCGGCCAGCATCACGGCACCGCGAATACCCTTGATCGGCAGAATGCGCTTGGCGATGTCCTGCGCCACCGCATCGCTGCGTTCGAGCGAGGAGCCGGGTGGCAGCTGGGCAACGGTCAGGAAATAGCCCTGATCCTGGTGCGGGATGAACCCGCCCGGCGTAATCCAGAATACCAGACCGGTCAGTCCGAGAAGCGCGGCATACCCCACCAGCATCTTCCTGGGGCGGGCGACGAGGAACGCCGTCAACCGCGCATAGCCATTCCCGAGCCGGTCGAACCCACGATTGAATTTTCCCGATGCGTCATGCAGCCACCGCCGCCAGCCACGCTCGTCCGGGTCATGCGCCTCAGTCTTGGGACGCAGCAACATCGCCGCAAGAGCTGGGGACAAGGTAAGCGAGAGGATCAGCGATATGATCGTCGCCGTCGAGATCGTCACTGCAAACTGGTGATAGAAAGCGCCGGAGATACCGGTGATGAAAAGCGTCGGAATGAACACAGCGCACAGCACCAGCACGATTGCAACCAGCGCCGCTGACACTTCATCCATCGACACCCGCGATGCATCGAGCGGGGACAGGCCATGCTCGATGTTGCGTTCGACATTTTCGACAACGACGATGGCGTCATCCACGACGATGCCGATTGCCAGCACCAGCCCGAACAGCGACAGCGTGTTGAGCGAGAAGCCCACTGCGGCGAGCACAGCAAACGTACCGATCAGTGAAACCGGGATCGCGATGATGGGGATGATAGCCGCTCGCCAGCTCTGCAGGAACACGAGAATGACGAGCACGACCAGGATCAGCGCCTCACCTAGCGTATGATAGACCGCATCGATCGATTGGCTGATGAATTCGGTCGGATTGTAGATGACGCTGTATTCCAGGCCCTTTGGAAACCGCTTGGACAGCGTTTCCATAGTATCGCGAACCTGCTGGGCAGCCGCCAGCGCATTGGAGCCCGGCCGCTGAAACACGCCGATCAACACGGTCGGCTTGCCGGAAAGATAGGTATTCGTGCCATAATCCTGGGCGCCGAGTTCGACGCGGCCAATATCGGCAACGCGGACCTGGCGGCCATCCGCATCGGTGCGGATCACGATATCGGCAAACTGCTTGGGATCGGTCAGGCGACCCAGCGTCTCGATGCCGATCTGGAATGCGGTGCCGGAGGCATAAGGTGGCTGGCCCAGTGCACCGGCCGCGACCTGCACATTCTGTGCGCGGAGCGCCGCGACGATTTCATCCGCGGTCAGGTCGAGCGCGGCGGCCCGGCCAGGATCGATCCAGATGCGAATCGCATAGTCGCGCGATCCGAACAGCTGAACGTCGCCGACACCCTCAATCCGTGCAAGGCGATCCCGCACCTGCGTCAAGGCATAGTTGGACAGGTAATTGCGATCGAAAACCCCGCTGGGCGACTGGAGATTCACCACCATCAGGAAGTCCGGCGACGTCTTGCGCGTCACCACGCCGAGACGCTGCACTTCTTCCGGCAGACGTGGCACGGCAATCGCCACCCGGTTCTGGACGAGCACCTGCGCCGCATCGAGATCGGTTCCGATCTTGAAGGTGACAGTGATCGTCAGCTTCCCGTCGCCAGTGGATTGCGACGTCTGGTAAAGCATATCGTCGACGCCGTTGATCTCCTGTTCGATCGGCGAAGCGATCGTCTCGGCAACGGTTTCGGCAGAAGCGCCAGGATATTGCGCGGTCACGGTCACCGTGGGCGGAACGATGTCCGGATATTGCGAGACGGACAGCCCGAAATAGGCGAGCCCGCCCACGACCGTGATGAGCACGGCAATGACAGCTGCAAAGATCGGACGATCGATGAAGAACCGCGACAAGCGCATCGGCTTAATCCTTTGAAATGATATTCAGCGCGCGGCGAATGTCGCCTGGGCCGCGATCGGTGCTTCTGCGTTCGGGACGTCTCCGTTGGCTTCGGGCAATACCTTGCCCAACCGCGGGGAAACAGAACTACCTGGAACCGCCATTTGCATCCCGGAGATGACCACCCGGTCATTAGCGCTGAGGCCTGACTGGATAATCCGGAGGCCGTCGATCGTGGGGCCCAGCACCACTGGCTTGGCGCTGACGATGCCGTTCTGCGCGACGACGAGCACGGTCTTGCGGGCCTGATCTGACTGTATGGCAAGATCGGGGACCAGCAGCGCACGAGTGGTACCACCCACTGCCAGGCGCATATTGCCGAACATGCCGGGCGTCAGGAAAAGATCGGGATTGGCGAACGTCGCCCGGCCGCGGATGGTGCCGGATTTCGGATCCAGTCCATTGTCCGTAAAATCCAGTCGCCCCTTCCACCGATAGCCTGCCTCATCCTGCAGCCGGACTTCGACATTGGTAGATCCGTTGCCAGCCTCGCGGTCCCGCTGCGCCTTCAGGTAAAGGGCCTCAGACGCGTCGAAGCTGAAATAGATCGGATCCAGCGCATTGATCGTCGTCAGCAGTGTCGCTGCGCTGCCCTCACCACCAGAAACGAGATTGCCCATGTCGATGCGACGATCGGAAATCCGCCCGGAGATGGGTGCACGCACCTGCGTGAATTCGACGTCGAGCGCCCGCTGCTGCAGGCGAGCCTGCGCCCCGGCCAATGCAGCTTGCCCGGCCTGCAACCGCGCGCGGAGCGAATCTACTTCGCTTGCCGAAACTGCCTCATCACCGGTCAGTCGTTGTACCCGCGCGAAATCGGATTGTGCGAGGAGAAGCGCGCTGCGTGCACTGGCAACGCCTGCCCGCGCTTCCGCCAGCGCGGCCAGAAAGGGCCGCTGGTCAATGGTAAAGAGAAGCTGACCGCGCCGGACGATGTCACCATCGCGAAAGTGGATCGCCGTCACGGCGCCCGAAACACGAGGACGGACCTCGACTGCCTGGCTCGGTGCGAACCGGCCCACATAGTCGTCCCACTGCCTAACCGTGCGGACGAGCGGCGTCG
>Ga0105249_10000161_pt1 | contig 80491 bp, 75 predicted proteins | sample KBSS44metaG_FD_81522 | JGI IMG/M metagenome (GOLD analysis project Ga0105249, IMG submission 81522) | Switchgrass rhizosphere microbial communities from Kellogg Biological Station, Michigan, USA - KBS S4-4 metaG | ecosystem: Host-associated > Plants > Roots > Rhizosphere > Soil | place... | reverse complement strand
GGGATTGGGAAACGGCCAACCCCTGGCCCGCCCCGGAAATCGCCAGCTTCGACACCGACCCGCGTATTGCCGAGAGGCAGGCCGTGTTCGACGCCATGGTGAAGGCGGTTCCCGAACTGGCCACCATTCATCCCTGGGACACGCGAATGCCCCAGGAGTGCAATTGCTACACCAACCTGCATTTCGTCAGCTCGAACTTCTGGAGCAGCTATAGCGTCCCTGATTATGTGGATTGGATAACCTTCGGCCGTCCAGAGGGGACATTCCAAACACACCGGCGCGTTCTCCAGCAACTGCAGTGGAAAGGCCCGCGCGGTAGATGGTTACTAAAAGCGCCGCCTCATCTTTTCATGCTGGATGAGCTGATCGAAACCTATCCTGACGCCATGATCGTTCAGACCCATAGAGAACCGGCATCATTCGTCCCTTCTTTGGCCAGCTTCATCTGGGCGCTGCGGCGCGCGAGTTTCGGCGCTGATTCTTCCCTTTCCGATGGGCCGACCATCGGGCGAGAGGTGTTGTTGCATTATGAAGAAGCTCTGGAGAGGGCCACAAAAAGCAGGCAGCGCCCTGAGGTGGACAGTAGGATCCTCGACGTCGCTTTCAGGGAGACCCGCACAGACCCGATAGGCACGGTGAGGCGCATCTACGAGCATTTCGGTTTGGAATTCACGCCGGAATACGAAAAAACCCTCAAGCGGCACATAGCGGCAGAGCGGCCGACCGGCGCAGACAAGCACAGATATGATACTGCTGATTTCGGGATCGCCAAACTGAATATTCCGGACCGTGCGCCCTCGTATAGGGCCAGATTCGGATATTTCTTGACAAGTTGAAATTGTGCTATTTGCAGATCGTAAGAGCGTTACCGCGGGCCAATTTGTCCTAATTGCTGCCCTATCCGCCCAAGCCCCATGTTAGCGGCGGCATAAAAGCGGACAAATTCGGCGGAAAGGGAGTGATGGTGCGACCGGTCGCGGCATGCGCGATCGGGGAATTGCGCATAGGCCTTTCCGGCGCCGGTGAAGTCGGCATAGACTTCGATGCAATAGCCGATGTCGGCGACGATCAGGATCGGCGGCCAGCCATGATCGGTCGGCAGCGCCTTGGCATAGCGCTCGGCCTGGCCCTTGGCCTGCACGATCGCCCGCGTCCATCCCGGCGTGCCGCGGCGCGCCGTGCCGCGCTTGACGCGGACGGCGGCGGTCTGCCCGAAGATGTCGAGATCGTCCTTGCCCTGTTCGATCGCGGCGCGCGGTCGCCCTAGGGAGCGGCGCGGAAACCGCCCGGCGGCAGAAATCGCCGCGACCTGTTATGCAGGGAAATCGACCTGTTACGACATCGAATCCGACCTGTTATGCATAAACGCATCCCCTGTTCCGCACGATAACAGGTGAGCCGGCTTCTTCGAGCATAACGATCTGTAATCAAAGGTAATTTTCTGGACGGCCCGGCCGTTCGCGCGCGATTTTCCCCTGATAAACGCCCAAATTCGCGAAAAATGCCCTGTTATGGCGATTTTCGATGGCGAAACCGCCTCCCGTCCAACCATGCCCCCACCCGGCTTTGGCGACTGTTTCCTGCTGCGCATCGATTATGACGATGCCAGCGCCCGGCATATCCTGATCGACTTCGGCTCGACCGGCCTGCCGAAGGACGACCCGACCGTGAACATGGCGCGTGTGGCGGAGGACATCGCGGAAAGCTGCGGCGGATAATTCGATGACGATGGTGGAAGACCCGGCGACGAATCTCTACGTGTTTCACGGCTGCGACGTGGATCTCGACGAGATCCTGCCGAGCTGTGATCCCGTTGGTGGCATCGGCAAGGAGTACGTCATGACGTTGCGGGTTTCGGCCGGATTGCTCGCATGAGTGCGAGCCTGGCTCCGGTGGCGCTCGGCTTCCGCGCGCAGCGAGGCGGCAGCGTGGTGGTCGCCGTCGCTCTGGACGGGCGCGAGCCGCGCGTCGTGCTGTCGTCGTTTCTCGCAACCGCCGCCGAGGGCGACCGCCTCGCGCTCGAGCCCTATCACGTTGCCGCCGAAATAGCCCGAGACGCCGAGGGCGCTGTTACGGACGCGGCCGCGGCCGCCGTCGCGGAGGCCCGCAGACGCCAGGACGCGTTGGCGGTCACGGGCCTGGAGGCTCTCATGCTCCAACTTCGCGACGCGGGACGCGAACCCGCCGTCGCGGCACTGCTCGTCAATCGCGCCGGCTGGATCGCCGACCTCCTGGCCTACAGCCTCGCCTGGCCGGATCACCCGCCGGTCGCCGAAGGATTGGCCGTGCGCGACGCGCTCAGATTCGCATGCGGCCGGCTTGGTGTCGAGGTCGCGGAAATCGACGAGAAGTCGCTTGGTGAAAGCGCTGCGATGGCGCTGGGCCTCGAAGCGGCCGCTATCGACGCTCGTCTCAAGGCGCTCGGCGCGACCGTGGGCAGGCCGTGGCGGAAGGAACAGAAGCTGGCCTGCCTGGCGGCCTGGGTCGCGGTCGCTGAGCGGCGATGACGCGCTTGGCCATGCCGCGCGCGCAGGCTGCCCCGGCCCGCGGGCGAAGCCGGCCTGCAACCAAAACCCACGCTGATGTGTTGCCTCTCCTGATAATCATAAGGCTGCGATCAACGGATGTCGGAGATGAACTCGCCTTGGTGGACCGTCCAGCGAGGTGACGGCCCGGTGATTGCGACCGCGATCCATGACGGTCATGGGCTGCGCGCCGACGTCGCCGAAGCCATGGCCCTGTCTCCGCCCGATCGCCTGCGCGAGGAGGACCCCCATACCGGCCAGGCGATCGTCGACGTCCCGACCCATGTCATCGTGCGCCGATCGCGCTTCGAGGTCGATCTGAACCGAAGCGCTGCGGAGGCGGTCTATGTGACCCCCGGCCAGTCATGGGGATTGCAGGTCTGGTCGACGCCGCCGGCGCACACGCTGATCGCGCAATCGCTGCGCATCCACAGCAGCTTCTACCGGATGATGGGAGAATTGCTGACGCAGATTGCCGAGGACCATGACCGCTTCGTCCTGCTCGACGTGCACAGCTACAATCATCGCCGCAACGGACCCGACGCCGATCCTGCACCGCCCGAAGCGGCGCCGGACGTCAATATCGGCACCTTCTCGATGCCGCGCAAACAATGGGCCTGGCTGCTCGATCCGCTGATCGCGCGCATGCGCGCGTTCGATTTTGGCGGCCGCAGGCTCGACGTGCGCGAGAATGTCGCGTTCCAGGGCAAGGGCGAACTGACCCGCTTCGTCCATGATCGCTTCCCCGGCCAGGGCTGTGCGATCGCGATCGAGTTCAAGAAATTCTATATGGACGAGTGGACCGGCGAGCCGATCCCTTCGGAACGCGATCTGGTGCGCGCGTTCATCGCCGATGTCGGATCCACAGCACTGCGGCTGCTCGATGAAGCATGACGCGGCCTCGCCGGACGCCGCGAACACGCGGGTTGCGATTGATTTCAGCGGCGGCGGCGCCTTTCGCGAGTTGATCGCCGGCGGTGGGCGGGTGCATGTCGATCGGCCGCTGCCATGCCTGATCCTTCACCGCCACCAGCAGGGGGCTGCGGACAGCCTGGCCTCGCGCGTCGCGACCACCAGCGCCGCCTATCTCGTCTGGCCGGCGAGCGACGAAAGCGACGCCCGCGCGATCCCGATGCTCGAAGCGGTCATCGCGGCGCAGCGCGCGTCGTTCGATCGCATCCTGCTCGTCTCGCTCTACGATCTGCCGCGCGATCCCAGCCTCGACAGCGAGAGCGCCCGGCTCGAGGATTATCGGTTCGTGCTGGGCGCATCGGAGGATGCGCCCGCGCTGGCCGCGGCAAAATGCCTCGCAAGCGCGCTGGCGACGATCGAGGTCGATCTTCGTCTGCCCGAAATTGCCGATGGCACCGACGCCTGTTTCGATCCCGCCATCGCCGGCGTCGTCGAACGCGAACCGGCATTGTCGCATATCGCGCTCGGCCTGCCGCAAAACTACCGGCGGCCGGGCGAGGATGCGGTCTATCCGCAACTGCTGCACGATCTCGCGGTCGGCATCTTCGATGCGCTGCTCCAGGGCGCCTGGGCGTTCTTCCGCGAAATCTCGCCGCACGCGCCGCCCCACCACCGCGCTCTCGGGCGCAGTTCGTTCATCGCCGCCGCGCGCACCGTCGACCGCAAGCTCGACCGGGTGGCGAGCAGTTTCGATTTCCTGCTGAGCATCTCGCCGATCAACACCGCGCAAGCCTGGGAAAGCTTTCGCGAAGGGGGCCATCAGGCCGCACCGGCATTCCACTATCGCCCGCTCGCGATCGATCCCGAGCTTGCCAAGCGGCGCCTGCACGCGATCGATTTCAGGCTGATCGAGGACCCCGTGCTCGAGGCGCTGTTCGTCGAGAAGCAGCAGGAGATCGATCAGCAATTGACGATGCTCCAGCACCGCAACACGGCCAGCTTCCGTTACGCGTCGCTGATGCTGTACGGCCCGGTCGAACCGGCGCTGGTGGCGGCGGCCAACGACATTCTCGATCGCGTCAGGCCGGTTGCCGACGCGGCCGACAGCGAGGCGATCGACTGCCACGTGGTGCGCCAGGAGGCGCATCGGGTGATCGGTCAATATCGCGAAACCTGCCCGGAGTTCAAAGCGCAGGCCACGATCCGCGCCGATATCGCCGCGGGCATGATGGTGACCGGCGGCTCGCTGCTGATCTCGCGCGACACCTACATGAAGCGCGCGCGGCTCGATGCGCTGCTGCAGCATGAGATCAGCGTCCATCTGCTGACCTGGGTCAACGGCAACGCCCAGGGCCTCAACATCTTCCGCTCCGGACTCGCCGGCTATGAGGGCATCCAGGAAGGACTGGGCGTCTTCGCCGAATGCGCCGTCGGCGGCCTTTCGCGCGCGCGGCTGCGGCTGCTGGCGGCGCGCGTCGTCGTCGTGGATGCGATGGTCGATGGCGCTTCATTCGTCGAGGGCTTCCGGCTCCTTCGGAAGGATCATGGCTTCGGCGGCCGTGCGGCGTTCAACATCGTCGCCCGCGTCTATCGCTCGGGAGGCCTGACCAAGGATGCGATCTATCTGCGCGGGCTGGGGCAGGTGATGGCGCTGCTGGCGCAGGGGCGGGATCTCACGCCGTTCTGGTGCGGCAAGATCGGGCACGGCCACCTCCAGGTGATCGAGGAATTGTTCCAGCGCGGTCTGCTCCGGTTGCCGCGGGTCGTCCCGGAATTCCTGTCGCGCCCGGCGGCGATCGCGAACATCGCCCGCATCCGCACGGCACGCTCGTTCGCCGACCTCGTACGATAGGAACGCTGCCATGATCATCGCCTTTTTCGTCAACGACATGGCAACCGAGCATCCCGGCTACACGACGACGATACTCGCCCACGAGGCCGCCCGGCGCGGCCATCGCGTCTGTTACGTCACGCCCGGCGATTTCGTGTTGCGGCCCGACGACAGCCTGGGCGTCCACGCCCGGTTCGCGCCGAAGAAGAAGAGCCGAACGGCTGCCGATTTCTTCAAGGCCATGCAGGCGGTCGCCGGCGAGACCGAGCTGGTCGGCATTTCGGAGGTCGACGTGCTGATGCTGCGCAGCGATCCCTCGCTCGATGCCCAGACCACGCCGTGGGCGGAGGATATCGGCATCCTGTTCGGCCGGGCGGCCGCGGCCCGCGGCGTGCTGGTGCTCAACGATCCCGACAGCCTGTCGCTGGCGATCAACAAGCTCTATTTCCAGTCCTTTCCCGTCGCCGTCCGCGCCGAGACCCTGATCACCAAGAAGGCGAGCGACGTGAAGACGTTCGCCAGCGCGCATGGCGGCAAGATCATCCTGAAGCCGTTGCAGGGATCCGGCGGGCAGGGCGTGTTCCTGCTCGGCTCCGAAGACGCGAACAATATCAACCAGATCATCGAAGCGATCACGCGCGACGGCTACATGATCGCGCAGGCCTATGTGCCAGCCGCGGCGAAAGGCGACATCCGCATGTTCCTGCTCAACGGTCAGCCGCTGAAAATCGGCAACAAGTTCGCCGCGCTGCGCCGGGTCAGCTCGCCGGACGATATTCGGAGCAACATCCACGCCGGCGGCACGGCGGAGGCGGTGGAGATCACCGACACCGAATTGCGGGTCGCCGAACTGATCCGGCCCAAGCTCATCGCCGACGGCATGTTCCTCGTCGGCATCGACATCGTCGGCGACAAGATCCTCGAAGTGAACGTGTTCAGCCCGGGCAATCTCCAGAGCTGCAGCAAATTGGCCGGAGTCAACTTCGCCGAGCCGATCCTGGCGTCGATCGAGCGCAAGGTTGAAATCGCCGCCGAATTTCCCGGCGCCTTCAACAACCGGGCGCTCGCCGTGATGTGAGCCGCAGGGCGGGCAGGATGGCGCGCCGCCGAACCGTTTACACTTTCGTCGCGCTGCCCGATTGCAGATAGGAGGTTGACGCCGACGCGATAAGCCGCACGGGAGAACCGGCCCATCCCTCGCTCCGAGCGCAAACATCGACGATGATCGAAATCCATCCCTTGCCGGCGATCGGCGAAGTTCCTGCCGGTGCCGATCTCGCGGCGATTCTGGTCGACGCGCTGACGGCGGCGGGTGTGACGCTGCGCGCAGACGACATATTGATCGTCACGCAGAAGATCGTTTCCAAGGCCGAGGGGCGTTTCGTCGACCTCGCCGCTGTGATTCCGGGCGCGGAGGCGCTGCGCCTCGCCGGCGTCACGCGCAAGGATCCGCGGCTGGTCGAGCTGGTGCTGTCCGAATCGACCGATGTCGTGCGTGCCGTCCCCAATGTGCTGATCACCCGCCACCGGCTCGGACTGGTGATGGCCAATGCCGGCATCGACCGTTCGAACCTGGGGCCGGGCCGCGCGGACAGTGCGCTGCTGCTGCCGGTCGATCCCGACGCCTCGGCCGGTCGGCTGCGCACCGCGATCGGCCTGCGCACCGGCACCGCGCCGGCGATCATCATTTCCGACAGCTTCGGCCGGCCATGGCGCTACGGCGTCGTCAGCGTCGCGATCGGCGCTGCCGGTCTTCCGGCCCTGATCGACCGTCGCGGCGACCGCGATCGTGACGGCCGAACCCTTGAAGTGACGCAGGTCGCGCTCGGCGACATCGTCGCGACCGCGGCCGGTCTCGCCACCGGCGAGGGCGCCGAAGGTGTGCCGGCGGCGCTGGTGCGCGGCGTCGCGCTGACGACGGATGCCAATCCCGCCACCACGCTCGTCCGCCCGCTGACCGAGGATCTGTTCCAGTGACGGGGCGGCCAGTGTCGGGGCGTGTGGTCGTGCTGACCGGCGGCGTCGGCGGCGCCAAGCTCGTGCTCGGGCTGACGCGGGTGGTCGATCCGGCGTCGGTCACCGCGATCGTCAACACCGGCGACGATTTCCGCCATCTCGGCCTCGCCATCTCGCCCGATATCGACACTTTGCTCTACACGCTCGCGGGCAAATCCAACCGTGCGCAGGGCTGGGGCCGCGAGGGCGAGAGCTGGAGCTTCATGGACGCGCTGCGTTCGCTGGGCGGTGCCGACTGGTTCGCGCTCGGCGACGGCGATCTCGCGCTGCACGTCTTGCGCAGCTTCAGGCTGGCGCAGGGCGACACGCTGTCGGCGATCACCAGCGACTTCGCCCGCGCTTGGGGCATCGCGGTCGCCATGCTGCCGATGAGCGACGATGCGATCGCGACCCACCTCGCCACCGACGCGGGCGAGCTCGCCTTCCAGGACTATTTCGTCGCGCGTCGTTGCGCGCCGGTCGTCGCCGCGATCCGCTTCGACGGCGCAGGCGCGGCACGGCCGGCGCCGGGCGTGCTGGACGCGATCGGCGATCCGGACACGCAGGCGATCCTGATCGCACCGTCCAACCCGTGGCTCAGCGTCGACCCGATTCTCGCCGTGCCCGGAATCCGCGCGGCGCTGGCGGCCGCATCCGCGCCGGTCGTGGCGGTCACGCCGATCATCGCCGGCGAGGCGGTCAAGGGACCGACCGCCAAGCTGATGCGCGAACTGGGTCTCGCGCTGACGCCGGCGACGATCGCCGCGCATTATGACGGCGTGATCGACGCGCTGCTCGTCGACGAGCGCGACCGTGCGGCCGAAGTGCCGATCGCCCATGCATTCGCCGACACGCTGATGACCACGCTCGAAGACCGGGCACGCGTGGCCGGCGCGGCCCTGGCGCTCGCCGCGTCATGCCGCGGGCGATGAGCTGGACCGCGATCATCCCGCTCAAACAGGCCGGTGCGCGCAAGACCCGCCTGACCGAGCGCCTGACCGAGGCCGAGCGCGACCGCCTCGCGGATCGCCTGTTCGCGCACGTCGCCGGCGTGCTGACGGCGCATCCGCAGATCGGCGACGTGCTGATCCTGTCGCCCGCCGCGCCGCCGGCCGGGTTCGGCAGCTGGCGGCGCGACAGCGGCCTCGGGCTCAACGCCGAATTGACCGCGCTGCGGCAGGCATATGGCGACCGCGATCTGCTCGTCGTCCATGCCGACCTGCCCTTGCTCGGTGCCGACGATATCACGGCGCTGCTGGCGGCGGCAGGCCATGACGGATTCGCCATCGCCCCGGACCGGCTCGGCGCCGGGACCAACGCCATCGCGCTTCCCCGCGGCCGGCCGTTCGCTTTCGCCTTCGGTCCCGACAGCCTGTCCGCCCATATGGCTGCCGATGCCGGCGCGCGGATCGTCGAGCGCCCGGGTCTCGCGCTCGACATCGACACCCCCAACGATCTCGACGCCGCCGTCGCCGCGGGGTTCGCCGCGGCATGAAGTCGATATCTAAGCCGCCACGCGCTCGACGTTGATGTCCTTCTCATGCAGCCGGGCCTGCGCGAGATCATGCGCCGCCTGCATCCGCATCATCGTTTCGGCGCGAACGCCGAATGCCTTTTCGAAGCGGATCGCCATCTCGGCCGACAGTCCGGCATTTCCATTCAGCAGATTGCTCATGGCCTGGCGCGTCACCTGCAGCTTTTCCGCCGTGACAGTTACATTGAGCCCGTGCGGCTCGACGATTTCGGTACGAAGCCATTCGCCGGGATGGACGGCGAAACTCGCGTGAAGCTTGATAGCCATCAGTGATAATCCTCCAGATCCAGATCCTCGATCGCGAGGGTTTCGTTGATACGAAAAGTCATCCGCCAATTTTTCGTGACTGTTAACGACCAGACACCCGCCCGGTCACCGGTCAACTGGTGCATACCATAATCGAGTGGCGCATGACGTTCCTCAAACCCGCATCCCCGCCTCGGCGAAATCGAGCATGCGCACGAGCAGTGCCTCCGCATCGATGGCGCGCGTGCTCCCGCCGGACAGGCGATGCAGCCGTTCGAAATCGGCGATCCGGTTGTTGTGGATCAGGCCGAGGCAGAAATGCAGGCGCCAGTACAGCGTCTCGTCGGGCAGCTCGGGACAAGCGGTCCGGAGCGCGGCGACGAAGCGCGTCAGGTGCGAGACGTCGCCTTGCAGCGTGTCGCGCATCGGCTGCGTGCCCTCCGTCCGCACGCGCAGGATGAACTGCAGCGATGTTCGCTTGCGGTCGCTCGCATAGAACCAGCGCAGCGGCGGCGCGAACAAGGCGGCCAGGATCTCGCGGACCGGCGGGCGGCCGTGGTGGCGGCCGATCGCCTCGTGGAGCAGGCGCGCGCGCTCGCGATTGAGTTCGGTTGCGCGCGTCCGGAAAATCTCCAGCAGCAGCGCGTCCTTCGATCCGAAATGATAATTGACCGACGCGATGTTGACGCCGGCCTCGGCAGTGATGTCGCGGACCGAGATCTTCTGGAAGCCGTTCGCCGCGAACAGCCGCTCGGCCGCTTCGAACAGATCGTCGCGCGTGGTCGAGTGGGCGGACGCCCCGGCTGGCTGGTCGTCGGTCGGCATCGGCCGGGCGGGTATAGCGGCGGTCCCGTGCGCGCACCAGTTGCGCATCGGCATATTGACGCCGCGCCATGACGCATTTAAACGCCCGTTTGACTCGATTGCTTTCCGTTACGGCAAGCTTGGGTCGGGAGACGGCCGCGCCAATATAGTCATCAATGACAGGCGCTTCGGCGAGCAAGAGGGGATGCAAAATGCTCGCTGAACTGTCCGGCAAAACCGCCCGCGTCACGCGGGCGGCCAGCGGGATCGGACAGGGCCTTGCGGCGACGCTTGCCGACGCATCTGCCGTATCGACCAGCGATTGCATATGAGCTTCACGGGCAGGCGCGTCGTCGTCACCGGCGCGGGGACGGGGATCGGTGCCGCGACTGCGGGCCTGTTCCTCGCGGCGGGGGCCGAAGTGATCGCCGTCCAGAACCGCGCGCCGGCGCCGCACGCCAGCAGCCGGGTGACGATGGACCTGTCGAACCCGGACTCGATCGCCGCCGCCTGCGACGCGCTGCCGCCGAGGTTCGACATCCTCTGCAACATCGCCGGCACGGGCGCCGACGGCAACACGCCCGAGGACATCATTGCCGTCAATTTCATCGGCACGCGACTGTTCACCTAGACGCTGCTCGGCCGGATCGCGCCCACCGGTTGCATCGTGAACACCGCGTCGGTGGCCGCGCGCTACTGGCGGCGCGATATCGAACGCGTCCGCGCGCTGATGGCGCTGCCGGGGTTCGGCGAGATCGCGGCGTTCTGGGCGGCGGCCGGGCTCGACCATCAACAGAGCTATCATATTTCGAAGGCGGCAGTGGTCGCCTTGACGATGAAGCAGGCCAACGCGAATGTCCGCACCGGACCGCGCTTCAACGTCGTCAGCCCCGGCTTCACCGACACACCGATGCTGCAGCGCGCGTTCGCGGTCGCCAACGAGACGGTCAAGGCGCTGGCGCAATCGAACAACAGCATCAATGCGCCGGAGGGTGTCGCAAAGGTGGTGCTGTTCCTGTGCTCGGACGATGCGCGCGTGATCAACGGCGCCGATATCGCCGCCGATGCGGGACTGCTCGCGACGATCAACTGCGGCGAATTCGCACTATGACCGTGGTCGACCGGCAGGACCTGTTCTCGGGCACCGCGCCGCCGCCCGACCATCTCGCGCTCGACGTCGCCGCGCTCGGCGCCTGGCTGGACGGCCGGATCGACGGCCTCGGTGCCGATTTCACCGTCGAGAAGTTCAAGGGCGGCCAGTCGAACCCGACCGACAGACTGACCGGCGATCGGACCTATGTGTTGCGCCGCCGCCCGCCCGGACCCTTGCTCGCCTCCGCGCATGCGATCGACCGCGAATATCGCGCGATGGCGGCGCTCGCCGGGACCGGTTTCCCGGTGCCGAAAGCCTGGCTCTATTGCGACGACGAGAGCGTTATCGGATCCGCCTTTTACATCGTCGGCTACGATCCCGGCCGCATATTCTGGAACGCCGACCTACCGGGCCTCATCGCTGGCGACCGCACCGCGATCTATGCCGACATGGGCAGGCGGCTGGCGCAGCTCCACGGTCTTGAACCGGCAGCGATCGGCCTCGCCGATTTCGGTCGCGCCGGCGCCTATGCCGCGCGCAACCTCGCGCGCTGGTCGAAGGTCTATGACCAGTCGCGGCTGATCGACGTCCCCGACATGGACTGGCTGGCGCGCACGCTTCCCGATCTTGTGCCCGATGACGAGCGAATCTGCCTGCTGCACGGCGATTATGGCCTCTACAACATCATCGTCGACGCCGAACGGCCGGTGGTGACCGCGGTGCTCGACTGGGAAATGTCGACGCTCGGCGATCCGTTCGTCGATCTCGCCCATCATGTCCGCGCCTGGTGGGAACCGCAGGACGACAGCGGCGCCGCCTCCAGCCTGCGCGACCACGATCTCGCCGCGCTCGGCATCCCGACGATGGACGCGTATATCGACCTCTACTGCCGCAATCTCGGTATCGGCGAACTGCCGCATCGCCATTTCTATCTCGGTTTTGCGCAGTTCCGCTATGCCGCGATGATCCAGGGCATATTGAAGCGCGCGGCGATCGGCACTGCGTCGAACCGCGTGACCTTGCACACGCAGGAGCGCGTGTTCACCGTCGCCGCGCTCGCGCGCGCGACGCTCGAAGGCCGCAGGGCTTGAACATGAGATCCAACTCCTCCCCGGAAAGCACGCGATGGACCTGACCCCCGGCCCGCGCGCGCTGGATCTGCGCGACCGCGTCGTCGCGTTCATGGACGAGCACATTCGCCCCAACGAAATGCTCTATTTCGAGCAGCAAGGCACGCACGGCGACGATCTCTGGCGGATCCCGCCGATCCTCGAAACGGTCCGCGCCAAGGCCAGGGCCGTGGGTCTGTGGACCTTGTTCCTGCCGCCGCAACTGAAGGAAGGCGGCCTCTCCAACATCGATTATGCGCCGATCGCCGAGGCGATGGGCCATGTGCACTGGGCATCCGAGGCGTTCAACTGCAACGCGCCCGACAGCGGCAATATCGAATTGCTCGCCAACTATGCCAATGACGAGCAGAAGGCGTGCTTCCTCCAGCCCTTGCTCGATGGCGAGATCAAGTCGGCGTTCGCGATGACCGAGCCCCAGGTCGCCTCGTCCGACGCCACCAACATCCGCACCAGCATCGTCCGCGACGGCGACGAGTATGTGATCAACGGCCACAAATTCTACATCACCAACGGCCTCGACCCGCGGCTCGGCGTGTTCATCGTCATGGGCAAGAGCGACCCGACCGCGCCGCCGCACCTGCAGCAGACCCAGATCCTCGTCGAACCCGGCACGCCCGGCATCCGCATCGCGCGGGCGATGCCGACGCTCGGTTATCTCGATCAGCCGACATCTGGTTCGAGAATGTTCGCGTGCCCGCGGCGAACGTGATCCTGGGGGAGGGCCGCGGTTTCGAGATCGCGCAGGGGCGGCTGGGGCCGGGCCGGATCCACCATTGCATGCGGATCATCGGCCTGTGCGAACGGCTGATGGAGAAGCTCTGCACCCGGCTGGTCTCGCGCGTCGCGTTCGGCAAGCCGCTCGCCGACCAGTCCTTGTGGCAGGATCGGGTGGCAGAGGCGCGCACCGAGATCGAGATGAACCGGCTGCTGGTGCTGAAGGCCGCGAAGATGATCGACACCGTCGGCGCCAAGGCGGCGCGAGGCGAGATCGCGCAGATCAAGGTCTCGGTCACGCGGATGGGCCAGAAGCTCGCCGACACGACGATCCAGGCGTTCGGCGCGGCGGGCGTCGGCGACGATCATCTGCTCGGCTTCACCTTCGCGCGCATGCGCGTGACGCGCTTGGGCGACGGGCCGGAGGAGGTCCACAACCGCACGATCGCCCGCGAAGAATTGCGCAAATACCGGCGGCCGCGCGCGAAGGCGTGATCATTCGGAACGGCATGGAGCCAAGCGATGGATCCGCGTTTCGTTTTCACCGGCAAGATCGTGCTGGTCACCGGCGCGGTGATCCGTCTCGATGGCGGGCGCCCGTAGCACGAGAACCCTCGCTCGGTTCACGGAAGAGGGGTTGAGCGCGGCGCCAACCGTCCACCCGAATGCCCCGGGGCGAGATGCGACGAGCATTGCTTTGCGGCAGGCTGCGCGGCATCGCATGCCGATGGACCTTGATGATCTGCTGACCCATTTTTTCGGCACCGCCGACCTCGATTCGCTCGACGAAGCGGCATTGGCCGACGGTCGGCAGCGCATCGCGATCGCGTTCGGGACGGAGCGCGAGCCCGGCCGCCGCTTCGCGATGTGGACGTTGCTGCACGCGCTCGGCGACGCCCCCGATCCCGAGAAGGCGTTCGAGGATCCGCGCGCGCGCAAGGCGGCGGAGGATTATGCGTGGGCGGCGCGGCGCATCGGCCGCACATGACCGAACGCATTTCGCTGCCGCAGGCGCGGCGGATCGCGCTCGCCGCACAGGGCTTCGGGCGCGCGGCGCCGGCCGCGGTCGATCAGGGCCATCTCCGCCGCACCGTCGAGCGGCTCGGTCTCCATCAGATCGACAGCGTCAACGTGTTGGCGCGCGCGCATTATCTGCCCGCTTTCTCGCGGCTCGGCAGTTACGACCGCGGCCTGCTCGATCGCGCGGCCTGGGGTGGTAGGTGCGAACGCCGGCTGTTCGAATATTGGGCGCATGAGGCGTCGCTGCTGCCGCTCGACCTGCATCCGTTGCTGCGCTGGCGGATGGCGCGCGCCGATCGCGGCGAGGCCGGCTGGTCGGGCATGCGCCGCTTCGCCACCGAGGGGCGGGCGGCGGCGATGGCGATCCGCGACCGCATCGCGGCCGAGGGCCCGCTCGCCGCGTCCGATTTCGAGGATGGCCGCAGCCGCAGCGGCTGGTGGGAATGGGGCGACACCAAGCGCGCGCTCGAATGGCTGTTCTGGGCCGGCCACGTCACCACCGCGACGCGGCGCGGCAGTTTCGAGCGCGTCTATGACCTGACCGGGCGCGTGATCCCCGCGGCGATCCTGGCGCTGCCGACACCTGCCGAAGCAGACGCCGCGCGCGCGCTGGTCGAGCGTGCCGCGACCGCGCTGGGGATCGCCAGCGAGGCCGAACTGCGCGACTATTTCCGGCTGGATCCCGCCGCCTGCGCTACCGCGGTCGCCCAACTGGTCGAGGCCGGGGCGCTGATCCCGGCGGCGGTCGAAGGCTGGTCGCGGCCGCTCTACGTCCATCGCGATGCGCGCTGGCCGCGGCGGATCGTCGCGCGGGCGCTGCTCGCGCCGTTCGATCCGCTGATCTGGGAGCGCATGCGGACCGAGCGGCTGTTCGGATTCCGCTACCGGATCGAGATATACACGCCGGCGCACAAGCGCAGGCACGGCTATTATGTGCTGCCCTTGCTGCTCGACGAGCGACTGGTCGCGCGCGCCGACCTCAAGGCCGACCGGCAGGCGGGCCGGCTGATCGTCCACGCCGTCCATCTCGAACCCGGGGCACCCGCCCACACCGGCGAAGCGTTGACCGGCGAACTGGAGCGGATGGCGGCGTGGCTCGGTCTGCGCGAAGGACCGGTCTTCGCGCAGCCGCTTTGATCAGCGGCTCGACGTCTTGACCTTGGTATAGGGCACGAAGTCGCCAAGGCCGACGAAGCCGGTCTGCATGCGTGACGTCGTGTCGTAGAGATGGACGATGTCGATGTTGCAGAGCTGCGACGAGTGGGTGTTGGTCACCAGCACGTCGCTGCGGTCGAGCGAGCGCGCGCCGCTGCGCGGGCGGTTGACGTAGAATTTCCTGCCCGTCGTCCGATAGATGATCGCGGTGCGGTCGATGATTTCGCTCGAACGGATATCGTGCAGATAGAGGCAGCGCACCGGCTTGCCGGCGATACTGCCCTCGATCGCCTTGGCGAGTCTGGCCTCACCGCGCACCTCGGCCGGCGAGGCGGCGATGGCGGCGGCGGCGGTCAAGGCCAGCGCGGCGCCGGCGAGAATTTTGGATGCGATGTGCATGGGCGTATATCCTGAAGCTGGGTTTTGCCGTGGCATAAACGCGCTCAACTGAACCGGCGATGAGCGGCCTGTCGATGACTTTATCATATCCGATCGCCGCCGCCGCATGGAACCGATCCGGCGCAGCGCCTTTCTTCGCGCATGATCGCGGCGTTCGGGAAAGGTGGCGACAGATGATGAGGCGTTGGCCGAAACGATTATGGCTCGTCCGCCATGGCCAGAGCGCCGGCAACGTCGCGCATGATGCCGCCCATGCCGCCCGGCTCGACCGGATCGCGTTGACCGGGCGCGATGTCGATGTGCCGCTCAGTCCGCTCGGCGAAGACCAGTCGCGCGCGCTCGGCCACTGGTTCGCCGAGATGAAGCCCGGCGAGCGGCCCGATGTCCTGCTGGTATCGCCCTATGTCCGCGCGATCCGGACCGCCGAACTGATCCGCGAAGCCGGCGGCGTCGACCCCGACGAGCCTTTGTGCGCCGACGAGCGTTTGCGCGAGAAGGAATTCGGCATCCTCGACGGACTCACCGGCCCGGGCGTCATCAATGTCTTTCCCGACCAGGCCGAGTTCCGCCGCATCCTCGGCAAATTCTACCACCGGCCGCCGGGTGGCGAGAGCTGGTGCGACGTCATCCTGCGGCTGCGCTCGCTGCTCGATACGGTCAGCCTGCATTATGCCAACCGGCGCGTGCTGATCGTCGCGCACCAGGTCGTCGTGCTGTGCCTGCGCTACATCGTCGAGCATCTCGACGAGCCGGCGATCCTCGCGATCGATCGCGAGGGCGACGTCGCCAATTGTTCGGTCACCGAATATCGTTTCGATCCCGATCGCGGCGCGATGGGCGGGCTGCGGCTCGAACGCTATAATTTTACCGTGCCCGTCGAACGCGAGGCGGTGCCGGTCACCGCGGCGAAGGACATGCCGGTGGCGGCACGGGGATGAGCGAGACCATCGTTCTCGGCGACGATTGGCGGCGCGCGCATCCATTGCCCGCGCTCGGCGGCGGACTCGACAAGGAGGAAAGGGGGCGGGTGCTGTTGGTCGGCGGCTCGGTCTTCGTGCCCGGCGCGTTGCGGTTGACCGGCGAGGCGTCGCTGCGCGCCGGCGCCGGCAAGGTGCAGGCGGCGACAGTCGCGGCGGCTGCGATGGCGCTGGGCGTGCTGATGCCCGAGATGGCGATGATCGGCCTGCCCGCCGACGACGAGGGCGAGATCGCCGCGGACGCCGCCATCATTCTCGCGCCGCGGCTCGAACGCTGCGACACGCTCGTCCTCGGCTGCGGCATGATGAAGCGACCGCAGACGCTCGGCTTCGTCGCGGCCTTGATCGACGCCGCCGGGCCGGGTTCGTCGGTGGTGCTCGATGCCGGTGCGCTGACTGCCGCCGGCGACGATCCCGCCGCACTGCGGCCGCTCGCGGGCCGGCTCGTGCTGACGCCGCACCATGGCGAACTCGCCTTCCTGACCGGCATGGACAAGGATGCGGTCGCGCGCGATCCCGTCGCCGCGGCACGCGATGCGGCGCGGAATTTCGACGCGGTGGTCGTGCTGAAGGCGGAGGAGACCATCGTCGCCGCGCCCGCGGGCACGGTGCTGATCTATACCGAAGGCGCGCCGGGGCTTGGCACCGCCGGCTCGGGCGACGTGCTGGCCGGCATCGTCGGCGGCCTGCTCGCGCGCGGCGCAGAGCCGATCGTCGCCGCCGGCTGGGGCGTCTGGCTGCACGGCGCGGCCGGATGCGCGGCGGCGGCGCGGATCGGGCCGCTCGGCTTTATCGCCAGCGACCTGCTGCGCGAGATCCCGGCGCTGATGGCGGCTGCGCCGTCCGTCAGGCCGCGCGGCTGACGCCCGATCCCGGCTTGCCTGACCCCGGCTGGCCCGACACTGGCTGGCCGGACACTGGCGTGACCGGCGGCGATTGTCGGTCCAGCGCCGCCATGCCGAGCATCAGCGCCGTCGCGCGTGCGCGGTCAACCGCCTTGGAGAACAGCCAGCCTTGTCCGAAACTGCAGCCATAATCCTTCAATTGGCGGCACTGTGCTTCGGTCTCGATCCCTTCGGCGACCACCTTGATGTTCAGCGCCTTCGCGATCGCGATCAGCCCCTGCACGATTGCTGCGCTGCCGCTGAACGGTTCCAGCCGGCGGACGAACGAGCGGTCGATCTTGATGATGTTGACCGGCACCGCGAGCAGATGCGTCAGCGAGGCGTAACCCGTGCCGAAATCGTCGAGCGCGACCTGCATGCCCTTTGCGCGGAGACTTTCCAGCACACGCGCGACCACTTCCGCGCGGCGGTCCATATGGACGCTCTCGGTGACCTCGACGATCAGGTGGCTCAGCGGCACGCCGGCTTCGTCGAACGCCGCGCACAGCATCGTCTCCAGCGTCCCGCTATGGACGTCCGCCGACGCGACGTTGACCGAGACCCGCGGGAAGGATGCGCCCTGCGCGTTCCAGCGCGCGATGTCACCGGCGATGATCCGCAGCATCCGCTGGGTCAGGCCCGAGGCGATGTGGATGTCGGACGTCGCCTGCTGGAACGCGGCTGCGGGGATGATTTCACCGCGCGGCGTCGTCAGCCGGCACAAGGCCTCGAACCCGACGATCTCGCGCGTATCGAGATCGACCACCGGCTGGTAATGCGCATCGATCCGGTTCTCGCGCAGCGCGGCTTCCACCTCGCGGATCGCGCCGGCGCGGCTGGCCATCGCGCTGCCCAGCCCCGGCCAGTAGCGGATGAAGCCGCCCCGCCCGACCTCCTTGGCGTGGTAGAGCGCATAGTCGGCATTCTGCCGGACGGCTTCGGGATCGGTGTCGCCCGCCACCAGCGCGGCGCCACCGATCGTTGCGCCCGGCACGATATGATAGCCGGCGCATTCGGCCGGCTGGCCGATCGCGTCGAGGATCCGGCCGGCGGTGACGCCCAGGTCCTGCAGCGCCGGCGGCGCGCGCAGCACGATCGCGAACTCGTCGCCGCCCAGCCGGAACGCGATGTCGGGTGCGGCGGCGGCGGCGATGCGTTGGGCGACGCAGCGGATCAACTGGTCGCCGACGCGGTGGCCGAACGTGTCGTTCACCGCCTTGAGATTGTCGAGATCGACGGCCATCAACGCCCAGCGGCCGGGATCGGCGCAGGGCAGGCCGACCAAGAGCGCGTTGAAGGCGGCGCGATTGCCGAGACCGGTCAGCTCGTCGATCGTCGCGCGGCGCTCGCGGTCGATAACGCGCTGATCGCGCTCGATCGCGATCGCGCACAGATGCACGCAGGTCGCGACGATTTCGCGCTCGCGCGGACTGGGGCCGCGATGCTCGCGATAATAGAAGGCGAAGGCCCCGATCGCATTGCCGGCGGCACCAAGGATCGGACTCGACCAGCAGGCGCGCAGCCCGGCGGCCACGACCGGCGTCTTGTACGCCGCCCAGCGCGGGTCGGTCGCGAGATCAAGGACGGCGACCGGCCGGCCCAGGCTGGCGGCGGCGCCGCACGACCCGACATCGGGACCGATCGGCAATCCGTCGATCATCGGCCCGAGCGCGGCCGGCAGGCTGTTGCCCGACAGCGGGCGCAGGCATCGATCCTCGTCGACGGTCAGCACCGAACAGATCGTGTCCGGCAGCAGGGATTCCACCTCTGCGCACAGCCGATCGGCCGTCGCCTTGAGTGATTCGCCGCGTGCGACCATTTCGAGGATGATGTTCTGAAGCCGCAGCAAGGGATCCCCAAGTCTCTGTTGAAAGTGGCGCTACCGCACCATCTACGTTCCGGATGAACGAGGATTATGCGAACACGCTGAAACTGCGGTTAACACTGCACGGCTTTCGCATCCATAATGGATCAATCTTTCGCTTGGGCGGTGCGTGTCGCCGACACCCGAGTAACGTCTGTGACCGATCCGCCGGTCATTCGCTTCACCGCATGCTTAGCGTCGCGTTAACCATTGGCGCGCATCACACCCGTTCGGGACGTTCGGAGGTGTCATGTTCAGCTATCGTTTGAGTCGCCGCCTGGCGGTCGTCGGCATGGTGCTGACTTTGGTGTCGTGTGCGGCGCGGCCGCCGCAGATCGTCGCGCCGGCGCCGGTCGCAGAACCGATTCCGGCGCGTCCACGTCCGCCCTCGGGCGCATCGGCGACGATGATGGTGCCGCAGCGCGGTCCCGACGGGAATTGGCTGACGGTCAACAGCGGGATCGCGCCGGTGGAGGCGGCGTGGCATCTGCGCGCCGGACTCAACGTCGCGGCGCTCGGCTGCCGGGGCGCCGAGGGGGAGACCATCACGCAGAGCTATAATGCGATGCTCAAGCAGCGGAAGGCGGCGCTCGCTGCCGCCGACCGCGCGATCCAGGCGCGCGCCAGGGCCGAACGCGGCGCCGACTGGCAGGACGCGCATGACGATCGCATGACGCAGCTCTATAATTTCTTCGCGATGCCGCCGGTGCAGGCACGCTTCTGCGCCGCGGCCGCCGACGTCGCGGCGCGCGAACCGGCGGTGGCGCCGGCCGAATTCGGCGCGTTCGCGGTCCAGGCGCTGGCCGAAATCTCCGCGCCGTTCACCGATTTCTATACCGCTTATGATCGCTATCGGGTCGAGCTTGCGGCATGGGATGCGCGCTATGGATCGGGCACGCAGCTTGCCGCGGTCGTGGCGACGCCGACCATAGCCGCCGCCATGCCGGTGGCGCCGGCGACACCCAGGATCAGCTATGCCAGTGTGGCCGAACTGGATTCATGGGCGGGCAGCGCCGCGCTCGCCTGTCACGGATGCCGGCGAGGGCAGGTGGCTTCGCGCTGAACCCAGGGACGGTCCGCGCCGCGGCAACCGGAACCTCCTCATCCCTGCCGCCACGGCGCGACGGTCAGGGATTGGCGGAGCTTGTCGAGAAACGCCGTCGTTCGCGCGCTGCGTCCGTGGCGGGTGCCGAGCATCGCGACCACATCCGCAGGCGGCGCTTCCCAATCCGGAAGCACATGCCTCAGCCGGCCGCTGGCGAGATCGCCGGCCACGTCCCATTCGGAACGAACCGCCAGTCCGAGGCCAGCCAGTGTCCAATCGCGCACCACCGTCCCGTCATTGCTGGACATGGTTGGATGGATGCGCACCGTGGCTGGGCCGTGCAGCGGATGCCCGAAGCGCCACAGGGTCACGTCCTCGTCATTCTCCCGCACGACCAGACAGCGATGGCGAGCCAGGTCCGCGGGAGTTTCGATCGGCGCCGCCTGCGCGAGATAGATCGGACTGGCGGTCAGAAGGCGCCGATTCGGTGCGAGCGTCGTCACGATCTGGCTCATCCGTCCGGACGCGCCGATATGGATCACGATGTCGCTGCTTTCGATCAGTTGCGAGCCGGGATGATCCGACAGGTCCAGCGTCACGGTGACTGCGGGAAACAGATGGACGAACGCCGCGACGACAGGCGCGACATGCACGCGACCAAAGCCATGCGGCGCCGTGATGCGCAAGTGGCCACTGACGATCTGGCGGCGGCTGCCCAGCGCCTCGCTCAACCGCTCGATCGCCTCGGAAACGACCTGCGCCTGCGCCGCGACGAGGGCGCCCTCGTCGGTGAGCCCGAGATGGCGGTGCGATCGTTCGACCAGGCGTACGCCGATACGCGCCTCCAGCGCGCGAAGCCTTTGTGTCACCGCGGGCGGCGTGACGTTCATCTTCCGCGCGCTCTCGGCGAGCGATTTCGAGCCGGCCACGACGGCGAAGAAGGCGAGATCGTCCGACGTCAACATTAACTTGGACCTTAACGATAGATGCAGGCATCGTAAATTGCCCTGCTTCCCGACATGGCGCAATGTTCCGCCTGGATCAGATGGAAGCATGTTTGTGACAGATGCCTTGACCACCGCGGAGGCGCCGCCGCTCACCGCTCGCCTTACGCTCGACCGGCTCGCGACACCGTGCCTGATGCTCGATGCGGATCGCATGGAGCGAAATGTCGCGCGGCTGCGGGACCGGCTGCGGCGCTTCGACGTGACCCTGCGGCCGCATCTGAAGACCGGCAAGTCCGTCGAGGTCGCACGGGCGGTGATGGAATCGCCTGCCGGACCGGCTACCGTTTCCACGCTCAAGGAGGCGGACCAGTTCGCTGCGGCCGGCGTGCGCGACATCATCTATGCGGTGGGCATCGCCCCCGACAAATTGGACCGGGTGCTCGATCTGCGCGCGTGCGGCGTCGATCTCGCCATCGTCCTCGATACGCTCGAGCAGGCCGAGGCGGTCGCCGCGGCCTCGCGCCGCGCCGGCGTTCGCATCCCCGCGTTGATCGAAATCGACTGCGACGGACACCGGTCCGGTGTCGTGCCGACGGACGCGGAGCGGCTGATCGCGATCGGCCGCGCGCTCGCGAGCGACGCCGAGCTGCGCGGGGTCCTTACCCATGCCGGCGGCAGCTATGGCGCACGCGGTGCTGCCGCGCTCGAAGCCTGCGCCGAGGAGGAACGGCGCGCGGTCGCGGGCGCAGCCGCGATCCTGCGGACGGCGGGCCTCGACTGCCCGGTCGTGAGCGTCGGCTCCACCCCCACGGCGCACTATGCCACCGACCTGACCGGGGTTACCGAGGTCCGCGCCGGCGTCTTCGTGTTCTTCGATCTCGTGATGGCCGGCATCGGCGTCTGCGCGATCGACGATATCGCGCTGTCCGTGCTGGCCACCGTCATCGGCTACCAGCGCGACAAGGGCTGGATCCTGACCGACGCCGGCTGGATGGCGATGTCGCGCGATCGCGGCACGGCCAATCAGGCGGTGGACCAGGGCTATGGCATCGTCTGCGATCTTGCCGGCCGGCCCTATCCCGATCTGATCGTCGCCGATGCCAACCAGGAGCATGGTATCATGGCCGTCAGGCCCGGTTCGGGCGGGGTGCTGCCGGAGCTGGCGATCGGCGATCGCGTGCGCATCCTGCCCAACCATGCCTGCTCCACCGGGGCGCAGCATCCCGGCTACAACGTCGTCCGCGGTGACTCCCCGGTCGTCGAGGCCGAATGGCCGCGCTTCGGTGGCTGGTAGATGCCGGCGGATGCCCGCGCGGGCACCCGCACCCGCCTCTTCGCGCTCTCCCACCAGCCCATGACAGGACCGATCATGACGGAACCGCACGACCCCAATATCCCCGCCGCGACCCTGTCGCCGCCCAGCGGCCATTACAGTCACAGCGTCCGCTGGGGCGACATGGTGTTCGTGTCGGGCCAGCTCGGCGTGCGGCCGGACGGCACCCACACTGCCGACCTGCCGTTCGAGGATCAGGTACGACAGGCGCTCGCCAATTTGCTCGCCGCGGTGCGGTCCTCGGGCCTCGATCGCGCCGATCTGCTGAAGGTGACCGCCTACATCGTCGACGTGGCGAACTGGCCCCGCTTCAACGCGATCTATGCCGAGGTCATGGGCAGCGCGCGGCCCGCGCGCGCCGTCGTGCCGGTACCCGAGCTTCATTACGGTTACCTCGTCGAAATCGACGCGATCGCGGCGCGTGGGGGACCGGAGCCGTCCGGCCGGGCCTCCGCCTGACGTCGGAGCGGCCGCTTCGGCCACGGGAAATATACAGACGAGATTCATGCCCAATTGGCGATACGGCGGCCGCGATCTGGGGCTGGTGAGGCCGGTCCGCCACAGGGCGACGTCGCCGTCGCCGTCGTGGGGACATCGGCTGGGCGGATCGAACGCCGGGCTGCCCGCCGCCGCTACAGCCCGAACCGGATCGTGGCCCGGATGTCGCGCCCGGCGAGCGGCGCGAAATCCTTGAGGAAGCTCGCATGGCGGCGGGCATCGGCATCGAAGATGTTGTTGGCGCTGAGCGCAGGCTGGTCTTGCCATCGGGACCGAACGGGTTGAAGCCGATCGAGGCGTTGACCATCGTGTAATCGGCGGTCGGCGTCTCGAACGCGGCGATCCAATGTCGCGCCGCAGCAGGATTGCGGGCGCTGTTGCGCCGAACCGCCGGCTCAGCGCGACGGTTCGCTAGAAATCATAGACCAAAGACGCGCGGCTCAGCGTGTCGAGTTGCTCGCGGCCGTCGATCGGCTCGCCCTCGAACTGGACATGGTAGCTGAACCGCGCCGACAGCGGACCGAACAATTTGGCGTTGAGCGAGGTCGTGCCGACCACCGAGCTGTTGATCTTGTCGACGTAGAGCGACACATCCTGCTCCAGCTTGACCGTCGGGCTGAGCTTCCAGCTGAAGTCGATCGAGCCGCGGCCGGCGATCGCGGTTTCCGATCCGCCCGCGGTGAAGCGGGTAGAGCGCATGGCCGGCCCGGCCTCGAGATCGAGCGTGATCCTGCCCTCGAGCGCGCGGTAACCCAGGCCCGCCGAGGCCGCGTAGCGCGCATCATAGCCGAGGAAGCGGTCATTCTCATATTGGACGAGCGAGACGAGATAGGCCTTCTCGTCGAACTTGTAATTATTCTCGTAGCTGCCGGTATAGCGCTCGCGCGAGGTGAGGCCGGCGCTCTGCTGATAGTCGGCGGACGCCTCGAACTTGTGCCGCCATTTCAGCCCCTCGCGTTTCATCCGCAGCGCACCGCTCAGCCCCACCGTGTCGGTATTGCCCGTGGTGCGGAAGCCGCCGAGCTCGATCTGGCCGTCCCACAAAGCCAGCGCCGACGCGTGACGCAGCCTGGCCAGCCGCTCCTCGGCGCGCGCCTTGCGCCGTCGGTCGGCGAGCGCCCGGAACTGGCCGGCGCGATCGGGCGCGGCTTCGGCGGCATATTTGATCACCGCATCCATCTCGGCATCGCTGCCTTTCGCGACGGCCGATTCGACCATCGCGGTGAGCGGGTCGGACTGCGGGGCGACGGGTGTTGGCGGTGGCGTGTCCGCGGCCAGCGCCGGCTGTGCGATGCCGGCCGAGATGGCCATAATCCAGATGACGCGCCGCATCGACATACTCATACGCAATTTACAGAAACGGTCGGAACTCATTCAATATAGCTGAATAAAGCTCTTTCTTGAACGGCACGATCAGGTCGGGCAGTTCGTCCGGCTCGGCCCAGCGCCAGCTGTGGAATTCGGGATGCTCGGTCTCCAGGTTCACGTCGTCGTCGGTCCCCAGATAGCGCATCAGGAACCAGGTCTGGCGCTGTCCGCGATATTTGCCGCGCCACAATTTGCCGACCATGTCCGCCGGCAGATCGTAGAGCAGTTCCTTGCCGGCGCGCGCGACGATCGCGACGAGCCGTGGCGTTATTCCGGTCTCTTCCTCCAGTTCGCGCAAGGCGCCGGCCTCGGGGTCCTCGCCGGGGTCGAGACCGCCCTGCGGCATCTGCCAGGCGGCGAGGCGGGTATCGATGCGCTGGGCGACGAACACCTTGCGGGCATCGTTGATCAGCATCACGCCGGCGGCGGGACGATAGGGGAGGGTGGCCGGATCGATCATGCCGCGCGCGCCGCATTCGTGCCCGACGCCTGTGCCATCACGCGATTGGCTTCGGCCTCGGCGATCACCGGCGCCAGCGCCGCGAGCGCGCCGGCGATGTCGCCCACCGACGAGGGCACGCCCTTCGCCATGTTGATGAAGCCGTGGATATTGCCCGCGGCCTCGCGATAGAGCGTCTGGACGCCGGCGGCGATCAGCGCGGCGGCGTAAGCGCGGCCCTGATCGCGCAACGGATCGAGACTGGCGGTCACCACCAAAGTCGGTGGCATGCCTTCATGCTTGCCGAGCAGCGGCGAGGTGCGGATGTCGGCATAGTCGGGTTTATAATGGTCATCGAACCACGTCATCGACGCTGCCGTCAGCATATACCCGTCGGCGAATCGGTCCTGCGAATCATAGGTGCGCGTCATGTCGGTTACGGGATAGAACGCGAATTGCGCGATCACCGGCACGGCGGCCGGCCGGTCGCGCAGGCTCATCGTGGTGATGATCGTCAGCGCGCCGCCCGCGCTGTCGCCCGACAGCACGAGGCTGGTGACGGCGCGACCGAGCGGCGGCGGGCTCGTCGCGACCCAGCGCGCGGCCGCCTCGCAATCGTCGGGCGCCGCCGGCCACGGATGCTCGGGCGCGAGCGCGTAATCGATCGCGACGATCGGCAGGTCGAGCAGTTGCGCGGCCCGCGTGCAATAGGGCTCGTGCGTTTCGAGGTCGCCGATCACGAAGCCGCCGCCGTGGAAGAAGACCATCACCGGCCCCGGCTCGCGGCGCTCGCGCGCATCATAGAGCCGCGCGGGGATATCGCCCGCCGGACCGGGGATGGCGAGGTCGCGGATCACCGGCAGCGCGACCGGCTCGGCATCGAGCAATGTCCGCGACGTCATCATCATCGTCCGCGCGGTGGCGACGTCGACTTCATTGATCCTGGGAGTGGGCGCGTTGTTGAGGAAGGCGAGCAGCGCCTGGACATCGGGTCGGACAAAAGGCTCGGTCATGAATCACTCCGCTATTGCCTGCATCTGGCACCCCGCATCTGGCGGCGATGCGGCGAGCGCCCTAGTTACGGTCGATGGCCCATGTCGTCCACCACCCCGGTTACCGGACGCCGGCGCAGTCCGGCACTTTTCGCTGGGACAAATATGGATTGCTGATCGAGGCGCTGCGGGCCGATGGCGGACCACTGACCCTGCACCGGCCCGAACCGATGCCGCGTTGCTGGATCGAGGCGGTCCACGATCCCGCTTATGTCGCCGAGGTGATCGAACTGCGCGTGCCGCCGGAGAAGACACGACGGATCGGCTTCGCCGTCAACGAAGCGGTGGCCCTGCGATCGCAATTGTCGCCGGGCGGCACCTGGCTGGCCGCGAAGCTGGCGCTGGACCATGGCCACGCCGCCAACGGCGCCGGCGGCAGCCATCATGCGCATCGGGACACCGGCGCCGGCTATTGCGTGTTCAACGATCTTGCGATCGCGGCGAACCGGCTGGTGACGGAGGGCGACGTCCGGCGCATCCTGATCGTCGACGTCGACGTCCACCAGGGTGACGGCACCGCCGCCCTGCTCGCCGGCCGGCCCGGGATCGCCACCTACTCGATCCATGCCGACAAGAATTTCCCGGCGCGCAAGGCGCTCTCGACGCTCGACGTGCCGCTGCCCGACGGCACCGGCGATGCCGCCTATCTCGATGCGCTGGCGGGCAGCCTGCCCGATCTGGTGAACTCGGTGCGGCCGGACCTGATCCTGTATCAGGCGGGTGTGGACCCGCACGTCGACGACCGGCTGGGCCGGCTGTCGCTGACCGACGACGGGTTGCGGATGCGCGACATGTTCGTCGGCGGGCTGGCGAAGGGGCTGGGCATCCCGATCGCGAGCGCATTGGGCGGCGGCTATGGCGATGACGGCAAGGCGATCGCGCGGCGGCATGCGGCGAGTATCCGCGCGGTGGCGCACGGAATGCAGGTGTAGTTCGTTTCCCGCCAAAGTGCTCGGAGGCTTCGGGGCGGAAGTTCAACCAGGTGGCCGACCCATCCGATATGTCTCGGCAAGGTCCCAGAACCAGTCGGTGTCGAGATCAGTCGTGCGATGGACCTCATCGATCCGCAATCGCGCCCTGTCGAAAAGCGCATAGCAGATCTGATCGTCGTCGTGTCGTGAACGATACGCGATGCCGTCCGCGTCGATTGGGTGCCCCTCGAGCGCCGCCGACCATATTTGCGGAACGTCGTATGGAAGGCCGCTATGTGCAATGGCGGCCGTCGCACCGATAATCGCAAGGCCAGGCCCCATCAATGCGATGAGCTTGAGCGGCGCTGTTGCACGCAGTTGGCAATAGCCCTTCGTCGCAACGGGTGCTGGGTCGATCAAGCGGCGACCAGGTGTGCGAAGGAAGGTTTCGGCCAGCGCGCCTGCCGCCTGAGCGGCGCAATAGAGCACGCCGTACCGCCCGTCAGGCGCATTGAACCGCCCGAGCGTGGAGCGATCGAAATAGATCGGTTCGAATGCGCCAGCGTAAAAGCGATGGAGCGTTTCGCCCACATCGAGGCTCACGAGCGCCGGCGTCCTCGAGTCGAGGTCGGCCGGCGGAAGCGGCGCCGTCACGCGCCCTGCATGCCGATCCGCTGTGCGGCCGCGAGTACCGTGTCGAGTTTACCCTGCTTGAGCAGTTCGATTGGTCGTTGGGCCCCGAGATCCGAATGCGGGTTGGCGAGGAAATTGAGGACCGACCAAGGACTCTTGAAAGCGAGCGCCTGCTGCACTTGTTCGAGGCCGCGGACGACCTCACCATTTGTATCGAACTGAAGTGCCGGGAACCGCCGCCGGTTGCTCGGTCCGGGCACTGCCAGAAGACTGCCCTCCTGGACGCGGCGGTCGATGCGCTGACGTGAAACGCCGCGCAGCATGCGCTGGACTTCGGAGAAATCGAACGACCCGCCAGCATCGGCGAGATCAGCTTCGGCGATTTCGATCCCGCGCAGCAGCGCGCGAGCGCGAGCGCCCGGCTCGAAAGCCTTTTTCGATGGTTCGGCGGGATCGTCCACGACCACCTGTATCGCCGGACCTTCGAGGATGGCGGCCGATTTGCCCCCGCTGAGCTTTACGCGCCTCAACCGCTGCGACTTCAAGCCCTCGATCGGGCGCGACGAAAACAACGTGATACTCGCTCCGTCTGGCAGATCGAGCTTTGCCAAACCATCAATATGGTTCTTGTCGACCGTCGAGGCATAGAGCGCATGCGACGCGCCGCGCACGGCCTTTTTGGATTTGGCTGGCTGGTCCTTGGCAATCATCGACAATCCCTCCAGCCAATAAATGAGGGTGAATGCCAACAATGTCAACAATGACAATTAATGATCGATCTAGGCGCTGTCTGCGTTCATGACGGTCGTCGGGCCGCAACGTTCGAAACGGACAGCGCAGCGGACGTCGCAATGGGCGTGAATGAGCGATCGGCTCCGAATACCGCCGTGAATACAAGCGGTTCCCCAGGACCCGAAATGACAGTCGAACTGGACATCGAAGTGGTCGCTGATCTTGGTCTGCGTGTTGCGTTCGATCGACAGTACGGGACGACAAGTCGAACAACGTCGCTCAGCAACAACTGACCCCGAATCTCAGAACAACCCCGCGATCACCCCATCCGCATCGATCCGGATCGACTCCGCCGCCGGCACGCGTGGCAGCCCCGGCATCGTCATGATCTCGCCGCAGATCGCGACGACAAAGCCGGCGCCCGCCGCCAGCCGCACCTCGCGGACATGGACGACATGGCCGGTCGGCGCGCCGAGCAGTGCCGGGTCGGTCGAGAAACTATATTGCGTCTTGGCCATGCACACCGGCAGATGGCCGAACCCGTCGGCTTCCCAGCGCGCGAGCTGGGCGTGGACCTGCGGGTCGGCGACCGCCTCCTCGGCGCGGTAGATTCGGCGGGCGATGGTGTCGATCTTGGCGAACAGCGGCAGATCGTCGTCATAGAGCGGCGCGAACTGGGCGGCGTCGGCGTCGGCCAGCGTTGCAACGCGCTTCGCGAGTTCCGCCGCGCCGGCGCCGCCCTCGGCCCAGTGGCGGCACAGCACCGCTTCCGATCCATGGGCAGCGGCGATCTCGCGGATCGCGTCGACCTCGGCCTCGCTGTCGGTGCCGAAATGGTTGATCGCAACGACCGCGGGCACGCCGAACTGGCGGACATTCTCGATATGCCGTGCGAGATTGACGCCGCCGCGCCTGACCGCCGCGACATCCTCGGTGCCGAGCTCCGACTTCGCGACGCCGCCGTTCATCTTGAGCGCGCGCACCGTCGCGACGATCACCGCCGCCGCCGGCTTCAGCCCCGCCTGCCGGCACTTGATGTCGAAGAATTTCTCCGCGCCCAGATCGGCGCCGAAACCGGCTTCGGTCACCACATAATCGGCGAGCCCCAGCGCTGCGCGCGTCGCGATCACCGAGTTGCAGCCATGCGCGATGTTGGCGAACGGGCCACCATGGACCAAAGCGGGGTTGTTCTCCAACGTCTGGACGAGATTGGGCTTCACCGCATCCTTGAGCAGCACCGCCATTGCGCCGTCGGCCTTGAGGTCGCGCGCGGTCACCGACCGGCGGTCGCTGGTATAGGCGACGACGATCGCGCCCAGCCGGCGTTCGAGATCCTCGAGATTTTCGGCCAGGCACAGGATCGCCATCACCTCGGACGCGACGGTGATGTCGAAGCCCGATTCGCGCGGGTAGCCATTGGCCGGACCACCGAGCGACTGGGCGATGTCGCGCAGCGCGCGGTCGTTCATGTCGAGCGCGCGCCGCCAGACGATGCGGCGGACGTCGATGCCCAGCCTGTTGCCCCAGTGGATATGGTTGTCGATCATCGCCGCGAGCAGATTGTGCGCGCTCGTGATCGCGTGGAAATCGCCGGTGAAATGGAGGTTGATATCCTCCATCGGCGCCACCTGCGCATAACCGCCGCCGGCGGCGCCCCCCTTGGTGCCGAAACAGGGACCCAGCGACGGCTCGCGCAGGCAGAGCAGGGTCCGCCGTCCGCTATGGCTCAGCGCGTCGGCGAGGCCGACCGAGGTCGTCGTCTTGCCTTCGCCGGCCGGCGTCGGGTTGATCGCGGTCACCAGGATCAGTCTGCCCGTCGCGCCTTTGGGTTGCGCGGCGAGCCAGGCGGGATCGAGCTTGCCCTTGTAATTGCCATAGGGTTCGATCGCGCCGGCCGGGATACCGAGTTTCGCGCCGACCTCGGCGATGGGCAACAAGATGGCGGCGCGCGAAATCTCGATATCGGTCGGCATGGGGTCTCCGTGGTCGCACGCGCATCTTCCATGTCGTCCCCGATGGCGCAAGCCACGGCTTGCCATGTTGGCTGAAGGGCGGGTAAGTTCGTGCTTCGTTCCTGTCGGGAGTTTTCGTGAACGCCATTTTCGCCATCCTCGCGATCTTTTTCGCGCTGGCCATCGGCCTCGGTCTCGGGCGGCTGATCTGGCACGGTGCCGCCGCCGAACTGCCGCAGCTGAAGCGGGCGAGCGATGCGCTGCGCGAGGAGCGCGACTTCGCGAGACTCAGCCTGTCGGGCGCACGCGCCGCGGCCGATCGGCTGCCGGCTGTGGAGGCGGCGCTCGAATCGGCGCGCGCGCGGGCAGCCGCGCTGGCCGAGGCCAATGCGGCGTTCGCGCGCGGCGAAGAGGAGCGGGCGGCGTCGCACGCGGCCCAGCTCGCCCAGCTCAAGGAGATGGAGGCCAAGGTCGAAGACCGTTTCCGCCAGTTGGCGACGCAGGCGATGACCGAGGCGCAGGCGCAGTTCCTCAAGCGCGCCGACGAGCGTTTCGCCGAACAGGGCGCGAAGAATGAAGGCCAGCTCCGGGCGCTGCTGACCCCGGTCGAGACCACGCTCAAGCGCTATGAGGAAGGGCTGCAGAAGGTCGAGGCCGCGCGGGTCGGCAGTTATGGCGAACTCAAGGTCGCGGTCGCGCAACTGGTGCAGGGCAATGAAGTCGTCCGGCAGGAGACGCAGCGTCTGACCAACGTGCTGCGATCGAGCCCCAAGGCGCGCGGGCGCTGGGGCGAGGAGCAGTTGCGGACGATCCTCGAATCGGCCGGCCTCGCCGAGAATGTCGATTTCACGCTGCAATCGTCGGTCAACGACGGCGAGAAACAGTTGCGGCCCGATTGCGTGATCAACCTGCCGGGCGGGCGCTGCATCGTCATCGACGTCAAATGCCCGCTGGTCGCGTTCGAGCAGGCGTTCGACGAGGAGGACGAGACCCGCCGTGCGGGTTTCCTGCTCGCCCATGCCAATGCGATGAAGAGCTATGCCAATGATCTCGGCCGCAAGAGCTATTGGCGGCAGTTCGATCTGTCGCCCGATTTCGTCATCATGTTCATCCCCGGCGAACATTTCCTGTCGGCGGCGGCCGAACGCGCACCCGACCTGATCGACACCGCCTTCCGCAACGGCGTGATCATCGCCTCGACGATCAACATGCTGGCGCTCGCCAAGGTGATGGCCGGCATGTGGCGGCAGGAGGCGCTCGCCGCGCAGGCGCAGGAGGTCGCCGAGGTCGGCAAGGAGCTGTATCGCCGGCTGGCGGTGATGGGGAGCCACGTCCAGAAGCTCGGGCGCAACCTCAATCAGGCGACCGGCGCCTATAATGATTTCGTCGGCAGCCTCGAAAGCCAGGTGCTGACGCAGGCGAAGCGTTTCGAAGCGCTGAAGGTGGAAACCGGCGGACGCAGCATCGAGGCGATGCCGCTGGTCGACACGGTCGTGCGGCCGCTGACCAAGCTGCTGCCGACGGTCACGGATGAGGCTGCGGAGTAGGGCCAAGCGGTGCCTGGCAAAAAGCCGATGGACCGGCTTTCTTCCTTTGTCGTCATCCCGAAACGTGTTGCGGGATCCATAAACGCCAAATCCTCAGTACTGCAACAGCACTGAAAACACTGAGTTTATGGATCCCGAAACAAGTTCGGGATGACGGAAAAAGGGTCAATCAAAAATATGGTGTTCAGGCGGCCTGCTTGCTCCAGCGTGCGAGCAGATCGTTCAGCACGACCACTCGCGCACGTTCGCGGCTCATATCCGCCGACGGTTTCGACGCGATCAGGTTGAGCAGAACGCGCAGTTCCTTCTTCAGGTCGCTCTCATATGTATTGCTCATAACGCCTCCATCCTCTGCGCGCAGTCTACAGGATTCGCAGGCAATGCACCACAGCTTCGCCGCATTTTCGAACCGGAAACGAACCGTCTCGCGAGGCTCGCGGGTCAAGACACCGCCGCCACGAACACCGCGCGGTCGATGCCATGCTCGGTGAGCAGCGCGAGCAAGCGTTCGCGGGCGTCGAGATATTGGTCGTCCTCGCGGTCGCGCCGGTCGACCGGCAGCGCCCGGCAGGCCTGCCAGCGGCGCACGAGCTCGTCGGCGAGCGGCAGGAATTCGGGGCGTGGCGCGGTGGTCATGCTGCATCCTTTCTGTTGGATAGCGCGTCGAATATTGCCTGTTCGACGCTGGGCTGGAGGTCGGAGAGCGCGAACCAGGCGGCCCGCATCGCCTCCCATTGCGGCGTGCCCCAGATCGGGTTGCCGGGGCGGGGACCCTCCCACGAGAAACCGACCGCATTGGCGATCCATTCCTCGCGGATCGTTTCCAGCCGCGCGGCGCGGTCGCCCTCGAAACCGGTCCATTCGTCGCGGGTCATCGCATAGCTGGCGACATGGCGGCGATGCTCCGGCGGATGGGCGGCGCAGCTGGCGAGCAGGCGCACGGCCTCGCGATCGCCTGTCCATGATCCGGCCGGGCGGGGTGAAACGGCAATGGCCATCGATCGTCCCCCAAGCGCACGAGACCGCGATTCGGTCGGTCCGACAGACTATGAGAGGAAAAATCCTACATTGCAAATTGGGGCGTGATTTTTTGCGCCGATGCCGTTGGACAGAAATAACAAGGGTTTACGGCATGGAAATGGCGACCTTTGCGGATTCTGACGCTCATGCCGCTGCGGCAGCCATATGCTCTGGCGAAAAAAATCGCACGCAGATTTGCAATGTAGGAAATGACCTATCAAAGAACATAGCAGAAACATCGGTGCGAGTCGCCGATCGAACGGAAAGGGCAGCATATGGCGAAGGCAAAGACGGCGAAGACGGCACGGGCGCGGCGGGCGCGGCCCCCGGTCCATGAAACCGCGCTCGAACGCCTGTCGCGGCAAGCCCGCGAACGCGATTCGGCGACACAGGCGCGGCAGCCGCTGGCGACGCCAGAGACCCGCGCGCATGGCGACTATCATGAAGCGTGGACCGAGGAGGACGGCCAGCGCGCACGCGTGCTGCTCAATCGCGGCGGCTCGACCATTCAGCGCTGGCTGAACGCACCGGCCTGCGAGATCCTCGGCGATGGCGAGCGCACCGCGATCCGCTATTGCCAGGGGCTGTGGCACAAGATCGATCATAAGGGACTCAGTCTGGTTCGCGTCGACAATGGCCGTGCCGACGGTTTCGCCGAACATGAGGCGCTGGCCGAACTCGGCGGCCTCAGCGCCAGACTGCCGCGGCGGCACTGGAACCTGTTCGAAAATATCTGCCGCTTCGAATATCCGGCGGCGAACCGGCAGGCGAAGGTGATCGTCGGCATGGTCGCGAGCCTGATCGCGATGTGGCGCGGCTTCTGAGTGGCCCGGTCGTGCCGAAACCGGTCAGGATAGACCGGTGGTTTACGTCGGTTAAGCAAGATCGGCAATGAAACGGACAGTCTGCAAGAGGATCAACAGTCCAGGTGGGATTTCGAGACGATCCTGTTCCCCGGCGAACGCCGGGGGCCAGGAGTCACACGCTCGGAGTGCGCGACTCCTGGGCCCCGGCGTTCGCCGGGGAACTGAAATTTCTTGCCGGATTATTGCTCTTATTCCAGATTTCATTCGAAGGTGTCGCTTTTTGCCTATCAATCGGCGGCAGGTTTTCGTTGGATGCGCCGTCGACCGATTACGATGTGCGCATGGTTGAAACGGGGGGTGTCGAAATGCCCTTTGGCGATGAAGTCCTGAAACCGGAGATCGGGCTGGCGCTGTCGGGCGGCGGATTCCGGGCCACCTTGTTTCACGTCGGTGCGCTGCGCCGGCTGGTCGAACTGGGCATCCTCCACCGTGTCGATCGCATTTCGAGCGTGTCGGGCGGATCGATCGTGTCGGGGCGTCTGGCCGAGGTGTGGGGAGAGTTTGCCGCGGACCCGAGCGTGGCGACCTATGACCGGCTGATCGCCAAGCCGCTCCGGGCGTTCTGTCGCCTCGAGATTGATGCCGCCGCGATCAGCCGCGGCATCTTTTCGCCGTTCAGCACCGCCGCCGACGCGGTCGAGGCCAAATATGCCGAACATCTGTTCGCGAAGACGCTCGATCAGATGCCCGATCGGCCGGTGTTCGTGTTCAACGCCACCAACATGCAGACCGGTCGCTCGTTCCGGTTCAGCAAGGCCTATCTCGCCGACTGGCGGCTGGGGCTGATCCGCCGGCCGAAACTGCCGATCGCGCGCGCGGTGGCCGCCTCGTCGGCGTTCCCGCCCTTCTTCTCGCCGGTGGTCCTGAAGAAACCGGGCCGGTTCGAGATGGTCGAGGGCGCTGATCTCAACGCCGATCCGGCCTTCACCGCCACGCTCCACCTCGCCGATGGCGGCGTCTATGACAATCTGGGGCTCGAAACGATCTGGAATCGCTGCGAGACCGTGCTCGTCAGCGATGCCGGCGCGCCGTTCGCGGTCGGCGCGACGCCCGAACGCGACTGGGTGCGCCAGACGATGCGCGCGCTCGATGTCGCCACCGATCAGAGTCGCGGCCTGCGCAAGCGCGCTTTGGTGGCCGATCTGAAGGCGAAGGCGAGGGCCGGCGGTTATTGGGGGATCGACACCGATATCGCCAATTACGGGCTTGGCGACGCGATGCGCTGCGATCCGGTGAAAACCGCGCCGCTCGCGACGATCCGCACGCGGCTCGATCCGTTCGGTCCGCAGGAACAGGGCGAGTTGATCAACTGGGGCTATGCGCTTGCCGACGCGGCGGTCCGCCGTCACGCGCCGCAGCTGGTGACGACCCCCGTGGCGGCGCGCTGGCCGGTCGCCAATTTCGCGCTGGGCTAGAACCGGGAGAGCCATGATGAGCCAGCCCGGGACCGATACGAACGCCCGCTTCAAGGATCTGATTCCGAAACCGTCGAAGCGTTGCCTGCGCGTCTATGCCTTCGATCCCCAGGCGTCGCTCGAACTCGATACCGCGGTCATCAACGATGCGACGATCGAGCTGCCATGGGAGGAAAGCTGGGAAGACAGTCTCGAGCAGGGGCCGGTCAACGAGTATATCGAGGTCGTCGATTTCGATCCGGTCAGCGGTTGCTTCTATGCGCCGGTCGACCTCAACGATCCGCTGCTGCTGGCGCAGGATGGGCTGACGCCGTCGGACGGCAGTCCGCAATTCCATCAACAGATGGTGTTCGCCGTCGCGATGAAGACCGTCCGCTCGTTCGAGCGGGCGCTGGGCCGGCCGGTCTTCTGGACGCGCGAGGCCGATCCGAAGACCGCACGATCGCGCAAGCGCGGCAAGACCGGCCAGGACGGGCTCTACCGCTCGTTCGTACGGCGGCTGCGCATCTATCCGCATGCGATGCGTGAACCCAACGCCTATTACAGCCCGCAGAAGACGGCTTTGCTGTTCGGCTATTTCAAGGGCGGCCCGGCGCGCGACGGCACCGGCGGCGGCTGGGTGTTCACCTGCCTGTCGCAGGATATCGTCGCGCATGAGACCGCGCATGCGATCCTCCACGGCATGTGGCCGCGATCGGTGGAATCCTGCAATTGCGATGCGCTGGCGTTCCACGAAGCGTTCGCCGACATCGTCGCTTTGTTCCAGCATTTCTCCTCGCGGTCGGTGGTCGAGCATCAGATGGCGCGATCGGGCGGGGCGATGCGCGCGGTGTCGCTGCTCACCGGTCTGGCGCAACAGTTCGGACGGGCGACCGGCCGCGAAGGGCCGCTGCGTTTCGCGCTCGAGATGGTGAGACGCGAAGAGGAGCAACTCAAGGGCGAGACGCCGCTCGCGCCGGATCGCAATGCCGGCATCATCGAACCGCACAAGCGCGGCCAGATCCTCGTCGCCGCGGTGTTCGACGCGTTCGTGACGATCTTCGAGCGGCGCACCGCCGATCTGTTCCGGATCGCCCGAACCCGGCGCGGCGATACCGAGAAAATCTCCGCCGGCCTCGTCAAGCGGCTCGCGATCGAGGCCGACAAGGCGGCCGGCCAGGTGCTGCGGATGTGCATCCGCGGACTCGATTATCTGCCGCCGGTCGACGTGACGTTCGGCGAATATCTGCGCGCGGTGGTCACTGCCGATACCGATCTGGTGCCCGATGATTCCAACCATTATCGCACGGCCTTTGCGGAGGCATTCCGCAAGCGCGGAATCACCGTCGCCGGCCAATCCTTTTCGTCGACCGAAAGCCTGCTCTGGGATGCGCCCGAACCCTTTTCGGTGTCGCCCGATCGCCCGGGCGCCAAGGACAGCGTCGATGCGTCCTTCTCCGACCTGCTCGGCCGGCTGCAGCTCAACGTCACGTTCGCCGGCGTCGAGCGGATGGCCGCGAAATATCCCGAACTCTACGCGGAGAGTTTTTCGGGTGCGAAAGCCTACTCGGGTGTGAAGGGGATCGACGAGGATCGTGTCGGGCATCGCAACCTGCGCGACATGTCGATGCTGATCGTTCGCTTCAATCAGCGCGTGATGCACGACTGGCTGGTCGAACCCGATCCCAACGACCCGGATTGGGAGAAATTGCTGGGCGTTCACCTGCTCGACGCAACCGCGCCGCAGACGATCAATCGCAGTCCGTCCGGCCGGCCCAAGGTGGAAGTGCACAGCGTGCGGATTTCGCGCCGGCAGGGACCCGACGGACAGATGCTGCAGCAACTGGTCGTGCAGGTCACCCAGACCCGACGCGCTTATTTCCGCGCCGAGGATCAGGCGCAGGCCGATGCCGGCCGGATGCCGGGCGACGATCCGCTGCGCAAGGACCCCGATTTCAAATTCCGCGGCGGCGCGACCCTGCTGGTCGATCTCCATGACGGCCGCGTCCGCCGCGTGATCCGCAAGAACATCCGTGACGAGCGGCGGCTCGCCCGCCAGCGCGCCTTCCTGCTCGGCGATCCCGATGCGTTCAGCTTTGCCGGGCGGGTCGATCCGGCCGAGCACGAGCCGTTCGCCTTCATGCACCGGAGCGTGAGATGAGCATCGCCGCGAAGATCGTCGCCGAGAAGATCGTTGTGCGCATGTATCGCAACCTGCTCGGCGATTGTTTCCTGATCCGCATCACCGATGCGGACGGCACGCACCGGCATGTGCTGATCGATTGCGGATTGCTGCAGGGACTGAAGAACGCGAAGGACCGGATGATCGCGGTCGCCGAGGACATCGTCGCGACGTGCGAAGGCGTGATCGACCTGCTGGTCATCACGCACGAACATTGGGATCATATCAGCGGCTTCGCGCAGGCGAAGGACATATTGCTGAACCCCGACCGCATCACTTACCGCAATCTCTGGATGGCGTGGACCGAAGATCCCGAAAACAAGGATGCCATCGGGCTGCGCACCGCATTCGAACAGCGGAAATCGGCGGTCGCGCGCTTTGCGCTGGCGCTGGGCGCGAGCGCGACGAGGCGAACCAGCGCCACTCTGGTCGACGGACTCGACGGCTTCATCGGTCCGTTCGACGATGCAGATGGCGCGTTGGGCATCGCCCCGAGCGGCCGCCTGACCGGACGGCGCATCCTCGAGGAATTGAAGCAGCAGGCGCGCAACGTCCGTTATCTGAAACCGGGCATGGTGCTCGACACGCCGACCGAACCCGATGGCGGCGCGGCGCTGCCGGCCGCCGTGCTCGGCCCGCCGGTGGCGGAGTCGCGACTGTTCAAGGACATGCCGTCGCGGGGCGATGACAAGGAAACCTATCTCGACGAACAGTTCCTCGCTTATTCGCTGCTGGCGGTCGACGAGACCCAGGATGGGCTGGCGCAGATCGATTTCACCTCGCCCTTTCCCCAGCGTTACTGGGATGGACTGCAGGTCGATCTGGGCGATGGCGACACGGCCCGCCGGAACGACCCGCGCTGGGATGACCCGACGGACCCGCCACGCAAATGGTTTTACGACCATTATTTCGCCACAAGCGACGACGAGCAGCGCGACCAGAGCTTTCGCCGGATCGACGGCGAATGGCTGCACACCGCCTCGTCGCTCGCGCTCAAGCTCGACAGCGACACCAACAATACCAGCCTCGTGCTCGCCTTCCGCCTGCCCGACGACAATTTCATGCTGTTCGCGGCCGATGCGCAGGTCGGCAACTGGCTGTCGTGGCACGATCAGCCCTATGATTTCGGCAGCGGCCCGATCACCGCCGAGGCGATCCTCAACCGGACGCGGCTCTATAAGGTCGGCCATCATGGCAGCCACAACGCCACGTTGCGCGGCAAGGGCGTGATGATGATGACGCGGCACGACCTCGTGGCGATGGTCTCGACCGTCGAGGACGAAGCGCGGGAACAGGGCAAGTCGCCGCCCGGGTGGCTGATGCCCAATCCCGACGTGAAGGCGGCGCTGCTCGAACGCTGCGGCGGCCGGCTGATCCGCGGCGACCGCCGCTGGGACGGCGACGCCGACGCCGCAGCCTTTGGGCTGCAGCCGGACTTCGCCCTGGCGCTCGACGAGGCGTCGCCACTCTATGTCGACTACACCATTTATGACGCCACGGCCGCGACTGCCGGCGGGGGCGCAGCCGCGAGGAAGAAGCCGGTCAGGAAGAGGAAAGCAGCATGACGAAAGATTTCGATCTGGCGGATGCCAGGATTTATGTCGCGCGGATGGCGCTGCCCGCCGCGAGCGCATTCGCCGCCGACGCGCCCGATCTGGCGTTCGACGCGGCGAAGCAGCAGGCGCTGGTCGTCGGTTCGGACGTGCTGTCGTTCGACAGCGGCGTCGAGGCCGAATTCCGCGAGGCGATTTCGGATTCGGCCTTGCTCGCACAACTCGCCGCCAAGCAGAAGATGGGCACGAACAAGGATCCGATCGCCTTTTTCGATGCCTATTTCGACGTGCTCGGCAATCTCGGCTGGGTTACACAGATGCGCGACACCGCGAAATACGACATCAAGACCGACGGAATGGAAGTGCATGAAGCGATCCTGCAGGTCGTCACCGCCTTTCTGGGGCCGGTTCCGGGCGCAGTCGCGCTGGTCAAGCTGGCGCTCGAAAGCCTGAAATCGATGAACGCGGGTTCGCCGCTGATCACCTTGTTCCATCGCGAGAGCCAGCACGCCGATATCGGGCGCTTCCAGTTCACGATCGTGCGCCAGGATGCCGATGGCGGCCTGTTCGCCGAGGTGATGGCGTTCGCGCTGACCGCGAACAAGACCATCACCCAGATTCTGTTCTTCAAGCTCAGCAAGTCGAAATCGACGCTGCGCCGCAGTCTCGGCAAGGTCTCGCTCAACCGCACTGCGCTCGCCGGCCTCAAGCCGGCAGTCCGCGCCAAGGTCCAAGCCTTTCTCGGCGGTTTCGTCGCGGCGCTTGAACTGCCTGACATCGCACCTTGAAAGGCGCTACGGCCTTCGGCATCGGATATCAATCGGATGCCTGAAGGCCGATAAAGGAGTCGTCATGGTCGATCTCACGCGCGTCGAAACTCTCTCGAAGATCGTCGCGGCGTTCGGCAGCCTGGCGATTCCGGTCGCGATTTTCCTGGGCACGCAGGCGGTCAACCGCGCGGACCGCGAGGCCAAGGCGCGCGAGCAGTGCCGGGCGGAGGCGCTGCAGATTCTCGACGACGCCGACAAATTGCTGGCCGGCGGGCAGGGCGGCGACTCCGCCGCCACCATGCCGAAGGGCGACAGCGAAGCACGCAATGCGCTCGATACCAGGACTCAGAAGATCGACGTCGCCGCGAAATATCTGCTCGAAACCTGCGATGCCGCCGGCGTGCCCGTTCCGCTGAACCTGCAGCGAACGCTGACCGCGCTGAGCGAGACCGTGCCGGACGCGACCGTCATGGCCTCGTTGCAGGAGACCGCACGCCGGATCGGCGCGCAGTCCGATCGATCGGCGGCCGCCGCGGAACCTGCGACCAGGCCGCAGCCGGGATCGATCTCGACGCCGATCGCACCGTCGACGCCGGTTCCGCCGATCCGGCCGGCGCAGCTCCGGCTGTTCATCCATATCTCCGATGAGGCCCAGCGTGACGCCGCCAAACGCTTTGCCGCCGCGATCGCAGAGCGGCAGGTCGACGGCATCGCGATCACCGTACCGGGAATCGAACTTGTGGCGCCGCAACCGGCGAGCAGTTTCCGCTGCCTGAAGAAGCCCGACTGCGCGCGCGGCCAGGCGATGCTCGCCCAGATCTCCGCCATACTCGCGGGTCCTGTCCCGCGGTTGCAGGATCTGAGCGCGAAATATGATGCCCGCTCCGATATCCGGATCGGCACTTATGAGCTGTGGTTCGGGCCGGACGACATCCTGCTTCGCTCCTGAACCGGCAATTGAACGCCCACAAGCGCCATCTTGCCGTCCGCGCCGCGTCGGCGCACATCGGACGCAACCACATCGGAGCGGAGCGGATCCATGAGCGACGAAGCCATTCTCAGCGGACAGGAACTGCGCACCGAGGTGCGTTCGAACGGCGAACTCATTCTGTCGCTGGTGCGCGTCGACATCGCCGCACCGGCGGCCGACGAGGTCGTGGTGCGGGTCGAGGCGGCGCCGATCAACCCGTCGGATCTCGGCCTGCTGCTCGGCCCGGCCGATCTGTCGACGATCACCGGTGGCAGTGATGCCGAAGGACCGGTGGTCACGGCGACCGTACCCGAATCGCGGCTGCAATCGGTGACGGCGCGACTCGATCAGTCGCTGCCGGTCGGCATCGAAGGTGCCGGTACGGTGGTGCGCGCGGGAGCCGAGGCGCAGCATCTGCTCGGCCGGCGCGTCGCTCTGTTCGGCGGCGCGATGTACGCGCATTATCGCGTCGCCAGCGCCGCCGACTGCCTGGAACTGCCCGACAGCGTGACCGCGGCCGAGGGCGCGTCCGCTTTCGTCAACCCGCTGACCGCGCTCAGCATGACCGAGGCCATGCGCCGCGAGGGCCACAGCGCGCTGGTCCACACCGCCGCCGCGTCGAACCTCGGGCAGATGCTCAACCGGATTTGTCTCGCCGACGGGATCCCGCTGGTCAACATCGTCCGCAGCCCCGAGCAGGCCGCGATCCTGCGCGCGATCGGCGCGGTCCATATCTGCGACAGCAGCGCGCCGGATTTCATCGACATGCTGACCGAAGCTTTGGTCGCGACCGGCGCGACCCTGGCGTTCGACGCGATCGGCGGCGGACGGCTGGCCAGCCAGATCCTCGGCGCGATGGAGGTCGCGATCAACCGCAACGCCACCGCCTATGATCGCTATGGTTCGTCGACGCACAAGCAGGTCTATATCTACGGCGCGCTCGATGTCCGCCCGACCGAGCTCGACCGCACATTCGGTTTCGCCTGGGGCGTCAGCGGCTGGCTGTTGACGCCGTTCCTGATGCGGATCGGCAAGGACGCCGTCGCGGCCTTGCGCGCCCGCGTGGTCGCCGAGCTGACGACGACGTTCGCCAGCCACTACAGCGCGACGATCTCGCTGGCTGAGGCGCTCGATCCGGCGACCATCGACGCTTACGGCAAGCGCGCGACCGGCGAGAAATATCTGATCGAACCGTGGAAATAGCGTGTCCGATCACGCCGGCCGCTCAGGCGAATTGGTCCGCGAAGCTCGCGTCGGCGGTTTCATTTTCCTTCCGGATGCGCAAGCCGCGGCGATAGGCGAGGAGGCCGAGGACGATCGCCGCGGGCAGATAGGCGAGAAACGCCGGCCAGAAATAGGGGCCCCCATCGGCGAAACCGAAGCCGCCGATCGTGCCGGTGATCAGCCACGCCGCCGCGACCGAGACGGTCTTGCCCTTCAGGGGATCGTCGAAGATGCGCTGGAACAGGATCTTTTCGAAGATCCAGGCAAGGATGAAGACAGCCATGAGGCTGCCGGCAAAGAAAGCGATATAGGCCATATAATCCCCCGTTCGTCAGACCCGGTCAGCACCTGACCGCAACGGCTGCGGTCCTTCCTTCGTGGTCCGGGTCTCGATGCGATCATGATGGCGCTGGCCGCTGTCATGAACCACTGACGAAAATGGACATGTGAACCGGAGGGCCGTTGCGAAAAGGCATGCATGCGGCAGGGCTGCGTTCAGGGCGTTGCCGGTTGCCGGGCGAGGTCCCATGCCGCGCGGATGTGCCAGCGGAAGAAGGGCAGGCCGCGCAGATGTTCGTCGGTCGAAGCGCGTTCGCTCGATGCCAGCACGATCCGCGCCTGGGTCTTGCCGGTCGCGAGCCTGAACAAAGGCAGCGCCTCCGCCGGCCGGTGAAGCCCGAGCAATTCCAGCATCGCCAGCGCGCCGATCGCGTCGACCGTGGCGGGGTGATCCTCGCCCAGCGTTCGCAGCCGGATTTCGATCGCCCTGGCGAACAAGGGCGCGGCCTCCGCGAACCGCCTTTGCCACACGATTTCAGCGGCGAGGTTGTTATAGCTGGTCGCGGTTTGCGGATGATATTCCCCCAGCGTCATGCGCTCGATCTCCAGTGCCTGGCGATTCAACTGCTCGGCTTCGTCGTGGCGGCCCTGCGCGCCGAGATTGGCTGCGAGATTATTGTAGCTCGTCGCGATGTCGGGATGCCGGTCGCCCGAAGCGACGCGCCTGATCTCGAGCGCGATGCGATAATAGCGCTCGCCTTCGGCCAGTTGACCCAGTGCGTCGAGATTCATCGCGACATTGTCGTAACTGATCGCCAGCGCTTGATCCTTCCCGCCCAGCCGCTTTCGCCGGATGTCCATGCCCTTGACCGCCAGCTTCAGCGCCTCGGCATAGCGGCCCTGGTCATGCAGGTTTTGCGCCAGCGTATCATAGCCCGTGGCGGTATCGGGATGCCGGTCGCCGAGGATCGGACGGCCGATCGCCAGGGCCTTCCGGTAAAGCACTTCGGCATCCGCCAACCGACCTTGCGCATTGAGCATGAACGCCACGATGTTGTAGCATCGCGCCGTATCGATATGGCCTTCGCCAAGTTCGGTGCGCGCTATGTCCAGGGCGTCGCGCGCGAGTTGCTCGCCCGCCCGATACTGTCCCGCCGATTGCGCGGCGAGGGCGGATTTCGAGATCAGGTCCAGGCATGCGGCCGACCGGCCCCACTTGGCCTTGCACGCGGCAATCTCGGCCCGTCCCATATCCAGCGCCTGCGCATAATCGCCGCGCGCATCGGCGGCCAGCGCGGCCGCTGAAGGCTGAACCCGCGGCGCCGGCGCGCGTGCCGCGGCAGGACTCGCCTGGCCGGCAAGGAGCAGCAAGAAGACTAGCGGCCTGAAAATCGTGCGCCTGAAAATCGTGCGATCACCATTGCCCTCCGAACTCAGGCGTCCGTTCGAACGCTGCGCACCGCCGACACATAATTGATCGGCGCGTGATCGGCGAGGCTGCGGATCTGGACGTTGTCGGTGCTGCGCAGGCAGGCGAGATGCGTGCGATTGGCCTCGAGATGGTCCTTCAGCAGCGACGGCATGTCGTCGGCCCCGCGAACGCGGCCTTGATGGTCGATATAGTGTAGCCCCTCGACATGTGCATAGCCGACCGCAGGCGGCAATTGCGTCACCACGTCGGTGCAGTTCACATAGCGCCGGATCGCGCGACCCGCGAGCGAAGCGACGAAGGCGGCGTCGCCGACCCGTGGCGACCCGAAGCTGATCAGCTCGGCTTTGTCCTGCAGTGCCGCGAGCAATGTCGCCTTGGCCGCGCCGAGACTATGGCCGGTCACGATCAGCCGGCTGACCTTCAGCGACGTCAGCCAGGCCTCGATCTGCGGCAATATCCCGGCCAGCGACGTCCAGAACCCGCTATGGACCCGTCCCTGGCCCGGCCATTTGACGAGTCCGAACCGCGCATCCGCCAATATGTCGCGAAACGAATCCGCCTGCGTGCCGCGAAAGGCAATGATCGCCCGGCCCGCCGCATCGATCGCGCCGAAACCCGGCGCGACCAGCCGCCGGCCCTTGGCGAGGTCGTGATCGTCCTGAAACCACGTGACGCGGCCATAGCCTGCCCGCTGCAGGGCCGCCGCGATCAGGTCACGCTGCGGCTGGCCCGCCTCGAAGCGGACATAGGCGAGGCGCGAACATTCGGCAGCGATCGCATCGATCGACCAGCCGTCATCCATGGCGAGCGGCGGCTGGGCTTCCGGACTGAGCAGCGCCTGGCGGGTGGGATCATAGCGCATCATGGTCGTGCGGCGTTGCCCCATTCGACCCAGCCGGCGAAGCGCGGCACCCTCTCCATGTAGCGGCCCTGCCGCACGTCTATGACGAAACCGGCGGCGGCGACGGCATCGGTCACGGGTCGCGTCAGGTGGCAATTGCCCATCAGATGTTTCCAGGCCGGTTCGATCCGCCGTTGCCAGCGCGCGGGGCCGTCATCGGGCGAATGACCATGTTCGAGGAACAGGAAGCGGCCGCCCGGTTTCAGCACACGGTGCGCTTCCGCCAGCGCGCGCCGCTGGTCGTCGACCGAGCAAAGGGTGAACGTCGAGACGACGGTATCGAATTGCGCATCGGCGAACGGCAGCGCCTCGGCCACGCCGTTGGCGATCTCGAAGAAGCCGCGATCCTCGGGACGCATCCGCGCCGTGGCGCGGTCGCGCAGTTCGTCCGACGGATCGATGCCGACGACGGTTTCGACTGCGGTGCGATCGTAGAGCGCGAGGTTGATCCCGCCGCCGGCGCCCAGTTCGAGCACGCGCCCGCGCGCGAGCGGCACGACGTGATGGCGCATCGCCATCACCGGCGCCTGACTGCAGCCCGCGCTGATCAGGCGGGGCACGATATGTTTGTCCCAGAAACCGGTCATTGCCCGGCTTTAGCGCGATTGCGTCGAGCGCAACAGGGACGCGCCTTGCGCCGTTGAAGCCGTACGTCACCTGGTGAACCTGAGCCTGCTCCAAGTGAGAAAGGAGAAGGCTTCGACGCGCTCAGCCCGAACGGAGTAGGTGGCGATGGCGTTCCCCCTTCCACCGTTCGGGCTGAGCCTGTCGAAGCCTCACTTCTTCTTGTTTGGTTTGGCGGGTACGGGCTCCGTCGAATAACTGGCCTTCGACGAACTCAGCGCGAGTCCCGCAATATGCCGATGTGACGACGCGCCCCGTCAATAGTCTTTCGAATAGCGCAAACTCGCGCTCGATCCGCCGAAGGATGCCGTCTGGCTGAGCAGGCTCAGCGTCTTCGACAGCGAGATTTCCAGCTGCGTCGCGGTGAAGCCGCGGGTGTCGGTGATGATCTCCACACAGATGTCGTTTGAGATATATTGCCCAGCCGCCAGCGCGGTGCCGCGGCCCGCGGTCTTGTCGGCGCCGAGCACGCGCAGCCGGTCGATCCCGCTGGCCGAGCGCAGTTTGCCGAGCGGATTGAGGCCGCCGCCCGAGCCGCGCAGGCCGTTGAGCGCGGCGGCGAGCTGGATCGCCTGCGTCGGCGACAGCGAGGTCACCGAACTGCCGAACAGCAGGCGCGAGAGCACTTCGTCCTGCGGCAGCGCCGGCGTCGAAGTGAAGCTGATCTGCGGGTTCTGCGCGCGGCCGCCGATGTTGATCGTGGCGCTGACGCCCTCCACCGTCGTGCTCGCGGCAAGGTCGAGCTGCGGATCGGTCATCGCGCCGCCGGTAAAGCGCACCTCGCCATCGTCGGCGAGGTCGAAGCGGCGGCCGGCGAAGCTGTAGGTGCCACGCACCACCTCGAGCTTGCCGTTGATCTGCGGCGCGTTGGCCGTCCCCGTCACGCGCAGGTTCATCGCCCATTCCGCCTCCAGCCCCATGCCCGACACGAAGATCTGGTTGTCGGCGCGCACGCGCAGGTCGAGCTTGAAGTTTGCCGAGAACGGGCTGGCGGCCTTCGCCGTGGCTGTGCCGGGCTTGTCGGTGCGGCGGCGCACGCCGGTCAGTTCGGCGACTTCGGCCGCGCCCTGCAGGATGATCTCGTACCGCGCCTGCGGGATCGAGAGATTGCCCTTGATCGTGCCGCCGCCGGGGCCGTTGACGATGTTGATCGCGCCCGATGCGGTCGCGCCCAGCGCGTCGCTGCGCGCGAGTTGGGCATGGTCCAGCGTCGCGGTCAGGTCGATCGGGAAGCCGCTTGCGGCGTCGAGGCCGATGCTGCCGCGCGCGCCGACATTGCCCTTGCCCGCCTTGCCGTTGAGCGAGACGATTTCGAGCCGCGACTGGGTGAAGCGGCCCTCGAGCGCGATGTTCGAAATCACCGTGCCATAGATCTCGTTCTCGTATCGCAGCGTTTTCGCACGCATCAGCCCGGTGATCGTCGGCTGTTCGAGCCGCCCGCCGAAATCGGCGGCGAGCGCGATCGGTCCCGACACGGTCTGCCCGGCGATGCCGGTCAGGGTCCACAGCACGTCGGCCGGACCCGAATAGCGGATGCCACCGGAAAGCGGCGCGCCGAACAGCCGGTCGGACAGGGCGGCGCCGGCGCCGAGCGGGGCGAGCCGCGCCTGCATCCGGCCAACGGTGCCGCCGCCGCGCTTGATCAGCGCGCGCATGTCGCCGCCGCTGCCGTCGAGCGTGCCGAGGAAGGCGATATCGACCGGGTTCGAAACGACATAGGCCGAGGTCCGCGTGAAGCGGTTGACGTCGAGCCGCGCACGCAAGGTCGGCACCGCACCGGCGGCGGCATAGTCGACCGTGCCGCTCGCGCGCCCGCCGAGCCCGAGGCCGGGGACGAACGCCTGGACGATCGCGACGTCCATATTGGCCAGCTTCGCATGGAGATCGGTCGTGCGGCCATAGCGGCCGTTGAGTTCGACCTTGCCTTGCGGCACCACCAATGTGGTCGGCGCCAGCACCCAGTCGGCGCCGCTTTTGGTCGCGACCGCGGGCTGCGCGAGGCTGAAGGCGATGTTGTTGGCGCTGCCGCGGATATTGGCGACCACGCGCGTGGGACTGAGCACGGCCTGGCTGGCGATATTGAACGGCACGCCGGCGTGGCCATTGGCGACCAGCGCGAGTTTGCCGCTGCCGTCGCGATAGTCGATCCGGCCCTGCGCCAGGCTCACCATATTGTCGCCCTGGCGCACGTCGGCGAGGCGGAAGGCGCCGTTCACGGCCGGACCCTTGGGGTAGAGGATCGCGGTCGCGCGAACCCGGCCGCTGCCGATGCTGATCGGCGCGACGCCGGGAATCTGCGCGCCGTTGGCGGTCACGTCGATATCGGCGCGCTGGTTGGCGCCGGCCGCCGCCAGCACCACGCCGCCATTGAGCCCAGATCCGGTGAGCGCGAGCCGACCGGCGAACGGCCCCGCCGGTGTCTGGACGATGCCGCCGCTGAAATCGACGCCGGCGAAGGTCGCGCGGCGAATGTCGAGCGCGAGCGCCTTGCCGGTGCGGACGGTGAGGTCGGCGGAGAAGGGGCCATAATCGGACTGGCCGCGGCCGACCACCGCATAGCCGGCCGCAACCCCGCGCAGGCTCGCCTCGACATCGCGCAGGCCCACGCCCAGACCGGGTCGTGCGGCACGCAGATTGACCAGCGGCCGTTCGAGCGTGCCCGACGCGAGCACCGACAGCGGCCCATAGTCGCGCGACACGCCGTTGGCAGTGAAGTCGATCCGCCCGCTGTCGAGATTGTAGCTGCCCTTGCCGTTGAGGATACGGAACCCGGGCGCGGTCATCGTCAGCCCGGTCAGCGAGGCGGTGCCGTTCTCGTCGAAGTTGAAGCGCGCCAGCGTTACGGCGTCACCGCCCAGCGCATTGGCCAGCGCCTCATTCTCGATCTTCCGCGTCGTCACGCGGAACGCGCCGCGGATGCCGAAGCCGCCGGTCTTGCCCTGGACCAGCTCGGCATCGGTGACGAGGCTGATCCGGCCGAGCCCGGCGACGCGATAATCATTGACCAGGCCCTTGATCGCACCGGTATATTTGCCGTTGGCAAGATCGGCGATGACGATCGCGGTCGCATCGATCCGCGACGATTTCAGCTTCAGATTGTCGGAGAGGATGCGGCCATTCGACCAGGCGAGATCGCCGTCGATCGCGAGATTTTCGAGCAGGCCGCCGGCGGCGGCGTTGAGGCCGGTCACGCGCTGCGCGGTTGCGCTGACCGGGATCAGGATGCGATCGGCATCGACGGTGGCGCGGCCCTGTGCGGCCAGCCCCGAGACGCCGGTGGTCCCGAACGCCAGGGTCGCGGCGTTCAGCCGGTAGGCCACGGTCGGCGTCGCGAACGGCCCGTCGAGCACGGCCGCCAGCCGGACGTCGCGGCCGCTGAGATTGTCGGCGATCGAGCCCGGCTTGAGCAAGGCCGCGGCGACCATGACATTGCCGAAGCTGTTGTTGGCGAGATCGACGACCCCCTTGCCGGTGACCATCATCGCATCGGACTTTGCCGAGAACCGGACGTCGGCGCGACGCTCGGCCAGCGCCGCGGTGGCGTCGATGTCGAGCTGCGGCGCGGTCAGCCGCGCCAGCGGGCTTTGCGCGGCGGCGTCCGGCGTCGCGCCGGGCACTGCCGTAAACACCGCCGGCATCGCCTTGCCGCGCAGGCCGAATGTGCCGTTGCGTGCGGTGACGGTCAGATCGGCGAGCGGATTGCCGCCGAGCGTGCCCTGCGCACGGCCGTTCCACGCCGCCCAGTCGCCCCGGCCGGCGAGCGTGAGGGCGATCGGCTTGCCCGTTCCGGCGAAGCTGTCGACGAGGCCGCCGGCGGGCGCGGTGACCCTGGCGTCGATCAGCAGGCGGTTCGAATCGGGCACGGCGTCGAGCTTGACGATCGCGACATCGCCACCGGCGACGCCGGGCGCGGCGGTGGCGCGGGCATCGGCATCGATTCGCGCGCGGCCGTCGGCGATGTCGGCGCTGCCCGCGAGACGGACGATATGGCGCTTGCCGGTCACCGGCGCTTCGATCACCAGCCGGTCGACCGCGAGCTTGCCGATCGCGATGTCGATGTCGGGCAGCAGCGGGGCGTCGGGCTGTGGTACCACCGGCTTCAGCTCGGGGCTGCGCAGCAGGCGGATCTCGGACGCAGCCAGCGCGCGGATGTCGACCTTGCCGCCCGTATAGGCCCAGGGCCGCCAGTCCATGTCGATCGCCGGCGCATCGAGAAACACGCCCTTGGCATCGCGCAATTTGAACCCGACGAGCTGGAGCTTGCCGTAGATCGAGCCGTTGATCCGGTCGAGCGCCACGCCGATGCCCGATTCGGTTTCGAAGCCGGCGAGCTGGCGCACAATGAAAGCGCGGCCCGGGCCGGTGTCGATGCCGAGCACCAGCGCCGCGACCAGAACGAACAGCGCGACGATCGTCACGCCGATCCATTTGGCGATCCGCCAGGCGAGCGGGCGGGCAGGGCGTATCGCGACGGTGGCGGTCTCGTCGGCCATCAGAATGCCTGCCCGATCGAGATGTAGAGCGCGATCTTCGATTCACCCGGCTTGCGGCCGATCGGCGTCGCGACGTCGACCCGCATCGGCCCGAAATTGGTATAATAGCGTGCGCCGATTCCGGCGCCATAGCGCATGCCCGACAGCGACGGTGTCGATCCCTCGCCGACACGGCCGGCATCGAAGAACGGCACGACACCGTAATTGCCGAAGCGATAGCGCGCCTCGATCGCGAACTCGGTCACTGATCGGCCGCCGATCGGGTCATTGTTGATATCCTTCGGGCCGAGCTCCTGATAGCCGAAGCCGCGCACCGATCCGCCGCCGCCCGAATAATAGCGCCGCGACGGCGCGATATCGTCGCGTGCGGCGCCCAGGATCGACCCGACGCGCGCGCGACCCGCAATCACCAGCGAGTCGGTGACGGAATAATAGGCGCTGCCCTCGAACAGCAGCCGGCCATAAGCATCGATCCCGCCGCCGCCGCTGCGTTTCTGACCCTCGGGACTGATTCGTGCGGCGAGACGGAAGCCCTTGGTGGGATCGAGCACGCTGTTCGACCGGTCGTAACCGACCTGCAGCGGCACCGCGGCGATGAAATAGGTGCCGCGCGTCCGCTCCGCGACGTCGGTCTCGAACCGGGTCTCGCGCGTCGCCAGCACTTCGCCGCCGACGCTCCACGTCCAGCGCTTCTGCCAGATCGGCGTGCTGGCGCGCGACAGGCTGCCGTTGAGGCTGATCGTCTGCGCATTATAGGCGTCGAAGTCCTGCCGTGCGACCGAAGCGCCGAGCGCGAAGGTGCGGTCGCGCTGGCCGGCGTTGGAGCGGCGGAAAGTGCCCGAAACGCTCTGCTCCTGCGTGCCGGCGACCGCCGCGACGCTCACCGCACCTTCGGGCGGGAACAGGTTGCGGTGCGTCCACGACCCGGTCAGCTTGATGCCCTCGCCCGTGCCGTAGCCGGCGCTCGCGGCGAGCTGGCGCGCCGGCCCTTTGGTCTGGCGGACGAGCAGGTCGACGGTCTCGGTGCCGTCGGCCGCGATCGTGCCGGTGTGGACCGGTTCGACCGAGACTGTGGACAGCAGGCTGGTCGCGACCAGCGCCTGGCGCAGGTCGTCGGCCTTGCGGCTGTCATACAGTTCGCCGGGATCGAAGCGGGTGAGCAGGGTGACATGCTTGACGTCGAACACCGGATCGCCCTCGAGGCGGATGCCGCCGAAGGTCGAGCGCGGCCCCGAATCCACCGGCAGCGTATAATCGCCATGATGGTCGCGCTCGTCGAGCAGGATGTCGCGCGTGCCGACTGCGACGAACGGATAGCCCTGTTCGGGCAGCCGCAGCGAGACATTGGCCTCGGCGCTCTGGATCACCGCCGCCACGATCGGATCGCCGGTCTTGAGGCCCAGCGCCTCGATCGCCAGCGCGCGTGGTTGCGGCGGCGCCTGGGTGACCGCGATCGCACCCAGCATATAGCGGGGGCCGGGTGTCGCGCTGAGCGTGACGGTCAGCCGGTTGGAGGCGTTAGGCAGCGTATCGACCGACGCGGTCACGACGCCGTCATAATAGCCTTCCGACCGCAGGATCCGTTCGGCCAGCTTGATATCCTCGTCGGCGCGCGCCGAGACCTGCGCCGCATTGGCGGCCTTGCGCCCGTCCTGCAGCAGCGCGGAGAGATCGCGGAAGCGCGCTTCGAGATCGACTTCCTTCAGCCCCTTGATCACCAGCGTGTAGGGAATTTCGGGCGCCTTCTCGTCAGCGACCTGGACCTCGGCCGGCGGATCGGCATCGAAGGTGGAGATCGGCGGTAGCGGCGCGACAAGCTCGGTTTCCGGGATCTGCGGCGTGTCGTCCGGCACCACCTGCCCGGTCGCGCTCGGCGCCCGCGGCTGATCCGGCGGCGCGGTCTCGTCGAGCGGCGGCAGGCTGGCATCGAAGTTCGGATCGGTCAGGATCGCATCGTCGTTGGCCGGATCCACCGTCTGGGCCACAGCCGGCGTCGCGGCGCACAGCGCGAGTGCGGCAACGCAGCCCCGAAGTCCCGACCGGCGCCATCCCCCCGCCGCCCGCATCAGCGCGCCCGCCGGACGGTTCCCGTGGGAGATGCAGGTCCGGCATGCGGCCAGGAATCGAGTGTCGTCGGCATGCAGTCCCCCTGACCGGTATCGATCCTCGCTGCAACGCGTTGGGTGCGTCGCAACAAAAACCGCGGCTCAACCTCGGAAACCGCCGACGCGCGGAGAAGTTCCCATGGTGAAGAAGCGTGTGCACTCCATGATTCGGGAACGTTTCACCTCATTCGCGCTCCGGCAATCCCGCCTTCCCCGATGACCCCATTTAGCCCGGGCCGAACTTGACGCATGCCCGCGCTCCCGCAATCACGCGCCGATGACGCCGACCCCCGAACAGCAAGCGATTCTCGATCGGCCGCCCACGGGGACGATCAAGGTCGCGGCGGGCGCGGGTTGCGGCAAGACCTCGACGCTCGTCCAATATGGCCGGCGATGGCCCGCGCGCGGGCTCTATCTCGCGTTCAACCGCGCGATCGCCGAAGAGGCGGGGCGCAAATTCCCGCCGATCATCCAGACCCGCACCGCGCATGGCTTCGCGCATCGTGCGCTCGACATCGGCCGCCGGACCGGTGAACTCGTCCCCCGCTATCGCCACGAGCATCTGCGCGCTTTCGATGCCGTCATCCACCCGGTCCCCGGCATGAGCGACGGGCAGGTCCGCGGCGCGATCCTGCGCACGATCGACAATTTCCTGATCGACGCCGGCACCAAGATTCGCGACGACCACTGCAATCTGGTGAACACATCGCACGGCATGGCGGTGCGCAGAATGGCGCGCGAGGTCGTCAAGACGCTGCTCAAGTTCGAAAAGCACGACCTGCCGATCACCCACGACACCTATCTCAAGGCCTTCGAACTCTGGCACCGCATCGATGGCCCGTTCGAATATCTGCTGCTCGACGAAGCGCAGGACCTGAATCCGGTGCTCATCTCGATCGCCAGGAAGGCGGCGCTGCCGACCGTGGTGGTAGGCGACGCCTATCAGTCGATCTATCGCTTCCGCGGTGCGGTCGATGCCATGAACGCGTTCCCCGCCGACGAAATGCCGCTGACCCAGAGCTGGCGCTTTGGCCCCGAAGTCGCCGGGCTTGCCAATCGCATCCTGCGCCACAGCTCGACGCCACCACGCCACAAACTGCGCGGCAATCCCGATCGCGAGACCCAGGTGCTGCGCTACGGCGGCACATTGCACCCGCGTCCGGGCACCGCGATCCTCGCGCGCACCAACGCCCGGCTGTTCGAGAGTCTCGCCTCGCTCGAACGGCCCTTCCACCTGATCGGCGGCATCGCCGATCTGCAGCGACAATTGTCCTCGGCTTATGCGCTGCGCCACCGCCGTCACCATCAGGTGACGGACCCCGGCGTCGCGCGCTTCGCGTCGTGGGAGCAGTTCGTCGATGCCGCCGACCGCGGCGACGGCGAGGCGCGCCGGTTGCGCGACATCGTCGAGCGGCACGGCGATCGCCTGCCGGACATCCTCGCCCGCCTGCTCAGCCTTCACCGCGAACGCGAGGCAGATGCGCCGCTGATCGTCTCGACCGCCCACAAGGCCAAGGGCCGCGAGTTCGAAACCGTCGTCGTCCTCGACGATTTCGAGGACCCCGCCGAGCTCGCCGCGCGCCGCCGGAAAGACCAGGGCCGGACCGTCGAGGCGGACCAGCAGGTCAATCTGCTCTACGTTGCCTGTACGCGCGCGACGCATCGGCTCTATCTGGCGACGGACCTCTACGACGCCTTGTGCTGACGCGCAGGGAAGACCGCGCAAGCCGTCGTCGCCCTCAGTGCTGGTCCGCCTTGTACCGCACCTCCAGCATGTCGAGTTCGCGCACCAGCTTGTCGGTCACCGCGCTGCCCACCTCGCGCTGTCGCGCCATCCGGAAGACTTCGTCGCGCTCGGCCCGCAGGGCGGCAAGGCTCAGCTCGCGTTCGACATGGTCCTGACGGCGCGCCTCGGCTGCGGCCTCGCCCTGCTGGGTGCGGCTCTCGATGCGGATGCGGTAGCGGTCCATGATCCGCGTCGCGGCGGCGGCATAGAGATAGGCGTCGCCGCGACCCTCGGCGAGATCGTGCTGGACGCGCTCGATCGCCTTGATCGCGGCCTCCGACGCGGCGATCCGCGCGCGATCCTCCTCGACCTGCTTCGACGGTTCGGCCGGCATCGACAGGCCGCGCAGCAGCAGCGGCAGCCCGATGCTGGCGACGATCAGCGACGTGATGATCACGCCGGCGGCGAGGAAGATCGCCAGATCGCGGGCGGGGAAGGCGGCGCCGTCGGTCATCGCCAGCGGCAGCGTCAGCACGCCGGCCAGCGTGATCGCGCCGCGCACGCCGGCGAACGACATCGCCGCCACCAGCCGCCACGTCGATCCGGCCGGCGCCATGCCCTGATCGCGGCGCTTGAGCAGCGTGAGATGGAACGACACCCACACCCAGGCGAAGCGCAGCGCGCCGAGACCGAAGGTGATCGCGAGCACATAGGCGCCCAGCCACCATGGCGACTGATGGCCGGTCAGCCGCACCGTCTCCGCGGCGTCGGCGAGGATCAGGGGCATTTGTTCGCCCAGCAGCACGAAGATGATGCCGTTGGCGGCGAACTGGATCGTGTCCCACACCGAATTGCGCCGCATCCGCGTCGTCGCCAGCGCCTGGCTGGAAATCTCGGCGAAGCTCATCGTCACGCCTGCGGCGACCGCGGCGAGGATGCCCGAGCAATGGAAATGCTCGGCGAGCAGATAGGAGCCGAACGGGATCAGCAGGCTGACGAGGATCTGCGATCCGCTGTCCTCGCCGATCCGCTGCGTCAGCCACGCCTTGGCCCGCGTCACCGCCAGGGTCAGCACGACCCCGATCGCCAGCCCGCCACCTGCCACCCACAGAAAGTTGAGCGCCGCGCCCGAGGGCGAGAAGCTGCCGGTCAGCGCCGCCGCCACCGCGAAGCGCAGGCAGACGAGGCCCGACGCATCGTTGAGCAGCGATTCGCCTTCCAGAATGTGCATCATCCGCTTGGGGATCGGCACCCGCGCGGCGATCGCCGACACCGCGATCGGATCGGTCGGCGAGACCACCGCCGCCAGTGCGAACGCGATCGTCAACGGAATCGCCGGGATCATCCAGTTGATGAAGAAGCCCATGCCGACGACGGTCAGCAGCACCAGCCCCAGCGCCAGTTCGACGACGGTCGACAGATCCTTGAACAATTCATCCTTGGGAATTCGCCAGCCGTCGAGAAACAGCAAGGGCGGCAGGAACAGGAACAGGAACAGTTCGGGATCGAGCTCGACACGATAATTCGCCATCAAGCCGATCACCCCACCCAGCGCGATCTGGACCAATGGCGTCGGCACCGAGACCGGCAACATGCGCGAAACCGAACCACTGACGACGACCGCGAGCAAAAGCAGCAGGACGATCGTGACGGTTTCCAACTGGCACTCCGGATCTGGCGAGCGTGGCTCGGTAACGCCGGCACCTTAGACGGGCATCGGCCGGGATCGCAAATGCGTTGGGCTAATCTGCGAAGGGCCACGTACACCCGGCCGTCCGGGCACGATGGTACTCCGTCGATCGCTAACCGATGTCGCGATCGGCAAAATCGGGCGCATCATCTTCCTCTTTGATGGGAATGTTGACGAAAAAATGTCAAATAGCTAAGCAGAGGCCGGACAGGATTGGCTATGCTCTACCGACTCGAAATTGAAAATTTTCACTCGGTGCGCGACCGTCAGGTCCTGGACCTGTCGATTGCAGCGAATGTAACCGACCCTGGAGGCCGCTTCGCACCCTTGTTTCCCGGCTCGGATGTCCGTGCACCGAAGGTGATCGCGCTCTATGGCGCCAATGCTTCGGGCAAGACGACAGTGCTGAAGGCGTTGCAATTTCTGGTAGGCTTTACGCGCGATAGCGTCGGGCGGACCGTTCCAGGCTTTCCTTGTGAGCCATTCAACGACGAGGAGTCGGCTTCGTCGCCGGTCAAACTGGCAATCGAATTCGGTGGTGTGATGGATCTCGATCCGAAACGGATGAGCGACGTGCAGTCCGGTGTGGCGGTGCAATATGGGCTGTATCGCTATGAACTCGTTCTCGACTCTCGAGACGGCGTTGTTCAGCGCGTTCATAGCGAGACACTGCGACAAAAACCGGGAGCGAAGGGGAAGTGGCAGCGGGTCTTCGAGCGAGATATTGCGGGTGAAATAAAAGGATGCGCCAGTTTTCCAATTAGCGGATTTCAACAACTACGAAACACGCTTCGATCCAACGCATCCGTAATTTCATCATTTGCGCTGTTTCAACATCCGACTGCATCAATATTTTTTGATTTCCTGAAGGCCGTGTTTGGAAACATGTATTCTGAAGGTGGATCAGCCAACGATCAGGCGTTGGCCAATTTGTTTGCACACTCACCCGAACTGGTTGACGTGCTCAATGAAGATTTGCGACGTATCGATATCGGCGTTGGACAGATGCATATCGAGAACACTGCGAACGGGCCGCTCTTGCTGTTCCGGCACGATGGCCTTCGTCACGACGTGACGTGGCCTTCCGAAAGCAATGGCACGCGGGCCTTCATACGCCTGTTCCCTCTGCTGACTTTTGCGCTCCAACGCGGCGGCATTGCCATCGTCGATGAGTTCGACATCCTCATACATCCGCTGATTCTGCCGGAAATCCTGCGGTGGTTTTACGATGGTGCCACTCGCAATCCGCACGATGCGCAAATCTGGCTGAGCTGCCATTCGGCGTCGTTGCTCGACGACCTCGAAAAGGAAGAGGTCGCATTCTGCGAAAAGGACGGCAAGGGGCGGACGAGCGTCTACAGCCTGATGGACGTCAAGGCCGTGCGGCGGGACGACAACCTCTACGGAAAATATCTGAGCGGAGTCTATGGTGCCGTGCCCCAGATTGGATGAATCGGCGGCGCGCCTTCATTCCCCAGCGCACGCCGATGTTCGTCGGTTGCGAAGGGCAGTCGGAAGCAGCCTATATGGCATTGGTCGCCGGGCTGGCGCGCCAAGCCGGCTTGCCGGTTCACATCGAAGTGCAGGAATTGACGCCGGGGGCCGGTGACCCGCTTGCGCGCGTCATCATGGCGATCGACCGCATCGAGCGCGCGCGGCGGCGCAGAGGCGCATTCGCCCGCAGTTTCATCCTGCTCGATGACGATCAATGCGATCTGGACCGCGGACGCGCGGCGGATGCCCAGCGACGCGCGGCCGAGGCCGGCATCACCCTCGTCTGGCAATCGCCCTGCCACGAAGCCTTGCTGCTACGGCACCTGCCGGGCTGCGCGACGCGCAGGCCGCAGGATAGCGCGGGAGCGGCACAAGCCTTGCTCCGCGAATGGCCTGCCTATCGGAAACCGATGAGCCGGGTCGCGCTTGCCGCACGCCTCGATCTCGATGCGCTCCGGCGCGCCGCTGACGCGGAACCGGAACTTCACGCGATGTTCGCGACATTTGGATTTTGGAGATGACGCCGTGTAGCGGCTAGTCCGCATGCTTCTGGATCAGTTCATAGACCCGGCGGACATCGACGATCCGCAGGAATTGCGGCGTCGGATCGGACGATGGCGCCCACATGCCGTTATTATTGCCGCCGAACATCCCCGGCGATTGGCCGAAGCGAATGGTGCCGCTGCCATCGGCGCGCTCATGCAGTTCGATTATCGGCAGGCGCTTGATGTCGAGCGACCGCGCCTGAATTGCCCCGCTCCGTTTCAGGATCAGGATCCGCCGGTCGGTTACGAGATAGACCAGTCGCCGTCGTATGCGCATGTCGAACAGGAACCGGCCGAAGATGAAATAGAGTCCCACCGCGAGGAAAGGCAGACCCCACAGCCTGAGGAAGATCGGCGCCTCGACGAGCCAGACGCCGGCATTCCAGAGGATCGCGAAGCCGCCCCATAACAGGCTGAACGGGATCAGGAATGCGTCCATCGGCTGAAACATCAGGCCGGGAAACGGCGCGCCCCGCCAGACGATATGCTCGCCGGTCAGCAGATGACGGCGCACGTCGTCGGTCGCAGAAGGGATCATGGTTTTGGACTTTGGCCGCGGTGGGGTTGTGGGACCAAGCTATTCGGCTCGGCCTGACATCACTGCTCCGGCTTCGTCGCCAGGATCACCGACGTCGTCGTCAGCTCCATGCCGTCGAGCAGGCGGATCTCGTCGATGAAGTCGTTGAGCTGGCGGCCGTCCCCGGCCTTCAGCACGCGATCACGCCGCTTCGAGAGTGACGCCCGCCAGCGTTATCGCTTGGGCAATGTCCGAAACGGACCCAGCACCCCATCCTTCACCCGATAGTCGCGGACGAACGTCGGCCGGTCGACCTTGCCGCCGGGCAGATGCAGCACCGAATCCGCGCCGATGCCGGTCACGCGAACATGCGCCACATTCAGCGGCCCCCTGGCGGCGACGCGCCTGAGCGTCGCGCCATCGACCAGCCAGGCGCCGCGGCCGGGTGTGTTGGCATAGACGCGTGCGCTGCCGTCCGGTTCGACCGCGAGCGCGGCCGCCTCGTCGACGCCGAGACCGAGCATTGGCTTGCGCTTGCCCCGCCGACCCGCCTGCGCCCTGGCGAGGAAGGCGAGCAGCCGGCCGAGCCGGTCGCGCTGCTTGAAATGGGTGTCGGTGACCACGCCCTTCAGCAGCGCGAGATGGAGGAAATCGCCTTCGATCGTATTGGCCGGGCCGAACGGATCGGCCAACGCGTCGCGGCTGACGATGCTGCCGCCGTCCATCGCGCCATAGAGCCGCTCGCCCAGCATCGCCAGCCCGGCGCTGGTGCCGGCCAGCGGCTTGCCGGCGGCGACATGCGCGTCGAGCGCGGCGGCGATCGGCGTGCCGCGCCAGTAGCGGACGTAGCGCGACTGGTCGCCGCCGGCGATGAAGATGCCGTCGGCATGAGCAAGCGCGGCGAGGACGGCCGGATCGGTCGCGGCCTCGCGGCCGGCGAACACGAACGTCTCGACCGAGGCGATGCCGCCCAGGTCGTTGAAGAATTCCTCGCCGATCTCGCCACCCTGCGACGCGCGCAGCACGACGATATGGCCATGGCCTGCCTTGGCGAAGAACCAGCGCATCGTGTCAGGATCGCGGTCGCCGCCGCCCAGCAGCAGCAGGCCGCCGGAGACCGCTCCCGGCGTTGGGGTGGCCGGATCGCCGAGCTGGAAATGCGTCCATGCCTGCGCGGCCGCGGCGCCGGGCAGGAGGACGAGCAGCAGCGCGCAAAGACTCGCGATGAAGGAAATAGGTCCGCGCATGCGTTTCTGCCCGATCATGGTGACGTAACCCTGCTACAGAAATTCGATGTCTTCGAACAATCCCGGCAACGGGCGCAACGCCACGACGGGTCGGCCGCGGACCCGGCCTGGCCCATGACAACGGCTGCAACATCTCGACTCGTGCGATGTCGGCGACCGTTTTCGTGTATGATGCCGGCGAGCTCGTCGGCGGCGCGCTTCGAGCTCGCCGCCATCGGTCGAAGGGGCAATAGACCATTACGGCGCAGCCCGGCTACGCCATGGCGGCGCTGCCGGGGAACCGCCTGGGCGAAGGAGAGCGAGATGGCGAAGCTGGTGGTGAGTTATCCGTCGAACGCGGGCACGCACTTCGACGCGGTCTATTATGTCGAGAAGCATCTGCCGCTGGTCGAGGAAAAATGGGCCCCCTACGGTCTGACCGGCACCACCGCTTTGCTGCCCGACCAGCCCGATCCCGCCCATCTCGCGATCGCGATCCTGAGCTTCGGCACGCGTGCCGGCATCGATGCCGCGCTCGCCTCGCCCGAGGCACGCGAAGTGTTCGGCGATCTGCCCAATTTCACCGACATCGCACCGCAGCCGGCGTTTTTCCGGGAAGTATAGGGATCGGCGACCTTGCGCCGCCGGCGACTGCCGAGGTCCAACCGCCCGGCCGTTGCTGAATCTCTCTCGATGGGCCACAGCTGGCGAACAACGGAAACCTCCCGGCCCGGAGAGCCCGAGCCCGCTCAGTGATCGGGAAAGGGCGTGCCATCCTTGTGGACGAACCGGCCGTCGGCATTGCTGCTCATCATGTCGATATCGGAGCAGGTCGTCACGTCGGCCGGCGATCGTGCGCCGACTTCGAGATAGGTCGCCGGCCCGCCCGACCGGTTGATCAGATGATGGCCATTGCCCGTCCCCTTCGGAAAAGCCGCGCAATCGCCAGCCCGCAGCACCGTCTCGCCGTCATCTTCGACCAGCGTGAGTTCGCCTTCCAGCACATAGACGAACTCGTCCTCGTCCGAATGCCAGTGGCGCTGGCTGGACCAATTGCCGGCCGGCAGGTGCATGAGATTGACCCCGAAATCGGTGAGTCCGCCCGCATTGCCCAGCCGCTGCCGCACGCGCTCGGCGCAGTTTGCGTCATGGGGCGGCGGATAGCCCGAACCCGGGCGTTTCGGCACGGCGGCGATGTCGATCTTGGGCATCCCGTTTTCAAGCCGCTGGCTCAGATCGCGACGAAGGCGTTGCGTGACCGGTCCTTGCGCACCGAGGCGCCCGGGAAGACGGTGCCGTTCATTGCGATCCACGTGCCCGCCGCCGCCACCTGGACGGTCGCGAAGGCCATGCCGAGATTGAAGGTGGCGTCGCTTTCGCTGAACCGCGCTGGCGATAGCGCGCCGAGCAGCGCGATCCGCTTGCCCGGGATTCCGGCGAGCGCCGCCGCCGTTTCGGTCATCGTATCGGTGCCGTGGGTGATGACGATCCGGTCCTCGGGCGCGTCGCGGACGGCCGCGACGATCGCCGCCCGGTCGGCGTCATTGATGTCCAGGCTGTCCTTGCGCATCAGTTCGACGATCCGCACGTCGCCGGTCACGCGCGCCGTGGCCAGCAGCCGGCCGACCACGCTGCCGCCGATCTGATATTCACTGAGCGCATCGAAATAGAGCTTGTCGATCGTTCCGCCGGTCGTGAGCACCAGGATATCCGCCACGCTGTCCAGTCCGCCTCGTCATTATCCGGCGACCGGCACTTCCGCGCCGATCACGGGTGAGTTGCAAGGGTGGCCGGGTCCGTGGTCGCGCCTTCCTCGATCTTCCTGTCTATACGCCGATAATTGCGCGCCGAAAGCAGGCGATTCTTGTTCAGGATCTCCCGGCCGGCATCTTCCATGGAGATGCGCGCGACGGCGCCTAATAAGACTTCGGCAGCCCCAGCACCTTCTCCGCGATGAAGCTCAGCACCATCTGCTCCGAAACCGGCGTGAGCCGGCCGAGGATCACTTCGCGCAGATAGCGTTCGACATTATATGCCTTGGCATAACCCATGCCGCCATGCGTCATCACCGCCTGCAGCGTGGCCTTGTATCCGGCCTTGCCGGCCAGCAGCCTGGCGGCAAATGTGCAAATGCGTGGCAAGCGGTCACCCGCTACCCGCCGCTCGTCCCGAGCGACTGCTCGAGCGCCCGCGCGATCTTCATCTCGATCATCCGCAGGCCGACGAATGAATTGGTCGCCTTGATGAAGTCGTGCGTGCCGCCCTCGGCGAAGTTGCGCGCCGAGGTGGCGACCAGGGTCGTGCCCTTCAGCCACTGCAGCAGCTCGGCGAGTTCGATCCGCGCCTCCGGTATCTCCGGCCCGCCGGCCGCGCGGTACATCGCGATGAAATCCTCCCACGGCATCGCCGCCTCGACGAAGGCGCGCATCACGCCCAGATCCTCGGCGGGATCGCCGACATGGAGGAATTCCCAGTCGAGGATGACGGTCAGCCGATCGTCGGCGACCAGCCAGTTATAGCCGCCGGCATCGCCGTGGACAAGCGTCGGCGTACCTTCATAAGGCAGGTCGGTGAGCTGGCGGGCATGGGCAAAAGCAAAATCGATCAGCGCCGATCCGCGTGTCGTGTTGCGCCGCCAGATATCCCAGTAACGATCGATCAGCGCCCGCACCAGGCTGCGCGGGTCGCCGTCCGGAATCGCCATGCCCGCCTGCTCGGGGGGCGTCGTGTGCAGCTTCGCCAGCGCCACCGCGAGGTCGGCGATCGCGCCGGGGCAGGCCATCGACGGACCGAAATAGGTGCCGCCCGGCGCACCGGCCGCGCGATGCGTGAAGAAGAACGGGCCGCCGAGTTCGGTCTCCTCCGGCTGATAGTGAAGCGGCGTCGGCACCGGCAGGCCGATCCGGTCGAGCAGGCCGAGCGGCCCGACTTCGTTGCGCACGCTCTGCCCGGCATATTTGAGGATGAAGTCCTGCCGCATGATCAGTCTCTCGGGCAGCTCGTCGGTGTTGGCGAGCGTGATCGCGGTCGTCCGCTTCGATCGCCCGCCGGGCACCGTCGAAACGCTGACCGCCTCGATCCCCGGCGACTTCGGGAAATGGCGCCGCAGATAGGCGGTGACGGTTTCGGGCGTGAGCGCATGGGCGGGCGCCGCTGCGCCGTCGTCGTCGGCCGATCCGGCCAGGCTGGCACGGTTTTTCGCGGCGTCGAACCGGGTCAGCCAGTCGAAGTCCAGCTGCCCCAGCCGCAGCAGCAGCGCCTGGCCGTCAGCGTCGGCATCCGCGCCGGCATCGGAGAGGTCGCGGATGATCCGGCCGGCGAGATCGCGCAGTGCTGCGATCTCGCGCTGCGCCGCAAGCCCGTCTTCCCGCGGAATCGCATCGAGTTCGGCCGCATGGCCGCCCGCACCGCCGCGCGACAATGCCGCGGTCAGCGCTGCGCGATATTCGTCGCGCAGCGCGGCGAGGATATCGGGCGCGATCGCCAGATCGGCGGCGAAATGCTCCAGCGTATTGCTCGCGAACATCAGCCGTTCGAGGATGTCGTTCGATTGCGCCTCGCCGGCGATGCGCCCCTTCAGTTCGGCGGCGGTCGCAAGCAGGATGCGGGCATGATGCCGGTGGCTCTCGATCGTCTGCGGCATCGCCGATTCTCCTTCTCGCATTGCCTGCGGGCAACCGATAAGGCGATTAGCTAGCATATGATATAGGTCAAGTCATAAACTCAATCCGCCATCCCCCGAATGACTTTGTCCAAGGTCAACGGATAATCCCGAATCCTCACGCCGCACGCATTGTACACCGCGTTGGCAACTGCCGCGCCTGCGCCGCAAATCCCGAGTTCGCCGACGCCCTTGGCTTTCATCGGCGAGGATTTGTCGTCGAGTTCGGGGACGAAATACACGTCCTGCTCGGGAATGTCGGCATGCACCGGCACATGATATTCGGCCATGTCGTGATTGACGAAATAGCCGAAGCGCCTGTCGACGACCAGTTCTTCCATCAAGGCCGCGCCCACGCCCATCGCCATCGCGCCGATAATTTGGCTGCGCGCCGACTTCGGATTGAGGATACGGCCGGCCGCGAACGCGCCGCTCATTCGCCGGATCCGCGTCTCGCCGGTGTGGATGTCGACGCCGACCTCGCAGAAATGCGCGCCGAACGTGCCCTGCGCATATCGCTCGTACATGTCGGCGAATTCGATGCTGTCCTCGGCGCTGGTGCCGTCGCGCCCCGCCGCCTTGCGCAGCGGCACCGCGCGACCGGCCGCCTTGATCGTCCCGTCCTCGAATATCGCCTCCCCGGCGTTGAAACCGGCATTCTGGATCAGCTTGGTGCGCAGCGCGACGCAGGCGGCATAGACGCCGGCGGTCGAACTGTTGGCGCCCCATTGCCCGCCCGATCCGGCAGAAACTGGCGCCTTGCTGTCGCCGAGCCGCACCGTCACGTCGGACATCGGCACGCCCAGCATCTCCGCCGCGGTCTGGGCGATGATCGTGTAGCTGCCGGTGCCGATGTCGGTCATGTCGGTATCGACGGTGACATGGCCGTTGCGATCGACCGACACGCGTCCGCCCGATTTTTCGCCCAGATTGTTGCGGAACGCGGCCGCCATGCCCATCCCGACCAGCCACTGGCCGTCGCGCACCTGGCCGGGCTTGGGATTGCGCTTCGACCAGCCGAAGCGCTCGGCGCCCTCGCGCAGGCATTCGACCAGCTTGCGGCTGGAGAAGGGCCGCTTCGGGCCGGCCTCGGGATCATATTGCACGTCGTTGCGGATACGCAGTTCGACCGGATCGACGCCGCACGCCTCGGCGAGTTCGTCCATCGCCACTTCGAGCGCGAGCAGACCCACCGCCTCGCCCGGCGCGCGCATCGCATTGCCCTCGGGCAAATCGAGCGTCGCCAGTCGGTGCGAGGTCATGCGGTTGGCGCCGCCATAGAGCAACCGCGTCTGCTGCGCCGCCCCTTCGGGGCCGCCGCCGGGCAGGTCGCCCGACCACACTTCATGGCCGATCGCGTCGATCACGCCATTCCTGTCGGCGCCGATGCGGATGCGCTGGATCGTCGCCGGCCGGTGCGTCGTATTGTTGGGAATCTGCGGGCGGGCGATCGCGACCTTGACCGCGCGGCCGGCGGCGCGCGCACCCAGCGCCGCCAGCACCGCATCGGCGCGCAGGAACAATTTCGCCCCGAACCCGCCGCCGATGTAAGGCGAGATCACGTGGATGTCGTCGGGCTCGAGCTTCAGCGTGACCGCCAGATCCTCGACCGCCCAGGCGATCATCTGGTTCGCCGTCCACAAGGTCAGCTTGCCGCCCGTCCACGCCGCCGTCGTCGCATGCGGTTCCATCATCGCATGGCTGTGATCGGGCGTCGTATAGGTCCGGTCGATCTGCACCGCCGCCTTCGCGAACGCGCCCGCGAAATTGCCGACTTTGGTGTCGGCCGACGCATCGGGCCTGACCGCCTTGTCCTTCTCGGCGGCGAGGTCGAAGCGCCCCTCGACGCGCTTATAGTCGATCCGCACCAGCTTTGCCGCATGCCGCGCTTGCTCGAGCGTGTCGGCAACGACCAGCGCGACCGCCTGGTCATAATGCTCGATTTTCGGCCCACCCAGCAGATGCGCGGTATTCTTCGACGCCTTGCCGAGCGCACCGGCATTTTCATGCGTGACGATCGCCAGCACGCCCGGCGCGGCTGCGGCATCGGTCGTGTCGATCGCGGTGATGCTGCCCTTGGCGATCGCCGAACCGACGATCCAGCCATAAGCGGCATTGGGCGCGACATCGTGCCGCTCATAGGCGTAAGGCGCGCTGCCGGCGACCTTGGCGGGGCCGTCGATGCGATCGTGCGGGATGCCGATCACGCGCCCGCGATCGATCGGGTTGATGCCCGCGGGCTGATCGAACTTCATCGCCGCGCCTCCCGCTGGTCATAGACTGCGGCGAGCGTGCGTCCGATAAGATCCTGCTTGAACGCATTCTCGTGCGTCGTGATCGCGCCGGCCAGCGCCGCATCGGCAACCGCCTTCGCGCCCTGCTTCGCCGCGTCATCGGCAAACGCCACGCGCCACGGCTTGGGCGCGATGCCGCCGAACGCGAAATGGCCGTCGCCATCCTTGCCGAACACGGCCGCGACCGACACCACCGCGAACGCATAGGACGCGCGGTCGCGCACCTTGCGATAGACATGCGTGCCGCCCAGCGGCTTCGGCAAGGTGACCGAGACGATCAACTCGCCCGGCGCCAGCGCGGTCTCGACATGCGGGGTGTCGCCCGGCAGGCGATGGAAATCGGCGATCGGCAAGGATCGCTCGCTGCCGTCGGGCCTGACCACATCCACCGACGCATCGAGCAGCCGCATCGCCACCGCCATGTCCGAAGGATGCGTCGCGATGCAGGCGTCGCTGACCCCCATGATCGCGAGGTTGCGGCTGAATCCCTTGATCGCGGCACAGCCGGCACCGGGGCTGCGCTTGTTGCACGGCTTGGTGGTGTCGTAGAAATAGGGGCAGCGCGTGCGCTGGAGCAGATTGCCCGCAGTCGTCGCCTTGTTGCGCAACTGGCCTGACGCGCCCGACAGCAAGGCGCGGCTCAGCACCGCATAGTCGCGGCGCACGCGCTTGTCGGCGGCGAGATCGGTGTTGCGCACCAGCGCGCCGATGCGCAGGCCGCCCTCCTTCGTCGGCTCGATCCGGTCGAGCTTCAGCGGATTGACGTCGATCGGATGCGTCGGCGTCTCGATCTGCAGCTTCATCAGGTCGAGCAGATTGGTCCCGCCGGCGATGAAGCGTGCACCCTGCAGCGAAGCCGCCGCCTGCGCGGCCTGCGCCGGGGAGGTCGCGCGTTCGAAGGTGAAGGGCCTCATGCCGCATCCGCCTTGGCCACATCGCGGATCGCGGCGACGATGTTCGAATAAGCGGCGCAGCGGCAGATATTGCCACTCATCCGCTCGCGCACCTCATGGTCCGAATAGGAGACGTCGTTCAGGTCGCTGGTGACATAGCTGGGGATGCCCGCCTCGATCTCGTCGAGCATCGCCACCGCCGAACAGATCTGGCCCGGCGTGCAATAGCCGCATTGATAGCCGTCATGGGTGACGAACGCGCGCTGCATCGGGTGCAATTTGTCCGCCGTGCCGAGCCCCTCGATCGTGACGATCTCGTCGCCTTCGTGCATCACCGCCAGGGTCAGGCAGGCGTTGATCCGGCGGCCGTCGACGATGATCGTGCAGGCGCCGCACTGGCCATGGTCGCAGCCCTTCTTGCTGCCGGTCAGATGGAGATGCTCGCGCAGCGCGTCGAGCAGGGTCGTGCGCGGATCGAGGTTCAGCTGCCGCGCCTTGCCGTTGACCTTCAGCGTCACTGGCATCGTCGTGCCGCCCGCCGCGCCCGACTGCGCGCCGCTGCCGGCTTGCGCCAACGTCGGAACCGCCGGCGCGGCCAGCACCGCCGCGCCCGCACCCAGCATGCGCCGTCGAGTCACGCCGCCAATCCCTGTCGCCGCCATAGCTCGCTCACCTTCGATTGCATGCCCCGTTAGACGCAGCATGCGGCATTTCGATCCGTGACCGCCAATGATTCGATACGGTGCCGGTGCGAAAAAGGCCGGCGCGTCGCCGCGGCGTGAGGCGCATGCCGTCTCGTCAGGACCGGCGGGCGGACGCAATCGATATGGAGCGCGCATATGCGAACTTTACGGCACCGCTCCCGACCCCGTCTCGCATTCATATGTGGCGCTGCGTAGATCGCCTGACGTCAAGCGAAGGCGGATCCATGCGGCAATATTCAATCTCGAGCGACTCTCCCCTGCACGTCGCGCGGCATATCCTGGATCGGGCTTGCTTTGCCGAGGCCCCGCTCTTCATGGAGAGCGCGGAGAACGGCGCGCGCGAATCGCCGCCTGTTCGATCGCCGCCTGCTCGATCGACGGGTCGCCTTTTGCGGAACGGTTGCGAGAATGCCGTTCTCGCGAACGTCGTGCTCCGATTGGGAGGGCTGGCGCTGATCTCCATTGCCGCCGCGGCGATCCGCTGGCTGTTCGTGCGCGTCCATGCCGATGCTCACCATCTCGCGACAGCTTTCGACTATCTGCTGGCGCTGACCGGATTCACCGGCGCCAGCGTCGGGAGCGTCTGCCTTTGCCTCGGGACTCATGTCGTCGACGAGATCGAAGTGTCGGAACGCTGGCGGCGGCGGCGCTGAAAAACATATGGGATTCATATGCCGTCGCGCGATTCCTCATCTCGCAATCCTATGCGTTTCACGGTCTTGCAGCGACGGGACGCGTATTGACGAGCGGCTCCTCGACATTCGGCGACGCTGATCATGACGGATATTGCCCTGCCACGAACATCTGAATCCGCAGCCGGTCATCACGGCCCCGCCGACCGCTTCGGAACGCTGGCGCTCGGCGCGATCGGCGTCGTATTCGGCGATATCGGCACGTCGCCGCTCTACGCGCTGAAGGAGAGCTTCGTCGGCCATCACCCGCTGACCGTCGACCAGGCCCATATCTACGGTGTGCTCAGCCTCGTCTTCTGGACGATGATGATGATCGTCACGGTCAAATATGTGCTGGTCATCCTGCGCGCGGACAACAAGGGCGAGGGCGGCAGCCTCGCCTTGCTGGCGCTGATTGCCCGCAGGACCGAGGGCAGGAGCTGGAGCACGGGCATCGTCATGCTCGGCGTGCTCGCGACCGCTCTGTTCTATGGCGACGCCATCATCACGCCGGCGATCTCGGTGCTGTCCGCGGTCGAGGGCCTGACCGTGGTGCAGCAGGGTCTGGCGCCGCTGGTGCTGCCGATCGCGATCGTCATCCTGATCGGTCTGTTCGCGATCCAGGCCTATGGCACGGCGCGCGTCGGCATCATCTTCGGCCCGGTCATGCTGCTCTATTTCGCGGTCATCGCCGTGCTGGGCGTGACCGGCATCATCCGCCATCCCGAAATCATCGGCATCATCAACCCGTGGTGGGCCTTCAACTTCTTCGCGCTCGATCCCCGGCTCGCCTTCCTCGCGCTGGGTTCGGTGGTGCTGGCCGTCACCGGCGCTGAAGCGCTCTATGCCGACATGGGCCATTTCGGGCGCAAGCCGATCGCCTTGTCGTGGCTGTACCTGGTGTTTCCGTGCCTGATGCTCAATTATATGGGGCAGGCCGCATTGCTGCTCGACGAGCCCGGCGCCGCGGCGAACCCCTTCTTCCTGCTCGCCCCGGAAGCGGCGCGGCTGCCGCTGGTCATCCTCGCGACCCTGGCAACGATCATCGCCAGCCAGGCGGTCATCTCCGGCGCCTATTCGGTGACGCGTCAGGCGGTCCAGCTCGGCTTCCTGCCCCGCCTCAGGATTACACACACCAGCGCCCGGGCGGCCGGACAGATCTACATCCCGCTGGTCAACTGGGCGCTGCTGATCCTTGTGCTGCTGCTGACGCTGGGCTTCAAGAGCTCGAACAACCTCGCCGCCGCTTATGGTATCGCGGTGACCGGCACGATGTTCATCACCGCCTGCATGCTCGGCATCCTCACCTTCACGGTCTGGCGCTGGAATCGCTGGCTAGCGGGTGCGATCACCGGCATCTTCCTGCTCATCGACGGTGCCTATTTCGCGTCGAACCTGACCAAGATCCCCGATGGCGGCTGGTTTCCGCTGCTGATCGCCGGCATTGCCTTCACCTTCCTCACCACCTGGGGCACCGGCCGCCGGCTGATGCGCGAGCGCCTCCGCGAAGGCACGATGCCGATCGAGCTGTTCATCGCCTCGTCGGTCTCATCGATGGAGCGCGTGCCCGGCACCGCCGTGTTCATGTCGGCCGCGGCCGAAGGCGTGCCGCCAGCTTTGCTCCACAACATGAAGCACAACAAGGTGCTGCACGAGCGCATCGTGCTGCTGACCGTGTCGATCGACGATGTTCCGCAGGTGCCGCCCGCGGACCGCGTCGTGGTGGAGGAACTCGGCCAGTCCTTTTTCCGCGTGATCCTTCATTATGGCTTCATGCAGGAGATCGACGTGCCCAGCGACCTGATCGGCATCTCGGTCTGTGGCGGCGCCTGGAAGATGGCCGACACGAGCTTCTTCCTCGGCCGCCAGACGCTGATCGCCTCGTCGCACCCCGGCATGGCGCTATGGCGCGAGCATATCTTCGCCTGGATGCTGCGCAACTCCGAGACCGCGATGGAATTCTTCAAACTGCCGACCAATCGCGTCGTCGAACTGGGCAGCCAGATCGAGATATAGCGGAACTCGAAGATTTGACGACCGCTCGCCGCGCCTTCGACCAGGGCGATCGAGATGTGTATCGAGTGAGTCACGCTCTCAAGCCGTCATCCCGGCGAAAGCCGGGACCCATATCCTCGGAATATCCGGAAATGGCGGTGTCTATGGGTCCCGGCTTTCGCCGGGATGACGGAAATTGGGAACGTAACGGGTTACTTCAGCGCCCATGCGCTCTCGTGCGGATGACGGCGGGAGCGGCGTCGATAGTGTAGAATTCACGAATTCCGTTCACCCAATTACTCGCCGGACCGCGCCGCCTTCACCCCTCCGACCCCATCAGCCGATAACCCACACCCAGTTCGTTGACGACGATCGACGGCCGGCTGAGGTCCGGCTCGATCTTCTGACGGATGTTGCGGATCACGACGCGCAGATATTCGATGTGGCGCTCATAATCATTGGCCCACACGCTCTTCATCAACTGGTCGTGCGTGATGACGCGGCCCGGGAACCTGGCGAGTTCGGCCACGACGCCATATTCCTTCGGCGTCAGATGGATGTCCTCGCCATTCTTCAGCACGCGGCGGTTGACCAGGTCGATCTCGACATCCTTGACGCGCACGCTCGATCGGGCGCCCTCGGCGCTGATGCGATGGCGCAGCGCCGCCCGCACGCGCGCCAGCAATTCGTCGGTGTCGAACGGCTTGGTCACATAATCGTCGGCGCCGAGATCGAGCGCCGTCACCTTCTGGTCGGTGGCGTCGCGCGCCGACACCACGAGCAAAGTCGCCTTCGAGCGCTGGCGGATGATCGGCACGAGTTCCATGCCGTCGCGATCGGGCAGGCCGAGATCGAGCAGCACGACATCGGGATCGGCCGTCGCCAGCAGCTCCAGCGCCTCGCGCGCCGACGCCGCCTCGCTCACCTCATAGGATGCGCGATCGAGCGTCGTCCGCAGCAGGCGGCGGATCTGCGCTTCATCGTCGACGATCAGCACCTTCGCTTTTCTCACCCGATCTCCTCCTGATCCACCGCCCGGACTAGCGCGTTTGCCGGGAAATGCACGCTCAGGCGCGCGCCGCGGGGCTCGCCGCGGTTCGCGGCCTCGACGCTCAACCCCATCGCCTCGGCAAATCCCTTGACGATCGCGAGCCCGAGTCCGGTCCCGCCCTTCGAGCGGTCGGACCCTTCGAAGCGGGCAAAGGTCTCGAATATCTTGTCCTCGCGGCCGGGCGGCAGGCCCGGGCCTTCGTCGAGGATCGACAGGACGATCTCGCCGATCGGCCGCGTGGCGACGATGGTGATCGGCGTGCCCGGGTCGGCATAGCGGCCGGCATTGTCGAGCAGATTGATCAGCACATGGTGAAACAGCTGCGCATCCACCCGCACCAGCGGAAGATCGGGCGGCACGTCGAGCCGGATCTCATGACCTTCCAGCGTACGGCGCGTGTCCTGGACCGCGCCGGCCACGGCGTCGGTCAGGTCGGTCGGCTCGATGTTGAGCCGCAACGCGCCGGCCTCGACGCGCGCCATGTCGAGCAGATTGGCGACGAACCGGTTGAGCCGCCGCGCCTCATCCTCGACCGTATCGACCAGTTGCTCGGGCGCCACCCCGCGCATTTCGGCGGTCGCGGCGAGGATCGTCGTCAGCGGCGTGCGCAGGTCGTGGCTGACCGACGACAGCAAAGCCGCGCGCAGACGATCGCGCTCCTTGAGCTGCGCGACGTCGCGCATCTCGTCCTCGAGCTGCATCCGTTCGAGCACGAGCGCCGCCTGGTCGATCAGGCTCAGCAGCAGCGGAATCTGGTCGAGCCGGACGGGATCGCGACCGTCCTCGCGCGCGAGACCGGCGACGCCAAGCACGCCGCGCGCGGTGCGCATCGGATAGAACAGCCAGTCCGACGCCGTCAAAGTGTCGGATCCGCGTCCGGCCGGAACCCCGCGGTCGATCACCCATTGCGCGGCAGCGCGTTCGATATGATCGAGCCGGTCCTCAGGCGGGAAGGCGGCGCGCAGCTGCGGTCCTTCGCTCGACGGCATCAGCACGCACGCACGCGCGTCGAACAATCGCGCGAGTTCGGCGCAGATCGCCTGCATCAGCTCCTCGTCATTGGCGATCGTCGTCAATTGCCGCGAAAAGCCCGCCAGCGCGGCATTCTGGCGGGCGCTCGTCGCGGCGAGGTCGGCCTGGTCGCGGACGCGCGCGGCGAACTGGCTGGTGACGAGCGCCACCGACAGCAGCACGACGATCGTCACGACATTTTCCGGATTGCTGATCGTCAGCGTGCCGGTCGGCGGCAGGAAGAAGAAATTATAAGCGAGCGACGACATGAGTCCCGCGAACAGCCCGGCGCGCAGCCCGTACAGGCTCGCCGCGACCATCACCGGAAGCAGATAGAGCAAGGCGACATTGGCGAGGTTCAAGGTCGCGCCGAGCATCCAGCCGAACGCCGTGACGCCCGCGACCATCAGCGTCGACCACAGATAGTCCGACGGATGCCCCCAATTGCCCTGCCGTCGCCGCCGCACCGTGGCCGCAGGCGTCGCGTCGCGATCGGCGGGCAGCACGTGCAGGGCGACGTCGTTGAGGTCGCGGACCAGGCGGTCGACGACCGAGCGGTGGCGCAGCTCGAACCACCAGCTTCGCGAGGATTTGCCGATGACGATTTGGGTTGCGCGCGCTTCGCTCGCAAACGCGACCAGGCCGTCGAAAACGGTCGCGGCCGGGATCGTCGCGGTGGCGGCGCCGAGCTGCGCGGCCAGCGCCATCGCCGTATTGAGGCGCTGGCGATCGGCGTCGCTCAGCGTGTGCGAGCGCCGCGTCTCGATATGGATCGCGGTCCAGGGCGCGCGCAGCGCGTCCGCCATCCGCTTCGCGGCCCGCACGAGTCCGGTCGCATTCGGAAGCTCGCTGACTGCGACGAGGATACGCTCGCCCGCGGCGAAGCTGCCCGCCAGCGCGTGCGCCCGCACATAGTCGAGCATCTGCGCATCGACCGCCTGCGCCGCCCGGCGCAGAGCCAGCTCGCGCAACGCCGACAAATTGGATTTGGAGAAGAAATGGTTGAGCGCGCGCGTCGCCTCGTGCGGGATATAGACCTTGCCGTCCTTCAGCCGCTCGATCAGCTCGTCGGGCGGGATATCGACGACCTCGATCTCGGCGCTCTCGAGCACGCTGTCGGGCACGGTCTCGCGCACCCGGACCCGCGTGAACGAGGCGACGACGTCGTTCAGGCTCTCGATGTGCTGGATATTGATCGTCGAATAGACGTCGATCCCGGCGGCGAGCAGCTCGTCGATATCCTGATATCGTTTGGTATGGCGGCTGCCGGGCACATTGGTATGCGCGAGCTCGTCGACCAGCACCAGCGAAGGATGGCGCGCCAGCACCGCATCGAGATCCATCTCGGTGAGACTTCGGCCCTGATACGCGACTTCGTGGCGCGGCACGATTTCATGGCCGCACGTCAGCGCCTCGGTCTCGGCCCGGCCGTGGGTCTCGACCACGCCGATCACGACATCCGCGCCGGCGCGCTTGCGATGCATGCCTTCGGTCAGCATTTCGTAGGTCTTGCCGACACCCGGCGCGGCGCCGAGGAACACTTTGAGACGGCCGCGGCCTTCCTGCGCGGCGGCGCGCAGGAAGGCCTCCGGCTTCGGTCTGTCCAGGGAGTCCGCTCGTTCGCTCACCTTGGGCTGTCTGCACCAAGGCGATCGAGCTGTCGATTGAGCGCGAGCACGTTGACATGATCCTCGCCCAATAGGCCCAGCAGCGGGCGTTCGATCGATTGTTCGACCAGCCCGCGAACCTGCGCCTCGGCCAGGCCACGCACGCGTGCGACGCGCCCGACCTGCGCCAGCGCCGCCGCCGGCGACAGATCGGGATCGAGGCCGGATCCGGATGCGGTCACCAGATCCGCGGGCAGGGCGCCGGTGACCCCTTCGGCCCGCCGCTTCGCGACGTCGGCGGTCACCCGGTCGGCCAACACCCGGCTGGTCGGCCCGAGGTTGGAACCGGAAGACGCCAGGCCGTCATAGCCGTTCGCACCGGCAGCCGACGGACGCGTCTGGAAGTAGCGATCCGACGTGAAGGCTTGGCCGATGATCGTCGATCCGATCACCGTATCGCCGTTGCGGATCAGGCTGCCGTTCGCCTGCGACGGGAAGACGATTTGGCCGACGCCAAGGATCAGCAGCGGGTAAGCGAGGCCGAGCAGCAACGCGAACAGGATCGCCATGACGAGTGCCGGGCGCAGTGCGGAAGTGAAGTCGGAAGTCATAGAATGTCTCCTGGGAAGACGTTCGATATTGCAAACTGTGGATCGGTCCGACTCCCTTCCCCCTTGATGGGGGAAGGATACGGAGACTTGGCGGCTTTGCCGCCTAGTCGGAGTTGGATGGGGGTGATGTTTGGCGAATGGCTCTACGCCGAACGTCACCCCCATCCAGCTCCGACTAGGGCCCGCCAAGGGGCGGACCCAAGTCTGCGCAACCCGCAACCGTCAGCCACGGGTAAATCATGCCCCCGGCATGATTTAGGATCGCCCGGGGGGCGATCCGGCCCGTGGATGACGATTGCGCCCATCAAGGGGGAAGGGCGCGGTTGACATGCTGCTGCGTCGATTGGGTCATGATCGAGGGTATCCTGCTCACGCCAACCCCAGCCCATTGACCGCAAGATCGATCAGCTTGATCCCCACGAACGGCGCCAGCAGCCCGCCCAGGCCATAGATCGCGAGATTGCGCGCCAGCAGCGGCCCGGCGCCGATCGGCCGGTATGTCACGCCCTTGAGCGCGAGCGGCACCAGCAGCGGGATGATCAGCGCGTTGAAGATGATCGCCGACAGGATCGCCGATTGCGGGGTGCCCAGACCCATCACGTTGAGGATGGCGAGCTCCGGATAGAGTATGACGAACATCGCCGGGATGATCGCGAAATATTTGGCGACGTCGTTGGCGACCGAGAAGGTCGTCAGCGCACCGCGCGTCATCAGCAACTGCTTGCCCAGCCCGACGATCTCGATCAGCTTGGTGGGATCGCTGTCGAGATCGACCATGTTGCCGGCTTCGCGCGCCGCCTGCGTGCCGGTGTTCATCGCCACGCCGACATCGGCCTGCGCGAGCGCCGGCGCATCGTTGGTGCCGTCGCCGCACATGCCGATCAGCTTGCCGCCCTGCTGTTCCTTGCGGATCAGCTCGAGCTTGTCCTCGGGCGTCGCCTGGGCGAGGAAATCGTCGACGCCCGCTTCGGCCGCGATCGCGGCGGCGGTCAGCGGATTGTCGCCGGTGATCATGACGGTGCGGATGCCCATCCGGCGCAGCTCGGCGAAGCGCTCGCGGATGCCGGCCTTGACGATGTCCTTGAGCGCGATCGCCCCGAGCAGCCGGCCATCGCGCGCGACCGCGAGCGGCGTCATACCGCCGCGCGCGATCTCGTCGGTGATGCGGCGAAGCTCGACGGCGGCCGGCGTCTCGCTCAAACCGGGATTGGCCCTGAGCACCGAATCGACCGCGCCCTTCTGGATGGTCGAACCGCCGATCGTCACGCCCGAGATCCGCGTCTGCGCGGTGAACGGGATCACCACCGCGCCGCCGGGAAGCGCCGCCGTGACGACGCCGAACTTCTCGCGCGAGAGGATGACGATCGAGCGGCCCTCGGGGGTTTCGTCGGCAAGGCTCGCGAGCAAAGCGGCGTCGGCAAGTTCCGCCAGGGAAACGCCGCCGACCGCCTTGTACGCGCTCGCCTGGCGGTCGCCGATCGTGATGGTGCCGGTCTTGTCGAGCAGCAGCGCATCGATGTCGCCCGCCGCCTCGACCGCGCGGCCCGATTTGGCGAGCACGTTGAAGCGGACCAGCCGGTCCATCCCGGCGATGCCGATCGCCGACAGCAAGGCCGCGATCGTCGTCGGGATCAGGGTGATCAGCAGCGCGGCGAGAATCGCCACCGGGATGCTGCCGCCCGCATAGGATGCGAAGCCGGGAATCGTCGCGACCGCGATCAGGAAGATGATGGTGAGGCCGACCAGCAGGATCGTCAGCGCGATCTCGTTGGGCGTCTTCTGCCGCTCGGCGCCCTCGACCAGCGCGATCATGCGATCGAGAAAGCCCTGGCCGGGTTCCGCCGTCACGCGGACCCTGATCTGGTCGGAGATCACCCGCGTGCCGGCGGTCACCGCCGAGCGGTCGCCGCCCGCCTCGCGGATCACCGGCGCGCTCTCGCCGGTGATTGCCGCCTCGTTGACGCTGGCGACCCCCGCGATCACCTCGCCGTCGGCGGGGATGAGGTCGTCGGTCTCGACCAGCACGATGTCGCCGGCGCGCAGCTGGCTCGCGGGCATCAGCGCGAAGCTGTCGCCGGTTCCGAGGCGTTTGGCCATGAGTTCGGCCTTGGTGGCGCGTAGCGAGGCGGCCTGCGCCTTGCCGCGGCCCTCGGCCAGCGCTTCGGCGAAGGTGCCGAACAACACGGTCAGCCATAGCCAGACGACGAGCTGGAGCTTGAACCCGACGCTCAGGCCGTCATGCCCGACGACGAGCAATATCGTCAGCAGGGCGGCGACGATCGCGGTGGTGAACATCACCGGGTTGCGGATCAGCTGGCGCGGATCGAGTTTGCGGAACGCATCGCCGATCGCCGGAACGATCAGCGCGGCGGTAAACAGCGATTTAGGTGCGGTGCGGCTCATGGCTGTGCCCCGATCAGAAGGTTTGACCGCGGACCATCATCAGATGATCGGCGATGGGACCGAGCGCGAGGCTCGGCAGGAAGGTGAGGCCGCCCAGGATCAGAACGATGCCGACGAGCAGGCCGATCCAGAGACCGCCGGTGGTCGGAAACGACCCCGCGGATTCGGGCGTATATTTCTTCGCCGCGAGGCCGCCGGCGATCGCCAGCATCGGTACGATGATGAAGAAGCGGCCGATCCACATCGCGACGCCCAGCAGCGCGTTGTACCAGGGCGTGTTGGCGGTGAGGCCGGCAAAGGCCGATCCATTGTTTCCGACCGCGCTGGTGAAGGCATAGAGGATTTCCGAAAAGCCGTGCGGACCCTTGTTGAGCGGCCCGGCCAAGCCGTCGGCGACGACCGAGCTGATCGCGGTCAGCCCGAGGATGGTCAGCGGCAGCACCGCGATCGCCAGCACCGCCAGCTTGACCTCGCGGCCCTCGATCTTCTTGCCGACATATTCGGGCGTGCGGCCGACCATCAGCCCCGCGACGAACACCGCGAGGATCGCGAACAGCAGGAAGCCGTAGATGCCCGCGCCGACGCCGCCGACGACGACCTCGCCGAGCTGGATGTTGAACAGCGGGATCATCCCGCCAAGCGCGGTGAAGCTGTCATGCATCGCGTTGACCGCGCCGCACGAGGCCGCGGTCGTGATCACCGAGAACAGGGCCGAGGCGGCGATGCCGAAGCGGACCTCCTTGCCCTCCATATTGCCGCCGGCCACGCCGAGCTGATGAAGCACCGGATTGCCGGCCGCTTCCTGCCAATAGGTGATGGTGGTGCCGGCGAGGAAGATGATCACCATCGCCGCGAGGATCGCCCAGCCCTGGCGGGTGTTGCCGACCGCCTTGCCGAACGTCCAGGTCAGCCCGAAGCCGATCGCGAAGATCGACAGCATCTGCAGCAGATTGGTGAAGGCGTTGGGATTTTCGAACGGATGTGCCGAGTTCGCGTTGAAGAAGCCGCCACCATTTGTGCCGAGCATCTTGATCGCTTCCTGGCTCGCGACCGGGCCGAGCGCCAAGGTCTGTTTGACGCGCTCGATCGTGCTGATGTCGACCGATCCGGCCAGCGTCTGCGGCACGCCATTGGCCACCAGCACCAAGGCATAGACGATGCAGAGCGGCAGCAGCAGATAGAGCGTGATGCGCGTGACGTCGGCCCAGAAATTGCCGATGCCCGCGGCCTGCCGCCGCGCGAAGCCGCGGAACAGCGCAAAGGCGAGCGCGATGCCGGTCGCGGCCGACAGGAAATTGTGGATGGTGAGGCCCAGCATCTGGCTGAGGTTCGACAGGGTCGACTCGCCGGCATAGCTCTGCCAGTTGGTGTTGGTGGTGAAGCTCACCGCGGTGTTGAACGCCAGATGGCCGCTCGTGCCCGCATAGCCCAGCGGATTGAGCGGCAATACGCCCTGCAGCCGCAATATCGCGTAGGTGAACAGCAGCAGCGCGACGTTGAACAGCAGCATATGCACCGCATAACGACGCCAGCTCTGCTCGACCGTCGGATCGATGCCCGACAATCTGTAGAAGCCGCGTTCGACGGGACCGAGCACGACATGGAGCGGTGTCCGGCGGCCTTCGTAGAGGGCGAACAGCCACATGCCGATCGGCTTGGTCAGCGCGACGAGGATGGCGACGAAAGCGAATATGAGGATCCAGCCCTGGATGGTCATGGCGTCAATCCGATCAGAAGCGTTCGGGCCGCACGAGCACGGCCACGAGATAAAGGAGCAGGCCCGCGGCGGTGATCGCCGCGAGCCACAGATCGATGGTCATGATGTCGTCCTCAAGCGTTGTCGGCGAGGCGGACATAAGCGAGCGTCGCCGCCACCAGCCCCAGGATGATTGCCAGCCAAAACAGGTCGTCCATTGCCATGGTCTCCAATCAGCCGCGGCGCATGCGCCGAAGCGACGCAAGGACGGCTCTCGTCAGGGCATGGAGATAGGGCGGTTGGCCGTAACGATGCGAGACGCGCCAATGACGGGACGCATATGTTTAACGTAAAAATGGGCGTTTGCCGGCTGCATTGGCGGCGAGAGGTGGTCGTGGGCGAGAATAGTCGGCCGATTCGTAGCGAAAAATCCTCCCCGTCGCTGTGCGGTTGGGAGGATGTTTGGCGGCGAGTCAGCCTTATCCCAGCTCATATGGGGCAGGAGACTCGCTTCCGAGATCCAGCCCTTGACCTGCCCCGCTCTTGGCCGCGCCTATCTCCAGTCCCGGCCAGAGATCCAGCCATCGCTTCCACGCAACCCGCTCCCGACAAGCCTGCAGTTTGCGCGCAGCGACATGCGGCGTCGGCACCAGCCGCAATCCGGCCATGTGACGATCACGCATTTCGGGCAACTTGCAGAACTCAGGAGGCAGTCCGTTCGTAGTGGATAACCCCGGCGAGCGCGAGCAAGGACATGCCCAACCAGCCAATCAATGCGAGCAAAGCATCGAGGCCTTTGGGATTGATGCCAATGACCTGAACCAGAAAGGTAAAGAGCACGGCCGATGCGATAGCGAGATAATAAAAGCTGCTGTGGGGACGGCTCGAACGCTTATCAACAAGAATGACAAGCGCATATGCGCCGACCAGCACTGAAAGCCACGGGATCAAGCTGAGTCCGATTCCGTCGCTACCCGCAAACATCACGGCGACGACGATGACCGGCGGCAACCAGGCGCGAAGTCCAGCCCATATTCGGGCTTTGATTCGGTTGTCGACCAATTCGCGTCCTGCCTCATCTGATCCTGCCAGCCATCATGCCAGAACGGAGTGCCGTTTGATAGCATTTGGGAGCACGGGCAATCCGGTCGTCATATCGGTCACCAGGCGCTTTTCGTCATCGCACCCTCAACGGACATCGAGCTCGCCAGTCATACTTCGCTGTTCCAGTTCATCCGGCTCAGAGCACCCACGTCCCGGTCAGCGCCGTTACATCTCCATTGAACAGGATCGAGAAGTCGGCCACGCCATTGCCGTCGGTATCGCCGAGCAGCGTGGTCGTGTTGGCGCCGCCATCGAACGCCAGCGTGAACTGGCCGGCGACATTGGAGAAGGCGCCGACCTGGGTGAATGCCTCGTTGGTTCCGACCGAATTGGCATTGGCATCGATCGCCGACAGGTCGAGGATATCGCCGGCGGCGAGATCGGTGATGCGGTCGGCATTGGCGCCGGCCGCGCTGTCGCCGGTCGACAGATAGACGAAGCGGTCGTTGCCGCCGGCACCCGTCAGATTGTCCTTGCCGGCGCCGCCGGTCAGCGCGTTCGCCGCCGCGCTGCCGCTCAGCGTATCGCCGAACGCCGAACCGACGATGTTCTCGACATTGACGATCGTATCGCTGCCCTGGCCGCCGCCCACCGCCTGCGCGGTCGCGAGTGCGAGGTTGACCGTGACGCCGGCGCTGGTCAACGCATAGCTGATCGTGTCGATGCCGGCGCCGCCGTCGATGCCGTCATTGCCGGTGCCGCCGGTCAGCAGGTCGTCGCCATTGCCGCCTTTGAGCGTGTCGTTGTTGGCGCCGCCGTCGATCACGTCGTTGGCACTGCCGCCGTCGATCAGATCGTCGCCATTGCCGCCGCTGATGCTGTTGACCTGCGCACTGCCGGTCAGCGTGTCGGCAAATCCCGAACCGACCAGATTTTCGATCGACATGAAGATGTCGGTCCCGCCGCCGCCGGTGTTCTGCGCGGTCGTGACCGCCAGGCTGACGGTCACGCCGGCGGCCGCGCCGGCATAGCTGGTCGCGTCCACCCCCGCACCACCGTTGAGCGTGTCGTTGCCCGCGCCGCCCAGCAGGATGTCGTTGCCGGCATTGCCGGTCAGGATGTTGTTGCCGCCGTCGCCGGTCAGCTGGTCGTCGAACGCGGAGCCGGTGAGATTCTCGATGCCCGACAGCGTGTCGCTGCCCGCCGCCAGCGTCGACTGGGCGGTCAGGATCGCGAGGCTCACCTTCACCGCGCCGGTGGCGGTCGCATAGCTCGCGGTGTCGATCCCCGCGCCGCCAATCAGCAGGTCATTGCCGAGTCCGCCGTCGAGCAGGTCGTCGCCGTCGCCGCCGGTCAGGCTGTTGCCCAGCGCACTGCCGGTGATCTGGTCGGCGAAGGCGGTGCCGATGACAGTCTCGATCCGGGTCAGCGTGTCGCTGCCTGCGCTCAGTGTATTCTGCGCCGAGGTGCTGAGCAGGTTCAACCGGATGCCGCCGGACACATTGGCATAGGTCACCGTGTCGATGCCCAACCCGCCGTCGATGACGTCGTTGCCGAGATCGCCGCGGATGCTGTCATTGCCGGTGCCGCCGTTCAGGCTGTTGTCGCTCGCGGATCCGATCAGCGTGTCGTTGAACGCCGAGCCGGTCAGGCCCTCGATCCCGGTCAGCGTGTCGCTGCCAGCACCTCCGGTCGCCTGCGCACCCGCGATCAACAGGCTGACGCTGACCGCCGTCGTTGCCGCCGCATAGGATGCGATGTCGGCCGTGCCGGCGCCGCCATCGATGCCGTCATTGCCGTCGCCACCCTCCAGCGTGTCGTTGCCGTCGCCGCCCGTCAGCGTGTCGTTGCCGGCGAGGCCGTCGAGGATGTCGAGGCCCGCGCCGCCGGTCAGCACATTGGCGGCGCCATCGCCGGTCAGCGTGTCGTTGAAAGCGGTGCCGATCAGATTTTCGAAGCCGGAAATCGTATCGCTGCCGGCGCCGCCGGTCGCCTGCGCGGTGGCGACCGCGAGGCTCACGACGACCTTGGCGGTGGCGCTCGCATAGCTCAGCGTATCGATCCCGGCGCCGCCGGAGAGCGTGTCGGCGGCCGTGCCAGCACCGCCGTCGATCAGATTATTGCCGGCGTTGCCGGTCAGCGTGTCCGCGAAGGAAGATCCGGTCAGATTCTCGAGGCCCGAGAGCGTGTCGGTTCCCGCCCCGCCGGTGGCGGTGCCGGTCGCGAGGTTCGCGACGACCGCGCCCGCGGCGCCGGCATAGGAGGCGGTATCGACGCCGCCGCCGCCGGTCAGCACGTC